>Ga0315274_10001686_pt1 | contig 33797 bp, 32 predicted proteins | sample YL17G02_20_MG_FD_203700 | JGI IMG/M metagenome (GOLD analysis project Ga0315274, IMG submission 203700) | Sediment microbial communities from Yellowstone Lake, YNP, Wyoming, USA - YL17G02_20 | ecosystem: Environmental > Aquatic > Freshwater > Lake > Sediment | place: USA: Wyoming | collected...
GCCCGCTTATCAACAGAGCGTGCTCGGTTTCGAAAAATACGCGATTTTCATGCTAAAGCTGCGCCAGAATTTCATAGCGGCCATGGCAGTCAGCGAAATTTCTGAGAAAGAGATTGGTGGGCCTAGCACGCTCAACCGTCTAAAAATGTTGGTGCTACCCTGGAATAGCCACACGAAAGCCCACAACCTGGTCCGGCTAAAATTCTTTGTCGATTTTTTCGACGAGGTATTGGAAACACAGTCGATGCTGCGCGAACTTGGCCATGACGGCCGCCTCGATGGGAAGTTACTCCGCGTGCTGAAAAATCTTCGGATCGAAGAAGTGTCCGTTGAGAGCACTACCCGGAGTCAGAAGCTAGACGCGCTGCGTGACCGGGTCCAGAAGATTGTATCGGTTGATTAGTCGGGCGATAGAGCGGCCATTTTGCTCGCATTAAAGTAGTGCCCAAGGTGTTCCGAAGCGCCTCAGGTGAATTCCGATTTTCCCGAGGCTTTGGTACATGAACTTGGTCATTCGGCAAATATGCCTACTATTGTTGGCGTCCTTCGCTACCATGCTGCATGGCTGCAAAACAGTCGCCCTTTCCGGGGCGGTCAAGGGCGACGGTAAGGTCAATGCCGTAAGTCGGCAATCTGGTGAGCAACTAGGGTCAATAGGTGTCACGCCAGACCACAGCCTCCAAACTCTAGGGGAGTCTAAGCTGGGGGTTCCTACGCTTGGCGTGCCCACCCTCGGTACCCGGGCCATTACCACGCCAGTATTCGCCTTTCTGGGTGGCTACGCTAGTTGTAAGGACCCATTGCAGGGATTCAAGTCTATCGACCTAAGTCGAGCAGCATTGCTACTTAAAGAAGCAAAAGCTGCAGCTATCGGTAGTGGTCGTCCGGAACCTAAGACGTTGTTGGCTTGCTACTCCGCTGAGCCTTCGACACTTGTCTACAAGCTTTCAGCCAACCCAGGTGTGGTGAGGCAAAGTGCTCTTCCGGAAATGATCGCAGCGCTCACTAAACTGGTAAACAGTGTGACTGCACCTGAAGTCTACATAGTTGGTCACTCCTATGGTGCCTGGGCTGGGATGAAGCTGGCTCTAGCGCTTCCCGCTACGGCTAAGGTTCGAGCATTGATCGCTGTCGATCCCATCAGCAGTAGAAATTGTCTGCCTCGGCAATTTCTGAGCTCCTTGTTAAGCAGGCCAACGCCTGGTTGTATTGAGGCGCCAAAGGATTTTACCGCCGCAGAGCTTGCCAACGTGGCACAGCGGGTCAGTACTTGGTTGAATCTTTACGAAACAGACTCGCCGTTCTTGCACTCCGGCCCGATCGCAGTCGCGCAAAATTCCATACGTAAGTACCCAAGGAGAGGCATACTGGCGCACGGAGATATTTTCGATGATAAAACTCTGTCTGCAGTAATCTTAGCTGCGATCTCCAAGTAGTTTGAATGTTACTACAAAAACTGCAGTCGGATTTCCAGCATTGGCGCACCACTGCGGTGCTGCTTTCATCGCCGCCAAAAGTTGTGTCTCGCTGAACTTTCCATCGACTCTGAAGGTAAATTGATCCATTTCATGATGGCAGCCCATTAGGCCTGCGGGGCATTCAGGATTGGCAACAACTTCATGACTCAGGTAGGTGAGGTGCGTAGCATCATAAGTAAGAGCATCTTCTAGCCAGTTGCCCCCGTAACAAGGATGGACTGGGCCACGATCAAGTTGCAGAATAATTTTTTGACCAGGCTGGACATCAAAGGTCTGGTCGGCTGCTTGGCGCTTTAATACGAGCGGGTCTATCGGAGGTTGGGTTATGCAAACATTATTGAGGCAACGCAACTTCTCCACACACTGGTAACCTGGTCCTTCGCCGCAGCTTTCCCCGTGTAAACTTAAGCCGACATCTCGGTGACACCGGTTGTCCCAAATCACCAGATTCTTCACACCGATGCGCGAGATCCACCCCTCCGAATACCATCCCTCCGAACGCGTGCCGATGGCGTCGCACGAGGGCGCTGCGAATCCGGAACAGGGACCAAGCTGGAGCAGCTCTTTTGAATCGCGCCAATACCAGCCCTCTTGGTCTGTGCTGATAAAGTCACACTTTGGTCGATCTGGATTAGTTGCCGATGGCGTAGCCTTGGCAAGTGGCGCAGCTAAGCTGGACGCTGAGATACAAAGCAACACGAACAAAGATCTGGCTTTGCCTGTTGCACGATGGGCTTGCACAAAATTGAGCATGGCAGACTCTCTTTAGTTGAAGTAGCGGACCTCGGTCGCATCGCTGCGCCGAGATCTTTGGTAGTTTTCTGATCTAGTGATTTCCTTCGCCAAAAAATTTAAGAACAAGTTGCGCTTCTGGTGTTCATCATGTCGCCCCAAAGTCCGGATGACGTTAAGCGGTTTACGCAGGTTTGATTGCTATTAATTGCGTCCAGAAATCCATTCTTACACCCCTGCATAAACTGATCACTTGGAGTAGGGGGGCGATCTCCTCTAGTAACGTTCTTGCAGTATTTGACGCCGGCATCGTACCCGTAGTTATAGCCTTGGTTGTAGATGCTGTCGGCGGCAAAGCCATGGCTGGAAAAAACTAGACATAGACCTGCTAATAGTCCGCGTGTTGTGATTTTCATTTTAAACAACTCCCTGATTTTGTTTTCAATAAACCATTGAAAATTACCAACTTGCTGCCTGAGTTCGGGATAGCACGGGCGGTTGGAGACAGCAATTATTCTTAAGTAGTTTTCGGCTTGGTTAGGGCCAGCTACTAACTATCTAAAATGAAAAAGATTATTGGCCCTGCGATAATTTCCTGCATTTTCCCCTAAAGTCTGGCTGCGACCTGCCGAAACATCTCTTGTAGCGCGTGAGTTAGAGCAGAGAAACACGCTCGGGCTTAAACTTTCGCGGGGGTATTTATGAAATGCATCGAAGTATGTGCAACCGTCGAACAAGCAAGGGAAAAAATGCGGCTTCTGAAGGAACAAGGCATCGATGCAAAGCTGATCGTAGACCCTCTTGAGAGCGTCGCACCCGCACTGTCTCCGATGATCGGAGTGGGCCTTATGGTCCCCGATGCATTGGAAGTGGAGGCATTAAATGTCCTCCACGGAGTCCACAAGATAGCTTCTTAAAACAGAGGCTTGATGATCGCCGGCCAGCCGCCTAGGGAGACCAGGGCCGGCTGGCCGCGAGGCATTTTGAGACATGCTTAGTGTTAAAAAGTAATATAAAACTGGTCTTTTATTAATAAATAGGTATACTGCGGCCCTCGCTAGCTTAGTTGGTTGGGGGAGGGTTTCGCAGTATGGCCAAGACTCGTGTAGTAGCAGCAATGTCAGGTGGGGTTGATTCCTGCGTTGCGGCAGCATTGTTAGTAGAGCAAGGCTACGAAGTCATTGGTATCACCATGCAGCTTTGGAATCACGCAGGTGACGGTGAGGAGCGTTTCGATAGCTGCTGCTCACTGACAGACGTGCATGATGCACGCATGTCGGCTCATCGTTTGGGTGTGCCGCATTATGTAGTTAATTACGAACGCGAGTTTAAAAAGGGCGTCGTTGATTACTTCGCCTCTGAATATGGCGCGGGACGTACGCCCAATCCATGTGTCATGTGCAACAGTAAACTGAAATTTGATCACTTGGTGGATCGTGCGCGGGCACTGGGTGCTGAATGGGTCGCAACGGGCCACTATGCACGCGTGACTCATCACACGGATGGTCGGCCAAGTGAGCTCTACACCGGCCGTGATCCAGGCAAAGATCAAAGCTATTTCCTCTTTGACATGCGCCCCGAAAATCTTAAGCGCGCTATGTTTCCGCTTGGCGATTTGACGAAGACACAGGTGCGTGCGATTGCAGCAGGCATGGGACTTCACACCGCAGAAAAGCACGAGAGCCAAGAGATCTGCTTTGTCACCGGTGGCCGTTACACGGACTTTCTAGAAAAACATTATCCGGAAGTCACCCGCGGCCGCAGTGGTGAGATAGTCGATCGCGCTGGCGTGGTGCTCGGCCATCATGAAGGCATCCACCTGTTCACCGTTGGTCAGCGTAAAGGTCTCGGAGCACTCGGTCCGGAGCCTAAGTATGTGGCGTCGATCGATGCTACGACTAACCGTGTGATGGTCGACGACCTTGAGAATCTGAAGGTGTCGGGCTTCGCCGTAGATCTAGTGAATTGGTTAGTGCCCGTTGCCGATATTACTGCCGACCGTACCCTGAGTGTGATGGTGCGCTACCGTGCTAAGCAGGTGGCATGTCGTGTGGTGCCCGATACAAATAAACCAGGTCGCTACCAGGTGCTCTTAGCGGAAAAAGCCCGCTGGGTCACACCAGGACAGGCGGCAGTATTCTATGACAACGAAAGGGTGGTAGGTGGTGGATTCATCGCAAATAACACAGCAGAAGCGGCCGGCGTGGTCGCGGCCGACGCGGCAGGGCGACTATCAGCGCCTATGGGCACAGCATCAGCCGATCTTCACGCGACTTGACGTGCTACAGGAACGGGTCGGCCACCATTTTGCCGACCTGACCCTGTTGTACGAAGCGTTGACGCATCGCTCGGCACTGATGGAACTTGGCGCGCAGACTGCCGCTGGCACCGCGCATCAAGGTGCTAGTTCGGGAGTTAGCAAAGGTCTTGATCTACCGTGGAATGAACGCCTCGAATTTCTTGGCGATGCAGTCCTAGGGTTGGCTATCAGTCAGCGCCTTATGGAATGCGGCGACAGTCTGGCTGAGGGTGATTTGTCCAGGTTGCGTGCAACTCTAGTAAATGAAGAAAGTTTAGCAGAACAGGCACGCCGTTTAAATTTGGGCAAGTTCCTGATTATGGGTAAGGGCGCAGCACAGACAGGGGGGCGCGATCGCGACTCGCTACTTGCGGATGCACTTGAGGCTTTGATCGGTGCTGTGTTCGTCGATGGCGGATTCGCAGCTGCAGATGCAGTGGTGGGTCGCATTTTTCATGAGCATCTACAGGGCGACCTGAAGCATTACGTGCGGTCTGATTATAAGACGCAGCTGCAGGAGCTGACCCAGGCTCATAACAAACAGACACCCTTATATGAAGTGTCTGGCGAGTCGGGTCCCGACCACGCCAAAGTTTTTGAAGTGCGCTGCGTTGTGTCTGGGCGTGAGCTCGGTCGCGGTAGTGGTGCAAGTAAGAAGCGCGCCTCGCAAGAAGCCGCACGGTTAGCCATCACGATTTTCGCGCAAGCAACTAAGGAGGGGCAAGTATGATCAGCGGCATCGTCGCCATTGTTGGTCGGCCCAACGTCGGTAAGTCCACATTATTTAACCGTCTCACTGCCAGCGACAACGCAATTGTTGACGACCGGCCGGGGGTGACGCGCGACCGCTTATACGGTCACGCTTGGCTTGATCAAGAAAAAACTCAAGGCTTCATGATTATCGATACCGGTGGTTTCGAGACAGATGACTTCAAGTTCCAGCCATTTGCTGAGAACATAGTATGGCGTCAGACGGAAGCCGCCATCGAGGAGTCAGATATGGTCCTCTTGCTGCTCGACGGTAAGAGTGGCATGACGCCGCATGATAGGCAGCTAAAGCGTTATCTAGAAGAGATATCTAAGCCGCATATTGTCGCGGTGAATAAGGTCGATGGCACTGAGCAAAGTCTGGTGATGTGGGAGTTCTTCGAACTCGGCGTCGACGACTTAATCAAGGTCAGTGCCGCTCATAATCGCGGTGTTATCGATCTCAAGGAGCGCTTAGCCGAAGATTTGGCGCAATTACCCAGTGTACAGTCGCTTAAAATACCGACGGATGCCATTCGGATTGCTATCGTTGGTCGCCCAAATGCAGGTAAATCCTCGATCCTAAATCGAATGATTGGCGAAGAGCGCGCCCTGGTTAGTGAGATTCCGGGTACAACTCGGGATTCGCTGGATACTCCGCTAGTCTATAACGGTAAGCCTTATGTGCTAGTCGATACTGCCGGTATTCGCCGTAAGTCAAAAATTAGCGAGCGTCTGGAAAGTTTAAGCGTGATGCGGAGTCTGCGTGCGATTGATCGCGCCGATGTCGTTCTGCTGATTTTAGATGCAGAGCAGGGACTTACCGAGCAGGATGCGCGGTTGGCCGATTTAGCTGCAGAACGCGGCAAGCCGGTTGGCATTGTGGTAAACAAATGGGATATATTTCCGAACAAAGAAACGAATACCCCAAAGGAATATACAGAGGCGATTCATCGCGAACTGAAGACCCTATCTTATGCACCAGTATCGTTCGTTTCTGCTTTAACCAATCAGAGAGTTCATCAATTGATGAGCTTGGCTGAGCGCTTAGCGGCTGCCTCACGTAAGCGTGTAGACACTCATCAGGTTAACCAAACCCTTCGGGCCATCGCGCAGGAGCACACTCCGGCACTGATTCGCTCGAAGTCGAAGCGGGTGAAGTTTTACTTTGCCACCCAGGTGGCGGTCACGCCGCCGACGATTGTGGTTTTCTGTAACGTCGCTAACGAGATTCAGGAAGCGTACATCCGCTATATGACTAATCGTTTCCGCCGTGATTTAGGTTTTTCGGAAGTGCCAATTCGCCTTATTTTCCGTCCTAAGAGCGATGTTCGGGAGCGTGACGCGGCCGCAGCAGAGGCTGCGGGTGAGTCTGCTGACTAAGGATTCAGCCTGGTAACGCCGATCTTAAAGAGTGATAAGATACCTGGGTGCGCTCTTGCGTACCCTGCCGTCTTGCCGTAACTTACAGGCACTTAAAGACTCTGAGAAAAAAAGGAGTGTTATCATGGCTGATAAACCAAGCTCTGAAAAGCTGAACCGCCGTCAAGCTCTGCAAACTCTAGCGATCGCGTTACCTGTTACTATGGTCGCCGCGAACGCAGTTAAGGCTTTTGCTGGTGCTCCAGCAGCCGCTCCAGAGCTAAAGCTTGTTCCAGACACTGACGCCACTGCGAAAGCGCTGAAATACGTGGCCGATGGTACGAAGGCTGCTCGCGTCGATAAAATGGGCGTCGCTGCTAAAGATCAAAACTGCAAGAATTGTCAGTTCTACACCAAAGCTGGCGAAGTTAAAGGTCAAGAAGTGGGCAAGTGTCTAATGTTGCCTGCTGGTATGGTCATGGGCACCGGCTGGTGTATGTCCTGGACGAAGAAGGCATAACAGTAGGTGAGGTCTTTTGACGCATCAAGCACCCACTTTATATGACCAAATCGGCGCGGATTTTATTAGGCAGTCGCTGACTGTTTTCTACGAGCGGGCTTTTGTCGATGGAATTATCGGTCATTTCTTTTTTGAAAAGGACCGTTTGCACATCACTGAGCAGCAGATAGATTTTGCTACGGCTATGCTCGGTGGCCCGCGCCGCTACCGAGGTAAGCCGCTCGCTGGTGCGCACGCGAATCTTAATATCCGTCGCCCGCATTTTATGCGCCGGCAGGTGTTACTGGTCGAAGTCTTGGATGAGCTGGGCTTAGCCGCTGACCTGCGCGATGCTTGGTTGGCTCTTGAAGAAAATCTGCGCGCGGTAGTGAGCCGAGGATAAGCTCACTGCCGTAAAGTCGCATTCCCATTGTTGATGGGGACTATTTTGACTACATAGTAACTAAGGTCGGTTGATTTTGTTGACCAGCCCTTAGTTGATTCATGTCGACATGGACTTTTTGCACATGGGGGCATCTATATGAATCAGGCAAAACATCATGTTTTTAGCTTTATATTCCAGGGGCTCGTGTCCTGCACCTCCACTGAATCTGCCCAATTACCGCGGGAACCGTTGACGCCGGTACCTGGGCGGCCGCTGATATATCCGACCGGGTCAATGGAGATCAAAGCTCGTTCCGGCGTGGAGCAAAAACAAGAACCGTGTCGCCCAGGATCCGAGATCGGTCAAGGGCGGGTACTGCTGCCACAGATCGAACTAGGTATTAGTTACCCAGTAGGTGGCGCTGACGATAAACGCACCCAGGTGACTCCTTATGTGCGTAGTGGATGCGTTTCAAGTGTCCCAGCCATGTAAAGCGTAGCCCATGCCGAGGGGGCCGCTAGCTCTGCATCTGGCTCCGAAATGCGGGGGTAGTCCTAAACTTCGCTTTAGCGTGGGTGGGTGCTAAAGTTAAAGAGAAGTCAGCCTATTCTGGGGAAGCTGGTGAGAATCCGGCACTGTGCCGCAACGGTGTGTGAAGTTGCCCTAGTGGTCACGTTCACGAGTCCGATCGCCAGGTAGGTTTTTAATCTCTCGAGCAAGGGGAACTATTCCATGGTGAGATCTGTATTGAATCTAAGTGCTGCGCGCCGCTGTGCTGGCTTACTGCCTTTAGTAGTTACCGCAGCGGTCACTCAAGGGCTGGGTGCCTGCGGGAAAAAGGCGAGTGATGAGGCCACTAGCACAGCGACTCCGTATTCCGGGATCGCGATCGCGGCGGTTGCTCCAGATTACTCTTCATCTAAGTTGTATTTTCAAAGTTTGAAAGACGGGTTGCCGACAGGTGACATAAAAACCTTGCTCACCGGTGAGTCCGGTGACCCACTGCCGATCACCCTGGATAATAAGCTTTACTTCTTTAATCGCGTGGCCACGAGCTCAAACTTCCGAACACTTGATCCCAAACAAGCTGATGGTGCGCCTACGACTCAGATCAAGACCGAGAAAGCTGGTGTCGGTGATCCACAGGATGGGTTGATGTTATCTGGCAACAGGCTTTTATTAGCTCATTTGGCCGGTAAGCTTGTCGTGGTGAATCCAACGGATGGGTCAGTAAAGCAAGAGATTACTGCTGACTGGGATCTGGGTAGCGATGCAGCGGACTTGCTCAGGCCAGTTGCATTTTATGTTCAAGCAAATTCAGTCTCCCGTGAGATTTATGTTTTGCATCAGGGACAAAAAGCTGACTTTTCTGGCTATAACAATTCTCAGCAGTTATTCATCCTCAAAGATGATGGCAGCCAATTAACGGCTGTCGACGTTGATTCGACAAAGGCAAAAATCCAGGGCATTAAGCTTAACGTTTTCAATCCGCAGATCATTGTTGGCACTACCGATCCTACCAAGCCAATCGTGGCCGGCTTTTGCACCGTCTTTGACACGGTAAGTCCATGCACCTCAGGTTTTGAGCGTGTTGACTTAGCTAACCGCTCGAGTACCCTGATTTTTGACCGCTCTACTGCGACTGAAAAAGGCAACGGTAATGTGGTTGGTGCAAAGAGCGGCAAATTCTATGCTGCGGTCGCGGCGTCAGACGGTGCCGGTGGATACAAAAGTCAGATTCAAGTTTTTGATCCGACGGCAGCAACAGCCAAGACTTTTTACGAACTCACTGATACTAACTACGCAGCTTATGCTCTCGGCTACGATCTTAGCGCCAATCGGTTATATGTAGGCGAAAAGAAGTCGGACCAAACGGGACAGTTTGCTATCTTTGACTTAAGCACTGAGGGCAGCACTCCAACAAATCTAGCATTACCTTTGCCTCCTTATAAGGTCGCGTTCGTACCTTGATGATATCGATTCTCTTCGCCAGTTTAATAGGTCTTTCTACTGTTGCCGCAGCTAACCCTGCGGCAACAGATTCTGTGCAAGATAGGGCAGATCCAGCTCCTAACGTAGTGGAGGTTTGGGGGCCGCGCGCAGCAGAGGCCGTGCGATCGCAGCGCGCTGGACAAAGTGTGATGATCCGACCTGAGGACGAGACCAGGTTTGACAGTCGTGTGCATTTACGGAGCGAAGCGAATTTAACGCTGCCGGAGACAGGTCGCACCAACGCTTCAGGCTTTACTTTGCCACGGGTTCGCGGTCAGGACTCGCGGTTTACAGAAGTCTACCTCGATGGCTTGCGCATCCAAGATCCTTATGTGGGTTTTCCATTTATTGACGATCTTGATTTGCGTGCCTGCGGCGAGATGTCGATTTACGTGGGGAATCCTCCTCCGTCAATTCCAACAGTTAATCCCAATGGGGCGATATCTTATCGAATGTTTACGCCAAGTTCGCGTCGGCAACAGGCAGGTGTGTCTGTAGGTCGTCCGTACGGCACTGCAGTTTGGGCTTTAGGGCGACACAACTCAGACGATGGTAGTGCGATCCGCCTCTATGCGAGAGAGCATTGGACTACCGGTCGATATTCTTACTACGATGATAACTCCACGCCGTATAATAAAGCCGATGATTTTTATAGCGAAAGGACTCATGCGGATCGCCGTGCGCGGCAATTCCTGCCAACTTTCAGTTGGGAGCATGATGGTCACCGCATTGCTGGATTAGGTCTCTGGAATGACGCACATACCAGTCTGCCTGCTCGTTTGAGCAGCCTTCAAAGCTTGGCTACTGAGTCCTCGCGTCACCGAGTCGGCCGCTTACTCTATAGTTACCAGCCCAATAAAGCGCCAGCTGTTGTACCAAGTAGCTTGGGCGTCGAGGTCGGCCGCTATGATGATAATACGGATGTTTTGGACCCCAGTAATAGTGTGCTCGGTCTGGTAAAATCTAGCTCTCAACGTCTGCAGTCTACTAGCGGTGCCATCAATTCAAAGTGGCAATTCACCGCGGATGAGCATCCTTCGATGTTTTATTTGCGGGGGGAAACTAGTGACACACGCATAGACGCATCAAATAGTGCAACTGACGGGCTCACGGTCAGACGAAGGCAGGTCCTGATGTATTCCGGTTTGGATTTAGCCTTGAGCAGCAGCTTGAGTGCAGAGTTAAAAACCATGATTACAGTACAAAATGACAGATTATCTGGCCAAAAAAACTTAGATTCTCTGCTGCTTTCGAATCAAGCAAAACGCACCGTGATTCAGGGCTCATCAGCAGGTTTGGCCTGGCAAATAGATCGATTAATGCTTTACGGGCAATTAGCTAAGATAAAACGCCCACCGACTTTGCTGGAATCTTTTGGTGATGGAGCTTTGATTCGCGATAACCTGCGATTAGTGCCTGAGGTTACAGTGCATCGCGAGCTAGGGCTTCAGTGGCGCAACTCCGAGCTGTCGGAACTTGTGTCACCCCTCTCGCAGATTAGTTTGCGCACGGCCGTGTTCCGTGACGATACTCGTGACCGGATTATTCTACTTCCTTCTGTGGCGCAAACTATGCGGGCGCAAAATACAATAAGCTCTCAAATCAATGGAATTGAGATTGCTGGTGATGCGACGGCCAGTGCAACCACAATAGCCGCTGGTTATGCGAATATGCTGCCGATAGATTATAGTGTTCCAAATCGCGCAAGAATCATTCCAGGTGTTGCCACGCACGTCGCCACTGCTAGCATTAGCCAGATAATATCGGTGATGACTTTGCGTTGGGCAACAAGATATCAAAGTCAGATCTGGCGTGATTCAGAGAATACGATCGCAGTGCCTAGCTATACGGTTCATGACGCTACAGTGGACGCGAAGTTATCTTTTGTTTCCGTCGGTTTTGGCGTCTTTAATGTCACTAATCAGCGGCGGCTTGCCATCGAGGCGGCTAAAACGAAGGCGAACACTGGTTATACCTCTTACAGTGACTACGCTGGGATGCCCTTGCCAGGGCGGCAGTGGCGCCTGAGTCTCTCGGCAGCTTGGTGAGTCCGATTTACGGCAGTTTTTTTGATGGGTTAGTCAAATTACCAGGGATTTCTGTCGTCAACTTCGACAGATTCCACCTATTACTAGCAAGCTCTGCTTTCACCCCAAACACTCTCTCGGCCAAACCTTGGCTCAGTGATTGATGTAAGCTACCGCTGCCAACCACACTACCTCTATGTAAGCAGACAAACTGGTCAGTAAGTTGCGCGGCAAGAGCTAAATCGTGCATAGAGATAACGATGCCAACGCCTTGCTCTGCTCGCTTACGCAAGATGTCGAGGACGACAAATCCTGTTTGTAAATCTAGATTTGTTAGAGGCTCGTCGAGTAACAGATAATCGACTGGTCCCACCAATGCGCGCGCTAGCATGACCCTCTGGCGTTCGCCGCTTGATAGTTTCCAGACCTGCCTGTCAGCAAGTTCTGCGGCACAGACTTCTGTTAAAGCTGCCATAGCTGCCTGGTCATCGCTTTTGCTTGGTGAGCCGAGATGCCAGGGATATAAACCCATGCGCACGATATCGAAGACGCTAAAGTTAAAGGCTACCTGAGTCACTGCGGGCATCCATGCACAGAGGCGACTGTGAGCTAGTCGATTTTGTCCAGCTCCTGATATGCGCCCAGTCTGCAGCGGTAAAAGACCAGCCGCTAATTTAAGCAGCGTCGATTTGCCTGCCCCATTGGGCCCCAGCAGAGCGGTGATTTTTCCGCGCGGGAAACTAGCTGTACAATCGGCAAGGATCGTCTGTCTACCGTAGCGAAAGCTTAGCTCTGATACGCCTAGATTGGACTGGTTTGGCATGGTCACTCCGCGCTGCGACGCATGGATAGGAGCATCAGGAAGAACGGTGCGCCCAGCATGGCCGTTAATATGCTAGCCGGTAGCTCAGCAGGCGCCCTTATATGCCGTGCCATGAGATCAGCGAGGAGAACCAGGCACGCTCCTTGCACAGCCGATAAGGCGAGGAGCTGGCGGTGTGAAGGGCCTGCTAGATGACGTGCTACATGCGGCACCATCAGGCCGACAAATGGTAAGGCTCCGGCAGCGGAGACCGAGCCCGCTACCAGTAAACCTATAACGGCAAGAGTCCATCGCCTTAGACTTCGCGTATCTATCGACAGCGATGAGGCAGTCTCCTCGCCTAGACTTAGAACGTCTAACGGACGTGCTAGTCTTAATGCTGCCAATAGTCCCACTGCGAAAGTCGTCGAAGCGATCGCAACATGTTCAAAGCCCTTGCCTTGGAAGCCGCCGATGAGAAAGGCTAGGGCGCGGCCAGCACGGCCGGGCTCTTCCAACGCGACCGTAATTAAAAGCGAAGTTGCCGCTCCAAGCAGTGCGTTGATCGCGAATCCAGAAAGCATCAAATTAGCGATAGGGGAGGCAAACCCGCTTGATCCATCAGAGCTGCCTCTGCCGGAGATACTAACCGCTATGCCCGTTGCCGCGCTGGCTCCAGCAAATGCTGCCAACGGTAATAACAGCGGGTGCCAATAAGCTAAGCCTAGATAAAATGCGACGGCAGCAGCGACGCTGCCACCAGCTTCGCTACCCAGCACGGTCGGGCTGGCAAGATGTTCGCGAAAGAGTCCCTGGGCAAGGACTCCGGCTACTGCCAAAGCTGCGCCAACAAAGGCGGCTGTAAGTGTCCTCGGTAATCTAAGTTGAGCAAAAACAGTCCAAGCTAGGCCGGCACTTTCAGTGGGCTGATTGCCTTGAAGCTTGGCGATGAAGCCTTGCAGAGTCTCGGCTGCTGAAACATCCGCACTACCACTGGCGACGTTCGCAATAATGCCGAGTAGCAAAAGGGCGAGGCTCACCAGCCAAATGATTTGATTGCTGCGCGGGCGACTCATAAACTCTTCTTGTTTGGTGCCGCGCTTTGCATTGCCGCTGCAGCTGTATTGAGTTTGCGAACTGCTTTTACAATGTGCGGTGAGACGGCCGAGAGTTCGGCATCAGGAATGATAATAATGCGCTGCTCACGCCAAGCTCTGAGATGCTCAATCCCTGCAATAAGCTTTAGGGCGTTGAGTTCATGTTGGCGGTCTTCAGGCTGTGCGCCGCCCACGACAAGAGCATCAGGATCAAGTTTAATTAGGGTCTCGGCTCCAAGTTTCTTCCATCCCTGCACCACACCAGCACCAATATTGCGTGTCCCTGCGGCGTGTGCAATAGCGTCGAATAATGTGCCACTACCACTAACTACGCCGTCAGCATAGATGTGGAGTACGCGGAACGGGGCTGATTTTTTGTCTTTAGAAACACTCTCTATGTTTTTTAGCTGCAGTTTCATGTCAGCAATCACTTGGGCCGCTGCATTTTCTTCGCCCATGCGTTTGCCGAGATCTTGAATCGTCCGCTCGATGCCATTTATATCGCTGATATCTGTGATGAGGTACTGAGGTAATTTTAGTTGTTCAAATCGGCTTAAAATTTCGGGGCGGCTAAAGCTAGCGAGTACCACTAAATCTGGTTTTAGTTTCAATGCCTGTTCGATATCGCCGGAGAAGCGGTGGCGAATAATCTCTGGCACTGGGGGTAAATTGCTGTAGCGTGGATCATCTGCGAAGCGTGATACGGCTATAAGTCGCGATAGCGCCTTAGTGCAAGGCGTCGGAGTACATGACTCCAGCAAGATAGCTGTTATTATTTCATCGCCTGCAACGGAGCCAGACAGCACTCGCTCAGCTTTGGTTGAATTAGCCGCAACTGCCTTTAGACTGGCCATACTAGCAGTGACGCATAAGACAGAAGCAGCGGCTGCCGCTCTGAGTCGAGTTGCCCATTGCATGATCACAATTTCACCCCGGCTAGCTTCCCCTGGACTCATGGCAACATCCAAAATGTGCATATTTTTCAAATATATTAGGTAATTGTATGTGATTGTCTGGTGGCTAGTCAATGTCGCCAATCGTCGGTAGGATGCGGCACTCCCTGTTTCGGAGTTGAGTCACTGAGGCCCTGTCATGGATTCTGTTAATTTAAGCCCGACCCGGCATAGCCTTGTGCTAGCTAGTAATATTAGCCAGCGCAGGACTTTTATCGAGTGGACCTTGCCTGGACCAGCCAGGACTATGAGTTGGGCGCTAATGGGTGGGGGCCGCGGCATCCACCGGAGCATAGCTTGGCTCCATGTGAACAACGATGAACTTGGTCTTAACGTTTGTCCGCGCCGTTTCTTGCGCCAGCAGCGCGCGGCATGCGAGCTTGATTCGCACTTGGTCCTTATGACCAGCGCTTATCTTCAACATGTTCAATATCACGTTACGCGCATTGATGATGTAGAGGCCGTTACCGTCGCCACAGTTGGCTTGGGTAACGCGCTAAGAGTAGGCGATGCGATTGACTCAGCAGACAGCTCGAGGAAAAAGGTCGGAACTATCAATATCGGTTGCTGGGTTAATCAAACATTGAGCGAGAGTGCCATGTACGAAGCTCTCAGCTTGATGGCCGAGGCAAAAGCAGTCACCGTATCGGACTTAAATATTCGTAGTCTTGTGAGTGGGGAGCCTGCAACTGGTACCGGAACTGACTGTAAGGTCTTAGCTAGTGCTATAGGCGGTAAGGTGAATCGCTATGCCGGTAAGCACACTGCCGTGGGTAGCGCGATAGGAGCCGGAGTGGCCGCGGCTGTATCGAGTGGAGTCACTGGTTGGTTAAAACTCAACCAAGGCCATCCGGTAAGCCCTCTGGCTTCGCCGTAGTGACAGCGGGTGTCACTAGTCTCGTCAAAGTCGATATTGCGGGCTTGCTGACCGACCTTATTCGCCGATAACACGGTAAAGAGCGCTATCTACGTCCGATTTCCCATTCCAGATTTTGCCGTTCACCATCACCGCTAAATCTTCTCTAGTCGGCCGCTTAGTGGCTGCACCCGCGTTGCCTCCAACGACGGGATTTATTCTTTGGGTTTCAGGCGCACTGCAAGCGGCAAGAAAAATGCCAGCGCCTAACGTAATTGCAGAAATTCTTTTAGTAAAAGCTTTCAAAGTTGCTTCGCTCCGCTTATTTGTTGGCATCTTTTGACCTTCCTATAAGCATGAATCGGCGTACAGCTAGGAGTGCGCCATCCTCGCCGTACGCGAGGGCTGTAAAGGGTTGCTTCAGGTACGAAATCTGATCAGCGCGGACAAAATGGACCCCAAAAAAGCTGCGCTCTTTGATGATCTTTGTTCGTGGAATGGTTGCCTGCTGTTCTTCAAGCGTCAAGGCACGCCTGACTTTGCAGGTGTCCACCGGCTCAAAGCAGAGGGCAATCCGGTCGACATCGCCATCAGCGGCAAACATCAGGCCAGTTTCATCATCACCGTCCTCACGATCGACAACAGCAAGCCTGATCGCGTCGACGCTACCCTCAGCACTCTTCAGAAATGCTTGTCGAATGGCGTCCGACACTTTTAGGGTTGATTTGTCGATGTTATGCAGTATGCGATCTAACCAGGCGCCAGCTCCTTCCGCGCTGGCATCGTTCGCCTTGTCAGCTGCTGGCGGTGCCTGTAGTCCTGGTGACGCAGGGGTAGGCGAACTAGGTTGCGAAGCCACTGAGCTGGGCGGGACGGCCGCAGGCGCAGGTGCAGGCTTTGGAGCCGGCGGTGGTGGTGGCACCGCAGCTACAGGTGCTGGATTTGAAGGAGAATCCCAGCGGGCCGGTGGTAACACTACCGTTAGAAATTTGAAGGTCCGCGGCAGATTGTTGCGGATAAAGGCCTGTGAATTAGGCGAGCAGTAAAAATTCGCGTAGGACTCGGCCCAAGCCTCCCCTGGGCTGGACTTGGCATAACCGCGGATCAGTCCACCCTTACTGTTAAGTTCGGCGACTACATCACGCAATGCTTGATCAAAATTTTTGTACTCGGTATTTTGCGCCGCCTCTCGCGCCACAATTTCCACGGCGTGCCCAACTTCATGCTGCATGGCGAATCCCGACTGGTTGCCGCCAGTGGTGATACTAGTTGCAACCATGCCGCGAAATCCATTCTTCGTGCTACCCGAGCTGAGCGTAGTCAAACCTGCCACGCCAAAAAATAGTGCCGCAGGCTTCACGCCGGAAAGGCGTCGATTGCTAAAAGTCCAGATCAGATGATCAAGGTCTCGATCCGGAATTCCGGCCAGTCTGTTCTTGGCGATCTCCATTTGATTGCCTTGAAAGCCGGTCAGAAAGCCTGAGGGTAGGTTGGTGATGTATTCCATGCGCTTCGCATCGTGCGGCACACACTGCTGATCGCTTTCCTGCAAATAACGCAAATGGTTATCGGCCGCTTCCTTCTTGCTACAGCTGGACATTGTTAGGGCCAGAACTGGCAAAAGCGTCGCAAAGTAGATCTTTGACGGGGGGGGGATTCGCATGTTCGTGGTTTCCACTAAAAGGTAGGGCATAGACACCCTCAAGACTTTCTCCTATCGGCGTGATCGGCCGGCTACTTGAGGTGTCAACAATTACAATGTTATTCGAAGCTACAAACAGTGAGTTATGTCAGTTGGTAGCGTCGTTCTGCTTGGTCATCTTTAGGGTGGCACGGTCCCGCGGGCCATTAAAGCGGTCGCTGAGCACAAAAAATACCCTTTGATAACATGATGTTACCTTCTAGTGACGGTGTATGGCTAAAGTTAAGCCGCAAGTAGTTCGATGCCGAAATACAAACAAATGGTAGTGCTCCGCGCTTACCAATTCTGCTGCATTGCCATCAGGCTGATCGCTACGACTTTTATAGAGGTGACCGATGGGATCTTCTGACAAGAAACGTCATCAGTTCATTCATTTGGTAACCAGGGTCTGTGTCTTCAGTGCCTTCGGTGTCGCGGGATGCGATAGGCCGCCAGCGTCGTTTAAGCAGGTCGATCGTGAATATGCTGATGAGCAACATGCAGGCTCTCAGACACGTACCAATGAGAGCGATAACGGCGAGGGCGAGCGGGCGCGTGGGTCGGAAGACTCTAAGTCGACCGCGGAAGATGCGGACCGTACTTCAGGAAGGTCTCCCGGTACAAATCCGAGTGGCAGTGGCGACGACACCACTTCTGAGCCCGGCGTTCCCGGAATTTCGGATGCGTTGGCAGTGAACTGGAGCCTCCCGTGTGAACGTTCTAGTGCAAACAGTTCTGGAAAGATTGTTGGCGGAGGCCGCCATCAAGTTGCGGTAGACAGCCAGTCCAAGCTGGCCGTTACATTCACTGGGTCTGTTTGTCAGCCAGCTAATACTCCCAGAGACTTGGTGTTTGTCGTGGACGTGACGGGTTCCATGGGGGGCGGTGCCGGAAATGACTTCAATCACGATCCGCATGTAAACGGCACCTGCGGACGACTGGAAGCTATTCGCCATGTACTGTCGATGATGCCAAATGATGGCACAGCGCGTGTTAGTTTAATGACTTTTAACTCGCGGATTGCAGCTAAATCGAGACAGTTTTTTGCCACAGGCGAGCAGTTGATGGATGATCTGCAGAGCAGTAAACGAGATTCTATTGATAATATTATCTGCTCTGCTGATGGAGTGACCGATTACAGTGTTGCCCTCAATGGTGCGCGGCAAATGTTGGTAAATCATGGTCGAGCTGAGGCGCAAAAAGAGGTCTATTTCATATCTGACGGAGTCCCAACCGTTAATAATGGCGTTAGAGAAGCTCAGTCACTGCGCGCATCCGGTGTGATCATTGCACCCATCATGTTGATTGGTGACGAGTGGCTGCTGCGCGATCATATCGCTAGCCGCGACCCACAAGGCCAGCCCTTGTTTCGTAAAGTTGGAGAGGCAAGTAAATTAGCTGATGCCCTAGATGAACTCGCAATGAATCGTCTGACCAAGGTGGAGCTGCGCTACAGGCCGATGAATTCTGGTATCTGGCGTTCTGCTAACGTCCGCGAGCGGCTAAGTGGCTATAACTTCCAGCTACCTGCGATCACGTTTAGTTTGCTCGAAGACTCTGAGTTTGAGGTTATTCTCGATGCTCTTGATAGCCGGGGCAATCACTCCCTGGTGCGGGGTCAGCTCCAGGCTACGGCGCAGTGAGCTCGACTCCAAAGCTTGACGGCATCAGTGGCTGGACGCTTTGATCTCTGACCAGATCCGGTCATAGATGGATGTGTCGTTACCTAGATCCTTCATCGTTTCGCAGTGGCTTAACGCTTCTGCTGGGGGGAACAAGACGGGATGGCGCTGTAGCTCTGGTGGTAGCAGGGCGCGCGTCCCTATGATGACTGGTCCATACATCATGCGCCGCACAAAGTCGGCGTTGGTACTGGGTTCGTATAGATAATTGATAAATTGGTATGCTGCCTCGATATGCGTCGCCCCCTTGGGAATGACTATATTATCGATAGCCAGTGTTCCGCCCTCTTTGGGGATAATAAAACTAATGGCTTTGCCACTATCTCTAGCAGCCACTAGGGCCTCACCCGAGTATATGTGGGCCATCACTACTTCCCCCGAGGTTAGCAGGCTCGAGGGGCTGGCGTTGAAGGCTTTTAATTGCGGCTTGGCCGCTATCAGAGCGTTCTTGGCCAGAGCTAACTCTTTTGGATCCGTGGAGTTGAGGCTAGCTCCGTTGAGTTTGAGAGCCGCACCTATTGCTTCACGGAAATCATCTAGCACCGTGACGCGGTCCTTTACTTTGTCATTGCGCAGCAGATCTCCCCAACTAGTCACGGGACTTGGGTATGCCGCGGTATTGACTCCAATGCCCGTGATGGTCCAGGCGTAGGGAAGTGACCACTTATTTTCGGGATCGTAGTCTTTACCCAGGAATTTGCTGTCGACATTGCGCAAGTTTTGAATTTTTCCTTTGTCTATTTCGCGCACCATACCCAGCTTAATCATTGCGGGGACCATGTAGTCCGTTGGGAGGACAAGGTCATATCCGGTTGCACCAGCTTGCAGTTTGGCGATCAGTTCTTCATTAGACGCATAATTTGACACGCGTACTTTGATGCCTGTTCTACGCGTAAATTCTTCTAGGATTTGCGGCGAGGTGTAGTCTGCCCAGATGTATAAATTGAGCACCTTTTCCGACTTCTCGCCGGCGGGCGGTACACTTCCCATATCCTGCCGCTTTTTAAACAACGTGCAGCTCGATAGAGCTATGGCGACAAGCCCAGTTAGCAAGAGTCTGCTTAGTGTTTTAAAGCTAGTGTTGTCCAAGGCTGGTCTCCAGTGCCGCTGTCAGCGCCAAATTTCGAATTTTCACTTAGCGTGAGTTAGCAGAATATTACCAGCCTTTTTCTTCTCGCCCGAATTATGTATTTTGTTCTTGGCGTTATTGACCTAGGCACCTTCAGCCATCTTGGATGGATCAAATTGATGCTAAGTATCGTGGACGTTGACAAGAGCTATGGTAGCCAGCGAGTTCTGACGTCCGTCTCTTTGCAATTAGGTGGCGGGGAATTCTTCTCCATTCTCGGGCCCAGTGGCTGTGGCAAATCGACTTTGCTCAGAATCCTGGCGGGATTCGAGCGCCCAGATCAGGGACGTGTGCTGCTGAACGGTGCTGATATCACTGCAGTAGCTCCGCACAGTCGGCCAATGAATATGGTGTTTCAGCGCTACGCCTTATTCCCGCACTTGAATGTTGCGGAAAATGTTGGCTTTAGTCTGCGCATCAAGAAGGTGGAGCCGGCGGAACGTCGGCGATTGGTGGATGAGGCTTTAAATCTGGTCGCCATGGCAAGCTTTGCCGATCGCCCCATTGACAAGCTATCCGGTGGACAACAGCAACGGGTGGCCCTGGCTCGGGCCATTGTCAGTCGCCCCAAGGTGTTGCTTCTGGACGAGCCTCTAAGCGCCCTAGATCTGCAGTTGCGCCTACATATGCAGGTGGAATTACGCTCTCTACAAAGGCGCCTCGGGATGACCTTTGTCTTTGTGACCCATGACCAGAGCGAGGCTCTAGCCATGTCTGACCGCTTAGCGGTGATCAATCAAGGGCGCATCGTTCAGGTGGGAACACCCTCAGAGGTCTATGAACAGCCAGATAATGCTTTCGTCGCCACCTTTCTGGGCTCGATGAACTGCCTGGTCGGGCAATATATGGGGCGTGTTGAGGGTAGGCGGCAGCACGGTTGGGTTGATCTTGGAGAGGGGCAACATTGCGCAGTGCGACTCTCCGAGACAACCGCGGTAATCCCGGTGGGGGCCAAGGTCCAGGTGTTTATTCGCCCCGAGAAGGTTAGACTTTCTGGCGTTGGTTTGCCGGCTGCGCAATCCGCTAGCGTGGGGCATCAGGACAATGAGTTACCCGCTCTGATGACGGATGTAGCGTATCGCGGGGCGACCGTAGAATTTTGCACCAAATTAGCCACGCAAGCAGATCCCATGTCGGCCATCATGTTAAATAGCGATGTTGCCAGTACTCGGCCTCAAGTTGGTGCAAAGGTGAAGCTAGGGTTTGCCGCTGATGATGCTTGGATTCTGTCTGGCGGAGCCTCCGTATGAGTAAAAGGAGCGGCATATTGGCTTTGCCACTTATGCTTTGGCTGGTTTGGTTTCTAGTCATGCCTATAGGCTTTGTTCTGATTTATAGTCTCCTCCAGCGCGGTTCCTACGGCGAGATCATCTGGACCCTGACGCTCGATAACTATCGGCGGGCTCTAGACCCACTCTATTTTCAGATTTTCGTTAAAAGTTTGCTGTTAACTTGCCTGACAACCATTCTTTGTTTGGCGCTGGGATTGCCGCTTGCTTACACCATCGCAACCGCAGCTAAGCGATGGCGACCATTGCTGATTTCGCTTTTGATGTTGCCTTTTCTAACAAATTTTATCGTCCGAGTTTATGCGATTCGTTTGATTTTAGGTGGCGAGGGACCAATTAATGCAGTGCTAGTTGCTAGCGGTCTCGTGTCAAACCCTGTGATTATGACGGATTCATTATTCGCTGTAGCCGTGGGGATGTTGGCTAACTACCTTCCGTTTATGACGCTGCCAATCTATGTAGTCCAAGAAAAAATGGACTTCTCGCTGCTGGAGGCTGCGGCCGATCTCGGCGCCCGTCGACTGGCGGTATTAACACGCGTAATTTTACCGATCAGCATGCCAGGGATTATGTCAGGCACTGTCTTAGTGTTTGTGCCGGTTTTAGGCGAGTACATGATTCCTGATCTTCTAGGTGGAGCTAAGACTATGCTGCTCGGGAATTTAATCACCGAACAGTTTCTAAAGGTGCGAGACTGGCCGTTTGGGGCCGCTCTCGCTATGCTGCTCATCTTAGTCATGCTAGCTAGTTTTGCCCTGCAGCGCTTAATTGGCGGCAACGGAGGTCGACTTGTCCATCCGTGAGGAGAATCCCCGCCCGCGCCCGCATGTTACTGCCTATATAGTCACGGTGGGCGCCTATGCGTTGCTCCTGTTGCCGTTACTAGCAGTGCTGTTTTATTCTTTTATGGAGCCGATAGTAGGCGCGGGAGCTACGACTTGGCGCCTTAGCTTGGTATGGTACGACCGCCTTTTTCACAACGACGTGATTGCTACGACTTTGGTCACAAGTTTGCAAGTCGCATCTTGTGCAACTCTCGTGGCGACTTTCATTGGCGTCGCCGGAGCGATTGCTCTAGAGCGAGGCAACTTCCCTGGGCGTCGATTGCTGGTAACTTTGACGATGGTGCCCTTAGTCATGCCAGAACTGGTGATGGGTCTAGCCTCACTTATTTGGTTTTCCTTGCAAGGTCTAGAGCTGGGCATTCCTACGTTAATTATGGGTCATGCTACCTTTGCGCTGGCCTATGTCATCACGATTGTGCGGGCACGGCTGGCGAATTTCGACGGTAGTCTTGAGGAAGCGGCGGCCGATTTAGGCGCGACTCCATGGGTCGTCTTTCGCAAGATCACCTTACCGATCATTGCGCCCGGTGTTGGTGCAGGTGCGATGATGGCTTTTACCCTATCTTTTGATGATTTTCTGATCAGTTTTTTTACTGCCGGAGTCGATTCAGATACGCTACCGATGCGCCTTTATTCCATGATTCGATTCGGTCTTAATCGCGAAATCTATGCTCTTTCCAGCATGCTAATTCTAGTGACGACTTTAGGCATCGTGGTTAGTTACCGACTTAGGCGGGTGTAATAAGTCGATTTAAATCGCGACAGAGTCGTGCACGAACACTTTTTGTCCGCTAAACTGCTGCGTGTTTTGTAGCTTTACGCTAAATTTTTCTAGGATTTTGGCAGCGATAAACCAGGTCGCCTTTGGGTCCCAACCGTGGGCGATTTTGATCACAATGCCCAGTCCGCGGGGATATGAAGGGTGATCGACAGCTAAACCTAGTAGACCGTCCGCACCCTCTTTAGCAACGATCTTGCCGTCACCCGCCACGAGAATCGCCGTATCCAAACGGTTGCGTCCACCGACCAATTCAGGGTGACGCACCATGGCTGGCCAAATCCAGTCATTCTCTTTTAGTGCCGCTAATGCAGCGAATAGAGTCGCCATCTCCTGAATGGTCATGGTCAGCGTGGGGAGCCCGCAGCCATCCACAGCTGTCACTGCTGGTGTCCAGTCGGCCCCTAGCACGGCGCGTAATTCAGCTAAATACGCGGCAAAATATGGATGATTAGCCGTCAGGTAGTCATGCCGAGACCAGCCGCGCAATTTGCAACCAGCTAAAATCGCTGCATGCTTTCCCGAGCATGGATGATTCCACCGGGTCGGTTTCTTCGCCCGACTGCCGGCCGTTACGAGCGGCAGAGTTGCTGGTGTTTGTAGCCATCTTAAGTCGGCATTGCTGAGTATAGACTTCGCGGCTGCGAGTTGGGCCATTTCAGCATTATGTGAAGCCAATGCGATAGCCTTAGCCTCCCAGCTAAGCACCGGGTCTAAGTCATGGGCGAATACTTTGATCTGATAGGGTTTCATCAACGATCTGCCGTAGCACAGCGTCGTTCCGTAACTATGGATAAGTTGATTGCCGTGTACCCAAGCAACGGCCCCGTGTACCGTCACTTCCGGGACGTCTTCTCGGAGGCAGTCGAGCAGCGGCACCCATTGATTCTGCACAGGCTTAATCCTAATCTGACTTATTGGAGTCGCGGCGCTACATCACGCATAAAGCTAGTCATGCTGTTGCGAATTTCTTGTTGACTATGCGTGTTGAAATCAAACCAAAGCATGAGTCGTTCATCGGACCCGTAACGTTCGCGCAGCATTGACGCTACTTCATCGGCGTTGCCTGCTATGGCGTTGCCCACAGCCTCATTGATCTTGCGATCATCAAAGGTGCCCTCTACAGCGCGCCAATAGTTGGCGATAGCTTTAGCTGCGGCTACTTTCGCTGCCGCACTTTGCTCTGCCGTACTTAGGTGGCTGTCGCAATTTAAGAAAATCAGTGCTGTGCGGGGCATATACCAAGGCAGCCAAGGACCACCGTCAGGGTGGTAGCATTGCCGCATGCGTTCGTGCGTCGCATCGATAGTGGCCGATGGAGTGATTGACAAATTGAATACACGGGTTGGCCAGAAACGGTTGGCCAGTACTTGCGCCGCTGGGTCATGAGATCCAATTGTGATGCGCAACAAATCGAGCGGCGCCTCAAATGGGATGACACCAACAGTAGGGAATTCCCAAAACGGTGCAAATGCTATGGACTTGATGTCGCCTTGGACGCCCGTTTCGAGCTTGTGAGCCGCCACGACACCCTGCCATTCCTCGGTCTTGCGGAAATCTGCTGCAGTTAAAACCTTGGGGGTGATCTCTGCGCTCGATACTTGCCGTTGAGTTAGAGCGCGGAGGAAGATCTCCGTTGCTTCCAAAAATACTTTGCCTTTGAGCACGGACCAGGCAACGCGTTCCGTCTCAGTGCGCGCCTTGACGCCGTAGGTAGAGTTGGCAAACGGAAAGCGCCCAGCAGCAAAACCGATCTCAAGTAGGCGGCCCTCGCCCGGAGTAAGGCTGTGGAGTAGCATGAATGTCTTGATTGCCTCGGCATGCGCCAGCGGACCACCGTTGCACATGATGTTGCGAATTGCTGAGCCAACATGGATTCTCTTGGTGCAGCCAAAAATCCTGTGCGCTAATTGCAATATATCCGTGTTGAGGCCAATCTCGCCACGAAAGTGCGGTATCACCGCATCCGGGTTCTGTTTTTGCACCTCGCAGGATAAATGGGTCTCGGCGATCCATGCTGTCTCGTAGCCTAGCTCGTCGGCAAGCCGCACCTGCTCAAAGAAGTGACGCATCATCGTCGCTTCATTGGGTAACTCGCCATCGACCTCGGTTTGGCAAATGGCGAAGAAAGTATCAAACTTCATGTTCGTCCCCAGTGGCCTAATTATGGCCGAACCATTTCTTCAGGTCGTACGTGTTTATCGAACTCTTCGGCTGTGATCAGGCCAAGTTTTACGGCGGCTTGTTTCAGTGTGGTGTGCTCTTGGTATGCAGTCTTTGCAACTTTGGCCGCGTTATCGTAGCCAATCACTGGGTTCAGTGCGGTCACTAACATCAGCGAATTTTCCACGTGGCGTTTGATCTGCGCAAGATCTGGCTCGATGCCAACCACGCAGTTGTGATTGAAGCTGCACATAGAATCAGCTAGCAGGCGTGTTGATTCGAGCAAATTATGGATGAGCACTGGTTTGAATACGTTGAGTTCGAAATGACCGTTGCTGCCGGCAATCCCGATGGTAACATCGTTGCCCATGACCTGGCAGGCCACCATAGTCAGTGCTTCACACTGCGTAGGGTTTACCTTACCGGGCATGATGGAGCTACCGGGCTCATTGGCTGGGAGGATTAATTCACCAATGCCGGAGCGCGGACCGCTACCGAGAAGGCGAATGTCGCTGGCAATTTTCATGCAGGCCACGGCGAGTACACGCAGTGCACCGCTGGCTGCAACCACCGCGTCGTGTGCTGCAAGTGCAGCGAACTTGTTGGGCGCTGAGCGGAACGGATAGCCAGTCAGTTCAGCAATTTTTTGTGCCACTTTTGCGGCATATTGCGGGTGCGTATTAAGTCCGGTGCCAACGGCGCTGCCACCGAGAGCTAGATCGTATAAACCGTCGAGTGCCTCGACGACCTTTTTCTCAGCAAATTCCAACTGCGCAGCATAGCCGGAGAATTCTTGACCAAGGGTCAACGGCGTCGCGTCCATGAGATGTGTCCGGCCGATCTTAACGATATGGTCGAAGGCGGCAGATTTCTTCTCAAGCACGAGTCTAAGTGCCTGCAGTTCGGGGATCAAACGTAGGCGGAAGTCGTTAACCGCTGCGACATGCATGTAGGTCGGGAAGCTGTCGTTCGACGACTGCGACATATTGACGTCGTCGTTCGGATGTACTGGCTTTTTCGATCCTACTTGGCCGCCAGCTAGTTCAATAGCGCGGTTTGATATCACTTCATTGGCATTCATATTACTTTGCGTGCCGCTGCCTGTCTGCCACACGACCAAAGGAAAATGCTCATCGAGTTTGCCCTCAATCACCTCATCGCAGGCCCTAACAATCAGGTCGCATTTGTCTTTAGGCAACTTGCCGAGGTCGCAGTTGACCAAAGCCGCCGCCTTTTTAACGATGCCGAAAGCTCGGATCATACCGCGCGGAAAACGATGTCCGCCGATTTTGAAGTTTTGCAGAGATCTCTGGGTTTGGGCGCCCCAGTAACGGTCAGCGGGAACGTCAATTGCGCCGATAGAATCTGATTCGCTGCGTGTTTTCATGATGCTGCGGCTCCTAGTTGAGGCGAATCGGTGCTGCTGCCTTCAGCCGTCACGACTCGGTAGTAAACGTAGAAATAAATTACTGGCAAAATATATAAGAGTGCGGCCAGAATACCCGTGCCGGTGCTGACTGCGGCGATCAAATTTTGCTTCTCTGGAGCAATGTAAGAGGTCGCAAATTCGCCAGTAATCTCGAGAATAAACGGTAGTGTGTAAGTCAACAGGCCGGCGCCGATGATACGGCTGCGGTGCCCAAAGCTCAGAGCTGTGCTCTCCTGCCGCGCATGCCAAGGACTGCGGCCTTGGTTGACGACTAGTGGGTCAACAAAGACAAATCGGCACATTGCATAAGCTGCGGCCGTTAATGCCACCGGCAATAGGTAGATGGGCTGATCGATCTTTAGCACCATCATCAAAATGTAAGCTGGCAATACCGTAACGATGAGCCACCCAAGCAGGACAAAGCTAATCGCTATGTATGTAGTAAACAAACGAGACCAGTAGCTCGGCATGGCGTCCCAGGCTTGCTTTAGCGTGGTGGGTTCGTTGTCATACCAGCGCTGCGCTAACCAGACGATGCTGCCATTGATGACCGGCATCAGCAAGGCGCCGACCAATCCGAACATCTTGTCAGCGCCGTCAGCGGGCAGCCAGCCAGCCAGAACGGTGATGCCATAGGCCGCATAAAATGGTCCATACACCAGGCCGGTAAGCTGCAGCAGCGGTAGCTTATGGCGCCAGATTAGTTCCCAGGTTTTGCCTAACACTTGCATGGGGCGTTCCACCTTTCGCGGCCTTTGATGGCCTGCCGCAGCCATTCAGTCGGCTGGTAGGCTGTCCTCAGGGCATCAGGATGAAGGCGATTTAAGCACAAGATTTGCGCAGAACCCAGATGAGAATGTGGAGACGGAGTCAATCTGCCGAAAGAGGGTAGCGTCCGGCCAGCGTCTCGGTTAGAAGAGGGAGATGCAACGTCTCCTGTTAAATCTGATCAAGCTGAGCTTTTCCCTTGGGTGTTTTTGGGGGGGAGCAGTTAGCGCTTTGCCCGCATCGGCATCGCTAGTCTTGTTTGACGAGGCCGTCGCTCAATTGACGCCGCCTAAGCCCGCAGCGGAAGGTTGGCAGAAACAGGTGACAGCGGTGCGGCGGGATTTGGGTGATCACCCAAGCGATACCCAAGTGCGTCTTGCACTGAATCAACTGTTCCACGAGGCTGCCGCAGGTGGTGATGCAGCGCGATTATACAGCTCAGCAGACCAGAAGTTCTGGTCGAACTCGGCCTGTTTTGGTGCTGTTGACGGCGCTGGTGGCGCTGGTGGCGATCATGCTGCTGCGGCGCGCCTCCGGCATATTGGCGCTTGGTTTGAACGTCACGGCAATCGTTGGTTTGTCCGCACGGTTCTCAGTGGTGGACCGGCGGCAGATGCGGGCCTACTGCGGGGTGACGAGATCGTTGACGTCAATGGTGCCGCACTCCAGCCCGTGGGTAGTTTTAGCAGTTTAGGCAGCGGTCAAAAGGCCGTGGTCCGGTATCGCCGGCTGCCTTGGGAAGAGCCAAGACGTGTGCTCGTCGCAACTACAGAGGGTAGCCTAGCTGAGGCGATGGTAAGTCACCTTCTTAGTGGCAAGTACTGGCGACAGGTAGACGGCAAACGGGTACTGTACGTACCTCTCCTGTTGAGCTGTCGCCCGAGTCTGGCAAGCACTCTGATGGCGCTGGCCAAGGCTGCCCAGATCAAGGGCGAGGCCATGGTTTTAGATCTCCGCGGTGACTATACGGACGGGGGGCTGACTTACCTAGATCCCTTTTTAAGTCTGCCGACCAGTGCTGATACGGTGGCAACGCCCTTGTCAGTCGCTCCTTATGCCAAAGCTCTGGTGGTCTTGGTTGACCAAGGCACAGGCGGTGGCCGCGAAAAGTTAGCCGCATTTCTGCAAAAGCACCGGCGCGCTAAGATCGTTGGACAGCCTACGGCGGGCGCGACGCGGCCGGGCCGTGCCATAGCCTTAACTGCCGGCACTGAGCCGCCGACTGAGGCCGTCCACGACATCATCTGGGTGCCGAGTACTGGTGAGGCATCGGCTCAGATCCTGCCGGACATTTTGAGCGAGGCATCCTTAGTTTACGCAGCTGGTAGTGATCCTCAGCTGGATCAGGCTTTCAGCGCCGCGGCCAATGCAAATAGGCCCTGATTGAGGCTAGCCTCTGCATGCAGTACTCTGGAGGTTACAACTTCAGGTGAGGGTTGGCATGCAGCAGAGCGGGAAACCTATAGTTCAGATCCGGCAAGTGGGTAAGGCTTACGGTGGCGAAAATGGTGCGGCGAAAGTGTATGCTTTAGCGAACATCGATTTGGATGTGGAGCCCGGCGAGTTCCTAGCCCTGTCGGGGCCGTCCGGGTCTGGCAAAACGACTCTGCTCAATTTAATTGGTGCACTGGATGAGCCTTCCGTTGGTTCGATTGCGATTGAAGGCAAAATTTTAGGGCAGATGAAGAAAGCCGAGTTGTCGCGCCTGCGGCGTGACCGGATCGGTTTCGTATTTCAGGCTTACAACTTGATACCCATCATGACGGCGCTGGAAAATGCAGAATTCACCCTTGCACTGCAGGGGCGGCCAAAACATGATCGGCAGGCTCAAGCAATGCATGCTCTAAAGCAGGTAGGCCTAGCTGACTACGCGCAGAGATTCCCCAGGGAGCTTTCGGGTGGCCAGCAGCAGCGGGTAGCGATAGCGCGGGCGATTGCGCCTCAGCCAGCCATCATCCTGGCGGATGAACCGACGGCTAATTTGGATTCGAAGTCGGCAATATCGCTTTTAGATCTGATGCAGGATTTGAACTCACGCTTGTTGGTGACCTTTATCTTTTCCACCCATGATCCGCGGGTGATTGAGCGTGCCAAACGTATTGTGCCAATGGTCGATGGGCGTATCACATCTGTGTTGAATCCAGCGCTCCAGCAGCGGTCCACGCCGGTCGGCGCCGGTTCATAAATAAATTGAGTGGACGGCTCAAATAGGGTAAGGACGGGGTCCCTTTCCCGTTGTTTGCCTTTTTTTTGCCTGTTCCGTCGAGCCTGAGCTAAGTGGCCAAATTTTCACATCATTTTTATGATGGAGAGGAGTCTTCCCGTGTCCAGAGATAGCGCCCCCAAAGCAGGATTGTCGCGTCGTAAGTTTTTCAAAGTATCTGGAGCCGTCGGAGCCGGATCGCTTGCTGCAGCTCATAGCAGCGGAGTGGTACTGGCTGCGCGGCGTTCAGTTGAGCGTTTTCCTGATGAGTTTCGGGGGGTTATCATACTTGGGAGCGGTTTCGGTGGATCGATTTCAGCCCTGCGCCTAGTTGAACGCGGTATCGCGGTGACCATCATTGAGCAGGGGCGGCGTTGGGATCAGCCTCTAAAGCCAGGTGAGAAACGCTTTTCAGGCAATCTTTATCCCGACGGTAGGTCCACCTGGTTAAGCTCCCATACGGTCGTGCCCATGGGCCCACCGCTGCCGATTCGCAAGACGACTGGAGTCTTGCAGGGGCGTTATTTAGCCGGCAAGACCGTACTAAACGGGACAGGCTTTGGCGGTGGTTCGATCGCTTGGGGCGGCGTCATGGTGAAGCCAGAAGAGCGCATCTTCAAAATGGTCTTCCCCAAAGAGGTCAGCTACGCCGAGTTGCAGCCGCATTATGACGAGGTAGCGCGTCGGCTAGGCCGCGGTACGATTCCGCAAGACGTGGAACAAAGCGACAACTACAAACACGTTCGCGTCATGAAGGAACACTGTGACCGCGCCGATGTGACTTGGGAACCAATCGCAACCTCGACCAACTGGGACATCGTCCGCGACGAGCTTAGCGGCAACATTCCCGCATCTGTCTCTAAAGGCGAGGCAATTTATGGCGTCAACAGTGGTGCTAAGGGTGGCCTCGACAGAACATATTTGAAAGAGGCCGAAGCTACTGGACTGCTCGAAGTGAAGACACTGCACCAAGTACAGTCTCTGGGGCGCAATGAGCAGGGTCACTATGTGCTCGAGATCCACGAGCTAGATATCGACGGCAACGTGATTGCGCTAAGAACCTTCACCTGCGCTAAATTGTTTTTGAGCGCTGGAACTATCACTACCAATAGCCTGCTGGTGAAAGCAAAGGCTAAAGGCGAGTTGCCGGAGTTGAACGACGAAGTTGGCAGCGGTTGGGGCAACAACGGTAATGTCTATGCCCTGCGGACTGGTTTGCACGAATCGACGGGAAGTATCCAGGGTGGTCCGCCGTCAGTCGGAATTAACGCTCTGGATAATCCAATCACGCCGCTATTTATTGAGCATCCCCAATTACCCGTAGGGATTGATATTCATAGCTTGTTGTACTTCGGCATTGGTATCACTCCAACTCGCGGCACCTTTAAATACGATGCGGCGACGGACAGTGTCAGCATAGATTGGCCAAAGCATGATGATGGTCAAGCAAAGGTCAATGAAGCTCTGTTGGGAATTCTCGCCAGATTGAACGAAGCCAATGGTGGCTGGACCACTAGCCTTTTGACCTATCTGCGTAGCAAAGTTAAAGATGATATCTGCTATCATCCGCTGGGCGGAGTCGTGCTGGGCAAAGCTAGCGACTTTTACGGCCGCGTAAAGGGGTGCACCGGGCTTTATGTTAATGATGGTTCGATGCTGCCGGGTGCTTCTGGATGCTGCAATCCAGCTATGACTATTGCTGCGATTACAGAGCGGAATATCGCCAACATTCTGGAACACGATTTCGCTTAATCGGGAAGTTCATCTAAATTGTTAGCAAAGCGGGCTTTTAATGCGCAGTAGCGCTGCGTACGCCCGCTTCTGCATATGCTGGCGAGTCTTCAACTGGTGGTGGAGAGCGCAGTATGGATAGCAGGTAGTTGGCAATCAATTGACTGCCTTTCGTGGTGAAATGAATGCCGTCACCTGTGCGCACTTTAATATCCTGGTGATCAATGCGCAGATACGTGGCAAATCTGCCTTCGCTGCCAGCCACCACTGGTTTTAAAGATACGAAATGCATGCATTCATGTTTAGCGATGGCATTACGTGCCAGAATGTTGAGCATTTCTGATTTGCGGTGCAGTTTGGTATCTCGCATTGGGGGTAAACCAAGCCAATAACCGCGCTGGGCTGATTTGCAAGTGATGTCCATGATGTCGCTGAGGCGCTTGCGATAAAGGTGCACCCATTGGGAACTGCCGTAGCGGACGGGGATACCGTTTTCTGTCAAGTTTTGAGAGTCGTTAGTGCCCAGTAGTATGAAAATGATGTCGTAAGACGTGGCGTCAGTAGACTGTTTTAAAGCTTTGGGCCAATTGTAAAAGTCCGGGCGCGAAAGGCCAGTGCCAACTTTAGCCAGTACAGTCGCATCCCCGTTTAAATTACTGCTGATCGTCTGCTTTAACGTTGGGCCTAGCATAGCCATAAGCGAGTCGCCGATCAAAAGTGCCTTGGGAGCATCTATTGGAGGTAGCGATGATGGAGCGATTTGCGGAGGCCAGATTTTACTGTCACTGTGCCTGAGGAATTCCGCGACGGTTACCGAAGTTGCGGCGTCGTGCGTTTTTGTAAACCAAGCTTCAAGCTGCGATCCAGGTTTATCTAGGCCTAATATAGCGGTGCGCTTTGATTCCGCCTGAATCCAACGGGCAAGTTCTTGCGTGCGTTCGGAGATGGTTAAATGCTGAGCCCAATGCTGCAGATTGTGCATGGTGAGCATGCAGGTCACTAGGTATCCAATCACTAATGAATAGGCTACCCAACTGACGGAATAGCTGACAGTTTTGGATACAGGATAAATGCCGGTGCGCTCCTGACCTTGAGTCTGCTCATCAGGCGTTTTGGCTTTTGGATCTAAGTTTGTTGGGGGTTTTAGGGTCGGCATGGAGGCTAGTTCCGTAACTATAGGAAGGTTGTTTACCTGCAATTGCAGCTACACCCATTTTTGTTGACGTTCCACTCGGCGACTGCAGCTGTGCAGCCCGATTCACCCTTCGCTAGCCAGCCCCAGCCTGCTTTGCAGAACTTATTATTCTTACACTCAAGACCGACTGTAAGAACTGGAGGCGGAGTCGGGAGCGGAGTGGGGGGCGAATTTGGCACTGGCGTCGGAGCAGACGTGGCAACCGTACCATAGGTAGTCGGGGTCGCTTTTAGCCCCTTAACCGTGGCATCTGTTGGGCTAAGCTCGTTCATCACGGCGGCAATAAAAGCCTTCACCTGTGGATCAAAGACGCTTGTGTAAATGCTGACGAGCTTGTTCGTTTCGGAAATATACGAGTTTGTCGGCTCATCAGCATTTTCTGGCAGCACAAAACTGTTTGCATGAGCTACGCCGATAATTTCATTCTTAGCATTGAGAAGCGGCCCACCCGAGTCGCCCTGTCCAAGGCCGGCTGTGGCTGCACTGACAGCCTTAGTGTCCAAGCAGATCGAACCCGCGGCTTCGGCGATAATGTTTTCGACAATGTTGGTACCGTGATAGCGCTTCATGTCTGGATTAGATTTTTTGTCTCTAATCCCCGTCTGCCCGTAACCAATAAGGGTGACCGAATCAGATTTCTTAACTACTTCCGTAGCTATTTTTAAGTGCGGATAGTCGCTGAAAGTCCCTTTCGGGAACACCACGAATGCCACGTCAGATCCCCAACTAGTTTGTACATTTGTCGGATCATAGTCGGGAAAGACGATGTAGGTTTTGGTCGATAATTTGCGACTTCTGAATGGGTCATGACTTTGATCACTCAAATTAAAGAAGGGCAAGATCTCTGCGGCTTTAGTATCGATCACACAATGTGCTGCAGTTAGCACGAGATCTTCCCGAACCACCGCGCCAGTGCAAGTTGAAGTGCCATCTCCTGGCAGTTTTATCAGCAGTCCAATCACGGCAGGGCTGCTGATGTAATCCACGTATCCACCGACGACTTTGGTCTCTGAACTTTTTGAGCCAAATAAGCCACGTGGCAGCTTTGGGAGTTTTGGCAGATCAGGCAGGTTTGGACCATGTGGCAGATCAGGCAGATCGGGGAGCTCGGGGAGCTCGGGACGGTCTGGTAAGTGTTTCTCAAATTTCTGTACATACTTGCATCCGACACTGCCCAGTAGGCACGTCATCGACAAAGCTGCCGTCGTCAGGACACGGAGCCTACTTTGGACGTTGGTAAGTCGGCGATGGCCCATGCTGGCTAGTCCTCCGATGGCGCGCTTGCGATGTCAAATTATTTTGGCATCTACAATACGTGCTGGAGAGGGTTCGGAAGGGTTTCTAGCAAACTTGAGAAAAATAATGAAAAGAGTATTGATTACGCGCTGGTTTCTGGCGATACCACTCGTTTCCCAATGCTGCCGCTGCAGAGAAGTTGTTATGAAACCTACACTTGAGTTGCGAGTTGCTCGCGGAATGCTCGCCGCCCCGACAATAGAGATCGATATGATCCAACTCGATCATCATCACGATGGCGCTGCCGCGCGGCAGCGCGCTCGGCCTTGCACATAGGATCTCGGTACCAGCTCGAGCTAGCGCGAAGCGTTAGCGAGTTCAGAGCGGTGTTTTCTGCTGACCTAGTCTTTATTCACGGCCAAAAGAAACTCTAATTCTT
>Ga0315274_10001687_pt1 | contig 33795 bp, 46 predicted proteins | sample YL17G02_20_MG_FD_203700 | JGI IMG/M metagenome (GOLD analysis project Ga0315274, IMG submission 203700) | Sediment microbial communities from Yellowstone Lake, YNP, Wyoming, USA - YL17G02_20 | ecosystem: Environmental > Aquatic > Freshwater > Lake > Sediment | place: USA: Wyoming | collected...
CTATGCTCACGCCGCCAGAAAAGCAAAATTCGGATATGCAGGAAAATCCAACGCATAAAAAACGGAAGGCCGGGCGACCACCTGGGGCGAAAAACAAGACCAAGCCGAAGCCGGTCTTTGGATTTTCACGGAACGTGTTGCAGCTTCCGCCGCGGGAGTTGACATACGAAGAAATAACTAGGGATCTGCTTGACAAGGCACGTGCGATCATCGAAAGCGATGCAAAGGACTACGCGAAAACCCAGGCGATGCAGTTCATTCATAAAGTTTCAAAAGAGATTTCAGCGCGAGAAAAGAATGACAAGCGCGTGCTGATTGCGTTCCTTGATTTGGATGACCTGAAGCATGCCAACCACGCTTGAGCTTATTGCTACGAAGCCACAACAGGAAATCCTCGCGTATGAGGGAAAGTTTGCCATCCTCATTGCGGGCCGGCGCTGGGGGAAAACTACGGGAATCGTTTGCAACCACATCGTTGCGCGATGTCTTACGCGGCCGCATGTCGAGTACCTGATGGCAGCCCCATCCATGCCGCAGACGCGAATCCCATTTGACATCCTCGCGACGCATTACGGGTTGCGACCGTACATCCAAAGCATCGACAAGCGATACTATCCGATTATCACTTGGTTCAACGGATCACGGACTCATTTCCGGACGCTGGACTTGCCTGATCTCTTGCGCGGTGCGGCGTATGATTACGTTTGGATCGACGAAATTCAAAACGTAAACGAGCATACGATTGATGCAATTCTCTTGCCGACGCTTTCTGATAAGCGCGGCAAGATGGGGATGAGTGGGCAGGGCCGCGGCGAAGAGCACTGGATCTACCAACGCTTCTATTTCCCGGGGCAACAGGAAAAAAACTGGCCATGGATCCGATCCTGGCGGTTTTCCATCCGCGATGGTATGCGTTTTCAGGATGCGGTCGGGATTGAAGAGATAGCGCGCCTCAAAGAGGTTACGCCGCCATCTGTTTGGGACGAAGAGTATGAGGGGCTTTTCGTTTCCTCCGGGAAAAGCGTTTTCCGTTCGCAGGACATACAGGCATGTATCCGCGGAGAATTTCTGAATCAACCGATGGACGGTCGCCAATACGTTATGGCGATCGATGTAGGGCGAGTTGCAGATCCCAGCGCGTGGTTGATCATGGATGCTTTCAGCGGGCAGGTTGTTTATGCGGAGGTGCGCCCTTTCCGCGAGCGACACGATTTTAGCGCAGCGCAGGCGGATATGTTGCGGCAGCGGTTCAATGACGCGATCTGTATTATTGATAAAACTGGATACGGAGTAGGCAGCGCGTCGAGGGTGGATGAATACGTTAGGCAGTATGAGCAGTACGTGAAAAAGCTGATTCCGTTTTTCTGGTCGCCATCCACGAAAAAGCGAGTGGTTGATTCCCTGGCGCTCGCCGTGGAGCAGCACAAGATTGGGATTCCGGAAAATGCCAAGGAGTTGCGGCGGCAGATGGGCGTTTACGAATTTCAAAAAATGCGTGACATGGTTTCGACGGCAGCCCCCCGGGGCGATCACGATGACCTTGTTTCCGCCCTGGCGATGGCCTGGAACGCGAAGGAGATGGGATTCTCTTCGCGTGGCGGTTCGGATCTTTCGACGCTGATATAAGGGAGATAAAAAATGCAATCCGTAAATTATTTAGACAAAAAAAACTTAGCGAACTTGCAGATGATGTCAAATCTTCCGGTAATGCGTATCAAGCATCGGTCTTAGAGGAATTATGGGATTATATAGATTCGATTCCTCCGAATTGGTCGGCGGCGAAAAGAATACTCAATCAAGTTGATGGATTCACTTGATGAAATAGATAGGGATCATTGCGATATTTGCAGAGAAAGAAAGGAACATTGCCGTTGTCATGGTCCATTAACCGGAAAAGAAAAACAGGAATGGGGAACATTTTTCGGTGAAGATTATAAAGGATAGGCAATGGGATTTATTTTCCGGCCAAACAAAAGCAATCCTGCGATGCGGGCCATGGTTTTCCAACCCATACGAAGGCTGACTTTTCTGCTTGGCAAAGATCGCTCCGAAGAACTGCACCGAAGAAGCATTCAACAGAAGCTTGGCAAGGCGGAATTCTTTGGGGAATCGCTTCTGAAAGCAATGAATCTTGCCGTGGAGCGCGGGGCGCGGAGCGATCTGATTTATGCGGCCGTATCTTACGCAGCGGACAAGGTTGCACCAATCGGGAAGGCATTCTTGCGGACGAATTACGAAAACAGCGGAGTTGGGAAAAAAACCGATCCGCTGAAATACCGCAAGGAAGGGTTGCTTGCGAGAGGGATGATGGGGATTCAATGCAAGTTCACGCTGCGGGGGCGAGCGGGGCCAAGGCTGTATTTCACAATGCCGCCGAACATGCCAAATTATCGGGATGGGACGCCGTTCTACACGGTGGCAGGATCGCTTCAATATGGGGCGGTGCGGCAGGGGCGGAAGTCGCCAGTGTACATCGACCTCCCGACTGGCGAGCAACGAATTGCCGGCAGTATGCGGAAGCGCATGGGGCAGAAGATGGCCCGCACGCTCAAGCGCGCGGTTTTGGGTGGGAAGGGGATTTCATCGCGGGAAGAAGCGGCGATGGAGCGGAGCAACAATCGACCGGTCGCTTTTACTCGTGGAGAGAAGAGTAGCAAAGTGCTTACAGGACGGGGGCACACATTTACAGTCATTCATCCATTCAACTTTTTTGCGCTGAATGAATCGCAACGTCGAAATATCCTGGACAGGTTTGCGAAAGCTTTCAGCGAAAAGCTTACCGAAAAAATGGGGGCGGCGGAGAGTGTTGCATGATTCGCAAAGTCAAGGGCGGCTATCGCGTGCTGAGCGAGAGCGGGAAAAATCTTGGGGGGCCTTATCCCTCGAGGAAGAAAGCGCAGAAACGCTTAGCACAAGTCGAGTATTTCAAACACAAGGGGAAGTAGGATGAATCTGCCCGATACAATTCTTGTTCAGGATCTGCAGGCCGTTCATCCGGAATACGATTCAGGGCGCCTGGCGCATTGCAAGGCGCTTTACCATGGCGGACGGATCTTCGCGGAATCGCTGGATGAGTTCCTTGTGAAGCGGAAGATAGAAGAGAAGGACCGGAGCCACTACGAACTGAGAAAGCGGCGGAGCTTTTATGTGCCCTATTCGGCTGGGTTGCTTGACTGGATCGCGGCGGCGGCGTTCCAGGATGGCGTAGAGGTTCGTGTCGTGAGCGGAGATCAGGAAGCGGTTGATTATTACGAAAGTTTGAACGCCGATGCGGATGGCCGGGGGACGCCAATAACTGCAATCGCATCCCGGGCCTTGCTTGCAGCAATGACTTATGGCCGGGCTTATGTCTTTCCGGATTTCCGTCACCCTATGAGCATCGCAACGCAGCCGAAAACAAAAGATGCGCGTCTTGTGCTTCTGGATCCTGTAGCGATTGACGATTGGGAACAAGACGAAGAAGGCTTTCTTGAATGGTCGCGGATGCATGTCATGGAGCGGACGCGAGACGAAGCCGCACACTACAAGAAGGCGCAGGATGAACGGCACCTATGGACTTTCTTCGATGAGAAAAATATCACGGTCTATGAACTCCTGAAAAAGGCGGGGCAGAGACAGGAAAAGATTGCCAAGCGCATCGAATCGCGGGCGCATGGCCTGGGCCTGTGTCCTGTGTTCGATGTCCGATCCCCGGAAAACATTTGGGTGATGGACCGAATTTTCGAGGTTGCCGTAGCGCTTTTCAATCGCGAGGCATCCTTGACGTGGGCGCTTGACATGAGCGCTTACGCGACGCTTGTTTTGACTCTGGATCAAACGCAGATCAACCAAATAGTTGCGACCGAACTAGCCGCACTACGATTGCGCGTAGGGGAATCGGCGAATTATATCGCCCCTCCGGGAGGAATTTACGAGCCGTTGTTTAAGGACGCGGATCGATTAAAGGCGAATTTATACGAGGTGGTTCGGACGCTTGGAATCGATGCCGCGAAAGTCCCGCAGGCGGGGCGCATGAGCGGCGAGACGATTTCACAGATGCGCGCGCCGCTTGACGTTCTTCTGGAAAGTTTTTCTCAGCCGGTGCTGGAAGCGATTGCGCGGCTGATTGATGCGGTTCGCCGAAAGCGCGGAGATGATGATGTGGAAGTTGAAATCGTCATGGGTGATGATGCGGAGGTATCGACTGATGAAACCGAGCGCGAAATGGAAGCCGAGAGAGGACGAGACGAAGGTGATTCCGATGGTTCCGAAGCTGAATCCACCGATGGCGGAAGCGAAGATGGAGCCGCCGGCGAGTCCATCGGATACCGAAAGGCCCTCGTTGCAGAAGATCGGATCTGATATTGAACCGATTCGCCGGGCGCTTTGTTTGCTGGAAGACCGCGTAAGGATCATCGAAAATACACTTGGAATCAGGAGATAGGGAAATGGCTTTGACCTTGCATCCGGAACTTTTGGAAGCGCTGACTATTCACGCTGGAGTTGAAATTGGCAATGCCGTTTTTTATCTCTCCGCCTATTCGTGGGCTCGGGCTAACGGATGGGAGGGATTCAGTAAGCGCTGGAAAAATGATGCTTTCGATGAATTCGCCCATGCACAAAATTTCGTCAAATTCATCGCCCGTTATAACGTGGCGATAAATGCGGAGCCAAAAATTAGGCCAATGCCAGAACCGGAATTAGGACAAACGCTCCTTGGCCTTGCCGCTCTTGCCGCAGCCCTAGAAGGCATGACGGAAGAGTCAATGAGGGATCTTTTGCGAGTCGCGGAAGGCGTTGGCGATGGCGCGGCCGTGGAATGGATTAGCGGAAAATTACTGGATCAGCAAAAGGAACGGAAAAAGGCCGATGATTTTGCGGCGCGGGTACAGGATGCTGCCGTAGAACCTGGATGCCTTGTTATTCTTGACAGGAAGTTGGAAAGAGGAGGCTGGTAAATGAGCGCGAACACTACAACCCTCGCAAGAGGCGTTGCCCAGGGAGCAACAGCGAACCCTGCAAATTTCGCTGCCGGTAACAGCAATGCTGGCTCCGCGTCCCAGGAAGGCGCGTCCGGAGAGCCCCACGCCGCTGGGAAAGAGGGGGAGCAATTCGGAATCGGTCGCGAAGAGCTGGAAGCGCTCAAGAAGCAAGCCGCCGGACAGAGCAGCCTTTTACGGCGGCTGACGAATGAGCTGGACAGCCTTCGGAAGCGGTTGGGAAACGAAGCGGAAGGCGAAAACGATGGCCAGGAGGAGGGCAAGCCAAAGCAATATCGCTCGCCCTACATGAAACAACTCGCTGAGCTGAACGAATTCAAGACCAAAATCGAAGCGGAGCGTGCCGACCTTTTACAGTCAAGCGCATTACAGGGAATCTACAATACGCTCGTTGTGAAGGGGGTTGAACCGAAGTTAGCCGGCATGGTCGCCGATAGCCTCAAGCATCGCGTTGCGGGAAAACTCGCGAGCAACAAAGATGCACTTGGGCGCACGGTCCTTGAAATCCGTGGAACTTCTCAGGAAGAAGCGCCGACCTCGTTAGACGATTGGATGGAGGCTTGGATGCAATCAGACGAAGGAAAAGCGCTAAATCCGCCTGAACCGAATCCAAATTTGCGCGGTGTTCCAGTGCGCCGTGGAAGCGCACCGGAAGCAAAGATTAGAGTGACGCGGTCCGATCTGCTTTCCGGACGAGTATCGCTTGACGATATATCCGCCGGCAAAGTTATCGTGACCGACGCTCAAGAATGAAAAGGAACGAGGATTTATCATGCCCAACACTTTTTCAGCGTATCTCATGCCTCGAATTCTCGCCGGGGCGCTCCAGGTTTTGCGGGAAGAGGTTGCATTTGCCAAGCTGATGAACAAGGATTTTGAGGGATCGGCGGGACATCTTGGTCAACAGGTTTCTGTTTCGATTCCTTATGGGCAGGATATTTACCCTATTACGCCTGCGCAAGTTCCGCCAGCACTGGTTGACAGCAAAATGTACTCGCGATTGATCACAATCGATCAGTGGTACGGGAGCCGATTCCACTTTTCTACAAAGGATATGGTCGAATACGATTTCGGGAATTCGCAATTTGTTCCGCGGCAGGTTGCAGAGTCTGCCAGAGCGCTTGCAAGACAGATAAACCAAACGATCGCGGCGCTTTGGACGAAAATTCCGAATCTTTGTGGCACGGTTGCAAGCCGGATTTTCGCGAGCAACATTGACAAGCTGGGCGATGTCCGAACGCGGCTGAATTTCCAGCTTTGCCCTGATCCGAATCGGGTTTTGCTCATGTCGCTCCTGGATGAGAACGATGCAATGAAGCTGGATGATGTCAAGAAAAACCCGCAGATGGCCGGGGACCATGACGTCTATCGCAAGGCATTCCTTGGCCGGATTTTCGATCTGGACATGGTTCGCGATCGCGATGTCAAGACCAGTGGCGCTGCGGGCACCGGGATTGTTGGGACCGCAACTTGTGCGGCCACGGCAAAAGGCAGCTCCACGATTAGCGTTACGATGTCGTCCGGTGGAAGCGATGCCCTTCATTTCCACGATGGGGATATTTTCCTCATCAGCGATGATAGCACGGCTGCGGATCAGCTTTTGCGGCGGCAGTATGCGCAACAGGGCGTGCTGTCGATTGCCTCCGGCGCAACCGGAACGGTAACGCTGGACCATCCGCTTGAGACAACCCTTGCCGGGACGGAAACGCTTTCCGTCGCGACAGGACAGGGCGCGGGCACGGTAAACGTGGCCGGCGATCTGAGCGGATTCGGACTCGTTATGCGTATTCCGCCTAGCAGCATTGAAGGCGCGCCGACCATCGGACCTTCTGCGGAAATGACCGATCCGGTTAGCGGAATTCCGCTGAAATTGACCTATCTCCCAGGTTATCACGCCTCACAATTCGAGCTGAGTTTTCTGGCTGGCGTAGACGTTGTTGACTGGAGGCGGTTGACGCGGGTGTACAGCAAGACGTAGCAGAATCGCGAATGACGCCGGGAGCCTGCGCTAAGTGGCGCGGGTTCCCGGCTCTTCGATCAAAACGAAAATGGAGATGCATATGAGCACTGTTTTGCAGCTTGTGAAAGACGGTGGGCCAGAGGTCCGTATTGGATCGGAAGTCGGCGCCAATAACAACGTGGCCAATTGGGGTATTCCGCTCGGCAGCACTTGGCCTGATGCGAATGGAAGTAAGCGGACTGCCGCGTGGCGTGTCTCCGCAAGCGATGGTGGTGTTGCTTTTGCGGCGGGGGAATATCGCGGAGCTTTGAGCCGCGTGCTTCTGACCCAGGCAAATACGGCCGATGTGACGATCAGCGGCGAAGTTGGGCAACTGAAGCTCTACGCGAATAGCTTCGCAGGAATAGGAAACAAGGCCGGAGTTTGCGGATACCTAGAGATGGCGAGCGGCGCAAGCATTGGCGGCGGAGCTGTTGCCGCCGGTGTGTGGGGCCGCGTGGATTGCCCAAGCGGTTGTACAATCGCTGCCAGCCAAGTTCTTTCTGCTTTCGGAACAGGTTACAACGATCTTGGCGGAACGCATACGGGCATCGCTGCGGTGCTTCATGTCGGCACGCCGGCCGCGGGCGTATGGGATTCGCTGATCAATGTTTCGAGTTCAAGCGGCGTGTATTCTGCAACGGTTGGATCGGCTGCGTCGAAATATCTGACTGTTTCCGTCGATGGGACGCCGTACAAAATCGCGCTGTACGCAGTTGCGTAGGAGATGAAAAATGGATCTGAAAGCCGCGTTGAAAGTCATTGACGAAGGCCGAGCTAGTTTTCAGCGGCAGGCCGAAGAAGCACGCATTGTCATGCTGAAGGCCATGGGCGCGGCCGAAGCCTGTATTCAGATGGGGCGGCAACTTCAGATCCTAGAAACAAACCCTTCACCCGGCCCGGAGGCGGCTGCTACTGTGGGCAGCCCCTCCGGGGAAGTTTCTCTAGGATAACATGGGGATGCAGATGGATTCTATTTATTCTCAGATTTCCAGAACTTTACAAACGATGGTCAATGATACGCATCAGGCCGCATCGGATATGCGAGCAGAAGCGGAACAGGTTGGGGGCAGTGGTGAGAGCGAAAGACTTGCGGGGAATCTGGTAGTCGCTCTCTTGAATGCAAAAGAAATTGCGGATCAATTGATGAGGCGATCCAGTGGCCGAAATTAGTAGGAGTCTCTGATGGCGCTTACAACGCAGCAACAGATAGCCCTTTTCCAGATCCTGGAAGTGCCATGGCAGCCGAAGGTAATCAAGCCGGCTGGCGTTGACAATCTCTTCCATGAGACCTCGGATGCTACAACTTCCATCAGGCAGGCGCGGCAAGCGATCTTGGATTATCTCGCGACCTACATTTACACCGATGCGGCGGCGCAAGCATGCTTGCAAGTGTATTGCGATCGCTGGATCGAAATAGGAACTGATGTTATCGTGCTGGATTCTGGCAGTACAGGCGGAATCGCTGGCGTGTCTTCCGATCCAGAACGGGAGCGTTTAGAAATTCAACGCCAAGTCAAGGTCATGGTTCCATTTTGGAAAGCCCATGTCGAAATCGAACGTGCGGGAACGGCCGGCCCTTACGTGGGGATTACGCGATGATGCGAATTGTTTTGGTTTTCGCTTTCTCGTTTCTGTTCCTCGTGGCAGGCTGTTTCGTCCGTGAGGAAATCCCGCAACTGCATCTTGTTAAACGCGGCGATGGGCAATTGGTAAATCCGAACCAAAAAAGAATCGAGGGCATCGGTATCTCCCGCGTGGGAGATTTTGTGGAGGTCCGATGGTCGATCCCTGCGAAGAACGATTACAGCCCCATGCCGTTAGTAGCGCGCGCGGCCGTGTCCATCCATTTGAACTACGCCGCCTCCGGAGTACCGACGGTCTATGAGGATAAGGCCGAAGTCGATGTCCTGCCCGGGCAGACGAGGCTGATCGCCGGAGTGATTCGCATCCCCCTGAAAAACGTAAGCGAGTATGCGCTTGGGTATCTGGAACCGGGAAAAGACTCCGCCGTTCTGATCGACAGTGCGACCTTTCATGGACCGGATACAGATGGTCTGGTATTCGCCGGCGGGGACCTGGAGTTCCACTACCTCGAGGAGAAAGACGGAATCGCATCCTGCCGGTGGACGGCGCGGGGGATCCGGCAGACGCAGAGAATCGCGGCGACCGCATCCAACGCGACTTCCGCGACGGTCGATACCGCCGCCTTTCCTGTTCGGGCTGTCCTAATCCTGATTTCCTTGGACGGTAAGGAAATACTCCGCGATGGCCCGGTTGAAATCGGTCCGCAGAAGGCGGGGACGATATGCGAGGTCCATGGGATCATCCGTCTTCCGTCGTTGCGGTGGAAGGATGTTGACTGGAAGAAAACCCGCGTGGAATGGAACGCCCTGCCAGAGCAGAAGGCCGGTAGTAGCCGCATCGTACGAATGCGAGTAACCGCATACTGCCAAGGCCCATGCAAGATTTGCGAGACATGCGGACGCACGGCAAATCAGGGGAATGCCCATCTTCCGGGCTGCGCGGCGGCAAGGACCATCCCGTTCGGCGCGGTGGTGGTTGTGCCGGGGTTCGGCCCGCTTGTGGTCGATGACCGCGGGCGAGCCATTACCGCTGGGCGTCTTGACATCAGAATGAAAACGCATCGGGAGGCGCGGGCCTACGGCTTGCGGTATCTCGACGTGGAAATTCTTTAGGAGATTGACCATGGCATTGCTCTCTGGAAAAAAGACGATTGCGGTTGCGGTTGCGGCTGGAATCGTATTTACGATTCAGGCGCTGAAGACCGCCGGCCTTCCACAGTTTCAGGGCATTCCGGATGGCTTGCTGACTTACATCCTGTCGTTGCTCGGCGTCACTGGCGCTATCACTATGCGGCTAGGGATCGCCAAGGCGGAGAAATGACCATGAAAAAAGTGCTTCCCTTGCTTCTTCTTTGGCTGGCATGCTCCGGATGCTTCCTAACTCCAGCCCCCGTCCAGCAAGCCCGGCAACAGCGGACGGCCGCCTATGCTGAGTATGCAGCCAACAATTCCAAGATCCTAGACTTCGTTATTGAGCAATACCGAATGGCGGAATATGCGCGGATCGAAGCGCTTCTGCTACAGGATTTCGAGGCCACGAAGAAGTTGCCGAGCGCGGCGGATGCGGTCGCGAAAATGATCGAACTTGACGGCAAGCGAATCATTGCCAAGGGGGCGGTCGATGCTCAGATTGTCAAACTATGTGGATCTGTCGCGAAGGCGCAGACGGACCTGGCTATCGCCGCAAAACTGGATGAAGCCATTGCAGCCTACGAAAACGCAGGGATCGACGCATCTGTCATTTCCGGAGCAGCCGATACGATTCTCGGTATCCTCAAACAGAACATGGGAGGCAAATAACATGCCCGATGCCATCGACGGATTCAAGCCGATTATGACGGACTCGGGACTTGCGGAACTCGACAGCCGGATACAGACCATGGACCCATCTGCCGCGGAAGTCTTGCGCCAACAGGTCTTGCAGGCAGCGAAGGACGCGAGCAGCGCAAAGCAGTTTGTGGATATCGCTCTGAAAGTTCTTGGCGGAGCGGTGGGGCTTTTTCTGGTGTGATATGGTTTCGCTCGGTTGCAACGAAAAACAAGACGGACGGCGCGAAACGTATCGCTGCCAACATTGCCCAGAGGGGAGCCATACGGCGCATGATGCAATTCCCCTGGCATTCGCTGGCGCCTGGGGGTAGCGGATTGTGGCTTTGACGGGGGCCAGCATCACAGATCTATGGTGTCCGCATTGCGCAACATTTGCGCTGACTGTCCTGGAGATGGCAGATGCAGTCCGAAAGAAAAAGTGACTGGACAATGATCAAAATTGGCGCGATGCGCTTTCTTGGTTTATTGATCGCAGTGGTTTGGTTGCCGATATGGGTTTTGCACTTAGTTCTTTCGCGATTGTTCGACGCGACATGGATTGATGAGGACTGAAATGGATCTCTCTACTTTTGCGGAAATCCTAAAAGTTGGCGGGCCGGTGCTTGCGATCTGCATCGTGCTTCTGTGGGCGACGCTCAAAGACAAAGAACGGATGGCGGGACAGCTAAATAAACTCAATGAAGTATTGCGTACTCTTGTCGAAAATAATACGCGGGCAATGGAAAATCTGAAAACTACGCTGGATCAACGGCCATGCCTTCAGAAAGATAAATAACGATGGCGACGAAAAATTTTGTCCCAAGAGCGGCGCATGAGGGGACGCTCGGAACGGCAGCGAAGCCCTGGCTTGCGGTTGCCTGCGATCGGATGGAGCATGTTGTCGCGGCCGGAGAAATCATCCAGGGTGGAAGGGCGGTTTTCCTTGATGGAGCCGGGAGCGCGTTCAAAGCAGACAGCGGAACTCCTGCCGAAGTGAAATCCATTTTCGGAATCTCATTGCAGGCCGCTCTTCTTGGGGCATCGGTTTCCATTGTCGTAAGCGGTGCGGTAACTGACCCTGCATGGTCATGGGTTGCCGGTCCGATTTATTGTGGCACGGATGGAGCGCTAACGCAAATTGTTCCAACATCCGGCGCGGCGCGTAGAGTTGCAATCGCCTTTAACGCTACCACATTGGAGGTGTCGTTAGGCGAGACGATAGTTTTGACTTAAATGGGAGAATTGCCATGGCAACAGACAAATACGTATACAATAATTCCGGTGTGATTACCGAAAAGGCCGGCGCTGTAACCAGTACAGCAAATGCGATCGTTGCGTTGGATGCTCTTGGAAAGCTCAATCTGAATATGATGCCTGCTGGCGTAGGTGCGGAAGTAATTGCGGCCGTGACTACATCAGAGAGCCTAGCAGCCGGCGATTTTGTCAACCTCTACAATTCTTCGGGGCTGAAAGTACGAAAAGCCGATGCGAGCACAACCGGGAAAGAGGCAAATGGTTTTGTTATCGCAGTGGCCACGCATCCCACAACGGCAGACGTGTACATTCTTGGCGGCGCTCAAAACGCTCAGAAAACAGGCATGACTATTGGCGCGCGGCAATATCTGAGCGATAGCGTTCCTGGCGGAACGGTGGAAGCAGCTCCTTCCGGCGCTGGCAAAATTGTCCAATTTCTTGGCAAGGCGAATTCCGCCACGTCGATGGCGACCGAAGCGCACGATTACATTGTTCTCGTTGCGTAGCGATAGATAGGAGAAAAGCCCGTGGCGAATAAACGGCCTCTGGTCGTAAGCGCTGGCGTTTCGCAGGAAATTCCAACGACGGATATTTTATCCGCATCCAAGCTGGTAATTCAGCCCGCTTCCGATGCTTCCGATTGCGCCCTGATTATGAATGCGGCGGGGGCGGCGCGATTCCGGATTGACACAACGCCAGTTACGGGAGTGGCCGGAAAAATATCCGCTTGTATTGATGCCGTAACGCTCGGAACTGAAAAAGTCACGAATGGAACATTCGATACGGATCTTGCCGGCTGGACTTATGGCGGAGGATCTGACTGGGCCTGGAATTCCGGCACGGCAAAGCATGCAACTGGAAACACAACGCCGATAACGCAGGATATCACAATTTCCACTGGCGATATTATGGAAATTACCATCGCCACTACAGGACGCACGTCTGGAACACTCACGGTAGCAGTTGCCGGTTGCAACGGCAGCGCGGCAATCACTGCGGATGGTACAACTTATTTTGCAACAGCGGCAGCGGCTACAGGAGCTAGATCATTGAGTTTCACGCCTACGTCCACTTTCGATGGCGCGATAGACTCCGTGACGATCAAAAGCATCACGGCGATTCCAGCTTCCTTCGCGGTCTGCGATACTTTGGAAACAATTTGCACGGCGATCAGGGGATATCCGATTGCAAAGTTGTCTACATCAATCGGTAATAGTACTAATACAATGCTATATCAAGGCAGTGAGGTAACAGGTTTGGGTGGCAATGCCTTACAGTATGCAGTTAATCTGACGAAGAGTGTTGGCATAGGTAAAGGTGCTCTCCAGTATGCTCATAATGGCATAGGTGAAACAGCAGTAGGTTGTAATGCTGCTTCATCTGCTTCTGCATTCGCGAATGCTAATTACAATACAGCAATTGGTTACCAAGCGATGCAATTGCCACAATCTACACCAGTAAGTAATACAGCAATTGGAACATCCGCGGGTTATCGAATGGGTGGAACACAGAATGTAGCACTTGGTGCTGGTGCTTTAATGGGTGGTGCTGCTGGTGTATCTGGATCAAATAGTATTGGAATCGGGATGTATTCACTCTATTCACTTACATCTGGTGGGTCTAATTTAGCATTTGGATTTTCAACAGGATTCAATTTAACAACTGGCGTAGGCAATATCTTAATTGGAGATTCTGCAGGATATGCAATTAATTCAAGTTGTAATACTGTTACAGGTTATGGGGCACTTTATTCTGGAACTGCAAATATTGAATGTACAGCGATTGGGTATCAGGCAGCAAAAGCAATAACTGGGTCATATAATACGATGCTTGGATCCAAAACTGCTTTGGCAGCAACATCATTAACTTATTCCGTTGTAATTGGTAATAATGCCATAGGTGCTGGAATAGCAACAGGGATTGGCACAATCGCTATTGGTTATCAATCTGCAAATGCACTTACTTCCAGTGAGTATGGTGTACATATCGGTTATCAAGCTGGAATCAACGTTACAACCGGTAACGGTAACTGTTTCGTTGGCCAGAAATCTGGCTATCAAATTTCAACTACTGGTTATAATACTGCTATTGGTTATCAATCATTATATTCAGGTGCCGGTAGTCAATACGGTGTGCATGTCGGTGCTTATGCCGGTATGGTAACAACTGGGTCATACAATACATTCCTTGGTTCTTCGGCAGCAGCAGCGGCGACCTCTCTGACGTATGCGGTAGCAATAGGCTATCAAGCGATGAGTACCGGAGTAGCAACTGGTGTTGGGTCAATCGCAATTGGTTATTATTCTGGCAACTCGCTAACGTCTTCAAATTACTCAGTACTTGTTGGTACTCAAGCCGGTAAATATATTACTGCTGCTGATTATAATATCGGAATCGGTTATCAAGCTCTATATGGTGCTGCTGCTGGAATGACTGGCCACGAGAATATTGGTATGGGGTATGCTTGCGGTTATTCATTAACAAATGGCAGTCATAATCTTTTAATTGGTACAAATGCTGGCAACTTATTAACAGTCGATATTGGTACTATTGCTATCGGCGATCATGCTTTGGCAGTTGCCACGACTGCTGATTATAATACAGTAATTGGATTCGAGGCAGGGAAAAATAGTATTATTGGAACTGAGTGTACAATTGTTGGTTACCAATCCGGAACAGGCACTGGTGGCCACAATACTTTCATGGGTGCTTGGGCGGGCGATACGGGCGCGGCAGGAAGTGGCGGTTATAACGTCGGCATTGGCAATCTCGCAATGGGCGGGACCGGAGACACCACGGCTTATTGCGTTGCGGTCGGCGTCAATGCACTGATGAATTTCGGCGCGGCGATGTCCGGCGGCTACAACATCGGAATCGGGCCTAACGCATTCGGGAATATAACATCTGGTGCATATAACATCGGACTTGGATCTTCAGTGGCCTTGGCTGCCGCAACGAATTCTTATGCAATCGCAATCGGTGCATCGGCGGTTGCAGCAAGTGATTCGATTGCAATAGGTAGGGCAGCAACGGCAGCAGCAAATCAATTCGTTGCCGGCGGTACTGCATCAGCAATGACAGACGTGTATTTCGGCAAGGGCGTCACAAACGCATCGCCGACAACCTGGACGCTAAATGGCACTGGCGGAAGCGGGACAAACATCGCTGGTGGTGCGGTGAGTATTGCCGGTGGACGAGGAACCGGTTCCGGAATTGGCGGGCCGATTTATTTCAAGACATCATCCGCCGGCGCATCGGGCGACACGCTCAGAGATCTAGTTGAACGCGGGCGGATCGATGATCAAGGGAATTGCGGCCTTGGAATAACATCCTTCGGAACGAGTGCGGCGAAAGTATTCTCCATCGGCACCGGAACGGCCCCAGGATCTAGCATCGCGGATTCATTCCAGATCTACAGCGCAGATCAAACAGCAGGGAATGCTTGTCTCCACACACGATCCGAGGCAGGCCATATCGTGAAACTCTACCGCCAGGCGCATATCGCAGATCCTACTGGCGGCGCGACAATGGATACGGAAGCAAGAACGGCGATCAATGCTATTTTGGTAGTTTTGGAAAATCTTGGAGAATTGGCAACGAGCTAAAAAAAAGGAAGGGACAAGCAATGGCTCTCAGAAAAAAGGTTTTGACACCCGGTGGCGTTACCGCTGATTATCACAGAGTAACCCGCGTTGAATCTTCCATCATGCGAGGTACGGAAACAATGGGGACAAGTATTATTGTATCTATTTATCGCGATGAAGCAGCGGCAAAGAAAGAGAATGCGGATACTCTATGGGTTAAAATTTTCAATCAGGAAAATCCGCTAGTGATTGAGAAACCAAATCGCGATGGCATTTTGACTGCCGCGTATATCTACCTGAAAACTTTGGCTGACTATTCGGATGCGGAGGATTGCTAATGAATCCAATGGATGCCTGGAACATCGTCAACCAAGCTACAGCCATGGCAGCGCTTCATCGGCAGGATCATGCGAATGTGATTCAGGCTTTGGAATGCCTGAAAAAATTGATCGAATCACAAATGCCGAAAGAATCAATTCCTTCCCATGAAGCGCTGAAGCTCGTAAAGAAGGGGTAGCATGTGCCGACGGGATTTTTTGAGGAAGATATCTCCACGGATCTTATGCCGCTTTTGGATTTCACGGGAGTAACGGACATGTGGTTTGAGCTTGACGGCAGTGGCGATATCGAACCTCGAACGGTGGAGGCCGATCCGCATTTTCCGATTGAGGCGGATGTGAAAGATAGCATCCTGTACGGATACCTTTATGAATATGAAGGCACTTTCGCCGGCAAAAGCATTGTATCTGTCACAACGCCAACATTACTAATGGCAGATCAAAATGATGGAGTGAACGTCAAGGCAACCGTTGTCGGCAGCGATGTTGGGACGACGAATACAATTTACGCGCTCAAGGTTGGAACTTGGTCATGGTATTCGCTTGGCTCTCGCGTTGGTGATGGCGAAATAACCGTCAATCCAAACAGCAAAGGCGAATGGAGGTCCTTTATTCATTCGGTGATTGATACTCCACTGTCGTATGGTATTTCCTGCAATGCGGGAGAAGATTTCTGGCTTGCTCCAGACACAACGGTGCGCGAGCGAATCCGCGACGATGCGGCGCGGGCATTTTTGAAAGTTGCGTATCGCTTAGGCCATCAGGTTACTTTCCGGAATCCAGGAGAAGCGGCCGTTATCCTGTGGGCTGTCATAAGTCCCAGCGCGGATGTTACGCAGATGCGGGATGGAGTGACAAATCAGCTTTCCATTACAGTCCATATCCCGCGTCAATCCGCCTTCCCGACATCGGCCGGATTTTTGCCGGGTGCCACACTGAAATTGAATGATGAAACCTATCAAGTTGATTCGGTAGAAGCAGACAATGAAGATAAAATGCAGGCGTCAAGTTGGACTTTGCGCTGCGGGAAATACGGATATACGGTTGAGCTATCGAATTCGTAAAGGAGAAAAGCGTGGCTGTGACAACGACCATCTACGTCAAGAGCATCGGTTGGAATTCCTTGACTTGGGACACATCTACTGGCGGGCCTTTGGCGGTGAGAATCATGCATCCGGCCAGAGCGATTGCAGACAGGACTGGAGATAGTCTCTATCCTACCTTCGTTGCGATGGTTGACGGCGAGTTGCGGGTAAGTGCTTCACTTCGACAACTCAAATGGACCATCGCTCTCGGAACGAAATCAGATATGATCCTCACTGTCGAGGGCAAAGGCGGAGCGACATCTACTATTACTCTGCCTGGGCTTGTATATGAAGGCGTCTCCATGAGTCAGGACCGCGCCACGGTTGGCGGAGCCGAACATACGTGGGTTCACGAAAGCGCTGACGGCACAACGCTCCCGGTGAGCTGATGAAAATCTCAATGGACTTGGCAAACATGCGCTACATCATGGCACACGTTCACAGCAAGGGCTGCGATCCAAGCGGTTTTACCGTCGATACGCTTCTGGATGTTTTCGCAATCCTCATTCCGCCGGCTATCTCGTTTCCTGGTTGGTGTGAGGCGCGCGGAATAGAGGTGATTGACATACAGACCGAGAATGCCGCGGCCCTGGAGGCCCTTGGTCATGGCAAGGGGTAGCGATCCGATCACAACCGGTATCCCACTTCCTCGTGGGCTTCTTGAAATCGCAAAGGATTTCAAGGCGGCGATTGCGGATGCGCGACGCGAGCTTGAAAGCGTCAACCGGCAAATCGCATCCCAGCGGGATATCGCGGGAAAGGCGGGAGTCGCCCCCGAGCTTCGGGAGCAACGCGAAAACCTTTTAGAACAAGTTCGCTTTCTCCAAGAAAAGCAAACTTCGGTCGAGGTTGCCAAGTCGCTGAAGTCTGACCAAGCGGCGACATTGCAGGCGTACGAAAAGAATGTTCGCGCCAGCGCGGAAGCGCAACGTAGCCAAAATGAAAAACTCTACAATGGGATTCAGCGGGCGGTAGGCGGCGGGCAGCGCATGGTGGGGCAGGCCATGCAGCGGATCGAACGGGGGATTACTCTTTCTGACATCAGTTCCGCCGGCGGGATGCTGGAGCGTCAGGGAGCAGAATTGTTCGCCTCCAAGAATTATGCGGCGGGGATGAAGCTCATGCGCATGGGGGCCGCCGTTGGCGCTTCCTTGGCCGTCGGCGGAATGGTCCTTGCGGGGGTGGAGGCATACACATCGGAACAGGGACGGTTCGCTCGTGCCGTGGAAGCATCCGCGAGCGTGGACATGGCCGTCTATCGAAATTTTCTTGCACCAGACATTTACGGCACACGCTTCACGTCTGAGTTTGAGCGCGGGATTGTTGGCCGTGTCCGGGGGGCCGGAGAAACCGCAGGCATGCAGGCTACTGGAGCCATGGATGCGCTCTGGTCATGGGCTGGTATGGGATCTGGCAGATATGAGCGAATGGCGAGAGCTAAGGGAGCGCAAGCTGGAATCGAGCAATTCGCTTTATCTCACGGTGAAAGTTGGCGCGGACGATTGAGCATGGCCGGGATGATGAAAGATCCCGCTGTTTTGCGAACTTTGGAATGGGAAGAAAGCCCCGCGTTTCACGGGTTCGCTGGGCTGATGACGAAAGTACAGCGCGACGTTATTCCGAATCTCCTTCGGCAATGGTTTGGAGTTCATGTCGATCCGCGCGAAGCGCGGCTTCAGGAGATGGTGCAAGAGCGGATCGGAAAAACAATGACCGCGGCGGAAGCATCCTGGAGAGAGCAACAGCGGATCATGACGAATCGACCAGAATACATCCTTGCAAGCACACGGCGAAATCTCTACCTCCGGGAATGGACCGATTACCAGCACACGCGATATATGCAGTGGAATCCGTACTGATGAGGGGGCACCATGGCCGGGATCACTTTTTCGATTGGCGGAACGAATTTTACGGCTCTTGATTCCACAAGCGGTCGGCATGCGCTGGGAGTCCGCGCAACGAATCCTCATTACGATGTGAAACGATTTCATCCGCCTGGAGTTGACGGTCAATACGTCGTGCGGTGCGGAAGGCTGGGGCAGACTTTCATTTTTCGCGCGCGCTATGTTGGCACGCTCGCTAACGTGTTTGCATACATCGAAACGGATCGCAACGCTTGGGCGAACGCTGCCATAACGCTAATTGATGACCACGGTACTACGTATACTGTTTGCAATCTGATCGACTTCGTTCGCCTTGGCGATCCTGTTTTTGTGCGGGTGGTCGGCGCGGATCGTTTCGTCTATGTTGACTGTCAGATTTCCTTCACTTGGGATGGAGGCGTATAATGGCAAGGGTACCGGCAAGTGCTACGCAAGGCAAAGCACTTTTTGAGCAGACGCAGCCTTTCTATTATCATGATGACGCGGGGGATTCCAAAGATCCTGGCGGCGTCTACTCTCATATCGAGCGTGAGGGATCGGCAACGGAAGCAGAAAGCTGGTGTGATTTTAATCGGTATGTCGGCTATTTACTCAAAGGCATGACGCTTGTTGGAATTGGAGATAAATACGGTATCCGTTGGGATGCTGGGGCCGCCGCCTGGGTTATCGAGCGTCTGCCTTATGCCACAATTCAACAAGTGAGCGCAACCGATAAAATCCTGGGGCGAGTAACAGCCGGCGCGGGAACGATTGAGGAAATCACTTGTACGGCTGCGGGAAGAGCGATCCTGGATGATGCCACGGCCGCAGATCAGAGGACTACGCTTGGCGCAGCGGCTTCTGGATTGGCAACCGCATCCGGACTTACCATAAGCGCTACAGACAAGATCTTGGGCCGCGTTACCGCCGGCTCGGGGGCCGTGGAAGAGGTTGCCTGTACCGCTGCTGGTCGAGCGATCCTAGATGATGCGGATGCGGCGACACAGCGCAACACGCTCGGCTTCGATGATAGCCTTTCGACGTTGATCCGTGTCCCAAAATGGGTGAAGTTCACAAAAACGCATACGAATTTCCAGGCAGCGGCGCTTACGAATTCTATCGAGCTTTTCAGCCTTCCCGCTGGCGCGATAATTCATGCGGTCAAGATTAAGCATTCAGTGGCTTTTGCCGGTGGAGCAATCGCGAGTTATACGGTGGAGGTTGGCATCGCCGGAACGCTTGCGAAATATGCGTCGGCATTCGATGTTTTCCAGGCCGTAAGCGGGACTGCATTTTTCATTACAGGCATAATCGGCTCCGAAGATCATGGCGCGGCCACGAGCATAAAGGCCACGGCTACAAGCACGGTTGCGAACTTGGATCAATCTACTGCCGGATCTGTCGATGTTTGGGTGCTTTTGAGCGTCGCGGTATAAGAAGGGGCAGCGGATGATTTGGGGCAGCCCATGGGGCAGCGGCTGGGGCAATCCGGACAGGATGGTGGACATCCTGGACGTGGCGGTCGCGGAAAGCAAGGTCGCCGTTTCCGGCAAATTCTCGCCGGCCGCTGGCTGGGGAGATTCCTTTTGGGCGTGGTATCTCAACTGCGGTCTAGTGGATCAGCCCTACGCGGCTGGCGATGCCGAGACGGTGCGGAGATTCTATCCGCTCCCGGCGGGGTGTCTATCTGCCAGCATGATCCTATTGCGAACCGGGCACGCGACCTACAACCCACAGCGGATAGCCAGGCTGTTAGACGGGGCGGACGCAAAAAAAATCACGATCACATGGCCCTGGCCATGGGAGATCGCCCCCGTGCTGGCGAGCGATGGTACGCTTTGGGGGCACGATTCGGCTTGGAGCCTGGCGGGAATACCGTACAAGGATCTGCAAGCAACGGACAAGCTCACGCGGAGGCGGATGCGGATTGACTGCGCTGTGGCGGCTGGCATCGCGACCGTGACGCTGAGCATCCTTGGGGTGACGGTCGCATCTGGTTCCGTTGCCGTCCCTGGCACCTGTATCCTAGCGGTTCAAGGTAGCAGCGGGATATCCGGAAGCGTTGCGCTTGACGCCGGGACCACATCGACCTCGGATGGCGTCCTGGAGCTTCGCTGGCCTGCGTCCATGCGGGTGCTGATCGATTCTGTCAATCCCCCCATGGCGATTGCGTCTACGGTCGTTTTCAACGGGGAAAATCAGGCGACCTATACGAGCGCGGCGAAGAACGCAGGGGCATGGTACATACAGACGCAGCCGATAAGTGACACAGGTACGCCAGGGACGCTTTCGACGCCAGTACAGTCCGCTACTATCCTGGCTCCGCCGGATGCGCCCACGGGGCTCCATTATGACAGCGGGGGGGCTGCCGCAACGGTAGTACATTGGCTCCATGCCGCGCCCGCAGGCAAAACTTTTGACGTTTATGTTCAGAAAATTGGCGATGCGTTCATGGACATGCAAAATCCAGCCATATCCGTTGTTGGCCTACTTGTGGCCACGCTGCCGGCGCAATCGGGGTATCCGGGGAACATCCGCGTGGTGGTGAGGTGCTCGGACGGAGGCGTTCAGGAAAAAAACGGGGGGGCTCTGGAGATCGAGTACGACGCTTCCGGGGTGCGTGTTGCGCCGCGGCCGAATTCGGCCGGAATCAAATCCATCACGGTTGCCGCTGGCACGGTCACAGTTGTGGGCGTCTACGATTCGCGCGGGGAGCTTGGGATAGCGACAAAATTGCAGCTTTTCACACGCACGCCGGGGGTGGCCTACAATTATGTTTCCCCCGATGCGGAAGCAATCCTGATGGGTACGGGGCTCAAAACCGCAATGCTTGTCAAGGCTGGCCTGTCCGATGGCTGGCGGTATTGTGTGGTCAAAGCCGCTACGGTTGCGGGAATTCAGAGCGCAGGCCCATCCACCGAATTCAGTTTTGCTGTTTCGACGGCGGCGGGGCCGCCTGTTACGGGGATCGCTGTAGTGGTTGCCAGGGGATGACATGCCAGCGGAATCGGTTGTATCCACAACGAGCGCAGTTGATGTTCCTGCCCTGCATCCGCTTGTACAGATCAACGGGCAGGATCAACCGCTTGCCCATTGTCTGTCAATCGAACAGAGCACGGGGATATCGCCAGGGCGGGCGTTTATCCGGCTAATGAGCGGAACTGATGCAACCGGGCCGACTACTCTTGGCATGGCCCCGGCTGCCTTCCGCTATGGCTCACGTGTGAAAGTATACTCCGGGGATCAGACTTTTTTCCTCGGGCAAATCATGCGTCGATCAGACCGGGGACAGCAAGATCTGACTGTTTGGGAGGCCCTGGACGATAGGATCATCCTGGAAAATCTCTTTGTTCGCGGGTGCTTTGTTGGGGAAGTGAAACCTCCGATAGATCCATTACATCCGGAAAATTCATACAAAATAAAACATATCCGCCGATTTGTTGCGAGGACAAATCCTGGGGGGATGTGGAATTGCACTATTTTACCCGTGGAAAGACCGACTGGTCCTCCATTCTGGATCAATGTTCCTGTTTTCACGCCTTACGCGAGCAAGACCCGGAACTATGATACGCCGGATGATGACTACTCCGGACAGCCGGCCACGGGGATCGTGCTCCCATGGACGCCGCGGCGCTTCCTCGCATATCTCTGGTTCCTTGCGAATTGCGGAACTGGATATATCGTCCAGGGGATTATAGATTCGCAATGGCGGTCGATCTATGCGAGTACGCGCATAGAATGGCTTCCGAAATCAGTTACGGGCATGGTAGGCGTCGATACATCGCAGGGGGGGAAGTCCATTGGCGGCGGGAACGTAGGGGACCCACTCGACAGGAAAATGCCAGACATGACATTTCAGGGGGACCGGCTCCTTGGCGCGATTGAGAAAACGCTGAAAGCGGCCGGGACGCATAATCTGCGGATTGACTATGGCCCCGATAAAAGCGCGATTGCTTTTTATCCCGTGGGCTATTCCGCAGTTGTCGCGGGGAGCAACAGCTCCCTGGAATCGATTCCATTGCAACGCGGTGGACCGGCAAACGATGTTAATACAGCTTTTGATTTTGAAATGGAGGATGATGCAAGCCAAGTTTGCGAGGCGGTGCTGGTAGAGGGCGCTCCGGTGCGCGTTGAAACGCGAATACGATATGAAGATGGATCGCTTCTCGAATTAGAGCCGGCATGGACTCGCGAAGCGCCAGCAACGGATACGAATGAGGAAAAGGCTTTTCTGGCGGTCATAAAGGGCGGTGATTTGACGCTAAATGCAACCTATGCTATGGTTCCACCTTATCCGAATTGCGCTACATTATCTGGTGGCACCGATCTAGATATGTCTTGCTGGGTTCCGGCAGATGGAACTGGCGCTAGGCCGTATGCCTTGCGAAATAGCAATGAAGCCGTCGCCATAGCGAGGCAATTCTATCCGCGAGTATTCCGAGCCTTTAGCATCCGGCCGGAGGGGATCACAACGGCTTTGGCAGGCTATGGCGGGAAATATGCGGCTACTTCATTCTATCCGCAGCTTTATCATAGGAGACAGATTTTCCCTGAACAACTACAATTCATGCTCCTAAGCAAATTGGCCGGAGATGCACAATGTAATTGGCTGATGAATAATTGCCCGATACGCATTCGAGTTTATAGCGAAAATACTGGCTCTGCGGAAGCCTGGACAGAAGCACAATTCGGCGGCGGTGTGCGGACTACTCCTGACGGATTGCTTTGGTTGGATGCTATAGCAGAGAGCCGGGATGGTCAAAGCGATTGCCTCTATGATGGAAGTCTTTATCAAAATCCGGCAACAGTCAAACTGAAACAGAAGATCCATATCAATCTTGCTTTTCCGATGGATCATCGCGTCGCGGCCTATGCGATAAAAGGCGCAAGCAATTTCGATGCGGATTATGTCAACGGGATGGGAGGATTCCCGCTTCTCTATATTGACGCGCCGGATGGATACCATGAACACCATCAAGTCAATAGTTATCCGAGCGGCACCACATACCAATGGAATGGTTCGGTTTTGACACCGGAGCCAATGAACAGGATTGTTCCGCCAGGGAGCGAGGAACGGCATGCGATCTATACGGCAAAACGGCGGCTGTTTTCCGTTTCCGTTCCGCAGCGGCGGACATCCTGGAAAATGATCGGCATTCGTCCGGAGTATCGCGCTGGCCAGTGGGTTAGCTTTGTCGAGGTCCGCGGCGGGCCAGCAAGCGATCAAAACGTATTGCTGAATTCTCCGATCGACAATGTGACTTTTGATTTTAGTATGCAGGAAACTCGGCTTGGCGGGATGATTTTTCAGGGGATGATTTAACAGGAGAATCAAATGGTATTCACAAAAGAATTGATCGACGAATATAAGGCAATGAAAAATAGCGGGATGTCTGATCTTGACGCGATACGAGAAATTCGCAAACTCCATCCTGAATTATCAATCGAAGATGCTGTTCAATTATCTTGGGCAATGGCTGGGAAAAAACAACCTCATCAGTACTCAGATGGATCTTATCGATTGGATAAACATTTCTATTCTTCCCAAGGTCAACACACGGAAGATTGAATCAGGAGCTTGAATGTCTGCGAATATAAGAATCGATGACAGTTGGGCGGCAGAAGGCTTTCGGAGAGATATGCAGCCGCAGGTGGGTCATATCATCATCGTCAAAAATACGACGGGCGATGATTGGGAGATTGGATATCTGGTCGAGATAGAAGATAAAAAGGGCACAGCCGAAGAAGAGTATTTCCGATTCGAGGGAAAGAAGCCAACCGTAGATAGCGCTAATAATGCGGCGGTTGCGATCCAGCAAATCAAAGCGGGGAATGCCGGCCGATGTTCTGTTTATGGAGCAGATGGCAGGCTTTGGATTAAATTTCGATCTGGATCTACTCCAATAATCGCTGGAACGATCGGAACAAAAGCTTCTTCGTATATTGGAGAGCCAGGAAATTTCGGGTTTGTCATTTATGGGATTGACTCAGACAATGAGCAAGTATGTGCCCGCCCTTTTAGCCCTGGACCAATAAAGCCGTTGACGAATTGCTGGTGCGCAGGTTTGGGCGATGCGAATAATCCATATGATGGAACGCCGCACCATCCATTCGGCGCCTATAATGAAAAAGGTCCGCCTCCAATTGGCTATTGGAATGTGACTGTTGAAGGGTTTCTAAATCTTGGAGAGGATTGCAAGGGATCAGTTATATTGCTCGAAAATTCAGCGTCAAGTATTTTCCATGCATCTAATGCAACGCCTCCAGAATGGATCTATTGCAAATGGATGGCGACATCGACAGACATAGATTATACCACATTGACTTGGGCGACAAGACCAATAACACCTGTATTGCTAGGAGAAGTTTTTCAAAGCGTATCTGGTTTTATCCCAGTAGGAACGCAGGCAGCCTGTGTCGGTTCCATGGCTCTCAATTTTTTGGTTTTCTATTTGTTCGGAGGATCGGACCCATGTAGATCAATAAGAATTTGGCTTGAATGCGTTAGTGCATTTACCGCTGGTCGCCGCGGCGCCACTTTCGGCACTAGTTACGGGAAAGTATTTCCAAGAGCATGGAAATTGAGTTTGGCATTCCCATAATTACAAAATAATCACACCGTAAACTCATATCACAACAAAGCCTTGCAGGAATTATCAAATAATCGGTTATTTGTGTTTGTCGGTTATTTGTGTTTGACAGTATACCGATATACTGTACAATGAATATAGAAAAGGAGAACGAAAATGAGAATCCAAAACGAACCCTGCTTGCGATCCGGCCGCGAGTGCCTTTGCGATCCGAGAGCCCCCTGCGGCGATTGCCATGAGGCAGAGGTAAGCGCAGAAAATTTGCGGATCCTGCGTGAAGCAGCATCGGCAGAGCACGGAGGCCGGGCTGCGTTTCTTGGCCGATGCGCCGCGACGATCAGCTATGAGCTATCCCTCGAACAGGATCAGCATGGCGAAGATGAATGCGTGAGATAGGCGAATACAAAAAAACCACAAAAAAGAGGAGGGCATATCATGGATCGATGTACGCAGCTCTACATCGATGGTGAGATGCAGGGTCCGAGTTACGGATCGGGGATAGGTAGAGCATCTATCCCGGAGGAGGGGAAGTGGGATGGGGATAGGTGCTGGGTGGAGGATCAGGACGGGGCACACGTGGTGGAGTGCGAGCGCCGCGATGGTCGCGAGGCGATCCGGTGGAGGATGGACGATTGCCCGGGCCTCGGGGACTGGCTTCCCTGGGTCTGGCGTGACTCGGAGCGCGAGTATGATGACGACGACGGGACGGGGCCAATAGAGTATGGAGTGTGCATGCCATCGGCATCGGCCCGCACACGGTATACGGCTGTCGTATGTGCGACAGGCATGATGATGGAGATGCCATAGTAGATCGAGAATGGCTCAGAAAGGGAGAATCAGACATGAGGATCATCGGAGACATCCAGTTGGACGTTGCGGAGGGTGAGCGCCCGCGGCGCGGGCAAATAGGGTATACGCGCGATACCCTTGGCGATATCGCGCTCTATTGCAGAGATCGAGGAGTATGGACGTCAATCCAGGCCAGCGATCGCCCGAGACCTGGGGAAACCGCGCGCGACTGCGCATGCCGGCTGACGCGGGATGCGTATGGCAGATATGATGTATGGGATCTGCGCATGATATGAGGGTTTGTGTGAGAGGAATCCATGAAAATCCAATGCCTAAAGTGCGGCGCCGAGGTCGAGATCAATCCCGGCGCGCTTCTGGCCGAGATGAATCGAGGCCATAAAAAAACCCTAACCGATGCAGACCGCGACCGGCGGAGGGAAAATCTGGCGCGCGCCCGGAAATCGCGTTGGCCTCAAAAATAACCCAAAATAACATTTGACAAGACAATTTCCACCGTATATATTCCCAGCATGCTTGAGGATAGATCCATTTTCACAAACAATTAAATTTTGCACCTTCCGCGCGGATGTCCCTCCCCAGGAACCTCCTCAAGCAGCGCGGTGGGTGCTTTCGATTTTAGGAGAATAGAAAATGAAAGCTACTGTTGAAATTGAAGAAGTAACGCCAAAAATGGCTAATGAATGGCTCGAAAATCGGCTTGAAGGTCAACGGAGCATAAGGGATACGCATGTCGCGAGACTCGCTACAGATATTATCGAAGGAAGATTCCGGCTTACATGCGATGCGTTGGCAATAATCAAAGGGAAATTAGGAAATGGACAACACCGATGTGCTGCGATAGCAATATCAGGAAAAACATGCAAATGCCTAGTTTTGCGTACAGATGATGAAAAGTTATTCGGAGTAATTGATTCTGGAATTTCCAGGACTGCTGCTGATGCGCTGATGCAATTAAACCACCACAATGCTCAGGTTGTTGCAGCGGCGGCTAGGATAATTTGCATGTATGATAAAGGACTCCTTACCAGATTCGGATCAAGCCAAATGAAAAAAACAATCGAAAGCGAAACGGAATTAAAAATAACAGTTGTATCCAGGGGGGATATCATATCTTATAGTCAAACCCATGCTGATACTTTAATGGAATTCTCGAAATTAGCTTGCGATCTTTACCGAGAAAAATCAATTCTACCAAAATCTCTTTCTTGTGCATTTTTGGAAATAGCGGCAAGAAAGAATAAGGAAAAAGCCATAGAATTCATAAGTCATGTTTATCGTGGCGATACAACGGATATTGCATATTTACTGAGAGAGAGATTTATAAAAAACAAAATACTACATTCCAATGCTCCACAATCTTATCAATTTGGATTGCTAATCAAAGCGTTTAAGGCATTCCTGTCTGGAGTCAAATTGGAAGTGCTAAAAATCGTTGATGGCGAACCATTCCCGAAATTATAGGAGAAATCAAAAATGCCAAAGCCGCCGATGTACAATGATCAGCAAATGAAAAACATCACCATCATACTCGACGATATGTTCCTCTTCGGCAAACGCAAGGATCTTGCTACGATCATAGAATACTGCGCTCACCGGATACAGGACATGGACGGGAAACTTTCGCAGCAAATCGCCCTCGACATCGAGGAAAAGGCCAGGGCGATTATCGATTTACCTGGAGGGGAATGATGAAGGTCTATCTGGTGAAGTATGCGTTGACGGAAGGGATAAAGGAAATTGATGCAGAAGCAACCTCCGATCCCGAAATCGTTAAAATCCAGTACGTATATCTGCATGGCGATGAATGGTGCCATACGCGAAATGTTGCGATTAAGCTTGCCAAGGAAATGCGCCTCAAGAAGATAAAATCTTTGAAGAAACAACTATTGAGGCTAGGAAATCTGGAGTTCAAATAACTGGCCAACTCAACGAATAGGGGAATCCATTGCGAGTATCTAAGACACCACTGCTGTTTGCCTGCGGTCAATCCAGGCATGAACCTATGTTGCATATCCAAGGCGACGATTCCGCGGCTAGGTTAGGTAGCGCGGCGCATGAAATAATGGCTTTGGTTGTAAAAGGAAATCTGCAAAAACCTCCGGAAAATCTTGGTGAAATAGGTAGACAATGGGATCTTGATTCAGAACAATTACAAGACCTCGAATATCTCTCATGGCGAGGAGTTGAATTATGGAGAAAGTTGTTGCTAGAGGTAGGTATGGATGAAATAGAATATCCGCTAGAAAGTCAAGCGCTGGATCTAACTGGTACAGCCGATTTTATCGGTTATACTGTGCTTCTGCCATCATATCAAGTGATTATCGACTGGAAATCAGGATACAAGATGGGCGACGAACTTACTCAGGTCATGGGCTATGCCTATCTCCATAACCTAAGTTTCGATATCGACATGAAGCCCGAAAAGATTATCGGGATGGTCTGCTATCTCCGAACCGGGATCATAGATACCGTGGAAATCACTCAGCAAATGCTTACCGAATGGGTTATTAAATACCAAGTGCAGATGGGATCGAGCATTTATCGCATTGGCGATCATTGCCAGTACTGCCCTCGAAAATATGAATGCGAGGCGGTAGCAGTACTTCGCAAGAATTCCATCGCTGCTTTTGGATCGAACCTTCCGGATACACATGAGAAACTTGCGGAACTCTATCCGCAATCCCAGGCCCTTGCGGATGTACTGGCAGGCTACAATCGAGCCCTGCGGGCCGTCATAGCCCAGCATCCTGATGGATTGCCGATCGGCGATGGAAAGCGCCTGTTCCTTGAAACAGTGACAAAACAGACCATAACTGGAGAGGCGGTCGATACTATCTCCGGAATATACGGCTGGAGAACGTCTGTGACCATCGGGAAAACGAAACTCATGGATTTGGTCAGGATCGGCGCAGAGAAAGGCAAAAAGAAAGAGGCTTGCGATAATCTGATGAAGGAGTTAGAAGACGCTGGATGCGTGGAAACAACCGAGTATCAAAAACTACAGGAGAGAAAGGAGTAGGGAAATGCCAGGTGAAATCCACTTCTGCTCTTGCTCGGAAAATTTCGATGAACTCTGGATAGACGGCGACGCACACGATACTGATACTGGCGAAATTTGCCTCCGCGTATCTGTCCATCTACCGGACGCGACGGACTATAAAATGGTCTGCCTGAGTCTGGATCAATGGGAATCGCTGAAGGGATTTGCGGAATCCATTTTCAGGAAGGTGCAATAGTCGAGCGGATTATTTGTGTATCAGAAAAAGTCGGATAAAAAATGGAAAGGAGAAAGTCATGGTTGAGCAAAAGGTTTTGCGCGGGTTTTGCATTGTGGTCCTAGATCGCGGATTTGTATATGTCGGAAATGTGGTGCATGACGGCGAGTGGTGCGTAATTAGCAACGCCAGAAATATCCGTTATTGGGGCACGAAGTTGGGTCTTGGCGAGCTTGCCTTACATGGCCCGCAACCGAAAACAATCCTAGATTTCATTGGAACCGTTCGTGCACCGGCCCGCGCTGTCATAAGCCTCATCGACACGGAGGAAAAGGTATGGACCTCCAAATAACACTCGACGGGTACGGGGACGGGTACGGGTACGGGGACGGGTACGGGGACGGGTGCGGGAACGGGGACGGGGACGGGTACGGGTACGGGGACGGGTGCGGGTACGGGTACGGGGACGGGTGCGGGGACGGGGGAAGGGATCGAGCAAATTAGAAACGCGGGTATTGGTAATTGTGGATCATACAGCGCAACTCTTGACGAAAAGGAATAGACGATGACCGCGAACACACAGATCACGAAACGCGAGATCGAGCAAGGTCAGATCCAGGAGAAGCGGGGATTGTTAGCATCGCTTGCTTCAAAATTCGAGATGGAACCTCAGCAATTCCTCAAGACCATTCAAGACACGGTTATGCCGAAGAACGCGACACGGGAAGAGGTCTGCGCTTTCCTGATGATCTCCAAGGAATACAACCTCAACCCCTTACTGCGGGAAATCCACGCTTTCCCAAAGAAGGGCGGAGGAATTCAGACGGTAGTGGGAGTAGACGGGTGGGCAAAAATCATAACGAATCATCCTGATTTTGACGGATGTGATTTTTCTTATGAAATCGGAGATAGCGAAAAACCGTATGCTACTACATGCACATTGTATAGGAAAAACTGTTCGCATCCGATCAGCGTCACGGAATACTATGACGAATGCAAACGCGACACCGAACCCTGGCGCACGATGCCTAAGCGTATGCTCAGGCATAAATCTCTGATGCAGTGTGGTCGTATCGCATTCGGTATTTCGGGTATCATGGATGAGGACGAGGCCCGCGATATCCGAGAGGTCCAGGCCGAGGTCGTACCGCAAGAGCAAAGCCTGTTGACTCAGGGCTTGCACAAGCCGGAGCCGAAGAAGCGCGGAAGACCGCCAATGAAAACCATCGACGTGGAACCGCCGCAAAATCCCGCGCCGGAGTCGAGCGCAGACTATGCGAATTTTCCCCTTTCAGACGCATCGCCTGATGTTCCTCCGGCGCGGGAACCGGGCGGGGATGATGGGCTGGAAATGCCTATCCCGATTCCGCGGACTAATGATCTTCCGCCGGTCCTATTGCGTTTAGCTTCCATGCACAAACTGCATGGCAAGAAGATCGACGCCGAGCTTGCGAAGGTCGGGCTGATGCCTTTCCAAATCCTGGATCTCAACATGATCGCCGTCCAGGAAGACACAATGGAGAAGCTCAAGATCATCGTTGGCAAGCTCGCGAGCCAGATGAGCAAATGAAATGATTGGAGATAAGATTATGTCCAAACATGAAAGGATTCGCAAAGCGATGGCCAAGATGCTTGTTCATTACCAAAATCAGGGCAAGTATCTCGACCTGGACGGCAACACCCACACTGATAGTAGGGGGATAGTCGCGGCGTGGAAAGAACTTGACGAGATAAATCAGGAACACAAGCCGCAGGATTCCAAGCCGCAGGATCATTATTAAAGGATATCGCATGGTCTTATACATCTGTCCAATGTCAAAATGTGACCCAAAAATATGGCATTGCGATCACGGGGAACCGCATAAAAAACGGAGCGATTGCATGTCCGCAGGGCATATTGGATTTTGCGGAAAGCCATGCGAGCCGATTCGCAAGAAAAACGTAAGGCGTAAAAGGAGTATCCATGGAAAATGATTTTGACGCTCATTGCGAAGGTTGCCTTTGCATCATCGACAATATGAATCACGGCGTATGTTCGCGATGCTGGAATAACCTCTGCGAAGAACGGAACCGCCTGCGGAAAACAATCGTTTGCCTAGTGGATTACCTGTCGGATTTACAGGCACGAACTGGTTTATCTGGAGATGAGGTTTCGGATTGGCTTACAGCACAAATATCGAAAAAACCATGAAGCTATACGAGCCATGCCTATGCGGTGCCAATGACTGTCCTAGATGTTTTCCTAACCAAGGCCCTGAGCCGGAAGACGAAGACCCTGAAGAGGAATACTGCGAAATATGCGGGTTCAGAATGTTCGAGGATGAAAACGGCAAACTGTTTTGTCTGGCTTGCGATATGAAGGGTAGAAAATGAAATCGTCCACCGTCGTATTCTGCGAAAAGTGCTATGGGGTTATATTGGCGATTACTGACAAATACAGGGGGAAAATAATGGACGTACCTGAATGGTTCCGGATTGGTCGTTGGCCAGACGATAAAATCCGTAGATCGCGATTTGGATGCCATTGCAATAAAACCAAAAAACCACGAAAGGCGAGTGGATGATTTGCAAATGCCACATCTGCGAACGGTATAGGGGGATAACAGGATGGATAATTCCTCTTCCTCTCCCTACCAGGACTCATGCGGAAAAACTCCTATCTGACCTCATAAACACAGAAGAGGACCGTGATTATTATCGTTGCCTAGTCGATGGATCCTGGCCGAAAGCCGACGAAATCATCCAAAGGATACGGGAAAAGAAACCCCCGAAAGTAGTTGACGCGGCGCCGTCGACCGGGTAGGATGATGGCGTCTGAGAGGTATGGAGTCCCAACTGTGCCCATAGAATCCCTCCCGCCAACGGATGCCCACCTGGAAAACCTCCATGCCGGCTCAGACACCGTTGGCGCGGAGGGTGCTTTTTCCGGTGACGATATGGATGGCGGATGGGTGAAGTTGTGGAGAAAATCCCTTGAAAACGGAATGATGAAAAATCCAATTCTTTGGACCTTTTGGACATGGTGTTTGATGAAGGCGAGTCATAGGCCGCATCGGCAACGAGTAGGCTTCCAGGAAATCGATTTATCGCCTGGGCAGTTTATTTTCGGCCGCAAAATAGCATCCGAAGAGCTAGGGATTTCAGAGAAACGAATTAGGAATTGCTTAATTGCCCTAAAAACGGCCAGCAATATGGCCATCAAAACGGCCAGCAAATTCTCTATCGTAACTATATGCAATTGGAGTAGATACCAGAATCAGGAATACGAAAAGGGCCAGAAAAGGGGCCAGCAAAAGGGCCAACAAGGGGCCAGCAAGGGGCCAGCAAGGGGCCAACAAGGGGCCAGCAAGGGGCCAGCAAGGGGCCAACAAGGGGCCAGCAAGGGGCCAGCAAGGGGCCACAAACAAGAAGGGAAAGAAGGGAAAGAAGGGAAAGAAGGGAAAGAAGGGAAAGAAGATTATAAGAAACTACATTCGTCCACCGAAACCGCGCCGGTGGACCATCCACCTTCACCATTTGATCTTTTCTGGTCTGCATATCCCTCCAAGACAGGCAAGAAGGCCGCAAAGAAGGCCTGGGACCGCGCTAAGGACAAGCCCACCATCGAAGCCATCCTATCTGCCATCGAAACACAAAAGCAAGGCCGGCAATGGAAAGAAGGGTTTATCAAAAATCCGGCGACGTGGATAAATGGTGGGTGCTGGGATGATGTAGTCAAACAGGAAATAGATCCATCCCTAAGCGAGCAGATGACGGCCGAGCAAGCCCTGGCGATTTCCAAGCCAAGAAGCGAGACAGAAAAAATGACGGCCGAACAACGAGCCGCACGCATTCTTGAGAATGCTGAAAAAATGGAGCAGGAACTATGTCAGGAACAAAGCCAGGAAGAATCGGAGATATCCCCCTCGCTGGAGTCGCCGATCTTCTAGCGGAAGTGCAATCCGTAAAGAAAAAAGAACGGATGCCTTTCCCTATGCCATGGGCAGAGATTGCGGATGGTCTCGGCGGTGGATTCCGGCCGGGAGAAGTAACTACTATCGCCGGACAGGCAGGTAATGGGAAAAGTTTTATAGCGTTGACCGTTTGCTACAACCTGCAACTCGCCAATATCCCATGGCGATATCTTCCTCTTGAGGATAATGCAGGACAAGTCACAAGAAGAATGAGCGCGCTACTATTCGATGATTGGAAAATGATAGATATGGATTATCGCAAGGCAAGTGAACAGGAAACCAAAATCGTAAAAAATCTTAAAGCCATTCATTCATTATCTAGGAGCATCTGTCAAAACCCGCGCAAATGGGCGTTGAATCCGAACACAAAAAAACCATACATCCCCGACGTCCCATGGAGCCTTGTTTGCGATTGGGTAGGAGCATTGGCGGAAACATCCGATGCGAAACTGATCGTGGTTGATCCGGTTAAGCAAATAGATTTCGATGAACCCAAGCAGCCGTGGTGGCGCGTCCAAGAAAAATTTGTCCGTACCATTACGGCGATGGCTGATCGAAGTGGAGTCCATGTCATTCTCGTCAACCACCTCCGCGGACGCAGCGCAAAGGACCGTAAAGAATCCGCTACGATGGAAGACATGGGCGGCAGCGCGGCCTTTCGGGATCTCGTTCACAATGTTTTATTGCTCGAAGCCCACGATGAAAAAACATCGGCTATTGTTGTGAATGGA
>Ga0315274_10001688_pt1 | contig 33793 bp, 25 predicted proteins | sample YL17G02_20_MG_FD_203700 | JGI IMG/M metagenome (GOLD analysis project Ga0315274, IMG submission 203700) | Sediment microbial communities from Yellowstone Lake, YNP, Wyoming, USA - YL17G02_20 | ecosystem: Environmental > Aquatic > Freshwater > Lake > Sediment | place: USA: Wyoming | collected...
TACCGTTGTGCCAGCCGATGGTAGAAAATAGCGAATCATGTTGGCCTCCCTGTCGGATGTTTCTACTAAACATCGGCAAGGAGGCTTATTTATTGCCAGTCAGACCACAGACTTTGGGACGATTACCCAAATAATTTTTGTCCCGGCCTGGGTTTTTGTGATGCCTCGGAATGGAATCTATCGGGCGGAGCCGGTTGGATATTGAGAAAAACTCGGAAATCTGGTAAAATAGTGATACTTTTGGAGGTGATTTGATAGTTGCAGAAATTTCGTGAGACGCTTCGGGTAAGGAAGGAAAGGGCCGTTTTGGTTGCGGCCTTTGTCCCTGCGGTCAGTGGTTGGGACGACCTCACTGAGCTGACGGCCCTTGCCGAAAGTGCGGGGGCTGTAGTCGTTGATAGGTTTCAGCAAAAACTTCGCAAGATCAATCCCGCAACCTACATAGGCAGTGGTAAGGTCATCCAGCTTGCCGGGCGGGTAAAACGTTACAAGGCTGATGTTGTTATATTTGATAACGACCTTTCGCCCGGTCAGATTAGGGGGCTTGAGGAGGAAATCAATGCCAAGGTATTGGACCGCAGTGAGCTGATCCTTGATATTTTCGCCACCAGAGCGCAGACGAAGCAGGCGAAGTTGCAGGTGGAATTGGCCCAATTGGAATATACATATCCTCGCCTCGCCAGGATGTGGTCGCACCTTGATGCTGTGGCTGGGGCGGGCGGAGGCACGGCTGCAGGTGCAGTCGGCGGTATAGGTACAAGAGGGCCGGGCGAACAGCAACTGGAGCTTGACCGCCGAATTGTCAAAAAACGCATCACGGAGCTTAAAAGAGAGCTCATTGATATCGACGGCCGAAGAATCCGCGAGATTGAGGCCCGCAAAGAGCATTTTAAGATATGTCTTGTCGGTTACACAAATGCCGGCAAAAGCACCCTTATGAATGCACTGACCGACGCAGGCGTATTTGTTGAAGACAGGCTCTTTGCGACTCTCGATACCAGAACAAGAAAGTGGGCTCCCGCTAAGGGCGCGGAAGTGCTTTTGAGCGATACTGTCGGCTTTGTAAAGAATCTGCCGCACCAATTGGTTGCTTCTTTCAAGGCTACGCTCGAAGAGGCGATCAACGCCGATTTACTCTTACATGTGATAGATGTCTCCAATTCCGATGTTCTTAATCAAATTGAATCTGTAGATAAAGTCTTGACTGAGATAGGCTGCGGCGAAAGGCCGATTTTGAAGGTGTTTAATAAGGTCGATATTCTCAAGGTGGCCGGCCAGCTTGAGATGTTACAGACCCTTTTTACAGATGCCGTCGCCATATCAGCCAAGACCGGCTACGGCCTCGATAAATTGAGCCAGGCTGTTACAGCAAAATGCCGGGGTAACGAAGTTACCCTGCGTATCAGCACCACAGTTGCAAACGGCAAAGTCCAGAATTACCTTCGTGCACACGGTACAATTTTGGAGGAGCATTATCTGGATAGCGTTGTTGTGATTGACGCCCGCCTCGGCCAAAACCAACTCCTCGGCCTGCAAAGGCTCCACCCCGAAGCCGTCGAAGTCCTCCAGGATTGATGATATCAACTTGTTGTCTTTCCCGTACAGTTTAATAGGTTGTCATTCCTTGCATATAGCAGATATCGCGATTGACATTCCCATGCGTGGCTGCTCTAATGCGCTCCGTATGAGTTTAAAGACCAACGGTTCAATCGCGGGCGGATACGACACTATTGCCATAATCGGCGATGGTGGAATGGCGAGCGTCTTGTCGATACTTCTTTGCGAGAAGGCCCAAAAACAGAAGACAGAAGAACAAAATACGAACTACGAAATACGAACTACGAGATACGAGATACGAATTTGGGGTTATGACCATCGCCAGTTGGCGCAGATTGAGAAAAGGCGCGAGAACAAGAAATTCCTGCCGAGATATAAGCTGCCGGACTCTTTGGTATTCGAGCCGGATGACAAACGGATAATGGCGGGGGCCGATTTGATAGTTTCTGCCGTGCCGTGTCAATTTATGCGGCCGGTTTGGGCCAGGTTAAGGGAGCATGTTCCAGCGGGTGTTCCCATCGTTTCGGTTGCTAAGGGCATTGAGAATGACACACTACTTCGCCCCACACAGATATTGGCTGATGTTCTTTATCCTAAACTCAAAACTGCTGTTCTTTCCGGTCCGACTATAGCGGACGAGCTGGCGAGGAGGCTTCCAGCTACTGCCTGTGTGGCGGCAGAAGATGAACAGTTTGCCAAAACGATTCAGCAAACTTTTAGTTGTCCGTGGCTGAGGGTTTACACCAATACCGATGTTGTGGGGGTAGAATTAGCGGGGGCGATGAAGAATATCATCGCGATAGCCGCCGGAATTATAGACGGGATCGAAGCTGGTGATAACGCCAAGGCGGCCCTTTTGAGTAGGGGCCTTGCGGAAATAACGAGACTTGGTGTTGCTATGGGGGCAAGGCCCGCGACCTTTGCGGGGCTTACGGGGCTGGGGGATTTAGTTACGACCTGCATTTCGCCCAAGGGCAGGAACCGCTCGTTAGGTGAGAGGATAGGTAAAGGGCAGAACCTTGAGCAGGCGGAGGCGGCCACCGAATCTGTCGTTGAAGGGGTAGCTACTTGCAAGTCGGTTGTGGCTCTGGCTGCCAAGTACGGTGTGGAGATGCCGATAACACAGGCGGTGTACGAGATTCTCTTTGAAAAGAAGCCTGTGCACAAAGCGATTGAAGACCTGATGGCGAGGCAGTTGAAGTCCGAGTGACGGCGGGAGGCCGATAATTTAACCTCTACCGCCACGTCCATACCAATAATTTCTTGAAACAAATCTTTTATTCGCGGTCGCCCTGCGTAGGCTGGATTGACATATCTTATTAGACCATAAGCGGTCTAACCGTCGGCGGTGGTAGGGGATGAACCGGGGGTATTTGGCTTTTCGGTTTTTCGTTTCATATATTTTAGGTGGCATCTCAGTTTATTGTTGGCAAGACGCATCTGAGCGATTGGCTGCGTGTGATTTTGTGAAGAAGGAAAGGGGTTTCAGTCGGCACATGGCAACAGGCAACCCGAGAATTCCGGCTCCCAAGATGCTGGCGAACCTCCGTTTGTTAGGGGCAGACCTTTAATGTTTGGATTTTTGCAAAATCGTCCTTACTCGATTGGCGTTGATTTAAGCAACGACTGTGTGAGGCTCGCGCAGTTGGCTGATAATAAGGACGGCACTGCGCTGGTTGCAGCCCGTCGGTTGAACAAGCCTGATGATGTCAAATCGGGTAGTGCTCAGTGGCAGCGATGGGCAATTGATATACTGCGAGAAGCGACCGGCAATGGTCAATTCCGCGGTAAGGAGGTCGTGGCGGCCATACCGGCAAATGATGTCTTTGTTGACCACGTGAGAATATCGAAGGCGGGTGACGGCAAGATTGAGGATGTCATATTTTCGAAGATAAAGCAGAAGCTGCCGTTTGAGCCGGTCCGCGAGAACGTGATGATGAAACACATTGCGACCGGGCCCGAGAGTTTTTTGGTGATGGCGACTGAGCGGAAAATTATTGAACGCCACTTGGCGATATATGAAAAGGCCGGGCTGACGATCAAGTCGATAGGTGCTTGGCCGATGGCGCTTGCAAACTGCTATGTGAGATTTTTTGGCCGGCGTAAATCCGATGTCAACGCCGTTGTCATGCTTCTGGACATACAACCCGATTGCACGAACCTTTTGATTACTCGGCACAGAGACCCTCTCTTTGCCGGTTCGATTCCGATAGGGGCCGGACAGCTCGCCGATGAAAGCACGTTAGCCAGGTTGGTGTTTGAGCTGACCGGCTGCAGACGCAATTTCGTGTCGCTGCACAAAGATGCTCACATAGAGCGTTTGATTTTTCTTTCGGGACTTGCCGTAAACCCGGAAATATATAGGGCCATAGCCAAGCAGCTTGAAATGCAGGCGCAAATGGGCGACTGCCTGGCTGCGGTCGAATGTGCGGACCCCCAAGACTGTGGGGTAGATAGAAGAAATGGTAAGGTCAGTTGGGCTACCGCCTTTGGATTGAGCATTTCTTAGAAACTGTCTCAATCCTTGCCTATGAGGTGGACTAAAAAATGGCGAATATAAATTTTGTACCTGATGACTATATCCAAAACAACGAATCGCGTAGAGCTAACTGGATGTATCTGGTCCTGTTTATGCTCGTTATGGCGGGGCTTTGGGGCTCCTTCATAACTATCAAGATACGCCAGCGGGCCTGCAGCGATAGAGAAAAGCTTGTCAATGCCAAGATGGCTCGTTTGCAGGAGTCGCTGAACAAATTCGAGCAGCTCCAGACCAAACGCAAGGTGATGATGCGTTCGGCCCTGACGACTGCCGAGCTGCTTGAGCCTGTTCCAAAGAGTGTTTTGCTGGCGGCTCTGACCAATAACCTGCCGCCTGGGGTGTCGCTTTTGAAGCTGCAGATGGTGCAAAAAGAGCCTCCGCCGCAAACCAACCAGGCCGCGCCGGCAAGCAAGTATCAGGCCGCACAGGCGGAAAAAGACAAAGAGAAGGCAGCCCCTCAGTCGAGGATTTCCAACGAAAGGTTCTTGGAAACCAGCATAGACATTTCTGGCATGGCTTCGAACGATGTCCAGGTGGCGGCTTACATTGAGCGCCTCAGCAGTTCAAGTCTGCTGCAAACCGTCGCCCTTGTTGAGTCAAAGGAGCGAAAGGTTGATAACGGTACCTTCAGGGAATTCAAGCTCAAGGCCATGCTCCAGAAGGAAGCTCATCTGACGAAAGAAGACGTTGATATAATCAAGGCCGGCGCTGGGCGGTCCGTATTTCAATTCTGACAAAACGACGATGAGATAGGCTTAGCGGAAGAGGCGACCGGTTTGAGCTTGCCTAATCGTTGTGTGAGGATAGGACTATGACAAGTGGTTTTAGAAAAGTAGTATTACTGATTCTTCTGGTGGGCGTGGCTGTGGTTGGCTACCACTTCATGATAAGACCTGCTAATCAACAGCTCACTGAGGCAAAGCAGCGCCTTGAAGCCAAGCTCACCAAAGTCGGCGAGTTCGAGCAGGCAACCGCGAAAGCTGAGGACATTACCAAGCAGCTCGAACAGCTTGATGAGGCTATGAAGTTTTTTGAAAGTCGTCTTCCTCCTACGAGCGAGATTGACAAGGTCCTTAGCCAGGTTACCGTCATTGCGAATAAGCAGGGGCTTAGGTCAAAGACTATCAGGACGCTTAAAGCCAAGGACAATAACGGTTATGTTGACCAGCCGTTGAAAATGGAGCTGGAAGGGAATTTCACGTCCTTCTATTCTTTTCTCCTGGAGCTTGAAAAACTCCCTCGGATAATGAAAATCCGCGAGCTTTCATTGGACAAACAGAAAGACGGCGAGGGCCATATTGCGGCTGACTTCATAGTCAGCATATTCTTCCAGGACAAAACCGGCTGATAGCTGCAACGCCCTTAACACCGCGTGAGGGCGCAACCGATTATTTAAGAAATTGACGGAGCTTAGAAATGTTATCGTTTTTACGAGAACAGGTAATGGGAAACTTGCCGGGTCAAAAGTCCGGCGGTAATCAAGATAGGGCAGGCGATTCACAGGATGCATCGGGTCAGGAATTCTTAACTGTGGCGACCCAGAAGAGTAAAACCCGTAAGAGCACTGCACTGGTTGTCATCTTGTTTGTTATAGGCTTTGTGTGTCTTTGGTTCATGATACAGAAAAGTAAGCCCCAAGGTGCATCAGCCGCACCGGCGGGTTCGGGGGAGACCCAGATCGAGGCCGCTATCGGCAGACTTACAGGTATTAGCTCCGAGGTGATCAGCAGGATGGATCAAATTGTCAAAAAATTCTATGAAGTCTCCAATGTGATGCAGGTCAAGGTCGATGAGCTGGCAAAAAATCCTTTTGAATTTGAGCAGTTCCTTAGCAATCTTCGAGCGAAGGTCGCCGCCGAGGAGAATAAGCCGCCGGAAAACCAGGAAGGCGCCGGTGCCTCAATAGCTTTGCAGCAGCAACAGTTCAAACAACAGCTTAGCAAGAATGCGGATTCACTCAAGCTGTCGAGCATCATGAAATCCGCCCGAATTTACTACTGTAGGATCAACGATAAGGACCTTAAGGTGGGAGATTCGATAAAAGGCTTCAAGATAGAACGGATTGGCGACGATTTTGTCGAGTTAGTGTGGAATGCCCAGCAGTCTTCGGATGCTGTGCAGGCGAAGTTGGATGAATTTAAGATTGTGAAGAAGTTATCCCAATGAAGATACCGTTTCTGTCTCAGAAAGACCGACGTTCAGGTCAGCGTGATATAGCCGCGAACAGAGACTCGGATAGGGACGTATCAGCATCGCCTTTCGAGTGCGATGACCAGTCACTGCCGGGTCTGAGCGAACTATATACTCCGGAGCCGACCGGCCAACAGGCTCATGTCCATGACATAGCCGATGTTCTGCTGGAGTCGGACAAGATTACGCGTGCGGACTATGACCGGCTCCGACAGGAGCAGTCGGCAAAACCTGCCACGGATGTTGTGGGTTGGCTGTTGAAGGAAGGACTGGCCGGTGCCGAAGACATCCTGATGGCCAAGGCAAAGCTATGCGGTTTGGAGTTTCGCCGCATCAGGCCGGATGATGTTAAAAAGGAGGCATTTGAGAAGCTCGACATTGATTTCATAAGAAGAGCTAGTATCGTTCCAATTGCGATAGAGGGCAATGTTTTGGTTGTTGCAACAAGTGAGCCTACAAACATTTTTGCTCTGGAAGATGTCAAAAAGCAGACACAGATGGAGTTAAAGGTTTTTGTCTGCCTTAGTGAGGACGTCGAGGCTGTCTGCGGTTCGTTCAAGCAGGAGAACACAGACTGCAACCTTGACGACATCATCAGCGATATGACGGATGTCGAGGTGGTTCAGGACCGGGAGGAAGTCTCCGAGGACCTCGAAAAGATGGCAGGGGAGTCGCCGGTCATCAAATTTGTGAACTACTTGATAAGCAATGCGATTCGTGAGGGCGCCAGCGACATTCATATTGAGCCGAAGGAGAAGTTTGCGAAAATCAGATACCGAATCGACGGCATACTTTTTGAGGTCATGCAGGCTCCTTTGAAAATGCATCCCGCCATAGTCTCAAGAATTAAGATTATGGCCAATCTCGATATTTCGGAGAGAAGGCTTCCGCAAGACGGAAAAGTCTCCGCTATTGTCGGAGGCAGGGCGATTGATTTACGAATCTCTACTTTGCCCACTAATCGCGGCGAAAAGACCGTCCTCCGTATTCTGGACAGCCAGTCTATTCTTCATGGTCTTGAACATCTGGGCATGGAGCCGAAGGTATGCGAAGCCTTTGCTCAGCAGATTGACCAGCCTCACGGCATTTTGCTCGTGACCGGACCGACAGGATCAGGAAAGAGTACCACCTTGTACTCGGCTTTGTGCAAAATGGACGGTGAAAAGTTGAACGTTTCAACAGTGGAGGACCCTGTTGAGTATGAGCTTGGCTTCTGCAACCAGGTGCAGGCAAACGAAAAGATTGGACTGACGTTTGCCGCGGCCTTGAGGAGCCTGCTCAGACAGGACCCCGACGTCATAATGATTGGAGAGATTCGTGACAACGAGACTGCGCGCATTGCTGTTCAGGCGGCCTTGACGGGCCACCTGGTTCTTTCAACACTCCACACCAACGATGCTGCCAGTAGCGTGACAAGGTTGGTCAACATTGGCATTGAGCCGTACTTGATAGCCGCCTCGCTCAACTCGATAGTGGCTCAGCGTCTGGTCCGCAAAATTTGCACCCGCTGCAAGCAGCCGTATGCGGTGTCGGGGCACATGGCGAAATACATTCAAAAGGCGGGCATCAAGCCCGAAGAGCTGTTCCGTGGCGCGGGTTGTGACTATTGCAGAGGATCGGGTTTCGTTGGAAGAGTCGGTATATTTGAGCTGTTGGTTGTCGATGACAAGTTCAGAAATATGATCAACGAAGATGTTTCGGTCGCCAACATGCGGAAGGTCTTTAGAGAAAGCGGACAACCGACCATGTTTGACGACGGCATGAGAAAGGTCAAAGAGGGACTTACTACGATAGAAGAGGTGCTTCGTGTGACCGAGGTCTATGGTCAAAGCGAAGACGAAGAGTTCGTTGAGAATATCAGCTAAGCGGGCGTAAAGCCAAAAGAAGTTTGTTTAGCGAGACATTTTTATGGTGGATGTTAAAAGCATTTTGTCGGTTGCAATCAAAAACAAGGCAAGCGATGTCCACATCAATGTTGGAATGCCGCCCGTCTTGCGAAAGAACACCGAGTTGATAGACACCGATTTCCCGATTGTCACGAATGATGATGCCAAAGAAATGGTGCTCTCAATGGTGGGGCCTGAGAGATTTAAGACGTTCCAGGAACGCAAAGACCTTGATTTTTCAACAACAGTACCAGGCGGCCACCGATTCAGGGTTAATGCCCACTATCAGCGTGACACCGTTGCAATTGCGTTTAGAGTGATTGCGAACCAGGTCTTTTCGGTGGATGAGTTGCACTTGCCGCCCATAGTCAAGGAGTTGACCGACCTGCCCAGAGGTCTGGTACTTATTACCGGACACACCGGCTCAGGCAAGAGCACAACCCTTGCGGCGATGATTGAGCTGATTAACTCCAAGTACGGCAAGCGCGTCATCACAATAGAGGACCCGATCGAGTACTTACTTGAGAACGAAAAATCCATGATAGAGCAGCGGGAGGTTGGCGCAGATTGTCTGGATTTCGCGACGGGATTACGCCATATCTTGCGTCAGGACCCCGATATTATCATGGTGGGCGAAATGAGGGACTTGGAGACTTCGAGCTTTACGATTACCGCCGCCGAAACCGGCCACCTTGTCTTCAGTACGCTCCACACCATCAATGCCTCCCAGACCGTGGAGCGAATAATTGATATTTATCCCGCCAGTCAGCAGAACCAGATTCGGGCAATGCTTGCCAACACCCTTCAGGCGGTTGTCTCGCAAACGCTCTTTAGGCGCGTTGATAAGCCGGGAATGATACCTTGCGTGGAGGTATTATTGTGCACCTCCGCCACCAGAAACTGCATCAGGGAAAATAGAATCTATGAAATCCCGAACATCATCGAGACATCACGCCGGCTGGGGATGCAGTCGTTGGATTACAGCATCGCCGAGATGTACTTCAAAGGCTACATTGATAGAGAAGAAGCGATAATGCGGTCAAGTAATCCAGGAAAGATGGAAAAGATGCTTGTGCCTGCCGGTAAGCTCGGCGGCGTGCAGACACCGGCTGCGGTTGGTGCAGATAAGTGAGGGGATTAGTATGGCGGCGTGGTCTTCACAAACTAATGACAGTATTGCCGTTGTAGAGAACGGGCAAAGAGGCCAACAACAGTTCGCATCGAAAGGGGGCGGGAACGGCAGCAGGAAATCCGGCTGGGGTCGCGACAAAAACCCCGACCAGCGAAATGTTGTGCAAAAACTAAAGGAGTTCAGACTTGAGTTTGGACCCGGCAGGAAGGACATTCTGAATTTTACAAACCAGCTTGCTGTTATGGTCAAGGCCGGTATCAGCCTGCCTGATGCAATTGAGGCAATAGGCGGACAGAGCGACAACAGGAAATTTAGGACCGTTGTTAGGGATCTGAAAAATAGGATTGAGGATGGACAGAGTTTCTCACAGGCTCTTGCCGAGCACTCGAATGTATTCAGTAATCTTTACATTAATATGATTGCTGCCGCCGAAATGTCGGGCTCCATGAGTGACATATTGCAGAAGTTAGGCGACTATCTCGACGGAGAGACCGAGACTCGTTCACAGGTCAAAGGGGCGATGGTTTATCCTATCATAATCGCGGTTATGGCGGTTGGGGTGACTATATTCTTGTTGTGTTTTGTCTTGCCGAGGTTCACTGCCATATTTGCCGGAAAAGAGCATCTGCTGCCGCGACCAACGATAATTCTGATGGCGACGAGCAAATTTTTCCGAAACTGGTGGTTCCTTGTCTTGCCGGTGATTGGCGGTTTCTTTTCAGGATTCTGGTACTTTATTAATACGGTCACGGGCCGATTCTGGTGGGATAAAACAAAGTTGAAGCTGCCCCTTATAAAGACTCTCTGCCGAAGTCTCTACATTACCAGAAGTCTGCATACCATGAGTGTGCTGACAAGAGCCGGAGTGCCGATTCTTAACACAATCTCCGTTACTGCGCACATCTCAGGAAATGTGCACTTCAAGAACATGTGGCTGGGTGTTTACGATGAGGTCCGTCAGGGCAAAAAGATTGCATCCAGCCTTGCACGATATAACCTGATGCCCAGCGGTGTCGTTCAGATGATACGAAGCGGTGAGGATTCCGGAAGTATTGCAGAAGTGCTTATGGACATCTCCGACTTCTACGCTCGCGAGCTTAAGACCGTGATCAAGACAGTAACTTCTATGATAGAGCCGATAATGATAGTCGCAATGGGTTTCTTGGTCGGTTTTATCGCGATGAGTATCATTCTACCGATATTCAAGATGTCCAGTCTTGTTACGGGCAAATAGACTCGCTGGCTGCCGGCTGGACTGTTGAGCCGTGCTCTGGGGGTGGGAAATGGCATCACAAACAAACAAGGCTGGTTTCACACTTGTCGAGGTTTTGATCGCGACACTGCTTGTGGGCCTTGCAATAACGGCCCTTCTGACAGCGAATAGTGCCTTCACCATTGCCAATGGTACCGGCGCAGACCTGTCAACCGCAGAATTTCTTGCCGAGCAGATAAGGGAGCTTACAACCTTGCTGCCGGTTATCGATCCTGACACCGGCACTGCTACATTCGGGGCCGAGGCCGGAGAGACATTGAGTACTTACGATGACCTGGATGACTTTGATGGTAAGACCTACCATCCGCCAATCAACGCAAACAGGTTGGTTCTCAACGATTTCGCCGCGTTCAGTCAGCAGGTGACGGTGCAGAATATCAGCCCCACCAACTTCGAGCAGGTTGTTGCTCACCCCGGCAGCAACTTTGTCAGGGTGACAGTGAAGATACTTTTAAACTTGAAGGAAGTTACCTCTGCGAGCTGGATTCGCGCCAGATATTAGAAGGGACAGAGCTAAGCAATATCACCCAATGAGGACTTTCCAATCAAGGATTACATGATGAGAGCTGCTCGGAATTGTAACGGTTTTACGATAGCGGAGATGCTGGTCGCCTTGGCCATTTCAGCGATTTTGCTTGCCGCCGTGGGGGTGGCTTTCAACGCCTCCATCGTCAATTTCCGCGCCAACGAGGATTTATTCAAGACGATTAACAGCGCTCGGCAGGCCTTGTACAGGATTACATCTCAGCTTCGGACAGGATATGCTGTTGAGCCGACTGACCCGAACAATCGGTGTAGTTTTCTCACCTCAGACATTCCACCTCAGGACATCACTTATGAATACAGGATAGCCGACCACAAGCTATACTTGATAACCAACAGCGATGGGCATGAGTATGTGCTTTGTTCGAATGTAACTGCCGCGAGCTTTGTCAAGACACCTACAGCCCTCGGCACCGACTGTAAGAGTGTTCAGATTTCTCTGACTGTTCAAACAGGCAGCACCGTTAAGACTCTTGCTGCTGCCGCGGTGATTAGGAGAAATATAGACCTATGACGGCCCAACCTTTTGTGCGGCAAGTGACTCAACAACTTCATCTGTGTCTTTGTGGAACACTTCCTGGCCTTCGGCAAATAACGGCACGTATGCATAACTGCCTACCGCATATCCTCTGCCTTGTGCCTGCTTGATAGGAGAAGGGGCTGCGGGCGACACAACCCGCAGCCCCGGAACCAGTCGTCGTTTCTATCGCGCGCCGACCCAATCATCCGCAAATATAGCAAAATCTCTGAAGTCCACACAGCCGTTATTGTCCAGGTCTGTATCGAGGTCGGCCTCGGCCGTGAGCCAGCGGGATGCAAATTTCGCCAGATAGTCGAAGTCACTCTGGGCCGGTTGGGCCGCAACAGTGATATTTTTGCCGGCTGATTCGGCACGCACTTCCGGCTTATAGTACAGGTACGCCTTGCTGTCGGGGATGACTGCACGGACGGGGAATCGCGCCTTAACCTGGAATGTCAAAATCCGCTCTTGTCCGCTGGCAAGGTCGTCGATGTAGAAAATCACCTTTCGGCCGGCTACCTCGACTCTGCTGACTTTGTGGGTTGCCACGAGTGCATCGAGCGATTCGCTCACAGGCGCAAAACCGGTGGGCACGCCGACATCGACTATCATCATACCGGAGCTGCCGAGTCGCCCAAGGTAACGAACTTTGGCGGTAACGTTGACTATGTCATCCACCTGGACATGATTGGCATCGTAAATCACCTCAAGCCCCATATCTTTTTCGATACACTCATCCTTGAGCAAGACGTTGAATCTTCGGACGAGTTGGAACCGTGTCTCGCCTGAGCCGCCGGCGGTGAGCTTGATTTTCTCCATCAGGGGTAGTTCCACAATCTGCAGCACGTCGAAGTTAGTGCTATTGACCTTGAGCTGAGCCAGGATTTTTCCGTCAGGCGTCTCGGCGGTCACGGCCAGGTTGATGTTTCGGTTCTGGGCACGAGCCGCCGTCATAATGGCTTTGAGGCCCATTACAGTGTCCTGCGTGCTGGTGAAGCCGCCATGGCTGTTTTGTTGTAGCGAGATCCATTTGATGGCTGAGTTTGCCTGTGGCTTTTCGGTTTCAATCATCGCTAAAGCTGCATAAGCCGTTGTTTCAATTGGGTGGGGCTCCCAGTGAATGCCGTCACCATCGCTGATGGCAAGTTCAAGTAATCTGGTAATCACGGATTCGACTGCCGCGTCTTTCACCCTGGCTAAAGCCAGAGCGGCAATGGCCAGCGCGTATGGGTCTTTATCAACTGTTGTTAGATTATTCTTCAGATATATTGTTGCCTTGGTAAGGCAATCTGCAGGGGCGGAGCCATAGTTGGCTAAGGCGATTGTGACAAAGGCGGTCAGCGTGAATTTGCCTGAGACTCCGCCTATCATCTCCTGGTGATGAACAAATCCGACAGGCTCCCACGAGCCGTCTGCAGATTGGTGAGACTTGATCCAGTTGGCCGCTCCGGCGAGGACGGTCTCATCTATGGTCTGGACATCGCGTGCCCCGCTGAAGCAATCGAGAACAAATGCAGTGAGCCACAAACTGCCGGACTGGTCGCTGTCACCAAACGCAGAGAAAGACCCATCCTGACGTCGGTAGGTAAGTTCTCGCTGGTAGCCTACAGTGATGAAGTGCTCGGCTTTTGCACGGATTTCAGGCGTCAGTTGGTCTGTGGCTTGAAGATATCTCAGGATTTCCACGTCCGGCGCGAAGAATATCATATTCTGTTCGCCGCAGCCGTATGGCATATGCAGCAGGTCATCGACACCGTTGATACTTTGTGCGACTAAGCTTGGTGTCACACTCAAGAGCAGCTTTTCGGAATCACGGACGCGGTAATCAGGCATATTGGCATCGAGTGTTATAGTTTGTCCGGCCTTGAGCATGCCGTTGGTTACAATTTCTCGTGTGGTGCCCTCTGCTTCGACCAGCAGCTCTTTGCGGACGGCGTCTGCCCGAAGAGTTGATCGCAGAGTTACCTCGAGAATGTTTCGCCCAACCTTTGTAGGCCTTATCAGGAATGAAACAAGACCTACTGAGTTTGCGCCGACCGTTACTTTCTGTGTAGCCGGGTCAAGCAGCTCAAACCAATCCGCCTTGGTCAATTCGACATAAACCACCTGCTCCACATCAAGGTAATTGAACACTTGAATACGGACGGGGAATTGCTCGCCGCGTGTGACTGCGTATGGCAGGTCCGGCTCTCCAAAAAATTCCTGGAAAACTAACAGTTGCGATTCTGCGATGCCAAGGCCTGCGCCTGATGTCGAGACCGCGTGCAATTTCCAAGTAGTAATGCTGTCAGGAGCGGTCAGGTCGATATTGGCAGAGCCGTTTGGTTCTGTCAGCAGGTCTGGTACCCAGAGCCAGGTTTCGGGGAAGAACTGGCGAACTCGCGTGACATCTGCCAGTTGGGCGTTGCTTTTGTCACCGTCCTCAGGTCCTGCAGGTCCCACCACCGGTCCACCACCGTCGCCGCGCAAGACAATCCAAGGCCACCACGGCCCACGGCTCTCTGTGCCTTTGGGCACTGCCAGTGAATCGGAGGCCAGCACTTGCAGGTTCGCCTTGTCAAATACTTCATACGCACCGCACGGCGTCTCTTGTTCGTGGGTCTCGGCTTGCGGCTCCATGAAGCGTCGTTCAAGCTCGTTGAATACCTCCTGCATGTTTAGTCGGCCTTTATTTAGGGCATAGACCGATTGGTCAACAATAGCGATGCCTACCATCGCCTGGGTTTGTGCTTGTACAGATACTTTGACCGCCTCGCCTGGCAGGGCCTTTTCGGTGTTGAACCGAACATCGAGTTCGGTGGTGCTGGGCATGGTCACATCGAGTGGCAGTGTGTCGGCTGAGATTTCATTATTCGGGTTTATGATGTAAGCGACTACCTTGGCGGCAGGCACCATCTGGATGGTTGCCTGGAATTGAATCTGTGATGTGGTGCTATATTCCGACCAGACGGTTCGACCGTTTGCATAGATGTCATAATAAACGGTTGCATTGTGAGTCTTGAAAACGTTTATTGCGACCATATCACCGACCTTGACGGGCTCATTGGAATCACGACTGATGTGCAGGAAGCTGTCGGTAGGTGAATATGCTGCGTAAATGGTCAGTTGAGCCTCTGCTTTGGCATCCGGGGCTTGTGCAGTACTGTTGAGCTGGACCCAGGCCGCATCTTTCGGTGCGGTAAGCGACAAAGACGAAGAGCCATTGATATTTTGAATCAACTGGCTTGTCTTTGAGATCGACCGGTAGTTCTTATCGAAGAATTCGCATGTTACCTCTGCTGAGACAGTCAGTGGTTTTCCATCCGGTGTTTCAGCAACAAGCACAACCTCGAATGGCTGGCCCGGGGTGATGTTGCGTGAAGTCGCAATAATCTGGTGCCGGATGGCAGCCGTAACGATTGTGAGTACCTTGTTTGTCTTCTCTTCATGGTCGGAGGGGTCTTTTACTACCAGCTCCAGTTGGGCGCTGCCTGAGCCGCCCGCGCCCGATGTGCCGCTGACATATCCGGCGGCGGGAAGCTCAAAGTCTGCTTTGCCGTCCTTGAGTTTTCCGCTGTAGGTTGCATATTGCTCCCAAACGCCGACATATTTACTTGCCTTGACCTCGAATGTTCCGTCAACGGGTTTACCGAAGAAGTAAGCTGCACTGACTGTGCCGACGATTTTTTCATCCACCAGGAAATAATCCTTGCCCGTGTCCAGGATCACCTCGAATCGCGGCAGAACATACTTCTCAACTCGCACATCCACGCTCGTAGTAGCGGAACCGGACTCAGCAGTGATTTTCCACGTGCCGAAATTGAGTTCGCTCGCCAGGTCGAGGTCAAAAGCTGCTACACCGAAGGTATTGGCTGTGAGCAGCTTGCGGAATATCTTGACACCCTTAGCATCAGTTAGTTCGACATTTATCTGTCCCGGCGACGGGCGCAATTGGTTGGTGAGCACAAGGACGCGCCCGTGCATTGTCTGGCCCGGCTTATAGATAGGTTTATCTGTCTCGATAAGCAGCACCGGCATCTTGAGGACTTGCACTGCAGCCGAGAGTATTCGCTGCGCACCAGCCACGTTGACATCAAGCGTATATGCCCCGGCAGATATATCGGGAACGTCAAATTGGGCGGTAACTCGGCCTGTACTGTCTGTCTTGCCCTCGAAGACCTGCAAAGGTGTCGGCATGTTGCCTCTGAGCAAGAGGGTCACGGCGGCCGCCGCCGGGCTTTGGTCCGTCAGGTTAACTGTTGTCACCGATACACTCGCTGGTCCAGCCGCGTACAGGGTTTTAGGTGCAACTGCAAGGACACCAATGCCGGGGTCTTTTGGGCCGGTTCCCTGTGCAAGCAGCTTTATCTCCTGGCTGGATAGTGCCGATTGATAAATACGGATGTCATCAAGTAGACCAGACCAATAAGTGAGTTGACTGAGGGTTTTAGATACACCTAACCGCAGGCCCCCGTCAGCTTTTTGCAGATTAGGCAGTATGCTAACGTCCACAGCAGCCTCGAGTCCATCCACGTACAAGTGTCTGTGGGTGCCGTCCCAGATGATACCGGCACTGTACCACCTGCCATCGGTGATAACTGTATTAGATGTCAGCGGTGCCGCGGCAAAACGTGCACTATTCGTCAGTTCGGTCATGAGTCTGCCGGTCGAGTCCGTGCACAGCCAGCTTCTACCCAGGCCGGTGCCGTTTGTTTGAGATATGATGCTCTGGTTTGGTCCGCCATTCTTAACCAAGGCAAATGCGCTAAAGGCTCCGATAGAAGGGTCTAAAACAAAATCCGTAGAGATGTAATCATCTAAACCGTCTAATTTGATTGCCCCCTTTACCTGCCCGCCTGTCGGCAGCCAGGATGGGTTACCGTAAAGGATTCCATTGTGTCCGGCTGGACTTGAGTCGAACGCCGTGGTGCCGGATGATTCATCCAGATTCCAGTACCCGACCGGGTCGCTTGTTTGGGCTGCCCCCACAATTGCGGTCAGCAGCACCAACGATAATGTTGCTTTGATTGTCCTTGTTCTGCTTGTCATGTTCATCGCCTTTCAAAAAATATATGATGATAGATTATGCCGGCAGGTAACAATTACCTGCGGATGGTAACACGCAGCGATGGAGACCAACGCCGCAGGCATAGCCAAATATGATATTGGATTTGTTGTCCGCATTACCAATTAACCCTGCGGGAAGGCGTGTAGTGAGCTATTGTGATTATAGTGTATATGTCGCTGTTCGTCCAGATTTTGTTGCTGATTTTTCACAAATTCAGTTATAAAGTGCGGCAGTTCTATATGGACCCGATGGGATATCGAGCTTGCCTGTAATGGGTGGAAGCCTGTATCGCTCCATGTTTGGCACGGCATTATCCACTGGATTAGTATCTCTAAATCTCTGCAGAAGAGACAAAAATTCTTGATTCCGTGGGCATTTTGGGGGATACTAATTACGCCTTAGGGCGGTTAGCTCAGATGGATAGAGCGCCTGCTCGACACGCAGGAGGTCACAGGTTCAAGTCCTGTACCGCCCAGTCATATAAACCCTTGCGTGTGCCCCACTTATTAGCACAGCACTTTTGTTGCCTTATCTTTGATATTTGGTTTTATGGCAGTTAGGCAAGAATCTATGGCGGCAACCTCACCCCAGACTCTATGCTCGTATGTCTGGATGGTATTGCCGTCTTCATCACTAAGGGCAATAACACTACCTAAGTCGTCGAAGTGCTTGCCCTGAGTGAAGTCGAAAGACTTGTCTTGAGCAGAGTCGAAAGATATGAATGAAACCTTACAAATAAATGGGCTTGTTAAAGAATATGGCTCATTTAGGGCGGTGGATAATGTTACATTTGCCGTAAAGCCGGGTGAGATAGTCGGTCTGCTCGGGCCAAACGGCGCCGGAAAAACAACAACTATTAATATGATTTTGGGAATTCTTGAACCAACCGCCGGCTCAATAGAGATTCTCGGCAAGAATTTGAAAGAAAACCGCACTGAAATTGTAAAACAGATGAATTTTGCAGCAGTTTACGCCCAAATGCCGGGTAATCTATCCGTGTACCAAAACCTGTATGTTTTCGGCTTGTTGTACCAAGTCCGGAACCTGAAAGAAAAAATAGAATCTCTTTTGCGTGATTTCGATTTGGGTACTTTTACCGATATTAAAGCGGGCTTACTTTCTTCGGGCGAATTGACCCGTCTTAATTTGGCGAAAGCTCTGATTAACGAACCCTCTTTGCTGCTTCTTGACGAACCAACCGCCTCTTTAGACCCAAGCGTCGCCGAATTTATCCGTGAAAAAATAAAAAAGAGAGTTGAGGAAGCGGAAACTACTGTTTTATGGACTTCGCATAATATGCATGAGATTGAAGCGGTCTGCGACCGGGTTCTATTTCTTTCGCATGGAAAGATTTTGCTTACCGGTAATCCCCGAACCCTTCCGGCCGAATACGGAAAAAAGGATTTGGAAGAATTGTTTATAAGCGTAGCACGAGAACCTCTTTTCTTTGAAGAATAGAATAGATATATGAGCATTTCAAGAATTTACGCCGTTTTTATACGCCAACTTTTTCTGTTAAAAAGCAATCCTACAAGGCTTGTGAGCATGTTTTTATGGATAATAATAGACGTGATTCTGTGGGGTTTTATCACCAAGTACCTTGGCAGCCTGGGTACTGCTACTTTCAGTTTCGCTAACATTATCTTAGGCGCTATTATCCTTTGGGGATTTATGACCCGTATTGAGCATGGATTGATGACTGCTTTTTTGGAAGATATTTGGTCGCGAAATTTTATAAACTATTTCGCCTCACCTCTTAAAATCAGCGAGTATATATCCGGTTTAGTCGCAATAAGTATAACCACAGGCATCTGCGGCTTTTTGGTTGTGCTGTTAATCGCCGGAGCGTGCTTTGGCTATAATATCTTTCAAATCGGTTTATTACTTCTGCCCTTTCTTTTGATACTTTTTATTTTCGGTATGGCGATGGGCATTTTCGTATCAGCGCTCATTTTCCGATTAGGGCCTGCTGCTGAATGGATCGGCTGGCCTATTCCTATGGTGCTTTCTGTATTCTCCGGTGTTTTTTATCCAGTCTCTACTTTACCTAAATTTTTACAGATTTTTTCCAAAATAATTCCTGCCTCTTATGTTTTTGAAAGCATGCGTGCCATCCTTGCGGGCGGACTATTTTCAGGCCTAACTATTAATCTTTTGATCGGTCTGGGTCTTGCGTTTATTTACCTTTTGTTGACCTACTTTTTCTTTATTAGAGTTTACCGTTATAATCTCAAACACGGAACAATAGCTCGTTTTAACATCGAATGATACAGAACAATTCTTTAACAAATCGTTGGACTTATTTATAAGGCTGTTGACAGAACAGCAAGTGTTCTCTATCTCGGTTTTTCCATATCCGCCTGCGTAAATCCATGTTTAGCCCCCACCCTCGTGGTGGGGTTTTTTCTTTACTGTTTGCGTGATATGTTTCTTCCGAGTGCTTCAAATATCGCAAGCACATTCTCAACCGGCGTGTTACATTGGATGTTGTGAACGGTATTGAAAATATAACCCTTTGTTTTGCCGAATATCTCCACCCGTTCTTTGACTTGTCTTCGCACCTCGTCCGGTGTTCCGAAAGGCAGCGTCTGTTGGGTATCCGCTCCGCCTCCCCAGAAGATCATCCTGCCGCCGAACTTCTCGACAAGGTGCTTTGGGTCCATGCCCCTGGCGGAGGTCTGCACCGGATTGAGAATGTCAAAACCCGCCTCGATAAATCCTTCTATCAACGGCTCACACCCGCCGCAGCAGTGCTTCATCGTCTTCCATTTTGTGTTTGCGTGTATCCAGTCATTGAGCTTTCTGCTGAAAGGTAGATACAGCTCTTTGTACGCGTCTGGCGAGCAAAACAGGCTGTTCTGAGATGCGAGGTCCGTCCCATCAAGAAAGACCACGGCCACCTTATCGCCCACCGCCTGGTAGATGCTCTTGAGGTTCTTCAGGGCAACTTCTGTCTGACCCGCAAAAACCTCTTTGATATATTGTCGCCTCGTCAACGTGCTTATGTACCATTCTTCAATGTCGCGAATTCCCTTGGGGTCTTTGAGCCACGGCGCAGGCACCCGCGCTATGTCGCCGAACGCCATCCCGCTGACGCTTGCTGCAATGGCAAGATTGGTGTTCTCATAAAGTTCGCTCGCCTTTTTCTCATAGTGCTTCAGGTCTTCTTCGCTTATGATCTTGAACTCTTCGAGGTTGTCCGCCGGATTGAGCTTGCTTTCATCAATCGGCTTTTGGCGGATTATCGCATCGAAATAGTATCCCCCTTTGGGCATCCTTGCCGATGGCGGTATGCTCTTATCGCCCAGCGGGTATTGAAGAATATCGCCGTTGGGCTGCGGCTCGGTGTTGAACTTTCCCGGTACGAGCACATTCGTGCCGTCGAAAGTCCGCCAGAGTTTCCAGTCGGCATTCTCGAAACCGAACCCACTCTTTGGTCCTCGCAGGTTCACCACGTCAATACCAAGTGCCTCCCGCAAATCAGCAGCAATCTCCCCTAACATCTGATTAGTCTCGACAACCTTAACCGGCGTGCCAGGCCTATCTAATCCCAATGCCTGCCGCAGACTGGCGACCACACTAACATGTGCACCGCTACATTGCGTACCGCCCAAATCTACCGGCACTCTGTCCACCGGCTCGTAGTTGACCGCCCGCAGCACTCGCTGCCGCCCCGTCAGCACCTGTTTATCCTTTGTTTTACTGGCCCACGTATTCATTTAAAAACTACAACTCGTGATCCGTCACACGTGAAACGATGATTGTCATTCCTGCGAAGCTTGTCCACACGAAGGCACTCTCTGTCATACCCGCGAAGGGCCTGCCCTGCTTGCCCTGCGCCAAGACAATTATACTGACGCTTCGTGCGCATTTTGAGCACCCAGTCCGCCACGGCTGATCTCTGCTTCGTTCCGACATCAAGTATTGTCTTTCACCTCTCATCTACCACCCACCCATCTATCCCGGTCCAGCCCATCCGCAGACGAGCCGGCCAATTTACCATTCCGCCCGAAAGCTCTGTTTCGTTGTCTATTATATCACCTTCTGTTATGTATCTCATCAAGCACTTTAAACATCGAACAGGGTCAATCTATTTTGTGATAAAATTGAGCTTCTTTATCGGAAAGCTTCTTCTGCTCAATAAGCGTACGAATTTTCTGTTGGTCCAAATCTCTGGGTTGCCCCGCCGCTGAGATGAATGCAGGTGCCGCTTGGCCGGTCAGAGAGATAACTTGCATGAGCCTGTTCACAGAGACAGCCGAGATAATCGCGGCGACAATGACTACGCCGACCAGGAAACTCTGTCTTTGTACACTTTTGGCTCGCCGCTCGGCATCCGGCCGTCGTCTTAATAAAACAGGTGCCGGATAGCGGCATCTGTCACAATATATGCAGTCAAGATGGTCCTGTGCACTGAGACCGAACTCGCACTTACCGAACTTCTTCACCGGTAGATAGCGCCTCAAAATCCCTACATTATTCAGCAGCGATAGAAATGCCCCCGCAGGGCATAGATACCGACACCAAAAACGCTCATAGAAAAGTGCCACTAACATGGACACAGCAACAATCACTGCAACCACTTGTTGCGGCTCTACTATCGCCACTATTGAAAGACCTTGCAAAAAGTGCAGATTGAAGACCGAAATAAGAGGTTCTGTCGATAGTGTTGTTCTATTTCGTGACAGGAAAAAGGCGACGATAAAAACGAAAAGAACAGCGTACTTGACTAAACGACCCCATCGCATAGTGTCGTTTGAAATTGTCGGTTTGAACCTGCCGGGCAGCACATAACCAAGCAGCTCCTGCATGGCACCGAAGGGACAGACATATCCACAGTATATGTTACCAAAAAGCATGACCATAATCGGTACACCCACCACAAGCAAAAAGGCAGACGTGGCCGTAATCGACGGCAGGTTCAGCGAGAGTATTGTCGCAATCTGCTCAATGGAATACTGGGCGTTCAACAAAACTCCACCAACCACAAGGGTAACCAGCAGAACAGCCAATCGGCTCCAAAATCCACCCCAATTACAGATGAGCAACGCAATCGCAGAAACGCCTATCAGGTACAACGCAGCGAGATCAAAAAAGTGTTTGTTCTTGTTCGTGGCGGTTGTTTCCGCTTGGGCTGTCTGTGCTGCATTAGAAGTGGGCAGAATTTTGCGACCAAGGACTTCTGTCGCAAACCTCTGGGTGGATTCTTCGAGCGCAGCCAAAATAGCCTTTGAACTGATAGTGGCTCCCGTGACTGCGTCGATACCGCGAAACGGCTGATACTCGAAGAGATTGCGACTTTTGAGGCGGTCATACCAAGGCCGGAGAAGTTGAAGATACGTTGGAGTCTCATTTGATCGAACTATGTGGAAGTTCACGAGCCTGCCATTGGCATCGATATGAACGGCGAGGTTTATCTTACCACCGAAACCGGACACCTTTACTGCCAAATCCTCCGAGCTGAAGATGTAGCCGACGCACTCGCCCTGTGCGCCGTAAACGTTGAAGTAGGTAAACTCGCCGCCGGTCTGCCGTAGCCGAGCTTTGGCAGGTTCAACCTTCAATTCTCCGGCAAGTGCGGCCACTTCCTGCCGTGGCAGTGTTTGTCTGAAACGTGCCGCCGAAGCAGCAATGAAGTTCGAGCACAACACGATAGATAGACCAATTCCAAATAAAGCATAGCCGGTTTTTTTTAGGACGGGTGCTCTTGCTTCGACAAATTCAACTGCAGCACGTTTACGCCGCGCGACAGCCCACAAAGACAGATTTGTCATGACAAGTGCAATAAGCACAAACACGGCCATCCTTGTTCCAAGTACCGGGATAAACAGTAAGCTTGTCACGAGGCTCCCCACTGCTGCTCCGAAATGGTCGGCCATTTCGAGTTTGCCTGCTGCTAGGCCGGTCGCAAAACCGGCATTGCTGAGCCGCTGTGCTGCTATCGGAAAGTATAGGCCTGAACACAGACCGCAGATGGCAAATGCAATTGCAAAAATAGCATGGTCGGGGTCCCAGACAGCAGCCGATTGGGCGCCCGTAATTACGGACATTTCGGTTAATGAAATGGCTATTATCGCCATCAGGATCGACTGGATTGCCACAATTACAAACAAAAGTCCGCTTAAATGCGCTGCGTCGCTGGCATTTAGGGCAGCGTAGGCGCGAAGCGTTCGCCTGACAATGGCGGCACCAAGAGACAAACCCAGCATAAACAGACACGAGATAATACCGATGTATAGGTACAGCGAACCGAACCTGGTCTGGTACAGGTACATCAGCACAATACTTACGCCTATACCAACCCATCCAGTCGAAAATGCTAAAAACGAGGCACTGAATCCCGATGTGCCATATCCGGCAGGTGTTTTGAAAGCGGAAACCACCTGAACCAGCACGAAGACCGCGATTGGGATGAAAAACACTATCGGCCCGGCTAAAATCAGATACCGCACAAGCAGCTCAAGTGCAGCACCGGATTGCTTGGCTGCCACCAGCAGACCATACAGATATGTCAAGGGTCGCGCATCTCGATTGGTTAGCAGGCTCGGCGGCAAATCCGAACGTGAATAAAGCTCCATTGCCGTCGCAGCACGGTTGGGCAGATATACCGACAGCAGGGCCTCGGGTGGGAAGATATCCGCACCGCTCTTTATGGTCGCAAAACGGTCTCTCAGTGTGGCCGGATCGCCGGTGAGCAAGTCAGACTCGGATGCAATAAACCAGGTCCGCTCGCCCGGTGTCAAAACAAGATTCGAAAAAACAAGGCTAAGCGTTGTCTTTGTCGAGGCACCAAGATTAATAAGCTCCGCACCCATGACATTTTCGCCGCCGGCCAGCCCTACCATTAAGACACCGCTGCCGTTCATGGCCAATTTTAGAAGACGATAGAACTCAACTGTGTAGTAGCGATTTAGCACAGAACTGTTCGCACCCGGAAGGTTCACAACCACGATGTCATAAAACCCTCTCTTTTGGGTCAACACTGTCCTGATATCGCCGGACACAGGGCTAAATCGCCTGTCAGTTATCCTCAATTGCGGTTCTATGAGCTGGTTTACCAACTCTATGAAATGACTGTCGGGGTTGCACCAGTCAACCGCCTCAGTCTGCGGCAGTCGCAGAAACTGTCTGCACAGCCCCAAGCCGGAACCTACAACCAGGACGTGCCCGGCATCTGGTTTCTGACAAAGACCGATAGCCGCCGTCTGACCATTGGTAGCATTATCCGGCAGAGTCTCGCAGACGCTCCCCTCTCGTATAATCACCCATTGTCCCTGATATTCGCCGTAGAGATATTCAGCCTGCGCTGTCTGAAAGGAACCTTTGAGGGCGTCTTTGGGCAACAGTCTGGTCCACTTGAACGTCCGCAGGTATTGCGTTACCGGCCGGTCAACACTACAGATGAGGCAAATTGAAGCCAGACTTGCGAGCAAAAGAGGAAAAAAGCTGGTTAGAAAAACAGCCTTTATTTCTCTGCGACCGCTTCGTGCCGGCAGCAGTATAGTGGCAATTTGAAAAAGAAAGACCGAAACAGATAAAATAGCGGCAAGAAGGAGAAAAATCCTCACTATACTGGCACCAAAGGCCAGGAGCATGGTTACGCCCAGGCCGCCGACGAAACTTCCCGCCGATTCAAAAATATAGACATACGCGACCGGAAAATCATCAAATTTTTCCACCCGTCGGCAGACGACCGGGAACAGCATGCCCGTAACTATGCTGACGGGAGCGATGACTATCAGAGACCATAACAGCAGCGTCTTTATCGGCAGCAGTCCGTACGATTCAATCCCGGCAAATCCTCGCATGTGTACAATCAATAATAATTCCAGGATGAATGCAGGCAGGTAACTTAATAGCAGAAGCTCTGTATGCCTGGACAGGGCTTCAAATAATCGGTCCGTACGATAGACAAGTAGTGCACCGAGGCCGACCCACAGAAACCACGAGCCAAAAAACGCACCGACGCTTATGTCGTTGCCTTCAAAAGCACTCAGGAACTCGCGAAATAATAGCGCCTGGCTGGCTATTGCAAATAGGCCGTAACAGAAAACAAGCGAACCACGAGCGAATTTCATTGCTTTTCGCCGAAAACATCAGCCTGAAAAGTGAGAAAACTGGCGCCTTTCTTCCAGGCATCTGCCGGCAAACCCGCCTTTACAGACAAATTCGATAGCATTTCTTCAATACCCCAGCCCTGTTCGGGTGCAACCTGTGGCAAAAACACGGCAGAGTGACCGTCTTTATTCATGATGACCCCGTCCGTGCCGAGTCGAATTTCGCTTGCCGATGAAATGGGGCTGGGAGTGGTCAGAACTGAAATTTCGATCTTAATCTGCCCACACTCACTCTCAGTCACCGGTTGAAATCGCCAATCTCTGAAAGCCGCATTGGCGGCGTTCAGAATAACTGACCTGTAAAGTGGTCGCTGTGGGAATATATCACCGATGCAGCCCCTAAGCTGTGAGTTCTTTTTGAGCGTTACAAACGCCGCACGCGGAACTTTCATCGGCTCTGTGGGTTCGATGCCGAGTTCGGGAGCATCAGGCAGTCGCTTGCTATGCAGCACGTATAGTATCGTCTTAAGGGCCAGAGCTAATAATTGCGATTTCTCTTGCTCGCTCAACACGGCACTTGACTTCTGCTGCTCAACTTCGCTTGCGTGCCCGAGCTTGCCGGAAAAAGCTATCGCAAGATAGCTTACAGAGTTGCCGTAATCGCCGGTCAACTCTCCTGATGTTGTGTATTTGATTAACCGGCCCTTGGTTGTTGAATCCAGCATTGACAATAGTATCGCAATCGGAATTCGCCCGCATATCGTTGCTCCTGTTTTTGCGGTGTAATCCAAAAAGCCGCGGGCGTCAAGACGCTCTATGTACTCGTATGCTCCCATGTCGAGCTTTTTGATTTTGGCCGTAACATCATCAGTGAAAGGCACATACTCGTACCGCGGGCCGTAGTGCACAAAATCCGAGCTGGCAACTATCAGAGTGCTCTCATCGACGAAGCTCTTGAGAATATTGCTGGCCCGGACAATCGTGTCGTACGAGCAATTGCCGACGACTATCGGCACAAGCTTGAAAGTTTGGCGTTTGAACTGCAGGAGCGGTATTTCTATCTGGACACTGTGTTCTTGCTCATGGGCTGCCGGTACAGCCTGAAACATTGAATACTTCAAAAGTCTATCTATAAACTCCACATCAAGCGGTAGCTCTCCGATGGGCGTCTGGTAATGTGTAGCCTTGGGCACGGCAAGCAAGTCCTCCATCCAAAGACTGTGTGTTGGCCCAATAACGATAATGCGCTGATAGTCTCCACCCGCAACCTTTACACCGCAAACAGCAGTCTGGCCGGAGTACACGTAGCCGGCATGGGGAAGGATCAACGCAACCACATCCTCCATAAGCTGGACGTTCGCGTTATTATAGAAGGTGCTGATTTGCTGTCTCAATTCATTCGCATCCGCCGGGTACCATGAGCCTGCAAGCGACGACTTTAAAACTATTTTTTTCTCGACCGCGATAGTCTCCTGAGGTTGTTCCTTAGCCGGCTTACTGGTGGGACCGACCTTCTTGCCCTTACAGCCGCTCCCTGTCATCGCCAAAAAAACACACAGAACCCAAATCGCAAAATCAAAAAGCAGTTTTCCGATGTCTGTAAGCTTATAACCGGCACTCATGCTAACCACTCCACTTAGCTTGATTGGAAATCTCCTCAATGTGTTTGAGGCTGCCAGGAAACTTGTCAACCTTCTTTGCCCAAAGGCACTTGCGGGGCAAGGCCCTTGTCATAGCCCACCAAACAGCGGCAACCCACGGTACCGCCATAAGTTTCGAGAAGAATTTTCTGCGAGTCACTTCCACACCCCGTGAATTTGTCCCCGGCAATCCGGACAATGACCATCCTTAATATGATTTTGGAGGATGGTGTAGCCGCTCCGCTCAATCAGCAATTTCCGACAGCCCGGACAGTACGTGTTTTGGCCCTCTTTGCTCAGAACATTCCCTATGTAAACGTAGTAAAAGCCTTCGCTCAGGGCTATCTGCCGCGCCAAGTCAAGCGTCTCGGCTGACGTCGGCGGCAGGTGTTGCATCTTATATCGAGGGAAAAACCCCAAAAAATGAAGGGGTGTTTCTGCTCCGAGATTGGTCTTGATCCACTTACACAGCTCACGCAGTTCCTCAGGCTTGTCATTCAATGTCGGGATAACAAGGTTTGAGACCTCTACCCATACACCGCAAGCTTTGGCTGCAATCATAGCATCTTGAACGGGCTTTAGAGTCGCCGAGCAAATATCTCGGTAGAATTCCTCCCTGATTGCCTTTATATCTACTGTAATGGCATCGATATACGCCAGCAGCTTCTGCCAGGGCTCTCTATTTATGTACCCAGCCGTCACAAGCACGTTGCGCATGCCGGCCTCTCTTGCCAGTTTGCTCGTATCGAAGGTATATTCGTAGTAAACAATCGGCTCGGTATATGTGTATGCTATCAATCGGCAATCGTTCTGTTTGGCCAAGGCCACCACTTTCTGTGGCGGACATGGAAAAGCCGTCGTATCTTCAGGATTTGCCTGAGATATCTCCCAATTCTGGCAATTCTTACAGTGCAGGTTGCAGCCCACTGTAGCAAGTGAAAGGATCGGTGTACCCGGCAGAAAGTGAAAAAGAGGTTTCTTTTCGATAGGGTCGATATTGATCGAGCAGGGATAGCCATAAACCACAATGTGCAAGACCCCGTCGATGTTGACCCTTACTCGACACTCCCCGCTCTGACCTGGGGCGATCAAGCAGCTCTTAGGACATAATTCGCACTGAACCTTCGTTAGCATTCACCTATTATACTAACAACCTGCCCCACATGAGAATATCATAGGTTTTCACTACAACGGGTTTTTGTCGTCACGGCTCAACTATATCTCCGTATGCTGACTCAAAAGCCTTTGTCCGGTCCGAATGTGCTTGTTTCTGCTCTGCCGTCTTTCGTTATGCAGATAGTGACGGCGCCATCCCTGACTGTAGCAAGCATTTTGCTGTTTGGCGGCGGTGTGAGTATTTCCTGGCTTTGGCGCTGGATTCGCCCGCAGCTGCATATCACAGTATGTGGAGTCAGAGTATCCAGAAAATCTAAGTTTAGAGTGTTTGGAGAGCCGTGATGGGGAGCAATAACAATGTCGGCCCTTAGCTCAGGATAAGTGCGGAGAATTTCTGTTTGTGCACGTTTTTCGATGTCGGAACATACCAGGATTTTGACACCGGCAAAGTCCATACAGAAGACTGTGGACCTGTCGTTTTCAGACAATTGGTTGTCGTGCAGCAATTGTTTGTTGGGCCAGAGGGTGGTTAAGCGAATGTCGGTGCTAAAAGGCGGCATTTCATCGAATGGCTTTATATCGAGGCCTTTTGCTTTAAGGTTCTGACTAAGGAATTTTACCGTGGGGCGCTCGTCGAGAGAGGTAAAGAACGCGTCGTTGGCATAAATCGTGTCGACCCTGAAATTCTCAACAATTTCAGGTATGCCGTTGATATGGTCGAGGTCGTTGTGGCTTATGATGATTGCGTCGAGTCGGTCTATTCCGCAGCGGTTTAGGAACGGCACTACTATTCGTGTGCCGATATCTTTCCTGCTCGACGAACCGGCATCGAGAAGGATGTTGGCTCTGCCGGGAAACTGGGCCAGAATTGCCTGGCCGTGGCCGATGTCTAAGCACGTCAGGGTAAGATAATCGCGGTGTGTTCTGTTCCATTTTACTGCAATCAGTGTAATGATTATCGCCGCAGCAGTCACACCACATATCAGCTTCTTCGCAAGCTGCCGGCGTATAGGTACAAGTGCGAAGAGCAACAGGGCATAGTACGCAAAAATTATTGCATAAGGCATCTGTCCGAGGCGTATTTGGGAAATGTTCCAGCTCCCGATAAGCCTCACAATCTCGATTAGCAACCATGACAGCCACGCCACTGGCCAATCGAGCATAGCAGCGGTATTTGGCAGCACTATCGCCACAAGTATCTTCGCATAGCCGAGCACGGAGACTACCGCTATCAACGGCGAGACAAGCACCGTCCAAATGCTCGTGAGGTAGTTGAACGTACAGAAGTGGTGCAGCATGATTCCGGCGGTGGCCAGCCAAGCCGCCAGGCTCACAGCGAAGACTGCGATTACTGAGGCGATTGTTTTGCGGAGGATACGAAGAAACAAGCTCGGTCGATTCTTCTTACCAAACTGGTCGGCTGTTCTTTCGAACATCCAGTTCGACAGGGATGGTGCAAATAATAGGATTCCGAGTACCGCCGCGAATGAAAGTTGCCAGTCTGCCTCAAAAAGGTAGGTGGGTCGTATCAGAAGCAAAACTATTGCTGCCAGTGCCAGGCTGTTATAAGGGGTGGACCTCCGTGAAAAGAAAAATGAAGCGCAGAAGACGCAGCTCATAATGGCTGCCCTTATGGCCGGCGGTTGGGGCGGTACAACAAGCAAGAACACCGCTGACGCGATCAGGCAGATAAGAGCACGAGCGGGTTTCATCAGGCCTGCTGTCTTGCACAGCCACCAGACAACCCCGATTACAATCGCGAAGTTCATTCCTGACAGGCTTATGAAGTGCAATAGGCCGGTCTCCTGGAACGCACGGTAAGTTCGGCTGTCAATGTTAGTCCTGTAGCCGAGTGTCAGTGCCTGGAGTAGAGCATACTCTTGACCTTGGATATTCAGCTCGCCGAGTAGTGCTCGACCGGCGATTTCTTGTAAGGTCCTTTTGAATTTCAGGAAAATGCCCGCGGTGTGGGGCTGAAGAAGTTCGATGGCATCGCGAGATCCTATGGAAGATGCTATAAAGATGTTCTTATTCGCCAAATACTTCTGTATGTCGAATTCGCCGGGGTTAGTAGGGGCCTTGAATCTTTCCAGCCAGCAGTAGGCTTGGATATAATCGCCGGCTCGCAGGTCCAAGGTCGGCTCGTCGATCTGGACTCGCACCGTTCCCGTTAAGGTTACCCAGCCTTTAGGTGATTTTAACTGGGTCAGCTTCAGGTAAAAGCTGCAGGCTTGGTCCCAGTATAAGAATCGTGAGAATTGCCATTGGCGGTTTTCACGGTAGGGTTCTGAGATTACCAATCCGCGGATTGTTGCGAGTTTCGGTTCATTGCCCACGAAGTTGCGTATATCGTTCGGCTTGGCTCGTTGGAAGCTTTCCAGCCGAATTGCTCCAAGACACAGAAAGCAGACAAGGGCGCAATAAGCCGTCAGGTCGGGCCGAGGGTTTGTTTTATAGAAGACGAAGAATAGGACTGAGCCGACTGAAAAGACCATCAGTGTAACGAGCCAGGGCCAAACGCCAAAACCTGTTTGGTTCTGGTGCGATAGTGCGTTTTGTATAACGATTCCAATCATTAGACCAAGGGCTGGAAAAACTAAGGGCGAGGAGGCAATGATTCGTTTGTGAAGATTCCTACCCGCAAGCTGCTCGTCGATCAAAGCTAATTTTCGTTGAATCTCGTCCATTTTTCAGTTTGCGATTTTAGTGAAGGTCATTTTCCGCCGCCTGTTTGGCTTCGTCTCCGGCTTCGTCGGGGCCCTTCACCTCAGACAAACAGGACACAAAACGTAGGAAACCCTCTAATCACGATTGGTATATAAAACGGGGGCAGGCCAAAATCACATAAACAAATAGGTTATTCCCTCCTTTGCGGAGCTACTTCAGTCGCTTGAGTGTTTCGTTCACAGCATATTTAAGCTCTTCTGGAGTGAGCAGCTCAAGCTGCCCTCCCAGTCGTAATACACTGCACCGGCCATTGTGGACAGCCTCGCGTTCAAACACCAAAACGTTTTCAGGGTGCATGTCTCCATTCTGACCGGGAATATAGACATATTCTTGGCCGTCAGCAGCAGGACAACGGAATAGTCGTGAGTTGCCGCTCCATTCAACGAGTTCGCTCTGTGATGGCGGAAAACGCCCGTTTTCGGCGGCATACATCTGTAAGTTCTGCCAAATAGTTCGCAAATTCATTTGGCACTTTACACTTATTGCTGAGTATTTTGTATCTATCAGGGTTTCGGTATATTGCTGTCCTGCCTGTCCTAAAGTCTTGATAATCAACCAAATCCCGATGCCGAGAAGTCCAAGAATAATTACAACAGTAACAATGTTGACAATCGTACCTCCATGAGAATCTCGCTGCGGAGTAAGTAGGGACTTTCTACGAGCAGGATGTGATCCGCAAAAGACTCTGTCTGTCCTGACCATGACTGCATCCTTTCATTAAAAAAGTCCCATCCTGCCGGATACCCTCTAATCAACACCGAGACCTGGTTCTTAATCCAATGTCCACGGCTTGCGATACTCGTATTGCAGAAGATTATTTGCTTGTTTATTGTTGATAATGCGCTCACTCTTTGGGTCCCACTCAATTCGAGTTTTTGTGGCCAATGCTATGTTCGCCAGCAGAGCAAACGTTGTTGAGCGGTGCCCTGTTTCCATATCGCAGTTTGTAGGCTGTCGGGTTTTAACGCAGTCGAGGAAGTTGCGGATGTGCTGAGCTGTAAGGTCCCCATCCACTCCTTTGACTTGCACCGATTCAATTCGGGACCCCGCATCTTGAAACTGGCCCGCCGTCGAAGGTGTGATTTTGTATCCCATACCCTTTGTCTCCGAGTAGAGATTTCCACGCGTACCGCGAAATTCGATTTCCCCGTCCGGCAATACGGGCCCGCTGTTTGCTTCGTATTGACCGAAAATTAGCAGCGAACCGGATGCAAACTCAAAAATTACCTCCATTGTGTCCGGAATTGTCCGATCGTCTTCCACTGCGAATCTTCCACCGTGTGCTGATACGGATACCGGCGATTGCTCGCCCAAAACCCATCTTATCGCATCGCAGTAGTGCACGCCCCAATTCGCCATCTGTGAAGAATATGATTGCCACCACCTGAATTTGTACGGAGTGATGTTGTCCCTGTATTGCTGTTTGGGCCGGGGACCCAGCCACATATCCCAATCAAGGTTCTTCGGTGGCTCGGCGTCACGGAATCTGCCTATCCCATTGGGATACATATTGTTTATACGGTAGGCCCTGGCTACCGTTACCTTGCCTATTCTGCCTGTCTGCACCTGCTCAGCGACCTGCTTATACATTTTCGATGAGCGTCGATGAAGGCCTACCTGTACCACGCGATTGTATCGCTTTGCGGCTTCAACCATCTTTCGGCCTTCAAATATTGTCAACGATAAAGGCTTTTCTACATACACGTCCTTTTCTGCCTGACAAGCCATAATGGTCTGAATTGCGTGCCAGTGATCGGGTGTTGAAATGACTACCGCATCAATATCCTTACGTTCAATCAGTCGGCGAAAATCTTTGTACCGAGCGACACCGGCGCCAAGCTTGTCCGCCATTTCTGGAACCGTGTTGCCTAACGAGTCTCTGAGCTTTTTATCAACTGTAGAATAATCTCTGGTTAGGTAAGGCTCATAGACATCACATAGTGCCGCCACTTCAACATCATCCTGTTTAAGGAACTCCCCAAGAAGCTGGGATCCACGGTTGCCGACACCGATAAAGCCCACGCGCACTTTGTTGTTCGCACCAAGTGCCGATTGAAATAAGGGACTATCTATAGTGCTCAAACCTAACGCAACCGATGTTGCTGCAGCAGTTGAGCCCTTTAGAAATTTGCGTCGGGTGGTTTTTTCACGGTTTCCGTCCATTTTCTGCACCTCTCAAAAAAACGCCCTATTAGCTCACCACTATCTGTGCTCTTGCAAGATTATAAAACCTTTCGAGCCTTCGCTTAAGTATATTTTCTAACTAACTGATATTCTTTGTCGGCCAATCCCACTACCGTAGCTGGCAGCAATTCCTCGACCACGCCTACCGGTCCGTCGAATTGAAATAATGTTTAGCCCCGGCACCTGTGGCCGGGGTGATTCTTTCCGCACCCGCCTGTCCTGCTTGCCCTTCGAATCCCCGTCGTTAGGAGCGTCCGCTGCAGCGATATGTTAAGATCCATCTGAATCTCCCGAATTCGTGTTGTGGCTTTTATTAGGCTCTTGTTCAGGCTCAGGAGGAAGTATATCTCCCAAACACCCATCCAATTCCAGATCATACGCGCAGGCAATCCGAGCGATGTGGATTCCGAATAGGCCTCGCAGCTCACCCAGTGTGCAGTAGAGTTGAGCCTCATACGGCCACCCATAACCTGCGCTTGGTGATTCATTCTCATCCAGAAACTTACGGCAGGCAGCCTGCATAGCTCGCAGGATTTTTCTCAGAAGAGAGTCCATAGAGAGAGCCTCGAGGTCGCGGGTAAGTCGCTCATGTGTATCAACGATGGACTGCACGATGAAGGGGCCGATCTCTCTGTCGTATGGATAGTGGAGAGCACGCTGACCTGCAAGATACTCCAATAGTCCCCGCGCCTTGTCCCTTTCATCAACTGGTGGCTTCCAACTGATTCCACCAGTCGGGGTTGAAATGCCCGTCAAACGATTGGCCAGTTCCCGTCCCTTTAGTTTGATCTTCTCACTCTTGCTCATATTCGAGCCCCTTCATTCAGCCTGATATGATGCGTATCCGATTCGGCTTCAATGCCTATGGTCGAGGCAATCGTTAGGTGATTCTATATTAATCCGACTGGGACAGAAAGTGCTTTCGAACTTTCGCCGCAATCTGGTGATCCGTCATCTTGTCAACTGTTTCGACAACTACTATACGTTCGCTGAGTTTGTTTTTCTCAAGACGTTTTTTCAGTTCGCCCTTTGCCTCACCAGGACCAAATATCAGAATAGCTTCGGCATTACCAATGCACGCAATTACCGCATCGTAGTAAATGTTGAGATGTCCCGTAAAGGTTCTCTGTCGGCTATCATCTGACTGAACTTGCTGTTGTTCATACTTAGTCGTAGAACGTATGCCACCAAAACGTCCGGGCTGTTTCTCAACCCTCGATATTATTAGTCCTATCTCTTCCCCTTTGTCCGTAACAGTCACGACAATAGCCTTCCTATGGTCAATCCACAGACCCACTTTGGTTCTCATCGAGTTCTTCTTTGTCTACTAGTACCTCATGACATTTTGATTTGTGGATAGAGTCGTGTGTGTTTTTTACGCG
>Ga0315274_10001689_pt1 | contig 33726 bp, 23 predicted proteins | sample YL17G02_20_MG_FD_203700 | JGI IMG/M metagenome (GOLD analysis project Ga0315274, IMG submission 203700) | Sediment microbial communities from Yellowstone Lake, YNP, Wyoming, USA - YL17G02_20 | ecosystem: Environmental > Aquatic > Freshwater > Lake > Sediment | place: USA: Wyoming | collected...
CCCCCGCTGTTTCTGCATCTCAAGGCATTCGTGGACCTTCTCCCTGCTCAGGAGCCCCATCTTCATCAGGATTCGGCCTAATGGTCGGCCCCGGAGTTGTTCCGCGGGTGGATACTTGTCCGCTGCTTTGATCTTGCCCATACCCGAAACCCTCAAGGTCCACCTTCACTCTACGTATTTCGTTTCGTTGAGTAAATGGTTATTATTACAAAAATTACGAATTGGACACATGGTTAATGAGACAACACATCAATCCTCCAAACCGGCTCGTCCATTCCGTGGGAAGTCAGTTCCTGTGCGGTGTTGATCCTCTCTTGAGTGGCGAACCCAACGGGACACCTCCCGCAGGGTATTGCCCTGTTCGCCGACCGCACGAACGGCGGGCGGCCCGGAACCGGCCGCACAGGGTGAACAAATCCATCAGGCCCCGGGCAGGACAAATCCCCAGATTCATTGCTGACCACTATGTCTTCAGGATAGGCCCAAGATCCTCCAATTCCTTGGCCGCCTCGGCAGCCTTCTTCTTCAACGACTTGCCCTTGGCGCCACCGATCTTCGCCAAAGCCTTCTGTTGCAGGGCGCCCGGTTGACGACCCTTGTCCAACATCTCCTCCAGACTGATTCTGCCCGCATCATAGAGTTGCCAGAGATGCTCATCCAGTAACTGCATGCCAAGCTTCTTGCCGGTCTGGATGCTCGAATCGATGCGGTACGTCTTGTTCTCACGAATCAGATTGGCGATGGCCGGCGTTACTACCATGAACTCGTAGGCCGCCACGCGCCCCCGGCCCGTTGCCAGCGGACACAATTCTTGGCTCAGGACCGCAATCAGGTTGCCACTGAGTTGTGTTCGAATCTGCTCCTGCTGGTCCACAGGGAACACGTCGATGATTCGGTTCACCGTACCAGCGGCGCTGGTCGTATGAACCGTACTGAAGACCAAGTGGCCGGTCTCAGCGGCGCGGATTGCGTTGCCAATGGTCTCCAAATCGCGCAACTCACCGACGAGAATCACATCCGGGTCCATACGCAGCACGCGTCTTAGCGCCTCGCTGAAGCTCGGCACATCGACACCCACTTCACGCTGATTGATGATCGATTTCTTGTGAGCGTGATAGTACTCGATAGGGTCCTCGACCGTCACGATGTGGCGATCAAAGTTCTCGTTGATATAGTTGATCATCGTGGCCAGTGTAGTGGTTTTGCCGCTTCCCGTGGGGCCCGTGACCAGGAACAACCCGCGGGGACGGCGGCACAAAGCCGCACAGATTTTCGGCAAGCCAATCTCTTCGAATGTCATGATCTTATAGGGGATCTGACGCAAAACTATCGAGATGCAGCCTTTCTGCTTGAAGATAGACACGCGAAACCGGGCCGCCTCGCCAAAAGCAAAGCCGAAGTCCGTACCACCTTCCTCCTGAAGTTCCTGCTGGCAGCGTTCCGGGGTAATACTCTTCATCAGAGCCGCACTATCATCCGGCTCGATCACCTTAGTTTCCAGGGATCTGAGGTGGCCGTCGATGCGAAGAACCGGCGGCCGGCCCACACTGATGTGAATATCGGACGCCCCCTGCGTGACGCACGCCTGGAGAAGTCGATCCATGTTCAACATTGCCATCTTGTGATCCTCATGCAGTTTCTTTGCTATTCGGCGGCAACACCTTCCGCCTGTGCTGTTTCCGATACCTCCGCGGGGGTTGTAACACCCTTGAAAATCTTGAGTTTACCGTCTTCCATCAGCGTGCGCATGCCCGTGGCCTTTGCCGCTCGCCGCAAGTCGCTGGTCGTGGCCCGCTTGAACGCAAGCTCACGCAGCTCGCTGTTCATTTCGATCATTTCAAAGATGCCGATTCGCCCCTTGAATCCTGTGCCGTGGCAGACGCTGCAACCCGCGCCTTTGTAGACCGGGTGCGTCTTCAGTTCCGCCGGGGCGATATTCAGCAGACGAAGGGACTGTGGGTCGGGGTTCTCATCCACAACCTTGCATTTCTTGCAGATGACGCGTATAAGTCGTTGCGCCATAATGGCTTGTATCGAGCTGGCCACAAGGAAGGGCTTCACGCCCATATCGATCAGACGGGTGATGGCACCGCAGGCATCGTTCGTGTGCAGTGTGCTGAAGACAAGGTGTCCCGTCAGGGCTGCCTGAATGGCGATGTCGGCAACGGCGCTATCGCGGATTTCGCCGACGAGAATGATGTTGGGCGCCTGACGCAGCATGGAACGCAGGATCTTGTCGAACGTCAGGCCGATGTCCTCCTTCACCTGACACTGGTTCATACCCGCAAAGTTGTACTCGACGGGGTCCTCGGCAGTGATGATCTTCTTGTCAGGTTTGTTCAATTCCTGCAGAGCCGCATACAACGTCGTCGTCTTGCCGCTACCGGTCGGCCCCGTCACCAGGAAGATGCCGTTAGGCCTCTTGATAATCTTCTGGAACTGCTCGTAGTTGTCCTGCTCGAATCCCAAGGACTCAATCCCGATATTCACGGCGTCCGGCCGCAGAATACGCAGCACCACACTGGGGCCATGAACGCCCGGCAGGGAAGAGACACGAAAGTCGATGTCTGTGCCGGCAATATTCCGCTTGATACGGCCGTCCTGTGGCAGCCGCTTCTCGGCAATGTCCATTCCGGACAGAATCTTCAGACGCGCAACCAGGGGCGCCTGCATGTTCTTGGGGATATTGTCCTTCTCCAGGCAGACGCCGTCGACGCGGTACCGGATGCGGACGCGGTCCGCCATTGGCTCGACGTGAATATCGCTGGCCCGCATGTGATAGGCTGTATCGATTATAAGGTTTACAAGGCGGATGATGGGCCCCTCGCCGTCGTCGTCCCCCGCCTGGATTCGCAGCGCCTCGGCCGCCAGCTCGTTGCCCGCCTCCGCCAGTTCCGCCGCCGTCGCATCGATGCTGTGCTTGAGCCGGTCGTCCTTCTCCCCGCCCCCCTCCTCCTTCACCATGTTCTCAATATAGGACCGAATCTTCGTCGGATTCGCCAGGCAGCAGTCCAACTCCGTATTTAGTCGAAGCCGCACCGAGTCCATCATGTCCAGGTCCATGGGATCGCTGATGACAAGCTTGAGCTTTCCGTTGCCCGAGCTCAACGGCAGAATGTTGTGCCGCTTGATCAGGTCTTCCGGGATGATCTTGGCCGCGTCAGGGGGGATCGTGATCTGGTCCAGATCGACGTACGGCAGCCCGTGCTGCTTGGCGAGTGCCTTGGTGAGCGTCTCCTCGTTGATCAGGCCCAATTCAATCAGGACCTGCCCAAGCCGCTTGTTGCTCGACTTGGCCGTCTTGATGGCGTTGATCAGAGCTTGCTTATCTACCAGCCCGGCCTTAAATAGGATTTCCCCTAAGTGCCTGCGCTGTTTGGTCATACAAACCTCACGTGTTGATTCCACCAGTCCCTGAGCAGTGATTATAGCACTTCGGACCGGATAAGTCAAATCTCCAATTTCAGGCGAAGCAGGTTCAGTGCCGTCTGTGCCGCTCGCTGCCGTACCGAGCTTCTGTCGTGGGGAAACCGGTGCCTCGATATATCCGTGCTGTCCCTACTGCTCACTGCAATATATACAAATCCCACCGGCGTATGTTCGGTCCCTCCTTCTGGTCCGGCAATCCCGGTGATCCCGACGGCGAAATCCGCTCCTGCCTTGTATCGGGCGCCCTGGGCCATCGCCACAGCCACCTGCTCGCTGACGGCCCCATGCGTTTCAAGCAATGCCGGAAGCACTCCTAACTGACGGCTTTTGGCCTCATTACTGTACGCGACCCAGCCACAGAGAAAGTATCGGCTGGAACCAGGAACATCCGTAATCAGTTTTGCCAACAAACCGCCGGTACAGGACTCCGCTACGGCCAGCGTTTTGCCCGCCTGGGACAGCCTTTCGCCGACAACCTCCGCCAGAGTCTGGTCCTCGACCCCGTACACCAGCTTGCCCAAGGCCCGGCGAAGGGAGGCTTCCTCCCTCGCCGCCATCTCTGCAGCCTGGCTGCGGTCCGATGAGGTCGCCACAACCTCCAGGGTGATCACACCAGAGTGGACCGTGCAGTTGACCAAGGGGTTGCGCCCTCGCTGCATGGCATCGCCAAGCATATCGGCAATGGCGGATTCCCCCGCCCCGAAGCACTTCACCCGTCTTGTGACAATCGCCTGTGACTTGGCGATCTCCCGCACTCGGGGCAGGACGGAAGCCTCCAGCATCCGTTCCATTTCCGACGGGATGCCGGGCAATGCAAACAGGACCGCGCTGCCTCTCCGGGCCTCCACTCCGGGAGCCGTCCCCACCTCATTGTCGATGCCTTTCGCGCCGGCGGGAATGTGCGCCTGGATCGCGTTCCTCGCCGGCATCGCCACGCCCCGGCGATCGAAGAATTGCTGAATCCTTGCGAGCAGATCCTCGTGCAGCACCAGTTCCACGCCGAGGAACGCGGCCATCGCCTGGCGGGTCAGGTCATCATCGGTCGGGCCAAGTCCACCCGAGATCACCACCACGTCCGCATCGCCTGTCGCCAGATCGAGGACTCGTCTTATGGCCTCCACTTCGTCGGGCGCCATGTAGACACTGACGACGGGGATATCGCTCGCCCTCAATCTTCGGGCAATGTATGCGGCGTTAGTATCGACCGTCCGCCCGCTCAGCACCTCGTTGCCAACGCTAATGATGCTGGCCTTCTTGACCTGTGCCTGATTGGACATACACCTACATTTCGATCATTGCTTTCACCGCCCCATCCCGATAGCCGGCGACCATCTCGAAGGCATCCTGCACATCATCGAGCCCGAAGCGGTGCGTGACCATGAAATCGACATTCACCCTGCCCGAGGCGATCAGGTCCATGGCCGCTTGCGTACAGCCATTCTGACGGCGCACGTTGACAATCGTTACTTCTTTTCTGCGGATTTTGTCGATGGACAGCGAAATCCGGTCTTCGCGGGGAATGCCGATCAGCATCAGCGTGCCGCCGGCCCTGAGCAGATCGACGGCCTGGTCAATCGTCTCCTGCTGTCCGGCACACTCGTAGGCGACGTCCATCCCCATCGGCTGCTGCTTCAGGATCGCGCTGACGATGTCCTCCTTCAGCGGATTGCCAACCCAGGTCGCCCCGTTGGCCCTGGCCATCTTCATGCGCTCGGGGATCTTCTCCGTCATGTAGCAGGTGCGTGCGCCCTCGGCCCGGGCAACGGCCATACAGCTTAGCCCGATCGGCCCGGCGCCGAGGATGGCCACGTCTGCCCCAGCGGGCAGATGCGACTGCTTGACGGCATAGACCGCGATGGCCAGCGGCTCACACAGAGCCCCCTGCTCGATCGTGATCGTGCCGTTCGTGGGAAAGCAACACTCCTCCGGCATGACGATGAACTGGCTGAGACAGCCATCGCCCTGCCCCGGCGTGCCGAGAAACCTCAATTTGAAGCAGGTGTTCTCCCGGCCGCGATTGCACTGGTCACAGGCATGGCACGAGACGGAGGGCTCCACAACCACTTGGTCCCCCACACGTATCCGCTCGACCCCTTTTCCGACGCGTGCCACGGTCGCCGCACATTCGTGCCCCACGATGAACGGGAACTTGACCACCTGGGAGCCGATCCGGCCCGTCTCGAAGTAATGGACATCCGAGCCGCATACTCCTACCTTCTCGATTCTCAGCAGTACGTCCGTGTCCTTCGCTATCTTCGGTTCGGGTACTTCTCTTACCTCCATCCGGCGGATGCCCGTCAGCACAGCAGCTTTCATGAATTGCAGAACTCCCCTTGTGATGGTGCTAAATGTTGAATCGGAAATTGATGATGTCGCCGTCTCTCACGATGTACTCTTTGCCTTCGAGCCTCATCTTGCCAGCGGCCTTGACTGCCTTCTCGTCGCCCAGCGTCTTGAGGTCTTCATAGGCCATGGTCTCGGCACGGATGAAGCCTCGCTTGATGTCGGTGTGCACCTTGCCCGCCGCATCGACCGCCACCGTCCCTTTCTTGATCGGCCAGGCCCGCACCTCGTCCTCGCCCACCGTCAGGAAGCTGATCAGGCCCGTGGCGGCGTAGCAGATCTTGACGAACTTGCCGGCGGCGGACTCCCGAATCCCCAGGTCAGACATGAACGCCTTGCGGCTCTCCTCGTCCAACTGGGCCAGCTCCAGCTCGATCTTGGCCGACAACGTCACTACGGGAACGGAGTCATCGATGGAGCCGCCGAGATCGATCTTGCGGTCGAGATCGTCCTCGCCGACGTTGACAACCACGGCGATCGGCTTGAGCGTGAGGAATTCGAGCGACTTGATCATCGCCCGTTCCTCCTCCGTCTCGACCGCGGAGCTGATCGGCTTCTCCGACTCGATCGCCTCCTGCAGCTTCTTCTGCAGGGCCAGCTCCGCCTTGTCGTGCGCCTGCGTCTTGGTGGGCTTCATCACCTGCTTTTCCAGCTTTTCGATCCGCGTGGTCACAAGCTCCAGGTCGGCCAGCAGCACCTCCGTCCGCAGCTCGGCCAGATCTCGCTTGGGGTCCACGCTGTCGCGGTAGGCAGGGACCGCCGGATTCTCGAACGCTCGAACGACGAACACAAGCATGTCCACAGTCCGAATCTGCCCGATCAGCCGCCGGGCAGCGGCTCGCCCGTGGTCGCTGGTAAAATCGAAGCCGGGAACATCCAGCACATCGATGGTCGCTCGGACCGTCTTCTTGGGTTTGTAGAGCTTGGTGAGCCAATCCAATCGCTCATCGGGCACAGCCACGATTGCCTCTTCAATGCCCATCGCGCCGCCCGGCGGTATGTGCCTGCCGCTGATGGCCGAGAAGATCGTGCTCTTGCCTGACTGCGTCAGTCCCAGTAGCGCTACCTGCATCTCAGACTCCAGATACTCCCTTGACAGACTTCTGCAAAATGGAGATTAGGCTTACTTGAGGAAGGAAAAATCGTCTTCTTGGTTTTTCCTTCCTCCACGGCTACGGACATTGCCCCGTGTGTTGGTGCCATGTAGCACACCAACAACGTGATGATTCCAGGAAATCCCAGAGCCGATTTCCTTGAATCATATAGGCTTACTCTCCATTTTGCAGAAGTCCACATCCATCGTATACGCCCGCCCCGCCTGCATCATACGCCACGACGGCGGGGAAATCAACCACGTCCAGCCGGCGGATGGCCTCCGTGCCCAAATCCTCATACGCAACGATCTCGGCCCGGACGACGTGTCGGCTCAACAAGGCCCCCGCCCCGCCGAGCGTCGTTAGGTGCACTGCTCCGTATTGCCGCAATGCATGGCGAACCTCATCGCTGCGGTACCCCTTGCCGATCATGGCCCGCAACCCTCGGGCAATCAGCTTCGGGCTGAACGGGTCCATGCGGGCTGAGGTCGTCGGCCCGGCGGCCCCGATGACCGCTCCCGCCCTGGCCGGTGTTGGTCCCACGAAATAGATGATCGCCCCGTCCAGAGGAATGGGAGACTTCTCGCCCCGGTCCAGGGCCTCGCACAGACGCTTGTGAGCCATATCCCGGGCCGTAAATACGGTCCCGCTGACGGCCACTTCCTGCCCCACGCTGAGTCGGCGTACCTCGCCTTCACTCAATGGCGGTCGCAGTACAATCATCCCATCCGATCTCCTCTGGCCGCCGGCATCACCGGGGACTACCCGATTCTACGCCGGCTGCCCTGATTTGTCCACAGCCGTGACAAGCCATGAGTGTAACCGATACCCGCAGTCCTGCGAAATCGAAATTCCGGAGCCTGTACCCCCTGCCCGCAAGATTTGAGCCTGTCTCGGAGAGCCCCCATCGATCATTTGCCTATGCAGAAGAGCTTGCTGGCGGTGCGAATGAACAGGTGCCCCTCGGCAATGACAACCGAGGCCTGCACCGGGCCATCCTGCATGTCGATGCGGGAGAGGACCTTCAGCTCATCGTCATTTGCGGCAAGAACGATCGCCTGGGCGTCCTCGTTGATGCCGTAGATCTTCCCATCCGCCGCCGTCAGGGATGCCCGCCATGCAGCGTTGCCGCCGATCTTGCCCTGCCATTTCACCCGCCCGGTCTCAGGCTCAAAGCAGGTGACGACGGCCCGGCGCTCCACGCCGTCGAGGATATAGAGGTTCCCCCGGTAGTAGAGAGGTGTGCACACGTCCGGCGTGGGTCCCTTGAAGGTCCAGGCTACGTCCTTCTGGGATAGCGTCCCCGAGCCACCGTTCTTGATCGCGAAGAGTTGGTTCCCGCCGCGGGGTTGAACGCCAAAGATGAGCCCGGCCCCTGTGACGACCGAGGGAATCAGCCGCCACCGTGTACTCTTTTCCGTCGCGTATCCATACCGCCACAACTCCCGGCCGGCCTGCAACTCGTGACCCGTGACATAATCGGCCCCGATCAGGATGATCTCGATCCGACCGGCGTGCTCATAGGCAATGGGTGAGGCATACGAATCGAGTGACTCGTCCAGGGCATCCGTAACACGCTGGTGTTTCCACTCGTTCTCCCCCGTCGCCGGGTCCACGGCCAGCAGGAACGAATCCAGGGGTTCCTTGTTGATCGGCTCGCGCCAGGCCCTGTCCCGCCGCTGCACGAAGACCAGCAGCCGCCCACCGTATATCAGCGGGCTGGAGCCATAACCAAACTGGCACGAGATGCTGCCGTACTCGGTCTCGATGTTGCGCTGCCACAGGATATTTCCGTCAAAGTCCAGGCCGGCCAGTTGTCCCGATCCGTACAGGAAACAGACGCGTTCGCCGTCCGTGGCCGGCGACGGTGTCGCCATGGTGTTGCGAGGCGCCGGGCGGGCGGACTCGCCCAGCTTCCTGCGCCACATCTCGCGCCCGGTCCGGGCATCAAAGCACAACGCCAGCAGTTCGGGACTGCCCTTCACGGTGGAGCTGACGAAGACCCTGCCGTTGGAGACAATCGCCGTGGCCGCACTCGGGCCGGACAGCGGAACCGACCAGCGAACGTTGTCCGTCAGGCTCCACGATTCGGGCAGGCCCCGTTCTTCGGCCGAACCGTTGAGAAGGGGCCCTCGCCAATGCGGCCACTCCGCGGCCCATGACGGCACGCTCGTGACCAGAATGAAGATTGCCGACAGCAGTCTGCTTGTGGGATGTGTCATACAGGGTTCTCCATACCTGACGGGTGACAAGAAAACAGGCACAATCCATGAGAGTGTGCCTGGGTGTTTGTGCTCTGCGGTTCGCCGGTAACGGCTGCCGTTAGCGGCCGGCCTTCCCCCAGACCCATTTGCGAAACTCCAGCAACTCCTTCTGGCCTTCCTCGGTCGGCGGCCCTGCTCCCGGGCCCGATTCAACGCCGGCATCAAGATCGCCATCGGGATCGCGATGATGGCGATCGCGACCAATAGTCCGATCAGCATAAACGCATGTCATCTCAGCGTCATGGCGATACCTCCTTCTTCGCCCGTTCGGTGCTCTCTGGCAACTCTCTCGGACCTCTGCAATAGACCGTAAGCCCCATGGGCATATTTTACCGTCTCGCCCGGGCGAAATGCAACCGCCTTTGGGCGCAATTCAGGCATTGAATGAACCTGCCGCCGGCAGAACGGCCGGCCCCGGACCGGAAGGACTCATGGTGCGGCGAGGTCTTGTCGATAAATGCTGAATATGGCCCGGTTCCGGGTCCCTGTGCTACCGATAAGAATCATGGAGATAGAACAGATGGTCAAAGCAAGCGCGATCATGAAGACAGATGTGATTACCGTGACGAAGGGTGAGGACATCTGTGACGCCATACGCATCATGGTCCTGAATAATGTCACTGGCCTGCCCGTGGTCAACGAGGACGGCACGGTGGCCGGCATCATCACAGAGAAGGACGTCCTGAAGCTGCTCTACAGCGGCACGGACAAGCCCGGCACGGTCGAAGAGTTCATGACGACGAATGTGGTTTGCTTCGAGCACGACGCCACTCTGGCGGACATCGCCGACTGTCTCATGATGAACCGCATCCGCCGGGTCCCCATCCTCCGCCAGGGCAGACTCGTCGGCATCATCAGCAGGAAGGACATCATCAAATACATCGGCGATCTCAAGCGGGGCGCCAAGGCCCCGGAGAAGGACGACGTTGTCGAGATTGTCTACTGAAAGCCAATCTGATAGAATAGTGTCGTCGCAGTTGGCCGGACAGAGACATGCCGTCCGGAGGAAAAACGTCGGGGCAATCCTGATCTTCACGCGAAGTCCTCGATAGATGCCTCGGCCATCCGCTCGCATGAGCGGCGGATGCCGGGCCTGATTCGGGAGGAAGGAGTAGAGAATATGTCGCGGCAAGCCATTGTCTGGATCGTCATCGTATCCGCGTGCGTCGCCCTTTGGCCTGTCCCTGTCGCCGGGGAGGCCCTGCCCATCCACACCGGCACACGCGTCCTGCGAAGCGGCAGCCTCGCCGTCGAGGTCGGCGACCCCGACTCGCCCGAATGCAGATGGAACAAGGGCTTGCGATTCTCACCCGTGGCCAACGTGCTCCGCGCACAGCTCGACGGCCGGGAGTTCCTTTACTCACCCGTCAGCGGCGGGGCATTGAGCTACTTAGGCGGCTTGCCGATGGAATTCGACATCGGGCAGGAGGCATTCCAGCCGGACCCGCCGGGCTACAATGAAGGTGTGAACGGCGACCCGTTCCTCAAGGTCGGCGTCGGTATCCTGCGCCGCGACGCCGGCGCATACAACTTCTCCACGAACTACCCGGTTGTCGAGCTGGCCCGCACGACTGTGACATGGGAAGACGACCGGGCGCATTTCGTCCAGACCCTATCGGGCAATGCGAGAGGATACTCTTGCCGGCTTGAGGAAGACCTGATCGTCAAGAATGACCGGCTCAGTATGAGCTATCTGCTGCGGAATACCGGGACGAAGAAGCTCACGACGGAGCAGTACCTCCACAATTTCGTGTGCTTCATCGGCCGCTCAGTCGGCCCGAACGTGAAGGTCTCGTTTCCGTATGACTTTACCGCCTCGCCCGACGTGACGCCGTGGTCGCCGCCGGCCAAGCTCAGGAGTATCCTGCCGGCCGCCCAGCCGGACGTCGTGCGGATCGCGAACGCCGTCGTCTACCTGAATAAGATATCCGGTGTCCCGAAGATCTGGATTTATAAGCCGCAGGACTACACGGGCCCGGACCTGTTCGCGGTCGAGCATATGGAAACCCAGCAGCGGCTGATCGTCGAGGCATCGATCCCCGCCGCGTACGTGGGAATATGGACGACGGATTACCAGGTCTCGCCCGAGCAATTCCTCCAGATCACCTTGGCGCCCGGTGAGGAGGCCAGGTTCACGCGGACATACACCTTCCGCACCGACGGCTTTGTCCCGGAGGATTGCACGGGCGACGGCACTGTGGACGGCAACGACCTGTCGCTCCTGTCCGCCGCCTGGCTCAGCCGTCCGGCCGGTGCCCGGTGGCAGCCATCGTGTGACCTCTCGCCGGCCAGTCCTGACGAGATCGACTTGTATGACCTCAGTGCGCTGGCAAGTCGTTGGCAACAGGAACACGGACTGGCCTCGCCGACTGCTCACTGGGGACTCGACGAGACAACGGGAACGCTAGCGATCGAGGACTGTGGCCAGCATCACGGCCTGCTGCAGAACTTCTCGGATGACGGCTCCCACTGGGTCGAAGTCACGAACGGCGGCGGGTTGCGTTTCGATGGGATCGATGATTTCGTGGAGATCGGCAGTCATCCGGGAACAGCCGGCACGCGTCCCCGCACGGTCGCCGCATGGATCAAGCTGACGGAGAGACCTACCACGAGTCAGACGATCCTCGTCTGGGGCAGTCCGGAGCCCGGCAGGTATTGGCAACTCGACGTCGACACGAACCGGAAACTGCGATTCTCCTGCGGCATCGGCTCCGCCGTCGCATACAACAAATTGGTCGGAGACGCCCAGTGGCACCATATCGCCGCCGTGCTCGACCCCATTGTCCCCGGCAACGCTCACGTCAGCGACCTGCGACTCTACGTGGATGCCCAACCACAGGCCGTCTTCGAAATCGTTGAGTACCCCCTTGATACAGCCGACATTGGGAACTTGAGAATGGGCGCCTCTCATGATCCCAACGAGCCCGACTACTTCAACGGCATCCTCGACGACGTGCAACTCTTCGATACCGCCCTGACCCCAATCCATATTCAAGGATTGTACAGGCAGGCGTCCTCCAAGGGGATCTTAATAGGCGTTGACCGCCTGCGTATTCAGGCCGGTGTAATCGAGAAGACTTGAACCACTGATGATTTGACTTCATCGGAGATGCTGTAATGGGGTATAGGCACAGGGGTTTCACGCTGATCGAGCTTCTGGTGGTGATCGCGATCATCGCTTTGCTGATGGCTATTCTGGTGCCGTCCCTGAGCCGGGCCCGCAAACAAGCTCGGACCGTATATTGCCTGAACAACCTGAGGCAACTGGGCGTCGCCATGCAGGAGTATGCCCAGCAGAACGACGACTTCATCCCTCGCGCGATGGACAACCAGGTGAAATGGCTTCTGGTGTTCATGCCATACTTGGGCAACCGATACAAGGATGCCTCGGACTACCGGGAGGTGGATGTGTATCAGTGCCCGGACTTCCCGCGCACGGGCGTGGGCGAGCGGGGCGTGAGCACCGCCGGACAGACGGTGGATTACGTCGTCAATGCCTGGGATATGGACAGCCCAAGTTTGTCCACGGGCAACAAGGGCAAGCAGAAGGATGACCCATCCAAGCTCAGCAGGATTCCGAGGCCGGCCGAGCGAATTTACCTGGCCGACAATGAGGCCGGAGACTGGCGTCCCGTGATCCTTAACAGGCGGGACCTCGACATCGCGTCCGTGTTCAACCTGCTCGACGTCTGGTCTACGACGCACTTGCCCGCATCGGACCAAACGACGGTAGGAAGCAATCTGACCCGGCGGGTCGCCCAAGACCGGCATCGCAACAACGGCTGCAACAACCTGTTCTTCGACGCCCATGTCGATTGGCTGAAAGCCCAGGACAACACTGCCTTCTACTGGTGCGGCGTCAACGTCCCGTGAGCGCGCACGTCGTAGCACCAGAGGGTGTCGTGGTAGCGCAGGTAGAGTCGGCCGTCGAGCAGGACGGGATGGGCCCAGGCATCATTGACCCGGCCGGTGACGAGTGGAAACCGGCTGACGATCTCCAGTCCTGCGTCGCCCGGCTTCAACAAGGCGATGGTGCCTCGCTCGTCAAGGCAGTAGAGCCGGCCGTCAGCGTGAATTGCCGAGCCTGTGGTCAGGTCCTTCTGCTCATATTTCGTCTGCCCGCTTTGCCAATCGATCCCGAGCCACCATTTGCACTCGCGGTAGCCCGCGGCGAACAGCGTTCCATCTACAAGCACCGCCCCGCCCGTTACCGCATCGACCGGCGATGTCCACATGTGCTGCGTGGAGATCGTGCCGCCATCAGCATGAAGGGAATACTGCCGACCGTGCTCGGCATATGGGGTCACGAAGAACACGCGGCCGGAGTCGTACACCGGCGTCGAGACATTCACGCCGTGCGGGTTTTTCAGCGGGACCGTCCAGAGAAGTTCGCCCGTGTCGGCATCCACGCCAAAGCCGTGAGCCGAGGAGCAGTTTGCGATCATGCGGCACCCGGCGTACCGGAACAAGATCGGCGAACAGTGGGACGCGCAGTCCTCGTCGAGCGGCTTCGTGGTCCACACTGTCTGGCCTGTCCCCTTGTCGAGAGCGGCCATCAAGGCCTTCCTGCCGCCCGGCGTGACAATCACGCGGTCGCCGTCGATCAGCAGACACTCGCTGACCGCCCAGGTGATATTCCTGCCACCGAATTGATCGAGGATATTGAGGGCCCAGAGCTCATTGCCCGTGGCAGCATCGAGGCAGGCCACCCGCCCGTGCGCATTCATGTGATACAGCCGGCCCTCGGAATATGCGCAGCATGCTCGCGCACCGGGGTACGGCCCCTTCCACGCCTTGCCATTCTCCGCTCGCCAGGTCGGCTTTCCCGCGAGATCGAACGCGGACACCACCAGATCGTCGCCGACATCGCCCGTAACGTACAGCCGCTCTCCCGTGACAATCGGCGATGACCAGCCGGCTCCAAGACCGTCGATTCGCCATATCCGCTTGGGGCCCTCCTGGGGCCAAACCGGCAAGAGATTCTCCTCGTTGGAGATGCCGTCGCGTCGCGGCCCGCGCCACTGCGGCCAGCCCGGCTCAGGCGAAGCTATCAGTCCATCAACAGGCGGAGAGACTGCTTCTGCTCCCGTTGTGGCGAGTGACAAGGGGAGCACCGCCAGCACGAAGGCGGTCGCCACGCCGCTCAAGCTCCGACCCATCTTGATGTCACTCATATATGCAGCCACCGCGGCCCACTCCTGACGATAAACGAGTGTCACACTGTTACGGTTTGGTCACGCGGATGTCATCGATGTAGATTCGGCCACTGCCGTCCGCCTGAGGGGCCTCGCGGTCGCCCACGCCGATGTACATCTTCTTGACCTCGGTCATGCTCACGCCGGCGCCGGTGAACTGCGTCAGCGGGATCTTCCACTCGGTCCAGGTAGTCGTCAGCACGGCCGCCGGATCGGGATTCGTGACCACGCCGGCTCTGCCGCTGCTGTCTTCCACCACGACGTACAGGTCGTCCTGGCTGTTGCCCGGATGGGTGGCGCCAATCCCCACGACCTGCCATTCAGCGGTGAGCCTCTTATAGGCGAAGCGGAAGTCATCGGTCACGTCCCAGATGTCCGCGCCGGAGGCGGCCATACTGATGGAGCCGTCGGCTTTTTCGAGGAACGCCGGGGCATTGCCGCGGAAGTACAGCGTCAGGGTTGTCACGCCGTTGATGGTCCAGTTCTGCGGGCTCGCCCAGGTCGTGACGGCCTCGCTGTAGAACGGCGTCACGGCATTGTTGTAGTCCATGGGCATCGCCTGCCTGCCGCCATGCACGATCGTCTGCTCGGCGAACGGGGGTTGGATGTTGCCGACGGTCGAGCCTGTGCCGTTGCCTTGCACGACGACCGGCTCCGTGTACCCGTATCCATCGATCCAGGACTGGAAGATCCTACCTTCGATGTCGTCGGTATAGCTCTCAAAGTCATCGACGACGATGAAATCAGCGGCGGTGAAGCTCCACACGCTGCCCTTCCACGGGCTACCCACCACAGCGTCATTGACCTCATCGACACGCCAGTAGTAAGTCTTGCCCCAGGCTAACGTCCCCGGATCGAACATGGTCTCGCTGAGGGGCTTCTGGCCTCCATAGATGCCCGCAGTGGCGGTGGTGGCGTCGGCAACGGCTTGCTCATCCTCTCCGAAATAAACGTTGTGGAACGCGGTCTTGGTACCGGCCTTCCAGCTCAGCGTGGAGGTCTGCGGCACATCGGTGGCCTTGTTGGATGGCCGCGGCCCGAACGCCGAGACGGCCTCGAACGGCTTCAGATACCTGCCGCCGATGACTTCCCGATTCGGGATGCCGGGACCCTGCCAGGCGACTTCACAATGGTCGCCGAGGATGCCGTCCTGCCACAGGGCCATGATGTAGTAGCGGGCCGCATCCAGCTTGATCGGAACAGACTGCTGCTCTGGATACTTCTCCCATTCGCGGGCGCCGGTCCAGCCGGGGACACTGGCAATCAGTTGGACGTTGCCCGGATCGTCGTCCTGGCTCAGCCACAGCTCGGCCGTGTCGTCGCTGGCCACCCAGAACGTGTACTCGCCCGCGACCGGGACATGGACCCAGCCATGCATGCGCCCGCCGTAGTTGTCCTTGGCGTCGCCCCAGCCCGGTGTATCGAACACTGTCAGTTGGGCGGTCGAGGTCGGATTGTCGGGGAAGTTGGCGCTGGTCTTCAGTGCGGCCAGATCCCCCGTTATATTCTCGTAGATCTCCTGCGTGACGGTTCCGAGTCCGGGCGGGGTCGTCCGGAAGCTCCAGACGTCGCCGTGATGTGTCTCTTGGCCGTCGAACTCATCCACGCGCCAGTAGTAGGTCTTGTCAAACGCGAGCGTCCCGGGGTCGAAGGTGGTCTGAGCCACCGGGGTGTTCTGCGTGCCCGAGTTGACGTCCTGGAGACTTTCACCGAAGTAGACGTAGTGGATGAACGCACTCAGGCCGCCGGACCAGCTCAGGTCTGCGTTCGGGTCCACGAGTTGTTCCGTATCGGCCGGGCTTGGCTCGTAGGCCTTCGTAGAGGGCACCAGGAAGCTCCAGACCGGGCCCTTGTACTTTGTCCCGCTCAGATCGACCTCATCCACGCGCCAGTAGTAGGTCTGCCCAAGCGTAAGGCCGGTCGGATAGGCGAAGTTGAGCATGCCGACGATGTAGAACGTGAGTGCGGCCACCTGCTTGGCCCGGAACGTGCCGCCCGTGCCGTTGAACACGTCGTCATAGTTCGTTCCGACGTAGATCTCGTGATAGACGGCGGTCGAGGCGGATGTCCACGACAGGCTCGCCCAGTTGGCCCCATTGATGGTGCCGTCGGCAGGGCTCGGTTTCGTGGCCCCGAGACGTGCAGCCATTTTCTTGATTTCCGTAGCCGGCAACGCCGTATCATAGATTCGGACTTCGTCCAACGCCCCGTTGAAGGCATTCGATCCGCCCGAGTTATCGCAACCGATCGTGATGGTTGCGTCGGTGGCAGGTCCAAAGGAGAAGGCGCCGCCACCGGTCTCTTGGCCGTCGATGTAGAAAACCAGTGTCGTGCCGTCGAATGTCGCGGCTACGTGCGTCCATTCGCCCGTCGGCAAAACGCGCGCGCCGCAATTCGGATAGCTGTCCCCGCGAAAGAAAGAAATCGCGTTGCTGGTGGCGCTGATCTCGAACTCCCACATCTGGCCCGCGCCGGTGGAGTCCCAGTCATTTCGCTTGCCGACCACGCCCTGCCAGCGATCGGGACCTATTGGCCCAGCCCATTTGGCCCAGAAGGTCACCGTCAGTTGCCCAGTGCCGGCGGAGGGGTTCCATGTGCCGCAGTTCACCCAGCCGGCCGCCGGGTTCTGGCCATTGTAAGTCAGTGCCTTGCCGTATCCGGACGGGCCATCCACCCAGGTCGGTGTCCCCTGGATCGTGCCGTTGTGCCCGTTGCCGGAGGCATCGGCCGCCGTCGTGCCGGAGCCCTCATTCAATGAGTAGTAAGCCACGAGCTTCGCCGTCGCGGTGCCCGCCGCCAGGCCCACAGCCAGCGAGAGCAACGCCAGGTACGAAGGCTTTCTACACATGATCGGCCCCCTTTCGAGAGATGAAGATCCAATACTGAGAACGCCTGATCCCCGGATGGCAATTCCGGCACGTTGCCCGCAGACTGCGATTCTATATGATCGGCAGTCCGCCCCGCTCGCTGCATCGGGAAACATGACGGAGTCCTCCGAAACAAACTGGCCCATCCGGGCCAACCTCATCCACCGGTGTTCCTCCTCTTACGATGACGCCTTCCCCAAGCTGGTTCTCTGAACGCCTGCAACCACAGGTCCCATATTACTCGTATACTACCGCAACAATCGCGCGGCGTCAAGTGTGGAAAAGGCCCGTCCACGACCCCTCCCTGTGTGGCTCTTTCCGATTTCGTCCATTTTCGTGCTTGAGCATATGGCGGTCTTGGTTATACTGAGTCTTGCAGCGTTGAGATATGACTCCTTTGGAAGCCGGAAACAGAGCCGTGGCATGCAGCCCTTCTGGCGGTGCCGCACATGCCGGACTAATTGCTGCGCGTCGGCGGCAATCATGACGCAGGAGAAGATCCGGCGGCACGTGGTCCCGCACATCGGCCCCGGCTATGAACAACCGGATGTAGAATGACCCGAATTGTGAACCTGCCTCGCTGCCTTTCGGTTCGGGACAAGTCGCTCGTGGCGACGAATTCGCAGCACAGGAGCACGGAATCGAGACCAGCGAGGCGAGAGAACATGGAGGTGAGCCATGAGTAACGTCGAAGCCATTCTTGCCAGGGAGCCGCCTCGGAGTCTGACAGACGAGGCATTGAAGGACTGGCTCAACAACTGGCCGGTACGAGATCAGTACCATCCGTCACCGAGCGATTGGCGGGATGAAGTGTTCTACTTCCTCCTGCCCGATCGGTTCTCCAATGGTCAGGAACGGCCCGAGAGGCTGCTGGATTGCGATCTGAGCACCCCGGCGGGCATCAAGCGGATTCGCCTCCTGCGGGGTCCCGACTGGCGGTGGGACCGATGGCAGCAGTCGGGGCAGGATCGTTTCCAGGGAGGCACGTTGGCCGGCATTCAGTCCAAACTGGGCTACCTGTCGGACCTCGGCGTGACCACGTTGTGGATCGGCCCGGTATTCCGCCAGCGCATCGAGGAGAATTCCTATCACGGCTACGGCATCCAGGATTTCCTCGACATCGACCCTCGCTTCGGCACTCGACGAGACCTCGTCGAGTTGGTGGACGCCGCACACACCGCCAAGCTGCACGTCGTGCTGGACGTTATTTTCAACCACTCCGGGTGCAACTGGCTGTACGACGCCACGGCGGGCGATACGTTCAAACCACCGTATCTCTCCCAGGGCTACCATGATCCAGTTTGGCCGCGCAACGGGTACGGCGAGCCAATCTGGGACCCCCACCACCTGCTGGGCCGCGATGACTACGTCTGGCCGTCCGACCTGCAGGGCACAGACCGCTACATGCGCGCCGGCAAGGGCAGCCTCGGCGCCGGGGACATCAAGGACGACAATGCCGAACACAAGCGTACCGACTTCGAGACCCTACGCAAATTCAACCTGTTCGCGAACGAAACGCTGCTGCACCTGATGCAGGCCTACCATTACTGGATCGCATTGGCGGATATCGACGGTTTCCGCATCGACACCTTCAAGCACGTCACGCGGGACCAGGCGAGGAACTTCTGCAACGGCATCAAGGAGTACGCCGAGGCCCTGGGCAAGGACGACTTCTTCCTCGTCGCCGAGGTGGCGGGCGGCAATACGGCACAGGATTGCTACCTTCAGGTCGCCGGGCGGAACCTCAATGCCTGCCTCGATATCGGAGAGCAGCGTGAAATCGTGTGCAACGTCGCCAAGGGACTGCAACCCGCCGGCAATTTCTTCGCCGGCTTCAACTACTACGATGACGGCATGGGATCGCATCGCAACTGGGGAGGCCGGCATCTGAGCATCAGTAACGATCACGACCACGTTTTCGGGCCCAAGGTACGATTCGCGGCGGCGGCTTCCAACGATCACCAGGCAGTGGCCGTGGCGGCACTTCAACTGTTTGCGCTCGGCATTCCGTGCCTTTACTACGGAACCGAGCAGGGTCTCGCCAGCGGAGCCGAAGAGGAGGAGCAAGAGTACCTGCCCTGGGGCAACCACGACTGCTTGCTGCGGGAAGGGATGTTCGGGCCTGAGCATCCCCGCGCTGCAGGTTGGAACGGCACGCAGGGACAGATCGATGCCAACGAAGTTGGCTTCGGGCCGCACGGCACCTCCGGGTGGCACGTCTTCAATCCTTCGCACCCGATCTACACGCGCATCGCCAACTTGGCGGACGTGCGTCGGCGGTTCAAGCCGTTGCGCCGCGGGCGCCAGTACCAGCGACAAATCTCGTACCTCACCAGTCCATTTGACTGGCCTGAGGCAGGGCAGATCATCGCTTGGTCTCGGATCTTCGACGACCAGGAGATGCTTGTGGTGATCAATCCCAACGGGGTGAAGCGGCGAGGCGCCCGCGTGGTCGTGGATGATCGGTTGTCACCCGAAGGCATGCAAATTGTCGCCAATACCGATCCTGCCGCTCCGGCCGACATGAGACGCGATGCCTGCGTGCCGATCAACTCCTGGGGTGACTGGCGTTTCGTGTCTCTGGACCAATGGTTACTCGGCCCGTCAGAGGTAATGGTTCTGGCGAATCGTTCCGCGATCGAAACTGCTCGCATGGCCTGGCACGGTGCACCATAGGAACGGTCGAAATGGGTATCACTGATCGGCGAGGAACTTCTTGATCATCGCCGCGCAGACTCGGTCCAGGCCTTCCGGGGCGCCGTCGCCGCCGCGATTCGTCGCCGCCAGCACGGCGAAGTTCTTCAGCGGGGCGACCCAGGCGACACAGTAGTTCATGCCGTTGCTGCCGGCGTGCTGAAGGACCTTGCCGCCGCCCCAGTCGCGGTCGCAGAGTCCCCAGCCAAGGGCATACTCGCCGCCAAAGGGGGGCTCCTTCCGTTGCCGGACCTGATCCGGCGACAGCAGCCCTTCCTCTGATCGCGTGGCGGCCAGAACGCACTGGATGTACTTCGCCCAGTCGGAAATCGAGCAATGCACGCGTCCGGCCGGCGTTATGAACGGTGGATTGTCGCTTGTCGGACCTGGATTGATCGGGATGAGTCTGTCGCCCTGCTTGCGATGCTGCCACGGGGCATCCACATGCCCGCTCGTACCCATCGCCCCAAACCCCGCGGACTTCATCGCCAGGGGCTCGAAGAGCAGATGCTGCAGGAGGTTCTCATAATCCTGGTCCGCGACGGTCTCGGCAATCACGCCGGCGATGGTGAAGCCGGCATTGGAGTACTCTTGTTTGTCTCCCGGCTTATTGATCGGGGGCTGGCACAGAACGATCTCCATCACACGCCTTCGCTGCACACGGGGCGATTGCAGTGCGGCGATCTGCCTCAGTTCCATGTCGTCCAGCGGCGCAAAGCCATTCGTCATGGGCGGTACGCCGGCGCGATGGGACAGCAAATGCACCAGCGTCACGCCACGGTAGTCCGAGTGCATTTGATCCTTCAAGTCCGGAAAGTACTCGGCGAGCGTGGTCTCCCACTTCAACTTGCCCTGCTGGACGAGCAGGCCAATCAGGGACCCAGTCATCGCCTTTGTGCATGATCCCAAGTGGAAGGGATCGTTCGGCTCGACCGTGACGGCACTGCCGTGCTTTCGCACTCCGACGACACCGGCGGCGTGGAGCTTGCCATCCACGATCACCGCGGCGGCCAGCGCCGGGAAGGCGTATTCCTCCCGCACGGCTGCCAGATCGGGCGCAAGGTCAATCACCGTCGATCCATGTGCCGACAGTCCAGAAGATGCCGTGATGAATAGAAATGAGACCGCCGGCAACCACCCCACAGACGACTGCACGCTCATGCCGCTGCTCCTCGACAAACAGAGATATCCCTCTCCCGCCGTCACGCCGGCATTATCACCTCCGACTGCCCCCACAGCAATGGACCAGCAGCTGTCCTGGGCCACAAAAAGGCGGGTTGGGCACACTTTGAATAGTTGAATCCCGCCCCGGGATTCTACTATGCAAATCGGTGCTCCCTGGCACACTCGCGTCCTTCTCATAAGAGCCATCCGGGGCGGCCTGGCTCCTATGAGGTGTGCCCAACCCGCCTTTTTGTGGCGTCGGGCTGCGGGTAAGCGTGAGAAACAGCCGGGGCCTGCATCGGTTTGATACAGGCCCCGGAGTTGTGCCTTGCTGCCGGCAGGCTCTGGGTTGCCCCTGAGTCGGCCGCCACATGAATCAGCATCTGGCCGTTACGGCGTGGGCTTGAGCACGCGGATGTCATCGAAGAACATCTTGCCGGCGCCGTCCGGCTTGGGACTCTTGCGGTCGCCGACCCCGATGATCATCTTCTTGACCGCGCCGAGGTTCACCCCGGTGAACTGGCTCAGCGGGACCTTCCACTCGGTCCAGGCGGCGACGTTCGAGCCGTTGGGCCAGGTGACCGTAGCCGTCTTGCCGGCGGTGTCCTGGACCACGACGTACAGGTCCTGCGGACTGTTCTCGGGACTATCGACACCGATCTGGGCCACCTGCCACGCCCCGGAGATGTTGGCGCTCGTGCTGATGTTCGAGAACACGCCGGTGGTGACGATCTTCGGATTGGTGTTGTGGCTGGTCACGCACAGGCCCACGTAGAGGCTGCCCGTCATGGTGACCGTCGCGGACGAAGCCGTCGCATCGGCGGTGGCAGCCGTCCAGGTCTTGCCATCGGCGGATATCTCCGCCTTGAACACATCCCCCGTGCGGGTCAGCTTCACCCAGTACGGAGCCACGATAATGGTTGTTGCCGGAGCGCTGGTGGCTGCGGTGTCGGTCATGGTCCGCTGGCCGAACGATGCGCCCGAGGCCGCCGAGACGATGTTGTACGCAAACCGCGAGCCTGCGTCCAGCGTGCCGCGAATCATCACGCCGGCCTTGGCCCAGGCATTGGTATTGTCGATGCTCTCGACCTTGGCGATGATCCAGCCGTCCCCGGTCAGTCGCTTGAAGACGAAGCGGAATTGATCGGCCGTGTTCCATATATCGGTGCCGGCCGAGCTCATCGTAATCCCGGTGCCGCTCTGGATGAAGCCTTCCGGATAGCCCTGGAACCACAGGCTCAGGTCGGTCACACCGCCGAGCTTCCAGTTCTGAGCCGTATTCCAGGTCCGGTCGGTCTCCGAGTAGTACGGAGCCTCAACGTTGTTGTACTCGACCGGCATGGACTGTCTGCCGCCGTGAATAATCGAGGTCTCCATGATGTTGCCGGCCAGCGGATCGTAGCCGACCAGGGTGCTGGTGCCGTTGCCCGGATTGCCCTTCGGGAAGAACTCGTCCTCCGAGAAGCCCCAGCCGTCGATCCAGGTCTGGAAAAGCCGGTTCGGCGAGACGTTCGAGTAGGTCTCGAACTCATCGACGATCAGGTAATTCGCCAGGGTGAAGGTCCAGACGAAGCCCTGGGAGACCGTGCCGTCGTTGTTGACCTCATCGACGCGCCAGAAGTACTGCTTGCCCCATTCGAGCTGCTCGGCGGGCGAGAAGCTGGTGTTGTTCACTTGGCCGCGATAGATGCCGGTCGTATCCGAGGTGTCGGCCACCGCGACGGCCGCACGATCCATGCCGAAGTACACAGCATGCTTGGAGGCCTTCTCGCCGGCCTGCCACGTCAGCGGAAGCGCCTTGAGTTCGTCGGTGTTGGCGCCGTTGGAGGGACTCGGGTCCCAGGCCAGCAGGACGTCGCCTCGCATGACAAGCTGGAGCTCGTCCTGAGTCAACGCCGTGCTGTAGATGCGAATCTCGTCAATCAGGCCATCCCAGGAGAGACCGCCCGTGTCCTTGCCGCCCTTGCCGATCACGATGGTGGTGTTGCCCGTCAGCGTGCCCGTGACGGCGATGCTGTTGGCGGTGGACGCATCCTGATTGCCGTTGATGAAGAACGTCAGGGCCTGCCCGCTGCTCCAGACCATCGCCACGTGCTGCCACTCGGTGGTCTGGCTGTTGTTGGAGCTTTCCAACTGGATGACGGTGTTCGTGGTGGCGTCGACGGCCACAGTCAGGCCCATTTTCTGCACGATCGTGCCGCCGCCGATGGACCCGGCCGCATCGTATCGCATATCACGGTCATCGTTGCCGTTCGGGGCCATGAAATTGATGAAGCCCTTGTCCGTGTTGGTGACATTCGATTTGATCCAGACGGCCACTGTCAGGGCGTCGAGACCGTTGAGGAAACTGCCGTCCGCGCACGCGGCACTGTCGCCATTGCCGGCGAACTGCAGGGCGCCGCCGAACTGGCCTACCGCCCAAATGGGAGCCGGACTAGCAAAGGTCGCGTGATGACCATGGCCGGACCAATCCACCACCGTGACACCGTCACCCTCATCCATCTTGTACCAGGTGAGCAGGGTCGGATCGCCGATCTCGATCGGCGGAACGGTCGTAAAGCTCCAGACCTGACCGGTTTCCTTCTTGCCGTCGGCAGCGATCTCATCAACACGCCAGTAGTAGGTCGTATCCGGGGCCAGCAGCGGAGGCTTCCAGGTTGCAAAGAAGGTGTTCTCCTGGAGCGTGCCGGCATCTCCGCTCTCTACGGCCGTCTTGTCGGTCCCGAAATAGACATCATGCGAGAAGGCGTCCTTGCCGGCCTTCCACGTCAGCGTCGTGTTCGGGTCGATCCATTTGAACCCATCCTGCGGACTCGGTTTCCAGGCCGTGACAGAAGCGGCCACAAAGGACCAGACATCGCCCGTATGTATCGTCACCATGTCGGCCTCAACCTCATCGACGCGCCAGTAATAGGTCTGGCCGGCGACCAGGCCGGGAGCATAGAAGAACATTGGCCCCATCGTGCGAGGGCCAACGAGGTCCGCTGCGCCCAATTCTGGTGTCGTGCCGAGGTACACGTTGTGGAATATCGCGGTCTGTCCGGCCGTCCACTGGAACAGGGGCATGACCACGCCCTCTTCCCCATTGGTGGGCGTCGGCTTTGTGGTTTTCAGGCGAGGGGATATGACAGCTACACCTAACATGTTTCCCCCGTGACCCTGGGTATTGCCGCCAATCGTGATGGTGCCGGGCTTGACGGCGAGCCCATAGATGGACGAGTACTGGTCAATATCCCCATCGCCGCTTTCGTCGATGCCAATGTCTTCCGCGGTATCGACGAAACCCCGCGTTGTCAGCCAGGCCATACCGGTGATGTTGGGGGTGCCACCCTTGCCGCCCGCCGCACCGCCCATGCGGTTGTCCACGAATACACAGATCGTGCAATTCTTCGACACCGTGACGTCCAACTCGTAAGTCCCCTGGTTCTTGTTGTCATTAGCCAGCATAATGTACTCGGCGCCGAGCAAGGACGCCGGAATGTCGTTGTACTGGTGGGTCCGGTCCACGAAGACGACCGCGTCCTCAGCGAGCGGATTGGGTGCAATCTGAGGAGCCTCGAGGGCATCCGTGTCGGTATTCCGATGCGCAACTCCTGTGATGACCTGTGCTTGTGCCGGAAGCGAAGTCGCGACCACGCACAGGAGCACAAACAGAGCTATGACTTTTCTACCCATGGCAATTCTCCTTTTCTACCCTATACCTGTTTTCCCTGCCGACACGGATTGACTTCATCCGACTGCAGGAAAGCTGCCTACTGGGTGCGGACAGATTCCTGCAGCCGGGCTGGTGCAGCAGGGCACATATAACCGATGCCATTCACACTCACATAGTCTTCGACAGAAACTCCCATGAACATCCACGCGCGCCTTTGCGATCCGCCCCGGACCCACGTCCTGCACAACCGGTCGTTCCACCAACAAGCACGCACCGCCGGGTGCGCTTCATGGCAGATCGCCTCAATCCTCCCGCAGACCGGAGACAAAAGGCAGCATGTTCTCGGACTGGGTTCGACCTCCTTCGTTGCTTGACATGAGTTCAGTACTGGTGGTACAAGAACTGCACATCCTCCATGCATACGTCATAAGGCCCCCTTATCGGCCCCGTTCGGCACGCTGTTCGACTCGGGACCGCCGAAAGCGGCCCGTCAAAGACAAGGACCCACAGATTCAGACGACATCCTGAGTATACCACGCGCAGGGGTGGCAGGTCAAGCGACGTCCGCCAAAAAAAGGGTCTTATCGGACGAGGGATCGCGGTGTCGTTCTCATGCGGAGTCGATACGGGGGGCCCTTTTCGACGGGTGTCCGGGGGCTACCTGCCGCTTTTGAGAGGGAATTCGGCGGTGAGCCGCCTGCCGTCCGGACACATGCAGGTGACCTCGAGAACGTAGGTCTCATTCAGGCCCGCTGGGGCATCGAGCTTGAACTCATATGCCCGCAGGAAGTCACGCCAGTACCTGTTGTTTGCCACAGGATGGGTCAGGTCGATGTCCGGCCAGATCGCCAGTCTCTGCCCCTTGGGCTGTCCGGAGCGAGGGACATATCGGTACAACTCAAAACGCAGGACGCCCGGGGCTTTGATCTGGCATCCAAAGGCGTCCTGCAGGCTGACATAGGCATTCAGCATCACCGCCTGGCTGCTGGGGGTCGAGCTGGGCAGCTCCGTCAACGGAAGGATGCAGATGCGGGCTGGAGCAAAACCTGTGGGTACGGCCGGCGGCGGCTCCTCGGTCTTCGCCGCGTCGCCGCCCGCGGCCTGCACGGCCTCCTGCTTCGCCGGCTGCCCGACAGCCGGGGCTTGTGCCTGAGATTCGGCGCAGCCGGGACATAAGAGCGTGAGCAATAGTAGCACAGTCACGAGAACAGCCCCACGCATGCTTGCACAAGCGTAAGCATGGCGCCCGGTACGCACACGACAGCGAGACATTCCTCGCCGGTTCGACAGTTTCGGTCTTCGATTCTCGATCTTCGATATTCCTTTAGAGGTCGTCATCGAGCACGTGGCCCAGCCGGCGTTTCTTCGTGCGCAGGTAATCGACGTTGTGCTTGCAAGGCTTGGCCCGCAGGGGAATCTGCTCGACGATCTTGATGCCGTAGACTTCCAACCGGCTGATCTTCTTCGGGTTGTTTGTCAGGATCTTCACGTTTCGCAGGCCCAGGTCGCGGCAAATCTGTGCCCCGATGCCGTAGTCGCGCCGGTCCGGGGCAAAGCCGAGCTTGACGTTGGCGTCCACCGTATCGAGGCCCTGTTCCTGGAGCTTGTAGGCGCGGAGCTTGTTAGACAGGCCGATGCCCCGGCCCTCCTGGCGCAGGTAGACGAGGGCCCCCTTGCCCTGCTGCTCGATCATCTTCATCGCCGAGATGAGCTGGTAGCCGCACTCGCATCGCTGCGAATGGAACAGGTCGCCCGTCATGCACTCGGAATGGACACGCACGAGGACCGGCTCCGGGTGCTCGATGGGTTGGCCTCGGGCGTCGAGGTCGCCTATGCCGCCTTTGCACAGGGCCAGATGCGGCTCCGGCGAGGTGACGCTTTCATAGGCGATCAGCTTGAACTCGCCGTAGTCCGTGGGCAGGCTGACGCACTCGATCCGCTTGATCTGGCTCTCCCGCTGGAGGCGATACTCCACGAGCTTGGCAATCGAGGTAATCTTCATGTCATGCTGCTTACAGAATGCCAGCAGTTCCGGCACGCGGGCCATGGAGCCGTCCTCGTTCATCACCTCGCAGATGACGGCCGCCGGCTTCAGACCCGCCAGGCGAGCCAGGTCGATCCCCCCTTCCGTCTGGCCGGCCCGAACCAGCACTCCCCCATCGCGGGCCCGCAACGGAAACACGTGGCCCGGGCGCGCCAGGTCTCTGGCCTTGGCGTCATCGGCGATAGCCACCTGGATCGTATGGGCGCGGTCCGCGGCGCAGATACCCGTGCTGATCCCCTCAGCCGCATCGACGCTGACCGTGAACGCCGTTCCGAAGCGAGCCGTGTTCTCGATCGTCTGCGGGTACAATCCCAGGGCATCGCATTTGTCAGCGGTCAGAGGCAGGCAGATAAGGCCCCGGCCGAACCGCGCCATGAAGTTGATGATCTCCGGAGTGACCTTCTCCGCCGCACACACCAGGTCTCCCTCGTTCTCGCGGTCTTCCGCATCCACCAGGATGATCATCTTGCCCTGCCGGAGGTCTTCAAGGACCTCCGGAATCTCGCTGAACGCCTGCGTTGTATCTTCATTCTGCATACTGCACCCGTCGTTCTGAAACCGGTCCTGCCGGATAGGTATCTGCCAACCACCATCTCATAACATATTGCGCGCCGCCTGCCGGTGTAACAGTACTCCGGCAGATCCATTCGGTTGCCCCGCACGACAGCAGCACATCTGCCCGGCACACCCAACGGCCGGGACGCAAGAGGCGACGACAGGCTTACCCAAACGCGTAAGCTCGCCCGCATTCCCCTCTCACCTGCGGGCCTTGTCGGACCCAGCGCCGCCGGAGCTCGCCGCGTGGGCTCGCTCATACTGCTCAATATAGCGGCTGCCGTTGCGGATGTAAATGAGTGCGGCGAAAACCGCCGCCCCGCCGGCGCCCCACCATAGCACCTGCACGAACCAGCGGTATGGGGGAAAGACATGCGACAACTCCGGCGCCACCAGAACCGCCGCCACCATCACAAGCTGAAGTGCCGTCGCCAGCTTACCCGCAAAGACGGGTACGATGTGAGTCTGCGATGTGATCAGATAGAGAATGAGAAAACCAATCGTGATGAGCACGTCCTTGCCAATGATCAGGACCACCACCGTCACGGGCAGCAGGAATCCTTCCACGTGGCCTCTCTGTGAGACGAGCAACAGCGAGGCCGATGTGATCAACAGCTTATCCGCCAGAGGATCCAGGAACGTGCCCAGCCTGGTGATCTGCCGTCGATGCCGGGCCCAATACCCGTCCACCGCATCGCTGACCGCCATCAGGACAAACAGCGCGATGGCGACGTAGCGCAGGAGATTCTGCGAAGCATGGTCCAGTTGCGGGTCATGGGTGCTGAGCATGCAGTCCACGAAGGGCACGATCAGCAGGATGCGAACGAGCGTGATCCGCGTCGGCCAGCTCAAGCGATAGGTGCTCCTGTGCCGGAACAGGTCCACGAAATAGTGCAGATCCTTCGGTTGTCCCTTGTCGTCCATACCCGATCCCCAACAGCGGGCCCATGGTATCCGTCATTGCATCTGCCGCAGGCGGTGCTATACTACGGGACGTCGCCGGCGCTGGCAATGGGCATTCTCCCCGCAACGGAGCCGGGACACACAGACAACATCAGAGATGGCGGAGCGAACGCGTATGGCATCGAGAACCCGATTGGCGCAGGCCTACTACGATCTGGCGGTATTGCTCGATGCGGGCGTGCCGATCCTGCGCTCGCTCGACATGGTCATCCAGGGACGACAGGGGCATCTCAAGCAAGTGTTCTCCCGAATCCGCGAATCCCTGTCCAAAGGATCGAGCCTGGCCGAAGCGATGGGCAAGCAGCGCCATGTCTTTCCCGAAATGGACCGGCTGCTCGTGGAGGCCGCTGAAACCGCCGGCTCGCTGAACGACTCCTTCAAAATGCTCTCCCAGTGGCACGAATTTGTCTGCCGGATCACCCGGCGCATCCGAATGGGGCTGATGTATCCGTTCTTCATCCTTCACGTGGCCGCGTTCGTGTTGGGATTCCCATCTCTAGTCCTGGGCAAGATCAACCTTCTTGAATATCTCCGGCAGGCCGCAGGGGTGCTCCTGTTTCTCTATGTACCATTGGGAGTCGTGCTCTTGATCCTCTCTCTCCAGGGGCGAGCCTACTGGCTCCGGCTACCCCTGGATTATCTCGTGCTGTGGATTCCGTGGCTCGGAAAGGCCATCTATCATCTCTCCATCTGCCGATACGCCAAAGCGTTCAGTATGCTCTACAGGGCCGGCGTGCCCATCAGTGAATGTACCGAACGGGCCACAGTCGCGACGGGCAACGTGATCGTGGCACAACTGTTCGAAGGAGGAATCGCAAGCGTTCGCGCCGGCGGCATGGCCTGCGACGGGTTCTCAAAGCGGCTGCCTACTGAGTACCGGCAGCTCTGGCAGATTGGCGAGGAGTCCGGCGAGCTCGACAGAACCGTGGACAAGATCGCGGAGGTTTCCGCCTATCGGGCCGACCAACTGTTTACCACGTTCGCCTTCTGGCTGCCCAGGATCATCTATTTCATCATTCTTGGCGTAATGGCCATGATGATCGTCCAGCTATGGACCGAGATATACAGCGGCTTAGGTGCTTTCTGAAAGTTGTGTGATGAGAACTCATCGACTTTGAATCCTCCGCTATTTTTGTGTGGTTATTCGCTTGATGTGAATGATCTCGCTGATACAATTCACGCGACTTAATGAGGATGATCGATGGCTGTTCTGAATGTCAACATAGACCACATAGCGACGATCCGGCAGGCCCGACGCACGGATGAGCCGGACCCGGTGTGGGCGGCCGTGCAGTGCGAGCTCGCCGGCGCCAACGGCATCACGGTGCACCTGCGCCAGGATCGCCGGCATATCAACGACCGGGACGTGCACGTGCTCAATGAGACGGTCGCCTGCAAGCTCAACCTCGAGATGTCCATGGCCGAGCCGATCGTCAAGATCGCGGAACAGGTCGGGCCCGATCAGGTGACGCTCGTGCCGGAGAACCGGGCCGAGCTGACCACCGAGGGCGGCCTGGACTGTGCCCGGCACAAGCGACGGCTCGCCGAGGTCGTCAAGCGGATGCACAAGTATGGCATCGCGGTCAGCGCGTTCATTACGCCGGACAAGGAGCAGATCGCGGCCTCCGCCGAGACCGGCTGCGACGCCGTTGAATTGCACACGGGCATGTATGCGAACGCGGCCAGCGCCAGGGCCGTAAAGAGATGTCTGGCCGACCTGGAAGCCGGCAGAGATTTCGCGATGGAAAACAAGCTCATCGTCCATGCCGGCCACGGCCTGACATACCGCAATATCGCGGGCGTCGCCCGAATTCGCGGGCTCTGCGAGTTCAACATCGGCCACAGTATTGTGGCCCGTGCCGTGCTCGTCGGAATCCGGCAGGCCACGGAGCAGATGATCGAATTGATCGACAAGTATGGGCGTGAGGCGTGAAGATATAGGTCCCATAGGTCCTATCTGATCCTATAGGATTCATGCGTATCGCAAGACCCGCTTCACGTGTCCCAAACATTTTAGGAGATCGAGGATGTTCACGGGGGCCATGGTGGCACTGATCACGCCGTTTCACGACGGCGGGATCGACTACAAAACGCTCGACGAGCTGATCGAGTTCCAGGTGGAAAACGGCATCGATGCGATCGTGCCGGTGGGCACGACGGGCGAGTGCCCGACCCTCAGCCACGAGGAACACAAGCAGGTGATTGAGCGGGTCGTCAAGAGCGTCGGCGGGGCTGCGCCGGTGATCGCCGGGGCGGGCTCCAACAGCACGGCCGAGGCCATCGAGCTGACGGCTTACGCGAAGAAGGTCGGCGCCGATGCCACCCTGCAGGTGTGCCCCTACTACAACAAGCCCACGCAGGAGGGGTTCTATCAGCATTTCAAGGCGATTGCCGACGAGGTCGATCTGCCGATGGTGCTGTACAACATCCCGGGCCGATGCGGGGCCGGCCTGACGCCCGAGACCGTGGCGAGACTGGCCGAGCACGACAACATCGTCGGCATCAAGGAGGCGACCGGCAGCCTCGACCAGGCCAGCGAGATTGCCATGCGCTGCGACATCACGATCATCTCCGGCGACGACTCCCTCACCCTGCCGCTGGCCTCGGTGGGCGGCAAGGGCGTCATCAGCGTCGTGGCGAATATCGTCCCCGCCGACGTCAAGGCCATGACGGACCTGATCCTCGAAGGCGATCTCATCAAGGCCCGGCAGTGGCATCGCAAGCTCTTCGTCCTGAGTAAGAACATGCTCACGCTGGCGACCAACCCGATCCCAATCAAGGCCGCTATGGCCATGCTGGAGATGTGCTCGGAGGAGCTGCGTCTGCCCATGACGCCACTGGAAGACGGTAAGAAGACCGCCCTGCGCAAAACCCTCCAAGAGTACGGCCTGCTAAGCTGATGACCTGTAAGCACACGACGCACCGTTCGGCCAGGATCCGTCTACATTCCGTCGATGAGCCATGAGTCGGCGGATTTGCGGAGGGTGGCATCAAGCTCGAAGGTGTCGCCGGCGCGGAAGGTTTGGCCTTCCATCGTGACATCCTTCTTGAAGGTGACTTGCCAGGCGATTTCCGTGCCACGTTCGGTCTCTCCCATTGACGTAACGGGCATCGCCGCGTCGGGATCGAGCGACTGAAGCCAGAGCTTCATTTGGTGTTTGTCTCGTTGCTCCGGGTCGTCCGGGCCGGCGTTCATAATCTCCTGCATATCCTGATAATCGGTGCCGCCGGTTAACATGCAGGCCATAACGGATTCCGTGCTTCCCGAGACAATCGCCCTGGTAAAACTGCGTACGGTCGCCTCGGGGGTGCTCAGATCAAGATGTGAGCTGTCTTCTGTACCTGTCGTGCTCCACTGTGGCGTGAGCGGCTGACGATCCTCGGCCGGTTGGGCGGCCGTTGGCTCGGATGACGACGTTGTAGCGGCGTCCGTTCGTTTCGTTGCCGGTCGGTCCAGCGCAGGGGTTCGGTCCTCCATCGCTTTTGGCTGGTCTGGTTGTGACGTTGTTCGGCCGGTGGTTTGTCGATTCTCACGGCTGGCGACCGGTACAGGCGGGGCTTGCGACGGACCAGATGGGAGAGTCGTGTACGTAATCAGTCCCGCGCCGGCCACAACGATGGCGGCCACGACCAAGACCTTGACCTTGGCCGCAGCAACTAGGCCGTAGCCGAGCGAAGATGCCAACGATGTAGCCGGTGCAGCTCTTGCTCCCATCAGGGCCATTTTGCCGAGCTGCTCAAGCACCGCGGCGGGGGCACTCTGGCCGGTGTTGCCGGTGAGCAGCGTCGCGAGAGCCCCGGCAGCGACCAGGACCCCCTGCCGCTGCAACTGTGCCCGCAGCCTTGTCAGGCCTGATTCAATCTCCCGCGAGATTGTCGGGCGAGAGACGCCTCGCTGGCGAGCGATCTCCGCCATAGGGATGCCCTCAAGAAAATGGCGGACGAGCAGGGTCCGCGTGTTATCGTCGAGTTGGGTCAGGGCTTCATCCACGTACGGCGATACCTCGCGCCACGTAGAATCGTCGCCAGACCTGTCGTCAAGGTACATTCGTTCCCGTTGCCGGCGGGCGGACTCGCTGCGAACCAGGTCCACCGCCTTGCCTGCGGCGACGCGGTGCAGCCAGCCGGCAAGGGAACCCCGAACCTCCCCGGCCCTCTTCATCAACTGGAAAAACGTCTCCTGCGTCGCATCGGCGGCCCTGTCCGCATCCAACAGAATCCGCAGGCACGTGCCATAGACCAACCCCGCATACTGGCGGACGATCTGGGCAAACGCCTCGGTATCGCCCGCGCCGACAAAGCGCTGCAACAAGGCACGTTCATTCTCAACCATTGCGATTCTCCTGAGCTCATGCTCCATTACATTATCACTATAGTAAGTAAGTCGGAGCCGAACTGCAAACCGTTCAGGAGAATCACAGCGTCAGATCATCACGATTGTCGGGGACCGGAGGGGGCTGGCGTCTCCCGGCGATTCGAACAGCGAAACATCAAGGGTCTCCACATCGGGGAACTTCGCTCTCAGCAAGAGTAAAGACGTTGCAGGATTCTTCCGCGCCAGGTGGTTGCGAATCAGTATCAGGGCCTCTCAGCCCTGTCGGCGGCGACGGGGACAGGGAGATTTCGAGGGTGCGCAGACCGGGCAGTTCCATTCTCAGGCGGGAAAGGGCGGCCCGACTGGACCAGTATCAAGAGTCCCTTCGCCTGCCCGTGATGGACAACGCCTCGCCGGGACAGAAGGAAATGCTCTCGATGGATAGCAAAATCCCATTCCTCGGTTCACGCAAAGAGATGGACGAGATCATCGAAGCCGTGCAAAAGGTCGCCCGCAATATCGACAAGCTCGCATAGAACCCATGCGATACGCAGTCAGGACGCTGCACGGTAGAACTTGTTGGACGTTCATAAGGAGAGAACCATGACGAGAACTCTTTTGACTCCCCTGTGGACAACACAGCCTTTCCCGCGGTAGAATCGGCATCCCAGATAGGGTATGGTACGGGAGTTCTTATGGGCCAGAACGATGACCATATCGAGCAAGAGGATGAGGATCCCTCTCGGACCCTGGATGCCGGCAAACCCTTGTATGAGCTGGGCAGCCACATCGGCCGCTATAAGCTCCTGAGAGTTCTGGGCGAAGGGGGCTTTGGGATCGTCTATCTCGCGGAGCAGCAGCGGCCGATGAAGCGCCAGGTGGCGCTGAAGATCATCAAGCCAGGCATGGATTCGACGCAGGTCATCCGACGCTTCGAGGCCGAGCGGCAAGCTCTGGCCCTGTTAGATCATCCGAATGTCGCCCATGTTTATGATGCCGGCACGACGGAAGCGGGCCGGCCGTACTTCGCGATGGAATACGTCAAGGGCGTACCCATCACCGAGCACTGCGACCGCCAGAAGCTCACCATCGAGGAGCGTCTCAAGCTGTTTGTGAAGGTCTGTGAGGCCATCCAGCATGCGCA
>Ga0315274_10001690_pt1 | contig 33724 bp, 25 predicted proteins | sample YL17G02_20_MG_FD_203700 | JGI IMG/M metagenome (GOLD analysis project Ga0315274, IMG submission 203700) | Sediment microbial communities from Yellowstone Lake, YNP, Wyoming, USA - YL17G02_20 | ecosystem: Environmental > Aquatic > Freshwater > Lake > Sediment | place: USA: Wyoming | collected...
GATGCCAACCGCTCCCAAAGGCCACTGGCGGCCGGCCGACATCCGCCAGCCGCTGCTCTCGCCTCACGTTGCCAACGATTTGGTCTCGCGCGCTTCGACCCAGTTGGAACTGGCTCGCAGCGAAGCCCAACGGCGCGCCGCCGAGTCGGGCACCGAGGTCGCCCAACGCTATACCAAGGCGGTGGACGACACGATCCTGTTCCTCTGGTCGTCGGTGGCCAAGTATGGCTGCCACGGACGCCAGGTGCTCGATCGCATTGCCCTGGTCGCCCAGGGCGGCTATGGCCGAGCCGAGCTGAATCTGTATTCGGACATCGACTTGCTGGCGATCCTGCCCGGCGACCCGCACGAAGACGAAGAGCGCGCCGTCAGCCAACTGTTTCACCTGTTGTGGGACCTCCACGTGGATTTGGGCCATGCGACCAAGACCATTGCGGAATGTGTGGACGCGCTGGGCAAGGACATTGATTCGGCGACCGCTCTGATCGAGGCGCGCTTTTTGACGGGCAATCGCGAGGTCTTCGACGCCATGCGCGAGAAGTTCGAGCGACGATTGCGCCGCAACCAGCATCAGTGGTTCCTGGAGTTTCGCCGGCGCGACTGGGACGCCCGCCACGAGCACTACGGTTCGTCGGTCTATCTGCTCGAGCCCAACGTGAAACAGGGCGAGGGCGGGTTGCGCGACATCCACACCCTGCGGTGGCTGGAGTATTTGCAGTACGGCACCACGTCGCTGGAAAGCCTCGAGAAGAACGAGTTGATCACGGCGGCGGAGCGCGAAGCGTTGCTGCGCGGGCAGGACTTTCTCCTTCGCGTCCGCAACCAGCTCCATTTGATCGAGGGACGGAAGTGCGACTTGCTCGGTTTCGACAAGCAACCGCGCGTGGCCCAGGCGCTGGGCTATCAGGCCAGCGGCGAATGGCTGGCCGAAGAGGTGTTTATGCGGGACTACTACATTGCCGCCCGCGAAGTGTTTCGGATCGCCCAGCGCGTGCTTGGCGAACTGACGGAGCCGACGCGGCGGACGTCGCTTTTCAAGCGCGAGCAGACGTTGGGCGACCGGCTGTGCGTGCGGCAAGGCAGGGTGTATGTCACCGGCGACGAGGCCGCGTATTTCAAGGAGGACCCCGCGTGCGCGCTCGAGCTGTTCGCCACGGCCGTAGCCAACGGATGTCGCGTGTCGGAGGGCACGAAGCGGGTGGTCGAACAGCAGTTTGCGCGTCGAGCGGCGCCTGATTTTGCCGAAAGCGACGTGGGCCGGCGCACGCTCCTGGCCGTTCTGGGCGCGCCGGACGAAGTCGGCGGCACGCTGCGCGACATGCACGAATGCGGCGTGCTCGGGGCGTGTCTGCCGGAGTTTCGACGTCTGTTCTGCATGGTGCGCGCCGACTCCTATCACAAGTACACGGTGGATGAACATCTGCTTCGCGCCGTCGAGGCGGCCGACCAGCTGCGAGCGAAAGACAGCCGCACGCCGGAGATTCTCCGTCGCGAAGCCCAAAACGTTCGCCGGTGGGACCTTCTGTACCTGGCCATTCTGATCCACGACATCGGCAAGGGCGAAGGCCACGGCCACGTTCTTCGCGGCGGGCAAATCGGGCAGCGCATCGCCGCGCGTCTGGGACTCACTGCCGAGGAGGGCGAAGCTGTGCGGCGATTGGTCCTGGATCACCTCAAGATGGTTCACGTGGCGCTGCGACGCGATCTCGAAGACCCCAAGCTGGTCGAGCGCCTGGCGCGGGATGTCGGCGATCCCGAACACTTGCGGATGCTGTACATCCTGACGTATTGCGATCTTCGGGCCGTCAGTCCCGACAGCTGGACCGAGTGGAAATCGGCGCTGCTGGCCGAACTGTATGAGAAGACCGTGGCGGTTCTGGCGGGAACGCCGGGGCCGGCGCCGCGCGGCGCGGCCGCCTATGATGCGCTTCTGGAAAACGTCCGCTCCTGTCTGACACTGCCCGAGCACGAACACCCCATTGCGCTGGGCGACTACCTGACGGAACTGCCCGAGCGCTACGTGGCCACCACTTCGCCGGGTCAAATCGCCCACCACTATGAGATGTTCGAGGCCCTGGACGAAGAGAACCGAGTGGTCTGGGAGCTGCGCCATCCCGAAGGGGCCAACTACTCGGAGCTGACCGTGGCGGCCTATGACCGGCCGGGCGTCTTCAGCGTCCTCTGCGGGGCGTTGTCGTCGAAACGGATCAACATTCTCAGCGCGCAGATTTTCTCGACCAAAGGCGGCGGGGTGATAGACCGGTTCCAGGTGCAGGACGTTCGCGGCGAGCCGTTGCCGGAGGGATTTGTGCTCGAGCGCCTGCGAAACGACGTCAATCGCATCTTCTGCGGCAGGAAAACGGTCGAGGAGCTGTTCGAGAAGGCGCCGCGCGAGACGGCGCCGCGTCCGCGACCCGACCTGCAGCGGATCGCTCCACCGTCGGTGGTCGTGGACAACGACACGTCGGAGCGCTCAACGATCATCGAGGTCAAAGGCTACGACCGAATCGGCTTGCTCTATGAGGTGACCCGCGTCTTCACCGACCACGGCCTGGACATTGATCTGGCGCTGATCACCACCGAGGCCTACCGCGTGGTGGATGTTTTCTATGTGACCGACGCGGAAAACAACAAGTTCGACGATCCGGCGGAGATTGAGAAAATCAAGGCGGAGCTGCTGGCGGCGGTTTCGCAGTAGAGATTGTGGATTCTTGAGCGTGCCGATATTTGTGACGGCGAGTGGTTTGAGATTTCATCCGGGGGCTTCGTCAGCACGGTTTGTGGTTTGACACCAAGCATCGGCGCGGTGATCCTATAGGCGTTTAGCGGGAGAGGCATGAACGGTGGATGTCGAGAAACAAGTTCAATACTGGCGCGAGTCGGCCGTGGATGACTTGGAAGCGGCGACCCTGTTGTTCGACAAAGGGAAGGTCAACCAGGGACTTTTCTTCGCGCATTTGGCCCTGGAAAAGGCGTTGAAGGCTGTCGTGTGTCGAGCCATTCAGTCCACGCCCCCTCTGACGCACAATCTGCCCAAGCTGGCTGACTGTTCTGGAATCCCATTCACGGCAGACCAGCGGCGCTTTCTGGCCAGGGTGTCGCGTTTTCAAATCCGTGGTAGGTATGAGCTGCCGGCGCGTCCTTTGATCTCCCGAAAGGAGTGTCCCGGTTTCCGTAACACCGTGGAGGAGACAGTTCAATGGTTGATCAATCAGTAGTCGCACTCATCCAGCGGCTCCTGCGTGAGCTCCGGCAGGCCGGCTTGCCGGTTGGCCGGGCCATGTTGTTCGGCTCACACGTTCGAGGAACCGCATCCGTTGAAAGCGACATTGATGTCCTCCTGCTTTCCCCTGCTTTCGACGACGCGACATGGGAACAGGAAGGCCTGGCCTGGGAGATCGCTCAGGCCATTGATTGGAGGATCGAGCCGGTTCTGTGCGGCGAAGTGTTCTATGAAAAAGAAGACTGGCATCCCCTCGTGGACACCGTCAAGCGGGAAGGATTTGAAATCCGCGCCGTCGAGGTCGCTGTGGCCGCTCGTTGACGGCATCGTCGAGAAACCACGGCAGCCCGCGCACCCCGTCAGGGTTTCGCGGCAGTTGGGGCCAACGTCAAGGTGAAGCGGTTGGCGCCCGTCTTCGATAGATGGAAATCGGCCTGAGCCTGACGCCCATCTGGGGTCTTCCCTGTGACGCGATGAAGGCCGTAGTAGCCTCGAAATGAAAACACTCCGCTCCTGTCGGTCTTCCCTTCGGCTTTCGTATGCCACTCCTCGTGAACCAATCGCTGCAGCGCTTCATAGACGGGCTTGGGCGAAAGATCGGCGCGCAGCATCCCGCCGCCCTTGAGCCACGCCCCGCGATCGCACAAATCCCACCACGTGATGGCCGCTACGGCCGGATGGCCGAAACAGAGGCGATAGAACTTCTCGGCCCATTCGGCCTGCGACGCCTCGTCCCACTTCCCGGTCCGGTGGGAGCCGGTAATGGGCTCGCCCGCCGACGTGGGCGTATATTCCGTGATGTGGAGCGGCTTGCCGAGCGCGGCGTAGTCGTCCAGAATCCGCCACGAGCGGTCGAGCGGAAACCGCATGGTGCGCGGTTCGTGGGCCTGAATGCCGATGCCGTCAAACGGCACGCCTTGCGCAATCGCCTGTTGCAGCATTCGAAAGAACGGCGGGCGGCCATCGGCCAGAATGTAGTAGTCGTTGACGATGAGGGTGGCCGAGGGATCGGCCGCGCGCGCCCACGGATAGGACTCGGCGATGGTCGGTTCGCGCAGGTGGGAAGGCTCATTGACCACTTCCCAGAATTCGATCTTGCCGTGATAGCGGGTCATGATCTCCTCGACGCGATTCTTGCGCAACCCGGCCGACGGCTGGCCGTCGGACCATCGCGGCACGCCGGCCTGGTCGCCCCACAGCAGCGGATGGCCCTTGATCCGGATGCCCCGCTCGCGGCACCACGCGACGACCTTGTCGGTGTAGTCGTACATGGGCTTGCCGCGTTCGGACTCGTACCAACGCCAGTAGAAACCGGTCGTCGCGTAGTTGAACAGGTCGGCGAATCGGCGCTTGTATTCGGCGTTGTCTTGTTCGGTCTTGAAGCGGTCGAACATGTAGATGTTGCAGCCGAAAAGGAAGTCGTGGCGAACCAGTTCGACGGTCACGGCGGCGTCGGCGACGGCTCGGCCGTTTTGATCGCGCACCTCGATGACCGCGTCGCCCTTGCGAACCTTCTCGGCGCTTTCGGCGGCGCGGGCCAAAGCGTCCTGTTCGCGTTTCTCGCAGGCGGCGGTCCAATCGGAAGGGTCGCCGAGAGTGGGCACGGGCTGTCCGGTTTCGCCGCGGACTGTGATGCGGTCGAGAAAGAGGTTGCGGTCTTCGCCGCCGATGACGGCGTCGTTGGTGAAGGCGATGGTCAGCTTGTGAAGACCGGGGCCGATCTCGAGGGTCGCGCGATAGTCGCCGAGGTCGGTTTGGGCGACGGTGGAGGTCTTCCGCGCGTCGTCGTCGAGTTTAAGGGCGGCGATGGGCCATTGTTTCCCGGCGATTGTCCCCCGCGCCCGCACCGTGATCTCGTATCGCCCGCCCTGCGGAAACGACACATACTCCCCCACGTCGCCTTCAGAGGAGAGATTCCACACTCGATCCATGGCAGCGCCGGCCGTGTGGATGCGCGCCTTCACGGCTTCGATGGTCAGAGTATTCCCCGCATCGGGCGAGGTGTGGGCCGTGGTCGTGGCAAACAGCCAGAGGCCGATGAAAACCGGGAAGTGCAGCCTTCGCGACAGTGACGTCATTTCGGTGTTGTCCCCCTCATGGTAGTCTTTTGCGCGACAGAACCATTGACCGTGGCCACGTGTCGTTTGTCCACAAAGAAATCTGCGCTTGAAAAACAGGCGGTCGCTTGAGAAAAACCTGCTGCACCATCTTCTGGGAAGGGGGAAGGAGAATGAACCGACGGGGGTTCTTGAAGTCAGCAGGCGGCGCCGCCGCGTTTCACAGTCTCGCGCGCTTTCATTTCGCCGCCGATCCGGCTTCGCGCCGACTGAATTTCGTTTTCATTCTGGCCGACGATCTCGGATGGGCCGACGTGGGATGCAACGGCGGCGACCTGCACGAAACGCCCAACATTGACCGGCTCGCGGCCAAGGGCATGCGGTTCACCGACGCCTATGCGGCGGGGCCGGTTTGCTCGCCGACGCGCGCTTCGATCATGACGGGGAAGTGTCCGGCGCGGCTTCATATCACGATCTGGTACGAAGGCACGAAGAATCCGCCGCGCAATCGGAAGCTTCTGCCGCCCGCCGCCGTCGCCGACCTTCCGCTCGAAGAAGTGACAATCGCCGAAGTGCTCCATCAGGCCGGATACCTGACGGCTCACGTGGGCAAATGGCACCTGGGCGACGCCGCCCACTATCCCGAAACTCAGGGCTTCGACATCAACATCGGGGGGACGTTCTGGGGGGCCCCGTCAACCTTCTTCTACCCATACCGCGGCCGGTTCGGGTCGGATCCGGAGTTTCGCTACGTGCCGGGGCTCGAATGGGGCCGGCCGGGCGAATACCTGACCGACCGCCTGACCGACGAAGCGCTGAAGGTCATCGAGAGGGCCAAGGACCAGCCTTTCCTTCTTAACTTGTGCCATCACGCCGTCCATACGCCGATCGAAGGGAAACCCGAAGTGGTCGAGCGTTATAGGAAGAAAATCACGCCGGACATGAATCATCAGAACGAAGGCTACGCGGCCATGGTGGACAGTCTCGACCAAAGCGTGGGTCGGGTGCTCGCCCGCCTCGACGATCTCGGCATCGCCGACCGCACCGTCGTCGTTTTCTTTTCCGACAATGGCGGCTTCATCAACAAGTACAAGGAGCGCGTCGTTACCAACAATTCACCGCTGCGGTCGGGCAAGGGCGCGCTCTACGAGGGCGGAATTCGCGTGCCGATGATCGTGCGCTGGCCCGGCATCACGAAACCGGGAAGCGTCTGCCGCGAGCCGGTCAGCTCGATTGACTTCTATCCGACCTTACTGGAAATGGCGGGCCTCAGCGGTGACGCCCGGCACAACGCCGACGTGGACGGCGTGAGTCTCCTGCCGCTGCTCAACGACCCGGCTGCGCCGCTCAAGCGCGAGGCCCTCTATTGGCACTACCCGCACTACTACCCGACGACCAGTCCGGCGAGCGCGATCCGCGAGGGCGACTGGAAGCTGCTGGAGTATTTCGAGGACGGGCACGTGGAGTTGTACAACCTCAGAGACGACCTCGGCGAGAAGAACGATCTTGCGGCGAAGATGCCCGAGAAGGCCGATGAACTTCGCCGCCGCCTCGCCGCCTGGCGCAAGACCGTTGACGCGCAACTTCCCGAGCGGAACCCCGACTGGTCGCCGCCAAAGAAGTCGCCCGCAAAAGGAAAGAAGAAACAATGAGAAGTATGTAGCGGCTCATGACGCTTTCAGCGTCGCCCGGAAAGGGATGAGAAGTTCGTAGTAGCGCCGCAAGGCGCGTTTTCTTGTGCATGGCATTCCTGCCGCGGGCCCCGTCCTTGAACGCGCCTTGCGGCGCTACTACGAACCCATTCTCAGGGTAGGTTCCACTTTGGTGGGAAAATGGGGATTGTTTCTCCCAAGGCGCACCTTGGGATGACCAGTCGAGAGCAAATTGACTTGATTCGTTCGGCCAACCGCGAGTAAAAGAGGAACGAATGTTGTCCGGAGAACGGAGAGTTTGCCATGACCTATCGTGTGGTGTTGATCGAAAGCGAAGAGGGCTTTGCCGTGAGTTGTCCGGCCCTGAAAGGCTGTCACTCCCAGGGCCGCACGAAGGAGGAAGCGCTGGAGAACATCCGCGATGCGATCCGCGAATGGCTGGCCGCCGAGGCTGACGAGAAAACCATGTTCCGCGTGATCGAAGAAGAGGTGGTCGTCTGAGATGCCGAAGATTCCGGGGATCAGTTCCGCGCAGGCGATCCAAGCCCTTGAGAAAAGGGGCTTTCGCATCATTCGACAGGGCAAGCACATCACCATGTCCGACGGCATCACTCGCCTTATGATTCCCCGGCACAATCCTATCAATGCCTACACCATGGGGGAATAGCCCGCGACGCCGACCTGACACCCGAGGAGTTCAAGAAACTGCTTTGAGACCCCAAGCCCGATCATCGCGATGGACAATCGCGCGTCTGCGTGACGCCGAACAACCTTGAATCTGCCGGAACAACATGGAGGCGTTCCCATGACAAGACGAGTTGATCGGCGTGGATTTGTGAAAGAGATGGGCGCGGGGGCAGCGACGCTCGCTATGTCCGGACTTTTCCCTGCTCTCGGGCGACCGGCGGCAGCCCCGCAGCGGCCGCCCAGCATCCTCCTGATTGTTTCCGACGACCAAGGTTACCGCGACCTGGGATGCTTTGGCAGTCCGGACATCCAGACGCCCAATCTCGATCGCTTGGCCGGCGGCGGCGTCCGGCTGACCAGCTTCTACGTGGCTTGGCCGGCCTGCACGCCGTCGCGCGGCGCGCTGCTCACCGGCCGCTATCCGCAGCGCAACGGCACTTATGACATGTATCGCAACGACAAGCCCGACTACGGCTACAAGTATCCGCCCGAAGAATATGCGGTGTCGGCCGAGGCCATCCTCGGCATGGACGTGCAAGAGGTTCTCCTGCCGCGCGTCCTGAAGCAGGCCGGTTACAGCAGCGGCCTCTATGGCAAGTGGGACCTGGGGATGTTGCGCCGATTCCTCCCGCTCCAGCGCGGCTTCGACGACTTCTACGGCTTCGTGAACACCGGCATAGACTACTACACGCACGAGCGCTACGGCGTCCCTTCGATGTATCGCAACAACGGCCCCACAACCGAAGACAAAGGGACCTATTGCACCCATCTTTTCAAGCGCGAGGCGTTGCGGTTCATCGGCGAGCACAAGGACCGCCCTTTTTTCTGCGACGTGGCCTTCAACGCGCCCCACATGGCCTCGACGCTCGACGGACCCAAGACGGTTCAGGCGCCGGACGAATATCTGAAGCGCTACCCGACGCCCAAAACAGCCCGGGAGAAGACGCGCGCCAACTACATGGCCGCGGTGACGTGTATGGACGACGCAATCGGCGAACTCCTCAAGCGGCTCGACGAGATCGGCCAGTCCGACAACACGGTCGTCATTTTCATGTCCGACAACGGCGGGGCGGGCGGCGGAGACAACACACCGCTGCGCGGCGGGAAGAGCCAGATGTTCGAGGGCGGCCTCCGCGTGCCGTGCATCGTGCGGTGGCCGGGCGTGGTTCGGCCCGGAACGGTGTGCGATGAGTTTCTGACGGCGATGGATATCTTTCCCACGCTTTGCAGGGCAGCAGGCGCGCCGCCGCCCAAGGGTGTGATTCTCGACGGGTTCGATGTGGCAGCGGTGTTGGCGGGCAAGGAAAGATCGCCGCGCCGCGAGATGTTCTGGGAGCGCCAGGCAGACCGGGCGGCGCGCGTTGGCCGATGGAAATGGGTCGAATCGGCGCGCGGCAGGGGCCTGTTTGATCTTTCAACCGATATTGGCGAACAGAGGGATCTATCGGAAGAAAAACCCGACGTGCTTCAAATGGTCAGGTCGCGGTTTGCGGCCTGGAAGACACAAATGGACGAAGCCGAGCCGCGCGGCCCGTTTCGGAATTTCTAGATGTTTGGCTTGGCGGCGATCAAATTGCGCCAATCGGACGGCAAAGTGCCGATGAACTGAACGCCGACGTGGGTTGAGCCGTCGGGCTGCTCCGTGGTCCAGACGATTTTCCCCAGCATTTTGATCCCACTGGTTTGATCCGAGAGTTTCAGTCGCAGCGAAATCATGCGCTGCACGAAGAAATTATCTTTGCCTTTGAAACTCACTCCCCGTTCGCTGATGTCGAGGAGCGTGCCCCAGCAATACGACCTGCTGGGCGTTTGGTCGGGTCGGGTCGCGGCTTCCAACGAATAGGCAACCGAGACGTCAACCTTAACGCGCTCGCCCGCGCGTGGGTCTTTTCGCCCGAGACGGAACCGATCGCCTGAACCGGCAGTTGGCATAGGTGCGTTCGCCTCCGGAGGAGGATTCAAGGGCCGAGCGGCGCGTCAAATCAAGCAGATTCTCGCCTGTTGTCCGACTTGTGGGGCGTCTCCCGAATTGGGGAGAAGGATTGAGCTGGCGGAGATGGTCGTAAAACGGGGACTGGCTCCAGCCGCAAGCAAAACGGGGAGCCAAATCGGGGACTGTCTCCGGTCGGTCTTTGACCGGTGGCTGTCCCCGATTTGGCTCGTTTTGCGGCTGGAGCCAGTTCCCGTTTTACAAGCGATGCCGTCGGCACGCTACTCAGACCATCCCGGCAAGGACACGGTGGCCTGGTAGTTTGAATAATTGCATAACGGATTTCGCACGGGTTTGTAAAGCTTGCCCTTCTTTGGACTGTCGCTTTGCGTATAGACCCACAGTTCATAGGGGTCCCAGACGACAATCTCGTCGCGACAGTCTCCGGTGATGTCGAGGACGGCATTGCACATGTCCGGATGCCCGTCGCCGGGGAATTTGACCACGCAGCGTCCCCAGCCGTCAAACAGGCCGCCTTCCTCCACGTTCGGGGCCAGAACGAAATACTCCTCGGGGCGCCCGGTCCAATTGATCGGCAAACACATGCTGCCCAGCTGATAGGGCTCGAAATCGTGATAGACGTTCCCGTCGGCGTCGTAGAAGTGCATGATTCCCTGGTTGCCCCAGAAGTTGATCGAAACGGTTTCGAGGCCGGGAAGGTCGGCGCGAAAATCCGCCGTCGCGGGATTCTGCACATGGCCCAGATAGAGATGCTTGAGCACGTTGCCTTTCATATCGGCAAAGAAGATGCCTTCGTCGCTGGCGGCGCACAGCAGGCGAGGCTCGGCGTTCTTTGTGCCTTTGAAGTTCACAATCGCCAGACCGTCGGCATGATCCTGCATGGTCTTATCGAGGCTCCAGAGCAACGTCCCGTCGTGGTCGAAGAGCGAGTAGCCGATGGCGAGTTCGTCCTTGCCGTCGCCGTCCACGTCGTAGGCGTAAGGGTAGTGGCCGGTGTTGCAGGCGGCGTCCCACATCGGTTCGAGCCGGTCGTTAAGCGCCCAGAAATGGGTATAGCGGTCTTTGATGATCAGGTCGCGCGGCTTGCCGGTTCCGCGCAAGTCGCAGAAGAAGAGGCTGTCGCCGAGGATGCGCGGGTAGCGGTTTTCGGGCGCGGCGGCGCTCGCGGCGGCCTTGGAGGCTTTGCCCTTCTTCGAGGACTTCGCCGCGTCGGAGCGTTTTGGCGATTCGGGCGTAGGAGCTTTGTATTTCGTTTTGCCGGTCGCGCCGTCGGCGACCACGACCTCGAAGTTCATGCAATAGACGACTTCGTTGCGCCCGTCGCCGTCGAGATCGTGAATCTGAAAGCCGACGTCGTTGGTCAGGTTGTCCTTCCAGCCGTCGGGCTCTCCGATTCGCCAAAGGATTTTGCCGTCAAACGTCATGGCCGTCAGGCAGCTCAATTCGCTGTTTCTGTCCTTGGGGCCATGATGGATCATTTGGCCGATAAGAACGTCCGGCTGGCCGTCGCCGTCGAGATCGCCGAAGCGGAGATTGCGCCCGACGCCGAAGCCCTCGGTGCTGATCTTCTTCCACAGAACGGGGCGAGGATTAGCCGCCTGAAGTTTTGCCAACTCGCGCTCGCGTTCGGCCTTCTCCGCCTCGAAGCGCTTCTTGGCGTCCGCCGACGTGGCGACTTTGACGGCGGCGTAGCGCGTGGGAACGTCGGAGGTCAGGCCGATCTTGCCGCGAGCGAACGTCGAATCGTCGGCTTCGAGGACGACGCCGTTGCTCAGTTCGGCGCGAATGTGACTCCCCGCGACGCCGACTTTGGCCGTGAGATATTGGCCCGGCGTCCACTGACATTCGCGCTGAGCCAGAATCTTCTGATAGGTCTGGTGATAGCCCGTGCCGTGGCGAACCATCTTCAGGACGGCCTGCGATCCGGAGAGACCGAAGAAGTAGTAGCAGCGGTCGTTCTGGTAGCGGAAAACCAGTCCGCTCTGGGCGTCGCTCGAATCGGGGGCGAAGCGTACCGACACGGTGTAGTCGGCCCACAGCGGATCGCCCGCGATGATCATCGGGTGGGTGTACTGCTGCTCGTCCTTGGACGCCTTGTAGGACTGATACATGACGTGCGCGCCGTTTTCGAGCAGAACTCTCCAAGCCCGTTGCGAGCCGTCGCTTCGGAAACACGACACGACCCAGTTGCCCTTCGGCGCAATTTCCGGCAGATAGTGATACTCGGCGTGGGCGCCGATGACGCCGGGCGAAAACATCTCGACTTTCTGGTCTCGGAAATCATCGTCGAGAAGAATGGCCGAGTCGCCCGGGGGCGCTTCGCCGGCGACTGACGCAGCGATCCCGGAACACCAAAGCACGACGATCAGAGGCAAATAAGGACGCATTTCTCTCGCTCCTTTGGATGACGGAAGTCGGAACTGCCCCGAGAATGAGTTCGTAGTAGCGCCGCAAGGCGCGTTGAAACACGGGACCTGAAGTGAGAACACCGGTTACACGAAAACGCGCCTTGCGGCGCTACTACGAACTTCTACGAACTTCTCATCTCTTTCCGGGTGACGCCGAAAGCGTCATAGCGACTACGAACCCTCCTTCTCCGTCACCCTTTCGCGAAAAGCAACCGTCAGTTTGGAATCTCGTCGCGGCGGGGCAGCGAGGACTGCGCGCCCATCCGCGTGACCGAGATGGCCGCCGCCCGGGCCGCAAACGCCGCCGCTTCGCGCGTGGACATCCCTTCGGACAACCCCACCGCCAGCGCCCCCGCGAAACAGTCGCCGGCCGCCGTCGTGTCCACCGCCTCGACGCGCGGCGTCGGATACATCCAATGGCCCGATGTTGAGACACACACGCCGCCGCGCTCGCCCAGCTTGACGATCACTTCGCGCGTCCCGCGATCAATCAGAGCGCGGCCGGCGGCGACCGCTTCATCGAGCGTCGCCACCGTGCGGCCGACCAGCGCCCCCGCCTCGATCTCGTTGGGCGTCAGAATGTCCACGAAGCACAACAGCGACGAGGGCAGACCGGCGGCGGGCGCCGGCGCCGGGTCGAGGATCACGCCGGCCCCGCACCGTTTGGCCCAGCCGGCGGCCGCCTCGACCGTGGCCAGAGGGATTTCCAGCTGAAGCAGCACCCACCGCGGCGTCGGCTCGAGCCGCTCCAATACCTGAAGCCGCTCGGGCGTAAACCGGGCATTGGCGCCCGAAGCCACGCTGATCATGTTTTCGCCGCGCGAATCCACGAGGATGAACGCCACGCCGGTGTGCGTTTGCGCGAGCATCTGCACGCGGCTGGTGTCAATGCCGTCGCGCTCGTAGAGGCGGCGAAGACCCCGGCCGAATTCGTCGTCGCCCAGACACGTCACAAACGTCACGTGTCCGCCCAGGCGAGCGGCGGCGACCGCCTGGTTGGCGCCCTTGCCCCCGGGGGCCATCGAGAACGCGCCGCCGATGACCGTCTCGCCGGGCCGAGGCAGCGACGCCGACTTGACGATCATGTCCATGTTCGAACTGCCGATGACGAGGATGGTCGCGGGTTGCATGAACGGTCCGCTCCTCTGGATGGAGTGCGCGGTACGGACATCGCATAGCCGGAGCCGCGCGGCGATTCAAGAACAGACTGCCGCGGACATTCCCGGTCGGAAAGAGAAAGAGCTTGCGTCGGCCGGCAGAAGGCGATTCAGTGGCGCGGTGTGAGCGAGTTCCCGGAGAGAAGCAACGGAGAGCGCATGATGGCCGCGATGAGAGATTCCATTCGAGCACTCGGGCCGCTCTTGGCGGTGTTATTGGTCATCGGGTTTGCAGCGACGGGTTGCATCCGTTCAATGGTTCGGGTGACCAGTCAGCCCAGCGATGCCCGCGTGACGATCAATTACGTCGAGCGAGGCCGTACGCCGATCGAAATGCCCATCCTATGGTATTGGTACTATAAGATTCGCGTGGAAAAGGACGGCTACGAGGCGCTCGAGGCGGACGAGCGCTTCTATGCGCCGCCGTGGGCCGTTCCGCCGTTCGACCTTTTCGCCGAAGCGCTTCCGATTCCCATCAAGAATACTTACAACCGGCATTACGTCCTGAAGCCCAAGCAGAGCGATTGAGGGCGTGTCAGCCGCTCGTAGTAGCGCCGCAAGGCGCGTTGAAGTTCGGGACCTGAAGCGGCACCGTCGCCCATGCGAAAACGCGCCTTGCGGCGCTACTACGAGCGGCTCAGACAGGTTGACGACTCGACTGAGCTCGCCGAAGTCAACCTATCCTGCTCTTTTCCAAACACCGCCGTCACGGCGGAAGAGGCTCGGTTGGCGCGGCGTTCTCGACCCGACCGACGGCGATGCCAAGCGAGCGATTGTCGCGGGGAGAACCGAAGTCCTTTGGAGACCACGTGCGCTCGACGCGAAAGCGGAGTTCGGCGGGGTTGGGCGTGCCGGGCGGCACCGAGACTCGAATCCACCGCCAGCCGGACGACGCGATCTCGCAGCGGGTGACCGGTTTGCCGTCGAGCGAAATCCACACGCCCAGAGGCCGCGAGGCGAGGTCGGGGTTGCGGGCGAGCGTCTCGATACGGATCTCGCCTCGAGCGGTGGGCACGGTCAGGCAAGCCTCTTCGCCGGTCCATCGAAACCGCCGCCCCGTCTCGTCGGTTTCCCAAGGATAGAGCCCTTCGCTTCTCTCAAGCCCCAGAGCGACGCGGCGGCGCGCCGGCGACAAATCGCCGAAACCCTGGATCGCCTGAGACACCCCGACAACACCCAGGGCGGCCAGTGCCAGCGCGGAGAATCGGCGACGGCGCCCCGAACCGGCCGGCCCGAAGAAGTCGGCGTGGCCGGCCAACATGGCCGCAAACAGCCAGAATATCACCTGGATTTGCTCGAACAAGAGCCACACCGCTGTAAGCAACAGGACAACGAAACTGAACCAAACCGTCGCCAGGGCCGGGTAGATCCATCGCCTCTCTCCATCCAAACCAGGAGATCGAATCACGCGGACGATGGCGCGGCCAAGCGTGGCGAACCCGACGAGAACCATCCCCAGGCCGACCAGGCCCAATTCGCCGGCCATCTGGAGATAGGTGTTGTTGGCGTTGTCCAGCCATCGCCATTGGAATCCGTCGAGCCGCGCGATGTTCTCCATCTCGTAGCGAAACGCGCCGAGGCCGATGCCTCCGACCGGATAGCGCAACGCCACGTGAATGGTCGGTTTCCAAAGCGGCCAACGGTCGCGCACAAGGGGAGCCAGCCAGCCCTGGCGCGCAATCACCTCGCGCGTTTGCGCCAGTCGGTCGAACAGGACGGACCGGCGGCCTTCCCATCGGCTTTCCAAGGGTACAAACGCGATGACCGCAATCAGCGCCGCCAAAGTTGCGAACACCACCCGCTGCCGAAACGCCTCGCCCTCGGCTTGGAACCGCAACGAGAGGATCACCGGAAACATCAGCGCGGCAACCAACAGCCCGACCGCGCCCGTCCGCGATCCCGATCCCGCGAGCAACACGAGACTGGGCAAAACAACGGCGACTGCGAGGGCCTTGTCCGACCGTTTGCCCGAGGCGACCGCCATGGCCGCCGCCAACGGAAACATCAGCGCCACGAACGCCCCCAATCCGTTCGGGTCGGTGAACGTGGCGTTGACCCGATGGTGTTTGATCCAGTAGGGATCGTTGCCGAGTTGCGGGAAAAACAACATCTGGAGAACGCCGCACAGACCGGCAAGCATCATGCCGCACAGGAGCGTTCGGACCCACCGGCCCGTCCAGCGCTCGTCGCGCGGCGCGCCGTCTGCCGCCAACAGGAATACCAGCGGGCCGCTGAGCATCACGACCATCGTTTGCCAAGCCGCCCCCAAAGCCTCCGAGACCGTCTCCTGACGGACGTTGACGGTCGCCTCGAGCGACGGCCAGGCGCCGAACGGGGCGTGGTTCAGGTAGCGCCAAGCCGTGAGAAGGCCCGAGACGGCAAACAGCCAGAAGAGCCACAGGGCCACATTCCGGCCGGCTCCGCGCACACCTGTTTCCGCCTGGTTTTCGGAGGCCGCGCTGCGAGCGCCAGCCAATCGCCCCAGGGCAAATCCCGCCACGATCAGAAGAAGCGGCGGCGGACATCGAACGGGCGCCAGGTGAGGCAGGCTGCCGACGAGCGGGGTGAGAAAGGTCAGGAGCAACAGGCCGCGCCCAAGATCGCGCCGCGCCTGGCTGTAGATGACTGCGACAAGCGCAAGGGTCAGAACGGAAACGACGGAAAACGGACACACCCAGAAGAATGGCGCGAACAACGCGATTGTCGCGACGACATAGAGAATCAACGATGAACGAGGAACGATGAACGATGAACGCAACATAGAAGACCAACGATGAACGATGAATGATGAACGATGAACGCAAGACAACAGGGACCGGCATCTCCTTGGGCTTTCATGTCCCTGACGGTTCACTTCAAATCAGCGTTCGGCCTTCGTTATTCGTGATTCGCAATTCATCACGTGTCAGTACGCCATTCCGTGCAGGACAACCCAGACGGTCTTGAGGAGGATTCGGATTTCGAGCCAGACCGACCAGTTTTCGATGTACTGAAGATCGAGCCGCACCATCTCTTCGAACGTCAGGAGATTGCGGCCGCTGACCTGCCACAGACCCGTGATGCCGGGCATCACGTCGAGCCGCCGCAGGTGCCAGTTGCGATAGAGCGAGACCTCGTAGGGCAGCGGCGGACGCGGCCCAACCATGCTCATGTCGCCCTTGAGGACGTTGAACAGCTGGGGCAGTTCATCAACGCTGAACTGGCGAAAAAGGCGGCCGACGGGAGTGATGCGCGGGTCGGCGGTCAGCTTGTAGATGATCTTGCCCTTTTCTTCCTGTTTCGATTTCTCGGTGTCGAAGATCCACTCGCGCGCAAACTCGCGATGGAACTTCGGATCGTTCTCCATGTACATCGAGCGGAATTTGTAGCAGGGAAAGATTCGCCCGTTTTGCCCGACGCGTTCCTGGCGAAAGATGACCGGCCCTTTCGAGGTCAACTTGACGGCGATGGTCGAGATCAACAGAACCGGCCAGGTGATCAACAGAAGACCGGTGGCCATGAGCACATCCATAATGCGCTTGAAGATTTGGCGCGCGGGCGAAACGGGCCGCCGGCGTTGCGTGAACAGGTAGCCGCAGGTCGTTACCGTCGTTCGCGGCAACGAGACGGGGTTGACAAACGGAATGATCGGCGGCCTCGGCAAACCCGCCATGCGGTGAATGGCCCGGGCCGCGACTTCACGCTCGCTGAGACTTCGCGTCTCCACGGATGACGCAGACATTGCGATCCCCCACGTTCGTGTATCTCGCTCTTCGCTTCCGTGCTCGTGTGTGCGCGTAAACGGCTTTCTCTCTGGCTCTCTGTCGAAGGTCGAGAGTCTAAAGTCCAGAGTCGTTTTCCATTGCGGCGCCGGCCGCCTCGGGACGTTTGCCTGCCTATCGCCTCCGATCGGCCTTGTCACGGCCAATTTTGGCGATCTGAATCCGGCGCAAATAGAGGTTGCGATTGATCGTTCGACCGCCGACCGCCTTGAGAATGTCGTTCGGAAAGCCCACAACCAATCGGTGGCAGGCGTCGAGCGTGAATTCGGCTTCCCGGGTCACGGTCGTCCAGGCTTGCGTGCGCACGGGCTGTTCGAGAACCACTGCGCCGTCGAGATAGACCATGAGAACCGGCCATTCGCTTTCGGCGGGAAGGCCGTTGACCTCGAATTGCAGAGTGTAGCGGCCGGGCGTGGCCTCGAGCGCCGTCCAAAGCGCGTCGTCCACATTGAGACCCCAGCGATGGTTGCCGAGCATCTGGGCGTTTTCGACTCGGTTTAGGGGCGCGCTGGTCAGCGCAGCGTCTTTTGGACTCTCGCTCGTCGCACCAAGCCGTTCGAGCCAGGCGCGGGCGTTGTGGTAGTTGGGCCAGCGCGAAAGCACGCGGCGGAAGCTGTCGCGCGCGGCGTCGCGTTGCCCAAGCCGGGCCTGGCAGATGCCCGCGAAGTATTCGGCCCATACCCTGCTGCTCTCGTCGCCGACGAACTGCGGCGGCCTGAGACACCGCAAAAGGTACTCGAAATCCAGCCCTTCGCGCAGCCCGCGCTGGGCATATTCGACCTGCAACCGATCAAGCCGTCCACAGCGGGCAAACAACCCCAACAGGCGACTTCGCTCGGCGCGGTCGTCGGGCAGCGGCAGGCGATCGAACCGCCAGAGAAAGGCCGGATGGCTCAGCGCGACGATTTGCGTCTCGAGCGGCGCTGTGCTGAGATATTGCCCGCTGAGCGATTGCAGCATTGCGTCGTCGGGCCGGGGAAATTGGAGACGATAGCGTTTCAGGAGAACCCCGAGCGCATCGGCCGGGCGATCGAGGGCATCGAGAATGTGCGCTCGTTGGAGAAGGAGACGGTCTTCGACGCCGCGAAAACGAAGGCGCCCATTGATCGTGGTCGCCGCCGTGTTCCACACCAGAGCCGAACTCGGATTGTCGCGCTGAAGCGATTGCCCCGCGCACTTCTTCGTGATTTCGAGGAAGCCGAACTGCGTCAGCGCCAATGCGGCGACGGCGACGGGAACCGCTCGCAGCAGCCGGACAAGAAACGGCCTCTGGTCCGCCTCGCGGTAGCAACCGTGCAAGGCGCCGAATAACAGAACGTAGCCGACGGGAGCGAGGATTGCCGGAATGGCGGCGAGCGCGTCGTTCACCGCCGCAACACGAAAGGAAAGGAGAATTCCGACCGCCGCCGAGAGAGCCAGGCCGCCGGCCACATAGCGGTTCCATGCGCCGAAAGGTCGGGCCGCACCTGCGCCGCCGAAGGTCTGGCCCGGCAATCTCAAGACGGCCGCGGCCAGGATAATCGCCTTGGCGATCAGCGCCGCCGGTGGTTGGCCCGACGTGGGGAAAATTGCCAGGTGAACGATGCTCACTCCAATAAGAGCGGCCAGAAAGGCGCGGTGGGACTCGCTCAGGCGGCGTTGCCCCCACCGTCCAAGGACGACCAGTCCGACGGCCCATACGAGCACGATTCGCAGGCAGGCGGTCGCGCTGCTCCAATAGGAGGCCAAAACTAGCAAGCTGGCCGCCATCAGGCTGAGCCATTGCCCATGCGATAGGCGTGCGGTCGGCGCCGTGTTGTCCTCGCGCGCGTCAACCATCGTGCTAGGTCCTTCGTCGGGCATAGGCGACCTCGAGACACTTCTCGATCAACAGCGGCCGCAATCGAAAATCAAATCGAGGCGACCGAACGGCTTTCTTCTCCACGCGAATGGCGGCAAAGTCCTTTGGCGACTGAATCAGAACCAACCGACCCGTCTCCAGCAGATGACGGTCAACCGACCCAAGACGCGGGGCGAAAACCGAATAGACCGGCGTGCCTAGAACGGCCGCCTCGCGGTTCATCGTGCCGCCCGCGCTGACCACAAGGTCGGAGAAGTAGATCAGGTGGCGGCCATCGAACGACTCGTCGGGAATGATCGCGTTGGCGGGCAAGTGGGGCTTGAGCTCGTCGGCTTGCGCGGGCGTTCGCGGAAAAACGAGCAGCCGCGCTTGTTCGAACCGGCCAAGATACTTCAACACGTCCACAAACAGCGGATTCTCGAAGTGGTGATAGGCCGCCATGGTGGCTGGCGGACGCAGCGTCGCCAGAACGTGTTCGGGCGCGATCGGGAGACCGGCTCGCGCCGCGCACGCCCGGATGCGTTCGGGAAAACTCTCGTCCGGCCGGTAGTCCTGCAAATAGACTTCTTCTTTGAGTCCGGGATAGCGAAACGTCCTCCGGGCTGAGGCGCCGTAGTGGCGCAACGCGCTCTCGAGAAAAGTCGCCGGGACCATCACGCAATGGGCCAGACGAAACGACAAATGGTTGGCCGGCTGATATTCATAGTCCATCAGCGTCACGGTGGGGATGCCGAGCGACCGCGCGGCCAGACAGTGGGCATAGGAGTTGTGGCTGACGGCCAGATCGAAGCGCTCGCGCCGCGCGAATCGCCGCAACGCCAGAGCGCGCCCCGCGATGCTGGCGATCTTGCGCAAGGGATTGGCCCCGCCGTGAGCGCCGACCAGTTGCGTTTCGAGACCGAACAGGCGCGCGAGTTGGAGGGTCTGGGCAAAATCGCGCGCCGTCAAAACGACCGTATGGCCCATCGCGCGCAGATCGGCGACGATCGGCGCAAAAAAAAGCACGTGGGGCGAATTGGCCAGATCAATCCAAATCCGCAACGGCGGGCGGCGGGCATCGTCCATTACCGTCTATGACCGTTCCTCGGCGGCGCGGTCCTTTTCCCTGTCGGACGCGAGGACCTGAGCCAGCGCATTGAACATCCACGCCTGCGACCAGCGCATGTAGGGAATTCGCACGGTGGAATGGGCGCGGCGCTGATAGTAGAAGAAACCTCGCCGATCCTGCATGCAGCGCAGCGTCCATTCAATGATTTTCTCCCGCCGGTGGCGGCAGAGGGGCCGCGCGTCGGCAAATCGCGTCAGGGTCATCAGCGCCACGGCAACGGCGTGGATGTCTATTGGATAGGTCGCTCGCGTGTCGGGCCGTGGCAGGCCATCGGGACGGAACAGGCGTTCAAGGTAAAACGTCAGGCCGCGTTCGATCGCGCGATCATAGACGTCGGTTCGCAACCAGCGCCGACAGTCGTCGAGCGCCAGCAAATTGTAGCAGGTGTGAAAATGATCTATCCATCCGTGAAACGAGGTCGTGCCGTAGCCCCACGAGCCGTCGGCGGCCTGATAGCTCAGCGGGAAACCAACGGTGCGGCGCGCCCAATCGCTCAACGAGTGGTCGCCGGTCGTCGCCGACACCCGCGCCAACAAGGCCCCGATCAGAAAGTTGACGTTGTGGACAGCGGTCTTGTCGAACGGAGTGTAGCTGAAACAGACCTTGCCGGGCGATTCATGAAGCCGGTGGAGATGCTTCAACAAAAACGTGCAGGCGCTCCGGGCTTTCTCGAGATCGCGTTCGTCGCCGTGTGCGTCGAAGCGGTCGAGAAACGCATGCGCCGCAAAGACCGTGACCACGCTGCTCGGCGCAAAACGAGGAACGAAGAAGGCCCGGTTCTGCCAGGCGAAGTCGTAACCCCAGCACCACGGCTCGAATCCCGGCGAGCGCAGCCTTTCCAACCGCTCGAACAGATCGGAGGTGTTGCCGGGTATGACCCACTTGCAGCCGGCCGTTTCCAGCCGAACGAGGCCGCTTGCCGCCAGCGCCAGCGCCTTCGGGTTCTCGCTCCGGGGGACGCCCAAGAGCGGCCGGAGGTTCACCGGGCACCGTTTGACGAGCTGAATCCACGCCAGACGGCAGACCCGCCATCGCTTGAACGGCAGCGCCTGGTAGAGCGCGCTGTTCAATCCGTCATGGGGGTCCCACCCTGCCCACTTGTTCTCGCGGCAGTATTGATAGAGGCGCTGAAGCGATTCTTCGACACGGAGCATTTGGTTTTCGCATTTCTTGGAGTGCGGTGGCTTGACACCGCTTTGATTCTCTCGGTGCGATCCTGGGCGGAAAAAAACAAAGCGGCGTCAAGCCACCGCACTCCGAGATCACGGCCCTGCGGTGATGTTCTTCAACAGACTGTCGGCGACGGTGCGCCGTGGGTCTGAAACCGGCAGCGCCGGTTGAATCTCTTTCAACACCGAAACAATCCGCGGCTTCTGTGCAGCGTCGGCCGACAACCGCAACAAATGGTCGCCGGCGCGGACAGCCTGGGGCGGCGAAGCCAATAGCGCGAAGGCCGAAGCTGCCGCCGCATCGAGCGCGCCAAAATGCTCGTAGCCTACCGTCAGCCCGTCAAACGGAACTCGGCTGGCCGGGGCATCCGCACGGGCGACTCCGAATTGGGCCATCCCGTCGGCCCAACGGCGCAAGCCGAACAACAGCCGCCCGAGTGTCGCTCGCGGCACAACCGGGCCGCCCGATGGGAGCGGTTCGATCGCCAGCGCCTCGGCAAGATGTTTCGCGGCCATGGTGTGGTCGCCCGTTTTTTCCTCGCAGGTTGCCAGATCGCGAAGCGCCTGGGCGCGATGGCCCATCGTGCGAAGCGCACGGCGAAACGACTCGCTGGCTTCGGCATGGCGACCGGCTTCGGCCTCGCTCCCTCCGAGGAAATACGCCGCGTAGCCCGCATGAGGATTGAGACTGAGGGCGCGCCGCGCCCACACCGCCGCGTCGCTGGGCTTCCGCGCGGCAACGGCATCCTGCGCACGGCGCGTATAGTGTTCGGCCAGCACGCTCTGATAGACGACGAGGAAGGCAAACTGGCACGCCAGACCCGCCACCGCCGCAAGTGCGATCCGCTGCCTTCGCCCGTGCGTCGTCGCGTGGCCCTGCTGTGCTGTCGTTTTGCGGCTCACTGGACTTGCCCTGTTCGGGGTTCGCGTTTCAGCCAGCGATCGAACCAATCGAGCATTTCGCGCCACATGTCGGGCGTGTAGGTGTGCGCCACGCCCGGATAAACGTTGCCCCGGAACCGATCGCCGTTTCCAGAGAGGTCATAGACCTTCTGCGCGAACGCATTGATCTTGTTCACGCCGCCGACGGGCGAGCCTCCGTCCAATTCGCCCGACAGCGTGAGCAACGGACGCGGGGCAATGAGCGCGACCACCGCCTCGGTGTCGAAATGGCGTAGCAGGCCGGGAACAAAGTAGTAGATGCCATGTTCGCGCAACCGCCCCGTGGCAATCAAGTCCTGATAGCGCGTCAGGCAGCAAACGCACACCGCCGCGGCGGGCCGGTTGTCGAGCGCCGCCACCCACCACGCCCGCGTGCTGCCCATGCTCATGCCCGTAACGCCGATCCGCCGGGGGTCCACTTCGGGCCGCGCGGCGAGATAATCGAGCGCGATCAGGTCGTCGCGAATCATCATGCCCCAGAGCGTTCGGCCAAGCCACAGGTTCAACTTGCTCATGGTCATTTCTTCGGCGCTGCCGGTTTCGCCCGGTCCCATCGGCCCGCGGCCGCTGCGTTCGCCGAAGCAATAGGCGTCAATGGCGAGGACGACGTAGCCGCGCTGGGTGAGTTCAACGGCGGGCGTTTCGGGCGTCGGCCGTTTCTTGAAAATCTCCTCCTTGCCCACGTCGTAAAGGCCGCCGTGTTGGTGGCAATAGAGAATCGCCGGCGCGCGCCCGTTGAGACCGTCGGGGACGAGAAGATAGCCCGGCACGGTCGCCCCCGCGTCATTGTCGAAGGCGATTTTCTCGACCGCGAAGCCTTCGGGCCGCCTCGTACGCTCGATCGTCTTTGCCTCGAGCGATTTGGGTCGCGGCGGAAGCGCGCCAAGCAATTGCCAAAGCGTTGCGCGAATCCTCTCGCGCTGAGACTCCCATTGCTCGACCGTTTTCGGAACCGCCAATTCGACCGCCGGGACGCCCGGAACGATTTCGTTCGGCGCGCCGCCCGCTGCTCCGCCCGCCAATGTGGCAATTCCGCACAACCCGCCCACCCAGAGTCTCCGGATTATCACGGCGCGACCTCCCCGCCGGTTGCGACAAACCACGGCCGGCTTGTCGCGTCTTTCTTGAAGAATTCCAGCATCAATCTTCCGACCTTGACTTGCCCTTGCGGCGAATAATGCATGCGGTCATTTTCGCGGTAGTCGTCCAGCACGAAACTGAACCCGTCGCTCCGTTTGCGTTCGCCGCTGGCCCACAGATAAGGCCCCCAGCTCAGCCATGGCGCGCGAACGGCGCCTTTGGCCGGGTCGAAGTTCAGTTCACGATCGCCCTTGATTTGCTCTTCGATCAGCCACTTCACGGCAAAGCCGGTCTCATACGACCACGGCTCCCGGTTGCCTTCGCGCCTGGCCCAGCCGCCGTAAGAGCGACTCGACAGATACACGAGCTTCAGGTTGGGAAAGAACCGGGGCAGCGCCTGGACGATCTTCCGGAGTTCCCCTTGAAGGGTCTGTGCGCCTTTGGGAAAACCCTGCCGCAGCGGCGAATCGTATTGCGCCACGCTCATCGCCCGCAGCACTCCGGGACTCAGGCTGGCGTCGGTTTCCTTGAGCCAAACCGCCTGAACCTGCGCCGCCGCCACGCCCTCGGCCTTCAGGCGGTCGGGCACCCAGGTCTTCCAATAGGCTTCGCCAATGGACCGGTCCTCGGGGTCTTTAATCATAAACGCCGAGTGGCCGCCCTGCGCGCCGTTGACGAGCACCAGCCGTGGGTTGATCTCCGTGTCCTTCCGGGCGGCCTGCACGAACCCGGAGAAAACCTGGACCGTGTTGCTAAACCCGATGGCCAGCAAGACGATCTTCCCGTTCGGGCCGGGTTTGCCGTTCCTGTCGAGCGGGCGCACCTGCACGGCCAAGGCCCGCCCCGCCTTTTCGTGATCGGCAGGCCGCTCGTTCGCACCGTTCGGGTAGAGGCCGCCTTTGAAGCCCTGATACTCACCGTCCCTGCCCATATCGGTCAAAGCGATCAAGGCCGACGTGTCCACGGGCGGCAGGACTTTTTCCGATGCCGGCGAGGCCCCGACAGCCTTTCCGAGGCGGATCGCCTTGACAACCGGCCGGTCGCCGACCCGTTCGATCGTCAGCACCGCTTCGGCGCCTTCCTTCAGCCTCTCGGAGCGGAGACCATCGGCGAGTTCCCGGCCATCGTCATCGAGGATCGGGGCATCCGCCGCGACTTTTGCCGTCCGGTTCTGTCCCCCGCTGGCGAAGAAAAGAACGCCCTGTTCGCGATCCACTTTGTTGATCTGCGCCCTAACTTCGAACGCTGGCGCGCCGTGGGCCGAAATCGCCACGGCGAACGCAAAGCCAACAACCGAACGAAACATGAGAAGCCTTCTTTCAGGGAACACCTGATGCCGGCCGCGAAGCCCGATCCGCCGGTTTCGCGGCCAAGAAATATGGAACCCGCATACGAGGCGTCAAGTGAATAGCCCTCACGCACGGTGCTTGACATAAACCGGGCAGCAGGAAACAACAGGAATGAAAGGTTCGTGGTTCCCACTTCAAAGTTTGCAGTTCCCGCTTCAGTGGGGCTATTTCCTTTTGAACCGACTGAAGTGGGAATTACAAACCGAGTTTCCGGAGATTTCAAAATGAGACATAGACGTTCACAACATCGGGCGCAACACGGCGACCCGGCGGCCGAAAAGAATCCAAAGCGGGATTCTTCCGCGGCCGGCAAGGAACACGTTGTCGAGCCGGAGAACGCGCTGCCGCCGATGGCGCTCGAAGAATTGCCGGAGCGAATGCGCGCGGCGGCCATGCGGGTGGGATGGACGCAGTTGATGCCCGTGCAGGCGCGCACGATCCCTTACATTCTCGCCGGACGCGATCTGATGGTCCAGTCGCGCACGGGCAGCGGCAAGACCGGCGCGTTTGTTCTGCCGATTCTGAAACGGATCGAACGGCAGCGCGCAATTTGCCAGGCGCTGGTGCTTGTGCCGACGCGCGAGTTGGCCAAACAGGTCGCGCGCGATGCCGAGATTCTCGCCGGCGACGAAGGCGTGCGCACCGTGGCGGTCTATGGCGGCGTTGCTTACGGCCCGCAGTTCGAGGCGTTTCGCCGGGGCGCGCACGTCGTCATCGGAACGCCGGGCCGCATCCTCGACCATCTGCTGAAGCGGTCGCTGACGCTCGACGGGCTGCAAATCCTCGTGTTCGACGAAGCCGACCGGATGCTCTCGATGGGCTTTTACCCCGACATGAAAGAGGTGCAGCGATACCTCCCCGCGCGGCGGATCAACGGCTACATGTTTTCGGCGACGTTCCCGCCCGCCGTGCTGAGGATGGCGGGCGAGTTTCTGCACCAGCCCGAGTTTCTGAGTCTGAGCCGCGACCACGTCCACGTCGCCGAAACCGAACACGTCTGCTACACCGTCCCCGCAATGGACAAGGACCGCGCTCTGGTGCGGATCATCGAAATCGAAAACCCCACGTCCGCGATCATCTTCTGCAACACCAAGCAGAAAGTGCATTTTGTGAACGTCGTGCTGCAACGATTCGGCTATGACGCCGACGAACTTAGCGCCGATCTTTCGCAGGAGGCGCGCGAGCAAGTGATGGCGCGGGCGCGCCGGGAGCAGTTGCGCTTCCTCGTGGCGACCGACGTGGCCGCGCGCGGAATTGACATTCCCAGTCTTTCGCACGTCTTTCTCTACGAAACGCCCGAGGACCCCGAAGCCTATATTCATCGCGCGGGCCGGACGGGGCGCGCGGGGGCCGCCGGCGTGGCCATCTCGCTGGTGGCCGGAATCGAGAACTTGGACCTTCAGCGCACCGCGGCGCGATTCGGCATCGAGTTTGAAGAGCGCCCATTGCCGACCGATGCCGACGTCGAGGCGATTGTCGCAGAGCGCGTGACGGTGCTCCTCGAAGCGCGACTGCGCGAACGGCGGCTCGACCAGCTGCTCGCCGAGCGCATGAACCGGTTCGTGCCGCTGGGCCAAACGCTCGCCGGAACCGAGGACGAATCGGCCGTCATTGCCATGCTACTCGACGACTACTATCAGCAGACTCTCCACGCTCCCCCACCCCAGCCGCCCGGAGAAGAAGTAAGAAGCAAAAGGCAGGAAGCAAGAAGAGATGGCGGCCACGAACGGCGCCGCGAGGGCGGCGGGCGACGGCGATCCGGACCGCGGCGAAGGTAGGCGATTCGAGAAGCGACGAAGCGACGGACTGCCTGTTTCGGCTGGACGGGCGCGCGGTCCCGTCAATCGAACGGCAGCTTCCACTGCCGCCAGTCCACGCCGTTGATCTTCCACGGCCCGACTCGATAGCTCCCGCCGAGCCGTACGATGTCGCCGACGCTGACCGTTCCATTGGTGGGATCGTACGGGATGAAATTGCAGTTGCTCGCCGCCGGCCAGTGGTCGTTGTTCGTGAATTCCTCTTTCGCGTTCGGACCGATGGAGAAGACGCAGTAGCAGTCAAAACCGTTGTCGGGAGCGCCATAGGGGGCCGGCGCGTTGGGCGACATGGTGAGCACGGCGCTGGCCACCTCATACGTGGGCGAGACCCAAACGTCGGCGGCTCCGGACTTCGCCCACGTGAAAAAAGGATCGTGGGGAAGCGACGTGATATAGGCGACGGGCGTGGTGACCTGGATCAGGCCGATTTGCCACCACGGCCCCGCGGTGGGATCGTTATCGCCGTCGAGCGGGTAGCAGTTCCAATCCACCCGGTAAGATTCCCATGCATTGGCAATCGTACGCATATCGTTCTTGGCCCGGCTGACCCGCGCCCGCGTCAGCGCCTCGATGAAATTGGGCACGGCGATGGACGCCAGGATGGAAATGATCGCCACCACAACAAGCAGTTCGATCAGGGTGAAAGCGGCGGGCCCGCGCGTTCTCATGTTCATGCATCTCTGCCAAACGACAGACTGATGACTTGCGCTCCCGCGCCCTTGCAGGAGCCTCGTCGGGCTATCTCAGGGTCAGGTGACTGTTCTTACGAGCCCTTGTCAACTCCAAACGCCTCGCGCGCGCACCCACCGCCGCCTGCGCAGAGGCACGAAATCAGTGGATTACTGTTTTTGGGCAACAATGAACGCCACGCCGTGGGCGGCGCCGACGGCGGCATAGTCGTCGCAGACAATCTCGGCAATCGCTTCCGGGCCGACCTCATTCCAGTCGCCATAGCGGCCGCGCTTGGCGAAGAAGCGGACAGTCTCGGCGTTCGGGACCAGCTCGCGAAGGCGCGCGGCGTCATAGACTCGCATGAGCGGGGTCGTTGTTGCGCGGCCCGCCGGAACGGTCAGGAAAAGGCGTCCCCCCGCTTTGACCGCGCGAAACAGCTTGGCTACCGCGATTTTGTCGCCGTCGGCGGACACGGGGTCGCCGTAAGCGCCCAGCCCCACGTGCTCGATGGTCGAGATCGAAATCGCCCCATCGAAACGGCCTTCGGGCGGTTGCCACGACAAGATGTCGGATTGAATGAAGTCGAATCGCTCGTGACGAAACGGATAGGGGCGAAAGTCCAGGCCCGTGACCCGATAACCCAGCGCGCAAAGGTGCATGGGCAACAAGTCCTCGACGCAGCCGAAATCGAGCAGGTGCGACCGGCTCGGCTCGAGATCGAGGCGCCCAAAAAGCAATGGATACTCGACCACGCGATCGGCGAACGCGACCTCGATTTGGCGGCCCAGCAGACGGGCCGCAACCCGCAGCGTCTTGCGGCACAGGCGCTGGAGCCACCAGGTTTCGAGGCCGTCGAAGGCGATGCTCTTGTTGCGGCGATAGATCTCGATGTCGTCGTAGCGCATGGGCGACCTTTCGCGGCGTCGGGCGACTTTGGCCTTCTGCCATGCGGCAAGTCAAGCCCGACGCCTTTTTTTGCCTCCGAAAATAGCCCTTGAGCCGCCGGGCAGGCGACAGTAGCGTCCCGTTCTATTGTCGCCCTCGGGCGCGGAGGTAAGTCGTTGGCCGTTTCGCCCCTTCAGGTTTTTCGTAGCAACCATCCGGTGATACGCTTCTTTGCGTCCGTAGAACTGACGGTGGTTCTGCTGATCGTCATCGGCATCGCCTGCATCGTCGGCACGCTGATCCCCCAGGCCGGTTCGATCGGCGGCTCGCCCGAAAGCCTCTATAATCTTTACGTCAGCCGATATGGGCCGCGACTCCACGCGATCTTCAACGCGCTCTCCTTTTACAATCTCTACTACTGCGGGTGGTTCTCGGCGCTCCTGCTCGTGCTGACCGTCAACATGGTCGTTTGCAGCCTCCGGCGACTGCGCTGGAACCGTCGGCAGATCGGCTTCCAGCTCACCCACCTCAGCATCGTGTTCCTGCTGCTCGGCGTCCTGGTCGGACTGAACGGCCAGCAAGGGCAGATGCGGATTTCCGAAGGCGAGGAGTCGGATACGCTGAGCTTGGGGCGTCCCGCGAAAGTGGCCAACACGCTCGATCAGGCGCGGCAACTGACCGCCGAGCTGAGCGGCGCCGGCGTCCCGGCCGACGTGCGCCTGGGTTTTGCCATCCATCTCAACGACTTTGAGCTGCGCCGCCAGAGCAAACCCCTCGATTCGATTCTGGTTCAAACGGCGCGCGGCGGCCCCGTCCGCTCCTACAACATCGCTTTCCAGAAGAGCATTGGGCGCGCGGGCGGCGAGCCCTGGGACATCGAAATCCTCGAAACAAAGCCGCTTCGGCGTCTCGTTTCTCACGTCGTCGAGAGCACGAGCGCGACCGCCCAGCCTGCCGCCGAGATCGAATTCCTCGCCCACGATCAGCCCCACACCGACTGGGTCTTCGCCGGCGGTCCGCGCCAGCGTCGGGTGCTCACCGAAGATTTTGAAATCGAATACGCCCGCTGTCGCACGCGCGAGCAACTCGACCGTCTTCTGGCCGAGAAGGACATTCCCACGACCACAACGCCGGATTCCATCGCCGCCACGTGGGATCAAACCGGCGCTACCACATGGCCGCTGCGACTTGGCGTCGAGCAGCCGCTTGCGGGCACCAGCCTCACCGTGACCGTCGTGCGGTTCGTCCCCCACTGGATGATGGACCTCCAGACGAAACAGATCGTCTCGGCCACCGCCGAACGCAAGAACCCCGCGATTCAGGTTCAGGTCAAGCAGGGCGCGGCCAGCGAGTTGCGATGGCTGTTCGCACGCAATCCGGCTTTCCACGGCCAGACCAAGATTCTCGGCACCGCGCTCGATCTGCGCTTTGTCGAGGCCGACCTGCGGCGACCGAACATCGTGCGCCTGCTCGCCTCAACAGACCCCAAGGACCGCTTCGTGCAGCGCTATCGCGACGGACACCTCGTCGAGACCGCTCCTGCCGAACCGGGCCGGTCGCTCTTTTCGTCCGAGGGCTTCGAGGTCCGCCTCGCGCGATGGCTGGAGTCGGCGGCAATCGAAAACCGCGCGGAAGATGATCCCGAACAGTTCCTCGCCCGGCTTCGCTTGCGCAGTCGCGCCACCGGCCAGGCCGAGGAGATCGAACTGCCCAGCGGCGAAGTCCAGACGCGCGGACCCCTGCGTTTCCTTCTCCAGCGCGAGTATCCCATTGACCAGTTCATCAGCCGCGTCGGAGTGGTCGAAGACGGCCGAACGGTTCTGACCAAAACCGTTCAGATGAACGATCCCCTGAAATATCGCGGCTACACGTTTTACCAGTCTTCCTACGACGCCGAAGCCGGCGCGGCCAGCCGCTATACGGTCCTGTCGGTGTCGCGCGATCCCGGCGTGGGATTCATCTACATTGGATTCGGGATGCTTACGGTCGGCCTGGTCGTTGTATTCTATGTCAATCCGTGGCTCTTTCGGCGCCGCAAAGAAGAGGAAGCGGCATAGCCGGGAGCCGCCTTCCCGACAGTGCTTTCCGCTCGCGCCAGTTGTCTTCCTTCTCAAACTGAGTGAATGGCGATTCTCAGAAAATGAAGAATCGCGAAATCCCCAGCGAGGGTCTCCTCTCGATGTCCTGAAAATACGGAGGTTAGCCCTCGCGCCATCGGCTCGCCTGTTGGGCACGATTCGTGCGGAACCAGCGTGACAGGATAGGGAAGTCCTGTTCCTCGGCCTCTCTGCCGATGAGTTTACGAGGTATCAGATCTGTAGCGCGACATCGTGTTTCAATGTTACAGGTGCACTTCCCCGGACTGAAACGGATGTCGGTCCGGGGTATTTTTTTGGGGCCGGTGCTGCCCTCGGTTCTTCATTCCGCACTCCGCATTCCGCACTCAGAACTCAGTACGCTCTTGCGAAGTAGGCCACGCGCTGGGCCGGCTGTCCCGTGTAGAAGCACGGTCCCATCGATTCGGGCTGCTCAAGCGGAATGCACCGCAGCGTCGCCTTGGTTTCGTCCTTGATGCGCGCCTCGTCGTCGGCGGTCCCGGCCCACGGGCCGACGACGAAGCCGCGTTGCGACTCGATGATCTCGCGGAACTCATCGTAGGTCTTCACGAAGCGGGTGTTGCGTTCGCGGAACTCGCGCGCCCGCTCGAACATGGCCGTCTGGATTTCGCTGAGCAGGTTTCGCACGTAGGAAATCATGGCGTTCTCGGGAAGGAATATCTTCTTTTTCGCACGGTCGGCCACGTCGCGCCGCGCGATGCAGACCTGATTCTTCGCCATGTCCTTGGGGCCAATCTCGATGCGAAGCGGAACGCCGCGCAAGTCCCACTCGTTGTACTTCCAACCGGGGCTTTTCGTTTCGTCGAGGTCCACGCGCGCCCGGATTCCCGCCTCGATCAGCGCCGCGTGCAGCGCCTTCGCCTTCTCGATCACCGCTTCCCGGTGCTCGGACGTGATGACGGGAATGACGATCACCTGGCAGGGGGCCACGCGCGGCGGCAGGATCAGGCCATTGTCGTCGCCGTGGACCATCACAATTCCGCCGACCAGCCGCGTCGAAACACCCCAGGAGGTCTGCCAGACGAACTTCTCGACGTTGTCCTCGTCGAGAAACTTGATGCCGAACACCTTGGCGAAGTGCTGGCCGAGATTGTGCGAGGTTCCCGCCTGGAGCGCCAGGCCGTCAGCCATGAGCGCCTCGACCGCGTAAGTCATCTGCGCGCCGGCGAACTTCTCGCTTTCGCTCTTTTGGCCCGCCACGATCGGGATCGCCAGTTCGGTTTCGATGAACTCGCGATAAACGTTGAGCATCCGCAGCGTTTCTTCCTGGGCCTCCTCATACGTGCGATGGCACGTGTGGCCTTCCTGCCAGAGGAACTCCGACGTGCGCAGAAAAAGCCGCGTGCGCCGTTCCCATCTCACCACGTTGGCCCACTGGTTGATGAGAACCGGCAGGTCGCGGTAGGAGTGAATCCATTTGGCGTAGATGCTGCCGATGATCGCCTCGGAGGTGGGGCGAATGGCCAGACGCTCTTCGAGTTCGTCATTGCCGGCATAAGTGACCCAGGCGCATTCGGGGGCAAAACCCTGGACGTGTTCCGCTTCCAATTTCAAGAGGCTTTCGGGAACAAACAGCGGGAAGTAGGCGTTCTCGTGGCCGGTGGCTTTGATCCGGCGGTCGAGCGCGTCGCGCATGTTCTCCCAGAGCGCATAGCCGTAAGGACGAATCACCATGCAGCCCTTGATGTCGGTATAGTCGGCCAGAGCGGCTTTGAGCACGACCTCGACGTACCACTGGGAGAAATCCTGCGACTTGGGCGTGAGTTTCTGGGCGAATTCCTTGTCAGCCACGATGACGGCCTCCGTCGGCGAGTTTTTCAGTTGCAACAGCAGAGATCGGATTGTTAGATGCAGATGCTTTTCGTTCATACAAATTCGAAGTTGCCCTTGTGGTCGGTGGGGACGACAAAGTCAAGCGCAGACAGGAGGCTCTTCACCATGAGAAACCGGCGGGCACAGCGCATCGCGCTGAGAGGCGTGATGGTGATCGCGATAACCATGCTGGGCTTGAGCCTGGCGGCTTATGGCGCCGATACACCGCCCGAGAAAGCCAAAGAAGCGAAAAAGGCGGGGGCCAGGAAGGGCGGGGCCGCCAAGAAGACCGAAGCCTCGGCGGAGAAATCCAAAACGGCGTCGGAGGCAAAGAAGGCCGGCATGGCCAAGAAGACGGAATCGGCCCCGGCCAAGGCGGAGCCTTCGTCGCCGTCGGCTGCCGCTTCCGCCCCGGCCAAACCGGCAACCGCATCGCCGCCGGTGGCCGCTCCAGCCCAGACAGTCCCATCGCCTGCACAACCCACCGCACCCTCGGTTGGAACCACACCACAAGCCATCCCCATGGTTCCCTCGGCTCTCGTCGGGAGAGGCGAGGGCGCTCCCTCTCCGCCGCCCACCCGACCCGAGCTTCGGCTGATCCCGGCGGCCGAGGGCTCCGTGACCTACGTTGGCCGTCTGTCCAAAGACAGCGGAATCTCAATTCCAGCGCTCATCGCCACGGGCAAAGGCGAGATCGAAATCAAAGGCGAGACGACCCTGCGCCTGTTCGGCGATGGCGCGCTGTGGGTGGACAACGCCAGTTCGGTCACGCTCGACCCCGCCACCACCGGCACCAAAACGCGTGAAGACAACGGTTGGAGCTGGGCGGGATTTCGCGGCACCGCGCGGGCCAGCGGCTCGCCCGCCCATCTGAAGATGAAAGGCGACCGCCTGATGGTTCAGGCCGAAGGGCGCGGCGCGGTCACGTTGCGCGGCGACAGCGGGATTTTCCGCCTCACTCAGGCGAACGGACAACTTGTCAGCGGCGTTTGGGATCCGGCAGGCATCACCAAGGATTTCGCCACGCTCGAAGCCGAAAGCACAACGGGAACGATCCGAACGATGCGCGTGCGACCCGGCGCCTCGCCGACAAGCATCATCCCGGCCGCTCCGCCGCCGGGCCGCGTCTATACGCGCCCGCTGCTGCCGTCCGAGCGCGGGACCACGGTTCCGTCCACCGCCCCTTCGCCGGCGGCGCCCCCCGCGCCGGCCCCCGCGACTACGACAACGGCCCCCGCACAGAACAAGTGAACCGAATGCGGAATGAGCCGAATGCGGAATGCGGAGTGAACCGAATGCGGAGTGAGCCGAATGCCGAATGCGGAATGCGGAGTGACCCGCAACGGCAACTGGTCGCTGGCCGCCCGCCACTGACCACTGACGGCTGGTCGCTGCCAACTGCCGGCGGCCGGCGGAGGATTGCCACCTGTCGTTTTTTGGCTTGACTTGGCGGGGCAAATTCGAGAGAGATTCTGTTTAAGGGTTGCTCAGGGGGAACTCTGAGGCAATGGAAGGAGGTGGGTCAGGCCCGGTCGGGAAAGGAAGCGCTTCCGGGCCGTTCGGGTGCGGCGATAGGCTTCATCGTCATCCATTATGAATTCTCCGTCCTTGCCGCGACCGAACGAAGGTTTCTTGCTGCACGAATTCCCTGAGCCTTCCTCACGCCGCCGACGTGCGGGCGTGTGCTACGACAGCTTATCCGAAAGGATGCCTTGAGATGCAATCCAAAGGGAAACGTGAAGGTTTTACGCTGATTGAGCTTTTGATCGTCGTCGCGATCATCGCGATCCTGGCGGCCATTGCCGTGCCCAACTTTTTGGAGGCGCAAATACGCTCCAAAGTGGCCCGCGCCCAAAACGATCTCAGGTCCGTCGCCACGGGCATGGAAGCTTACCGTGTGGACTGGAACAGTCTGCCGCTTCTGGACTCCTGGGCCAATCAGCTGGGAGGGGCGGCAGGTCGGAGGAACATGAATCCGGGGGCGTTGTGGTGGGCGCTTACGACCCCCATACCGTATCTGACCCAGGCAATCATGGA
>Ga0315274_10001691_pt1 | contig 33714 bp, 27 predicted proteins | sample YL17G02_20_MG_FD_203700 | JGI IMG/M metagenome (GOLD analysis project Ga0315274, IMG submission 203700) | Sediment microbial communities from Yellowstone Lake, YNP, Wyoming, USA - YL17G02_20 | ecosystem: Environmental > Aquatic > Freshwater > Lake > Sediment | place: USA: Wyoming | collected...
AAGGCGCGCCGGACGCGGAGGGGGTCGATTCGGCCGCGTACGACTCACCGCATGGATCTTCGGACGAGCCAGCCGCCGCCAGCAACGGATCGGTCGCGCCATAGATCGAACCGGCGAGCTGCTGCGCCCCGATGATCGCAAACGGCAGGATCAAACCGAGAAGCAGGGCATACTCCACCATATTCTGGCCGGAACGTCCCAAAAGCCTCTTGAGTAGCTGCTTCATGTCCATTGTCCCGTCTTGGGAATTCTCGTGCTTCTTTTCGCGCGTGTGTCCCATTTTGCAGATTTTGTCCGCTTCACCTGGCTGGTTTGGTGCCCCCAATCCGCCGCATGCGCGTGACTCAAAAAGTCACAAGTACAAAAAACCGGGTACTTTCGCGCAAATCCCGCGCCGCGTCCGCGTTCGGGGTGACCAAGCGGCGGTGAAACGTTCGGGCCTCCCTGGCCACAAGCGTGAAGTGACATAGTGTCCTGAGCGATGGTTGCGGCCTCTGTCTGCGACGGCGCGTGCATGCCTCAGGCGGGCAGGTCATTCCGCTGAAGATGCGCGTCGACCACAGCCCTGGTTCGCGGTATTATGATAAGGGCACCATGCAGACCGAAGGCAAATATGCAGTGAGTTTGACAGGCCCGGAAATCATGATTGTGCCGGACGCCGAAGTGTTGTCTGCCAGGGCCGCCCACCTGCTGGTGACCCAGATCGAAGGGACCGTGCAGGCGGGGACCCGCCCCACGGTAGCGCTGACCGGGGGATCAACTCCGAAGCGCCTCTACCACCTGCTTGCGCATGACGATGCGGTTAGGAGGCGTATCCCCTGGAACGAAGTGCATTTCTTTTGGGGCGATGAGCGTCACGTGCCTCCTGAGCACGGAGACAGCAACTACCGGATGGCGCGAGAGGCCTTTCTGTCCGCGGTGCCGGTGTCCGCTCAGAACATCCACAGAATCCATGCGGAAAACACTGACGCGTCGGCGGCGGCAACGGAGTACGAGCGGCAATTGCGCACGTTGTTCGGACTGGAGGAGGGACAGTTCCCCCGTTTCACGTGTGTCCTGTTGGGCATGGGAGCAGACGGACACACAGCATCCCTCTTCCCCGGCACAGCAGCTCTTGGTGAGCAGAGATGTCTGGTGGTTGCCAACTGGGTGGAGCAACTTCAGACCTATCGAATAACGTTGACGGTTCCGGTGCTCAACAGTGCCGAACTGGTGATCTTCCTTGTCAGTGGGCGCGAGAAGGCGGAGGCCCTCCGTGCCGTGCTGGAAGGGGCGTGGCAGCCGGAGCAGTTCCCGGCGCAGTTGATCCGACCTGCGGAGGGCAGACTCGTATGGATTGTCGACCACGCTGCCGCAAGTAGGCTGACTTGCGAGGGGTAGGATCGGGGTCTGCTGAGAACTGAGCCCCGACGTGCTTGACGGCGCATATGCAATAGGCGGCACGTCGGCTGCCCCCGGCCATGCAGCGCCCGCCGCATTCGGTCCGTTTCTTTTGTTTACGGGTTCTGCGAGGTCAAGGTGGCCTCGTGGCGGCCGCGTAGCGCGCCTTCTGTGCTTGGTCAGGCCGTCCCCCCCGCTTCTGGTCGTTGACAGCCGCAAGCCGCTGAGCCGGACGCAGGAAGTGCTCGTGGCGTTGCCTGGCGATTGGGACGGCAAGACTTCCTTGCAAAAGCGGGGTCCGTTACTCAATAATGGAGGGAAAATCCGGACGGTTCCCCAGCCTCGAAAGGCAGAACAGGATGAGAAGGATCTGGGAATCGTTGAGAAGCGATGCCGGGCAAAGCCTCGTGGAGTATGCTTTTATCGTGGTGCTTGTGGTCATTGTGCTGATTGCCGCACTGACGGCTTTCGGCGGCAAGACTTCGAACACGATTGACAAAGTCACGAACGCAATACCATGATATGGTGCGTAGCGAGGCTATCCTTAGGTCATGACCCGTGCTGATGTGAAGTGGTCCTGAGTCGAGAGGGGAGGCGTCGAAGGTCGCGGATTGTCAGACCTTGGCGTCCGACTTCAGGCAGAATCCGGCCCAGACTGCTCCGGTGCAACAAACAGACAGCCCGATGCAGGGAGACTGCGTGTCGCCGTGCAATCGGGCTTGATCATTCAGTGTCTACCGGCCGAATCGTCAGGCTTGAGTCGTCAATGCCTTCCGACGCCGGGCATCAATTCAGGCCTTTGCCATGCGACCCGAGCCTGTTCGTGGGGCAGCCAACGGCGTGTCTGGCTTTCTGGCAATGACTCTACCGGTGCCCCATCGACCAGCATGCATCCTGTCGATTTCCGCTTTGAATTCCTCGTGAGCCTTCTGGACCCAGTCCGAGCCGAGATACCTTGTGAACTCCTGCTTATGCTCGAAAAGCTTGCGGTCAAGAGCCCTCCATCCGACTTCGATGTCCCGCTCGGTAATGTCATCTGCGTGGACTATGCAGTAGCCCATGCCCCTGAGGATTTGCACGAGCTCGTCCAACGCCCACGCCCATTTGGAGAATGAGCCACTCAAGTCATCGGGGCTTTCCCCACGGAGCTCAAACGTGAAGGCGAGGCGTCCTCCGGGGGCAAGGACTCGGTTGAACACTTCCAACCAGTCCTCGCGGTGCTCAAGCGATGCCTGGTTCCAGACAACGCTGAAGCTGTTGTCCTCAAACGGGAGGTCACAGGCGTCTGCCACTTCGAAGCTAAGCAGGTCCGACAGGCCTGTGACCGCGGCAAGACGGTTTGCCGCAGACACGACATCCGGATTAATGTCGACCCCGGTAACTCTGCATCCGAACGAAACTGCAAGCTGGATGGCCGGACCGCCGATGAAACAGCAGACATCGAGAACGTGGTCTGAGGAAGATACCTCTGCCAGTTCTGCCAGTTCTCGCGTGTCCTGTGCTCCGCCGAGATGATACTGCAGCCCGGCGACAAACCTTGTGTAGCTCGAGCCGAAGTAGCCGCCGAGTAGCGCCGGACGGATCATGCGCTCGATCCGGTCGAACAGATCATCTCCTTCAGGAAGCCGCCAGCCAGCCAAGACCTCATTGAGTGGCGGTCTTTCGCGCATGCTCTCGGTGCCAATTGTCAACTATCTGGTCTCCGCACAAGAGACGCTGGATCATACACTCTTTAACGCCTGACGGCCCGACCGTCAGGCTTGAGCCGTCAACGCCATCTTCTCAGTGCTGATTTCGCTAATAGGCAAGCCGCCGCAAAGCCTTGGGGGGCGCAGGCCCTTCACAAAGAGCTGTCCTCCCCGCGTTCGACCATCACTGCGGCTTCCTGCAGACGGCGATTAAGTGCGTGCCCATATCGAGGCAGCCCGACTCGGCGCAGGCTTCAAGCTCCATCTCCAGGAGGTGCTCCCAGGCTGCCGGATTATCTCGTATTGCCTTTAGCTCCTCGTCCCACGTGGCCGAGAGGCAATTGCTCGCGGACATAACCTCAATGCTCAAGCCTGCTTCCTCAAGGAAAGAGGCGAACTCAGCAGCCCGGAACATGTGGATCGACTGCCAAGGGAAACCTTCGCGAGGCGTAAGATCACCAGAAGCTATGATCGGCCTGTTCACTTCTGCTGGAATCTTGTCAAGGGATGGTATGACGAAGTGATGCACCGCCCCCCACAAGCTCATGACGCTGAAGAAGAGCAGACCGCCCGGCCTCGTCACGCGAATCAGTTCGCGGACGGCATCCGTACGTGCCTCAAACACATAACTAAGCGGGCCACCATAGCAGACAACAGCATCGAACTCCTCATCCTGAAAGTGCGGTCCAAGCTCGCACATGTCGCATTCGACCCAGCTCTCGACGCGGCCGGCGAACTGGAATTCGTGCGCCTTCTGGCGGTTCAACTCAAGCTGAACGGGCGAGATGTCAGCGACCACAATGCTCCTGACGAGGGTCGCGAGCTCTCGCGTGAATCGCCCCGCGCCTGCCCCGATTTCCAGGACGCGGTCCTCCGACTTCAGGAATTCCTTCAGGTAGTGCAGGTGCAGGTGCCACTTGACCTGCTCGACAGGGCTCTCGTCCCACCGAGTCCATTCTCTCTCGCCATACCTATCGTAAAAGGACCTAACCCAGCCTGGATCGTAATTGACCATTACCTAGCCTCCGCCGTGGAGTCCTGGTTCTCGGGTAGGTCCCCGTACTGCCACGTGCGCTTTGTCTCGGTCGTAACATGCGTCACCTTTCCTGCCTGGAAGCGCATCATGGCCGTTCCATGGAGCCGGCGCATCATAGCATCTGCCAGGAACAGGAGCAAGTTCTTGAGCGTCCGCCCCGATGATGACGAGGAAGCGGCAGAGCCGCCGGTCTGAGAGACTCTGTTGCTGCAACCGAGAGCCAGGCGCGCGATTCTGGGCGCGGGAAAGTTGACAAGCCCCTGCCTCCCGCGTAGACTCACACCCCTGCCGGACGAATCCCGGGCGACCCGATGCGGCCGCACGGTCTCACTGCCGGAGTTGTGGCGTCGCATTCACACAATACTCTACAGGATAAGGATCAAGTGAAGGGAGGATCAGATGTCAATGACGCCTAAGCAGTTGAAAGACAATCTTAAAGGAGTAGTGCACTTGGTCATGACTCCTTTCGGCAAGGATGAGGAGGTGGATGAGCCCGCCCTCAGAGAAACGACAAGCCACATAGCGTCCAAGCTGGAAGGCGAGGATGCCGTCTTTCTTGCCCTTGGGAGCACAGGTGAGTTCTACGCCATGTCAGATGACGAGTGCAGAAGGGTCGCTCAGATTGTCGTCGAGGCAGTAGATGGAAGGTTTCCCGTAATAATCGGGACCTCCCGCGCCGGAACAAAACCGACCATTGAGATGAGCCGGCATGCCCAGAGTGTGGGCGCAGACGGGGTAATGGTTACCCACCCCTACTACCATCTGGTAACCAAGGAAGGCCTTTTCAGACATTACAGCAGGGTGGCTGATAGCATTGATATCGGGATCATGGTTTACAACAATCCTGTGACGACCAAGCATTATGTCACACCTGATCTCATGGCGAGGCTCTCAAAGATAGATAACATCATAGCGGACAAAGAGAACTCGCAGGATGCGCTCCATTACTACTTCATGCAGAGAGCGGTCGACCCGAAGGACATGGTGGTGATATGCGGTCCCGGCCAACTCATGTACACGTTTGAAGCTCTATACGGGAGCCCGGGCTACGTCACAGAGCTGGCCAATTTTGTACCGGATCTTGCAGTCGCGCTGTATAAGGCTGGCAAGGAAAGGGACTTCGATAAACTGACGGAACTCGCAGACAAAATAGCACCATATCACGAATTCATTGGCAGGGTCGCCGCGAAACAGGGCCCTCTGCCGACAGTGCTCTCTCCCCACATTTCAATCCCTGCTCTTCCCTTCTACCAGAGCGTGTGCAAGGAAGCGATGAAGTTGGTGGGACTTCCTGGCGGGAGGGTGAGAGACCCAATGGAAAGCATGCCGGCGGAGGACCGGGCCGAGCTGCGGCGGATCTTGAAGGGCATGGGCGCTCTTTAGGAGCGCCGGCGGCGGACGACGCTGACGGCAAGCGGCCGAGGCAGTGGGCACCTTGCCGCCCCAATCGGCTGTCTGTGTGCTCGTGGCACGCAGCGCAGAACACGGCACAGAGCGCGCCTGTTGGCTGGTGGCAGAGGGTGGACGGGATGATCCCGGGGCATCACGCGCTGGGACACGCTGTCCGCAAAGGAGGAGAACAGTTTGGCGCTGAAGATCAAGGACGGCGAGACGATTCTCTTCATCGGTGACAGCATCACCGACTGCGGCCGGACCGGCGCCCAGGCACCCCTGGGCAGTGGCTACGTGAAACTGTTCGCGGACCTCGTCACGGTCCGCGAGCCCGGCAAGAAACTCACCATCATCAACAAGGGCATCGGCGGCAACAAGGTCACCGACCTCCGGGCGCGCTGGAGCGACGACGTGCTCCGCCACAAGCCTGACTGGCTCTCGGTGAAGGTGGGCATCAACGATTTCTTCTTCGCCCGCGAGAACCCCCAGGGTAGCGTCGCCACCGCCAGGTTCGAAGAGTCCTACGACGTTATCCTTTCGCGCACCCGCGAGACCCTGCCCGACTGCCGCATGCTGCTGATTGATCCGTTCTACCTGAGCCGCGACGAATCGCCGAGCAGCATCCGCTCCGCGGTGCTCAAGGAGCTGCCCGACTTCATCGGCGTCGTGCACCGCATGAGCAGACGGTTCGGCACGCGCCTGGTGAAGACGCACGAGATGTTCCAGCGGCTCCTGGAGAGCCACGAGTCGGACGAGTTCTGCTTGGAGCCCGTGCACCCGAACCTGACCGGCCATCTGGCAATCGCCGAGGCCGTCTACGCGGCCTTGAGCCGGTAACGGGCCGACAAAGCACGTCCCGTCGCCTTTCCTCCCACGGTCCCTGCGCGGGTGCAGGGGGGGAATGTCCCGATCAGCGCCGGCGATATCGGCGGAGGGGCGGGACGAGCCGCTGGGGATCTTGAAGGACATGGGCGGCGTCTGGAAGTGCGGGCGACGGCACCTATGACGGCAAGACCCGACTCAGAAGGGGGCAGGGGGCCGAGGGGCTGTGGATGGCTCAGGAGGCCGCTATAGGGGCTTTAGCCGGGCAAGACGGGTACAAAGAACTGGAGCGGGCGAGGGGATTCGAACCCCCGACTTTCAGCTTGGGAAGCTGCGGGCAGGGGGATGTAAGTGCTTCTGAGAAAGGACTTACGACAGGGGGTGCGGACGCTTGCACCAATGCTTGCACCGGCGAAGCGGAAAACGTGCATACGGACTGCCTTGAAGAGCTTGCGGCGATGCTGCGGGAACTGTCTCCTGCGGAACGTGCCGAGCTCGCCTCAATCCTGGGCGCTCCTGAGTCGTAGGGGATAAGATCGCGGGGGCGTGGCCAAGGTAGCCTATGGCGTCTCGATAGACACGTGCCGCGGGGGCATTTCCTGTGAGCATCTAAGCTCGCAGGATAGCCTTGAGACGCGCGATGGTAGGTTCTGTCGCGACTCACGTACCGTCACAGGGGGGAAAGCTGCGCTGTAAGTTGCTTGGTGAGAAGGTGACGTTGCGTTTGTTGGACCGGCTTGGTGGTCGCTAATACGCAAGAGGCGTTCCACAAACACGGAACTGATCGCAGTTAAGTTGTCCGCGTGTGAGCACTTAGGACAAGCACTAAGTCGCTACTTGCGAGGTATGGATAATTACCCAAAAGGTATTAGAAAAGCATCTGAACTGTATGTTAGGCTGCATGAAGAAGCCTCGCGCGTGCGCGCGAGGTATACCCCGGGGGAGTTGCGGAAGGGCGAGTTCTGCCGGACACGGGCGTCAAAGAAAACCCCCGACGGCAGCAACCGCCGGGGGCGCAAGGGGCAAGACACGCCGAAGCGCGTCCAGCCTCAAGCGTAAGCATATCAGGGAGCCAGCATAGAGTCAATGCCGTTGCCCAGCCGCTAGTCATAGAGTCCGCCGTTGCCGAAAGCTTCCAGGTCCTCCCATCCGTTGACGATTCGGGCGTAATGGGCGGTCGTCGTGGGGGAACTGTGGCCGGCTATGTCCTGCACAAGCCGCAGGTTCTTGGTGAGTTTGTAGAGGTACGTCAGCGCCGTGTGGCGGGCACAATGGATCGAATACCGGGCGCTGTCGATCCCGGCTTCGGACAGTGCCTGTTTGAACTGGTACTTCAGGGCATCCGGCGTGTAGTGCCGCCATTCACCGTGCATCTGTGCGGCGAAGAGCGGCGAGTCGGGATCGGTCGGCTGCTTGGCGTGGCGCTTCCATTCCACGAACTCGGCAAGGTGCGTTTTCAGGTTGGCCAGGGGACCGGAAAGCGGTATCGTGCGCTTCTTGCCGCCTTTGCCCTGGCGGACTGTGAGCTGAGGTCGGCTGCCGTTCTCGCGTAGATCCCCGACGCTCAAGGCGGCAATCTCCGATACCCGGAGCCCTGCCGTCAGGGCTAGGTCCACCACTGCCCAACGGACCACGCCCGTGCGCCGGCCCTTCGCCAGGTCCACAACAGCGCGCCCCCTGAGCACGTTGCGAAGGCGCTTGACCTCGTCCAGGTCCATGATCTTGCTTTCATCCGGCTTCCACTGCGGTTTTGTCATTGTCTTGCTCCCTGTAGTCTCACGATAGAGAATGATAGGGGGCGGTTGCCCGCCCCCCGTGCCGGTCAGATCATTTCCCCCTGTTCGATGCTTTGGAGCATGGCCCGGAAGTTGTTGCGGCAGTTTTGGGCCAGTCTCACGTAGCTTTCCAGGGGCTTTCCGTTCAACCCTTCAGCCGTTGCGATCTCCCGTGCCCGCTCTGCGAAAGCCTTTGCCAGACCTTGAGAGGACAGCCGAATCTCAGAGCAGCGGGACAGTAGGGGAGAGGCGTCAATCCGTTCGTCGAATATGTCGGCCTGCGCCTCTACCGTGGTAGTGAAGACAAACACCACGTGGGCCGGGATTGGTTCCAGCAGCGTCAACAGCCTGCGAATGGCGCCCGGCGTCAAGCCATGCGCCTCATTCACGATGTAGGCCCTTCCCGTCTTGCCGGGCGGCCCTAATCCAGACTGCCACATGGTGCGTTCGATCTCGTCAAGCGCCGTGGGCGTCACCTTGCCGCCGTCCAACTCCACAATCGAAATCGGGCTTGCGATCTCGGCAGCAATCAGCCGGGCAAGCGTCGTCTTGCCAACCCCGCTCGGCCCCGACAGCCAGTAGGCCCGCCCGCCCAAGCTCCGGCGGGCGAGGTTCTGAATTGCCCGGACGGCCTTATCCTGCCCGACTACTTCCGAGAACCGCGCCGGTCTGTACTGTTCTGCGAGTTGCATGGTCAGGCTCCTTTCCCCGCCAGCGCGGTTGATTCGTCGAGGATAAGGGCGACCACGTTGCAGACTCGCTCAAGCAGCCTGTTGCAGGCTGTAAGGGCCTTGGTGCGATTCTCTTGGCAGTAGCGCATGATGTAGGTCCATGCGCCGCCCCGGTCGGCTTCTGTGTCGTTTCCAAGGCATTCAAGCAGTGTTGCGCCGGCAAGTTCTGCCACAATCTCACGGTCAGGCTTACTGCTTCTCCCCATTTCACCCAAACGGTCGTCTGCCGCGTGGCTTAGCTCATGCGCCCACGTCGAAAGGTTCTTGACGCCAAGGGCGATTCCCTTTCCAGGCTGGTAATAGCCTAGGTACCCGCTTTCGTGCCCGTTGTAGCTTTCAACGTCCAATCTCCAGGCTTTGGCAAGGTCATGCAAGGGAAGGGACCTAAGCCAGTTCTCGGCTTCATGGTCCGTCTCAATCGGCTTTCCTTCGGTTTGCGGAAGCCCGAAGACCGGGGAACTGGTAAACCCAATGCAACGGGCTTCTTCGACGGTTTCACCGGTTGCCTTGTCCTCAGTTTCGGCTTTGACAGTAACCGGTATGAGGATGCTGCAACGGGCCTTTTCCCCTTTCTTGACGTGCCTGCCGGCTTGCTTCCATTGCCTGAAGCCCCTTGCATCCGAGTAGCCGGCAAGGGCAACAAGCAGTTGATTGCTCCAGGACCACGACCGGCAAGGGCTTGTGTCCTTGCGCCGGATGAACATATTGGCAAGGGCCTTTGGTACAGTCCCTTGCTCGAAAGCTTCCACAATTGCTTGTGCTGAGGCTTCGGCTTGTCTGTAGAACTTCATTGGTCTTGCTCCTTGCGTTGAAGGAACTGCTACACGTTCAAGACATCCGGCTTTGTCTGCGCCCGGTTGCTGCCGGGCGCGTCTGCTTCATTGGCCTTTCTCCTCTCCAAGAGCAACGTAATTTTAGTGTGTCTGCGCCCTATTTTACCACAACATACGTTCATGTCAAGCATAATTTTCGTAAAATGCTATTTCTAATGAAATGGCCAAGGGCGAGAAAGGCCACGAGACCGGCCCTGGAACGGCGAGGATGGGCAGCAAGAGAATCCGAGAACGGGGCGAAAAAGGGGCAGCAAACTCGTCAAGGATTCTGCCGGCAGGGGGCGCCGGTTTGTGCTTCTCGCCTTTCCGGTGTCAGGGCAGAACGGGTTACGCGAGAGAGAAGACCGAGGAGACCGATCATCCTACCGGCTTGCCGGCGAGTCTGTCCCGTGCCCCGTCACCGAGCACCACGTCAAAACGAGGGGAAAACCGGCTGAAAAGGGACACAAAACGCCCTGCAAACCGGCTGCAATAGGCCATGCAGCACGCCCCGTAGTGGCGCCCGTTGCCTGCCGAAGGACGCCGGGGGAGGGGCGCAGGGCATGCCGGCCCTTCGTTCTCATGCATTCGCCCGCACAGTTATTGTGGGAAAAGATCGGCGCATTGCCGTTGCCGCAGAATCCTAACCACGCCCCCACCCCCATTCATCTACCTCCCGCCAAGATAACTTCCTGTCGGAAGAATCCTGATTTCTGGACGCTTTGGTTTCTCGGTTTACCGTTTGGGTCCCGCCCGCTTCTTGAAAACGGCGCCGTGGCACAAGTGAACTAATTGATGTCACAAATTGCAACTCAATACGTTACGATAAGTCTGCGGAATACATAGCAGGTTGCTGTCGGTGCCCAAAAAGGCAAGGGATATCTTCAGTCCTAAGCGCCCGCGTGGGTGTCGCGAGGGCCTGTTTTCTATCCCGTGAAAACGCGCGTGTCTTTGCGCTTACGGTCTAAGTTCCCGCCCCCCTGCTGGTCAGCTTCAACGCTCTCCGTGTCCAGCATCGCCTGCAGCGCCGGTATCACCTTGTCCAACAGGGGACCGCTTGAGCGTAAGATATCCTCCGGGGGGAGCGCTACGCGCCGACTCGCGTGCGCGCGCGCGAGTCCCGGTGTCCTTCGCTGCATGGCTGGTTCGGCGCACACTGGCAGCGTTGGGGGTCTTCTGTTCCAGTGGCCTCTATGCCCCCGGCAGGGGCGGAGGTTGGATATCCGGATCATGCCCCCGAACTTACCTGCGGCCACGCCATTGGACCTCACGCGTGCGCGCGCGCGAAGCCCGGTGCTCGCTTCGCGATTGCTGCGGTGGACACTGGCAACGCCTGCAGCCTTCCGCACGGACGACATCGACTTCCCAGCTTCTCACACCACCGTCTGCACGAGCGCCCCCATGAATGCCACCCGTTAGACTTGGCAGTCTGACCCCCTCGCGGACGGCCAGACATGTCACTTCACCATCCGCATCGCCACAGACGCTTGCCCGTCCAGCATCGAGACCCAGAACACCCAGGAGCACGCGCTGAACCCCGGTTCTTCCGCCCCCACGAAGCCGCTGCTGGAAGTTCAGTTCATGTAGTGCTGGGCACACTCTCACCGCCAAGTTTCTTGTAGCCCTTGAGGTTGGCGATGCTCGTTGCGACTTGATGGGCGAGCGATTCGCGTGTCATCTTGTCAGTAGTAGCAATGCTGAGCGCAGCAGCAATGGCTCGGAGCCGTCCCATGGAGCACATCCTATCGTTCAGCAGCCTGCTGCGTATCTCGTCTACCGGCAATGGTTGGAACGACTCCACATCTGCCTTGGCGATAGCCATGTCCTCCTCAGTGGTCACTCGCGTGCGCTTCCTTGCTGTCCCCCTCCGACGCGGGGCCAATCCAGACAAGACTGGATTCTCCTGCGCCTTGGTGATCAGGGCTTGGAGAGACTCGATAGTCTTGTTCAATCCGTTGGCGCTCTCCTGCGATGGCAATGACTGAAGCGCCTTGTTGACAGAATTCAAGTAGTCGACGAGCGTGGCGATTTTCGCTCTTACCTCTTCCTTCTCAGCTTCTGTTGGGAGGGATCCGATCGTTTCCTCCAGACGATTGAGGAACGCTCTGGTCTTCAGCAATTCCGTTCTCTTGGATCGTGCCATTGTCGTTCAGAACCTCCTTAGAAACTCGTCAGTTATGCGGTTGTACTCTTGCTTATTGGTCGCTCGTCTGGCATTCTGAGTATCCTGATGCCACACTGGTACTGACATCTCGGCCGCCTCGCCATAGCCGATCAATTCCGTTGTGACATCGGCAAAACAGAGGTCGGCTCCAAGCAGCTCCTTTACTCTTTCCATCATTCGCTGGTGCGTGTTTGTGATCAAGCTACCGCCTATGCGCACCTTGACAAAGACGACGCCACCCAACTTGGCAACGGAAATAGAATCATGAACCACACCGGCGAAAGTACTTGCAGACCGCATCATATCCGCGATCTTGTTCACCTTGCTCTGAAGAATGCGGAGACCTATGGTCGAAAGGTGATCAGGAATGGCAGTGATGACATACCAATCACTTGCAACAATGGCATTCTGAGTCATCAGATATAGATTCGGCGGGCAGTCAATCAGGATGTAGTCGTAGCTGTTCCTCACGTCCTGGATGGCGAGTTTCAGGAACTGCCGTTCCCGCAGGAACTGCTTAGCGTTCTGGCGTAGTGCTTCGATTGTCGGAAATGTCCCTGGGACGCTTCCGCCGCCCAAGTCCTCTCCGAGCAAGTCCACGTCACAAGGTATCAGGTCGAGGTTAGGGATCCGCCCACGAGCAATCTGAATTGGCGTCTGCCAGACATGCCGCTTCGTGTCCAACGCGATCTTGTCTTGGAATCTCTTGTACATAGAAGCAATGGTGCCAGCCCTTCTTCGGAACTCTTCCCACTTCTCATAAGGTGCACACAGGAAGGTGAGGTTAGTCTGTGGATCGATGTCCACAAGTAAGGTCTTCTTGCCGTGATGCTCTGCGAGGCAACATCCGATATGATAGGTTGTCGTAGTCTTTCCCACGCCCCCTTTGTAGTTGATGAATGAGATAACCTTGGCATTGGCCATTCGTCACCTCGCTTTCTGTTACACCGGTTCAACTCCTTTGCGGCTTCGGTGATGCGTCGACTTCAACCATCGTCGTCACGATTTGCGCAACACGACAATGCTCTCCCTTGACGGTCTTCGGCCATACCTACCCATCTGCTGCGCGCTGTTGCCACGGTAGCGGACGGCAATTAGTTTGTCACAATATAGACCCGCGTCCTCTCCGATCTCTGCTGTCAGCTCGTCGACTAGGACCGGAACACCGCTGTACTGCGCGTTGCCGACGACCAAGGCCACATGGGCTCCGGGCTTGCAGACGCGAGCGACTTCCTGGAGGCAGAGATACATATCCAGGAAGTAACCTTCAATCATGCGGGGTACCCTGAGGTCTCGGCTCTTCTGCTCGATTCGTTTGAGCACATCTGTAAGCTGCCCGGGCAGAGCGTAACCGTGCGCTTCAGGCCGTTCCGGTCTTGCCTCAGGGTGTGAGTGGAAGCTCTGGTACCGGAGTCGCCGCGTTTCTTCCCAGTCCAGGAATGCGAGCATGAGTTCCACACCGAAGACCCGCGTGTAGTCGTGGCGATTGGGATAGGGGGGCGACGTGATGACTGCGGAATACGTCCCATCCGCATCGGGAAGCGCGCGTGCATCGGCCTCTCTCACCCGCCAGAGAGCGCGACGCGGCAGCTTTGCGTCCTGTATGTCGCGCAGCATGGCCTCGACGCGCCCAGAGATCGCCCTAGTAAGAGAAGTGGCCCGACTCGACTTCCGTACCCACTTCAACCATCCGCCGGTGGCCACGGCGCGGCTGAAGTGCGGCACCGTCGTCAGCACGGCCAGCCGGAAGAAGTCTCGCTCCGTCTCCGAGGCATTCATCTCTGCGATGTTGCGCAGGGTGCCCTCATACGCTCCCAGCAGCCTCCCAGGCAGGGCTTTGCGCACAAGCTCAGGGTAGTCGCTCTCCGCACCATTCCAGCGAGCCGGGTCAAGACGCTTCGACAGCCTGTCCCACTCGGCTTGCAGCCGCTTCAGGTCGTAGTTGGCCACCTTGACCCGCGACGCCAACACGGCCAGGGGAGACAGGTCGTACCCCGTCGCAGGCACGCCCTTCTCTTTGGCCGCCAGCAAGGTAGTACCCGCGCCCGCGAAGGGGTCCAGGATGTGGTCGTCCTCGCCCAGGCCCCACTCGTCAATGAGCGCGTGGACAAGCTCGCTGCTGAAACTGTGCGGGAAGACGTACCAGCGGTGGATTGGCTTCCCCTTAAGCGGCTTGGGCGTCACCCACTGCCGCCAGGCTGTCCGCTCTTCAACAGCGCAGTTCACCATCGTCCGTTGCGCCCTTCATCAATCGTGTCCGATCTCCTTGTAGGCGTTGCGCGGGAACTCGATCTTGACCGCCTGCCGGTAGACCGGATGGGAGAGCAGGAGCTCGCCCTTGTCCAGCCGCGTCAAGTGCGCCTTCACGTCCTGCGGAATGAACCGGTACGCCGTGTCCGACAGCTCCGACGAATCGCTCCGCCCGATCACCTTCGTGCCGCAGTTCCCTACCACCTGAGGGTGCACCTCACTCATGAACTGCTCAGCCGATATGAGCACCACGCCGAGCGAGCGGCCGCGAGCGGAGATATCGAGAACGTACTCCAGGATAGACGATTCCTCGCCCCGTCGCGCGGGCGCGTACTTGTTCAACTCGTCTACGAAGATGATGACCTTCTTCGGAAGGTCCCCGCGGTCATCAGGCGTGGCCTCGGCATACATCCTATAGACTTCCTGAATCAGGTGCCCGAAGACGAGCGCCTTCTCCTCATCCGTCAGGTTGGCGACGTCAACCACGGTCGTCTGCCCGCCACGGATCTGGCTTATCTCCTTGCCGAGATTGGAGGCGCGCCGGTCCGCGCGCTGCTCCACGAAGAGGCCCGACTGCCGGTTCTTGACTACCCGCCGCAGCACGCGAACAAACCGCCCCACAGACGACGCCGCAACCTGCTTGAACGACTGCGGTATGCCGCCGTCCATTAGTGGCTTGCCATTGAGCAGGTCATTCCATGTGCGCACGTTCCGCCACTGCGGCTCTTGATTGGCGATCCCCATTTGCACCTCGCCGATCAGGGCGCCCAGTGTATCCCACGGGTCGGGCACGCGGATGAGCAGGTCCAGCCCCGGCCCTGGATTGCCGTGCGAGCCGACGACGTCCTCCAGTGAGTACGCGTAGGTCTGGAACTGATCCGGCGGCTCGCCGAAGCAGTTGGGCAGGCCTGTCGTCTCGGTCTGCTTGCCCCACGGGAGCAGGTAGCGCACGTTCTCAAAGGGCTTGGGCCTCAGTCCGAGCTTCTCCCACTTCTCGTGGTCCTCGTGCGACAGACCCCTCGACTGGTCGATCACCAGGAGGTCGTTCTGCTTCACGTTGAGGATGATGACCGCTATGTCTTTCTCGCCCACCGTCTGGAGGATGGACTGGATGAGGAACATGCCATATGAGGTCTTCGTGGCGAGGCCCGATATGCCGGAGATGTTCACGTGCGCCCCTTCGGGGCCGAGCACATAGCGTGCGTCGAGGTAAACGCGTGCGCTGGCGCCGTTGGACATCTGAAGCAGCCCGGCAGGGATGCGGTCCTTCTCCTTCATGCCACTTATGCCGAGCGCCACGTGTATGCCCGGCTCATCCGCAAACCGAACGGGCGCCTCGCATTGCACCGGCATGTAGATGCCCATCGGATAGCGCTTCGGTTCCGAGGGATCGTAGTTCGCCAGCACGCTAACCTCGGCCACGTTCGCGCCCTGCCGTGGCGTCTGCGGCGTGCCCTCTACCTGTCCGAAGTCGCTCGAGATGTAGTTGGAGAGGTGCGAAGGTGAGTCGGTCACCTGTTTGACGTTCGTCACCAGACCGAATGTCCGCGTCCCCTGCATCTGCTCCGCCTCGACGATGTCGAACGGGTTCACGATCTTCTCGGGCGCCAGCCAGAACGAGAAGTCCTCCGACGAGGTCGGGTCGCGCTCCGTTGCAGAAGCCTTCCCGATGATCTCGCCGCTGCCTTGCTGTTGTTGTCCTATGTTCTGCTCGTCAGCCATCAGAGCCGTTCTCCCTTATCTGATCGTGATCCCTGCTCGCTGCGTCGGCCACTTGAGGCCGGCCTTCAGTACCTCAGTCGAGGCGAATCCGTTCTTCACCGCCTGCTCCGCCAGGTAGATGGCGTAGATGTGCGCGTGCCAGCGTATGTCTTGCCCGTGCGGCGTTACCTGTCGCTCGGCCACCAGGGCTGACGACAGTTCGTCAATCAACTCCGATGGCACCGCCTCGCAGCCGAGGTTCGGCAGTTCCACCTTCACCACGCCCATCAGCGGGTAGTCCAGATGCCGCTGCTCCCTCAGCCTTACATACCACACGACCACCTTCCCTGACCGGGCGGAGAAGGCGCACGTCCGTGCCGAGAAGGGCAGGCCGGCGATGAACTCGTAGAGGTTCATCGTCTGGCCACCGCGCGCACCGGGCAGCTTGAAGACCGGTTCACGGCTGAAGCTCTTGGCGACGCTCAGGAACTCCCTCACTGCGCTCCAACGGTACAGGTCCTTGCCCAGGTTGCCGTCGAGGACGAGCCATTCCCCAGCCTCGCGCTGGAGTTCGCGTCCAAGTTGCTCCTCTTTCATCGCCATGATGTGGTGCGCCTTGTGCGCGGCCCGCGACCGAGGTTCCTTGCCCGGCGAAGTCTTCTCCGTCTCCCCATCTTGCTCCATCGTATCGTGGAAGCCGTACTGGGCTCCGGCCTGGCCCACCAACTGCTCGACGCGATCCCCGAAGGACACGGCCTTCTTGTCCAGCATGAGGACCACCTTGTGCACGGGCTTGGCGACCCGCACGTGACCGTCGCCCTCTCGGAACACCGCTGCCGCTCCCACCTGGGCCACGTGCACCGGCGTGCGCCGCGTGCCTTCCAGAGCGTCGCCGAGGAAGAACGTCCTCGCCGACCCGTCCAGGAAGTAGCGCAGCAGGTGCTTCTCAGTGCGGTGCAGTGGCTTCAGCTCCACGTATGCCTTGCGGTTGGGCGCTTCGAGGAGGACGTCGAGGGTCTGATCGTCGCCGGCGCGCAGGCGGTCAATCACCTCGGCGTGGTCGGGCCGCATCAGGTCCTCCATTGCCTGCCCGGTGGCGGGCAGCACCTTCGCCTCCGTGGCGATACACTCCAGCGCCGCCTTCAGCCCCTCAAACGGATTGGCCATCGCCGCTCTCCTCACGAATCCGCCAAGGGTCGCGTCTGAGTATGTTAAGAGCCAGTTCCAGGGCCCTTTCGGCATCGTCTTGATGCAACTCGTGTGGAAGCGCGTTCTGTTGCACCATCCTCCTGGCGAAGTGATCGTCTGACCACGCCGGCCTGTGGTGGACGTACCCGACGCGCGTCTTGCGGAGCCAATGGCATTCCCCAGCCTCGGTGGGGCTGACAAGCCCGTACTCAGTCGCCTTCTCGATAAGCACGTAGAAGCCGGCCTTCTCGATCCATTCGTCTGTCACACCGTAGCTCGATCCCCCCATAGCAAGCCAACCGCGGAACGTGTTCTCCAGGAAGCATTGGCAGAGCACGACGCATCCGATGAACTGGCCGTTGATGTAACACCATCCGGCCTCTTCCACGACCTGTTTCGCCAGCAAGTCGTGGAAGGCAAACCACCCATCCTGAGGTCCAACGAGCTGCCGCACGAAGCGCGCACGCTCCCCGCGCGATCCCATGTCGGCCTCACTCTGGGATCTGAGCCACTGCTCCGTATTGGCGCCATCGAGAGACACGTTACGCCTCCTCCAGCGACTTCTTGATCTCGCTCAGTTCATCATCCGTAAGCCCCCACAGCTTGGCGGCCCACTGGTCGATCGCCTCTTCGATGCCTCTTACGTCGCCGGTCCGTCCACCAGATGCGGCCTTGTGTGCCTGCTCGGAGAGGTGTGCGAGCCTTGCGTGGGTCGGATCACCAGCCTCGTAGCCCGGGACATGCACGTAGTCCAGGACATGCGGGGTGCCGAAGCTCTTGCCGCCCTTCTGTGAGTAGCTCTGCACAGCGAAGTTGAACGGAGAACTGTTCACCACAGCACAGCAGTAGTGCGCCTCGCGGAGAGCTTTGCACGGAAGCAGCGTCACTATATGCTGAGGCACAACAGGCTTGCCTTCCTTTTCTGTGACGACCGCGGCCTTGATCTCACTGGCCATGTTCGGCCACACGACCTTGATCGGTGCGAACGTGTAACGGCCAACCCCAAACATCGAGTAGAACGGTCCCGTATCCATAAGATTCCGTACCACTCTTGTCTTCCTGGCGCGCAAGGCTGGTTCGAAGCGTTTGAGGTATGCATAGGCTCGGGGATACTCGCGCTGCATTGTCTTCTCGTCGATCCCCGTTCTGGTCTCGGGATCCTGAACCATCAGGATGTACGAATCAACGGAAGCGGTCCACTTCGATATGTCACGTTGGAAAAGCAGCGGGTAAAGAAGGTCTGGCTCAATAGCAGCCTGTGTCTTATCCACAGGACGCTTCGCCGTTTCAGTGATGTTCGACACTACTACGAGTCCACCGGGCCGTTCTGCGACCTTCTCAACCCAGAACACCCCTGAAGCCCCTCCTGTGTTGGCTCCTTCATGTGCTTCATACGATGAAGCCCCCAGGACCTTCCTCAGTGCACGGAGCGCGGACCTGCGTCCGGTAATCCACGAGGATGTCGCATCATCTACATCGACTGGCTCTGCATACCATTTGCGGTAGGTTATCTTCTCCGTTGTGACGTCCTCGTATGGTGTGTCGAACCCGATGGCACTGCCACGACCCTCCTGTTTCTTCTTCCAGTATTGGTAGGAGACGGGGTAGCTCACTGCCTTGCCCTTGGAGAAGACGGCCACAGCCGTGCGGTTGGCAGCGCCTTCGAATGGGTTCAACTCTACCATGTCTTCCACGACGACTGGGCCGAAAGGTGTTCCATCCGGTAGGACAAAGCGCCGGAAACCCTGGCCAGCGCCGGTCGTCTTGAAAAGGCTTTGCGTGAGCACAAAACCTAACTTGCCGCGCTGTCGCAGGTACTTGTCAGCGGCAACGTAAGTCATGAGCATGGCGATGTCCTTCTTGCCCTTACCGAGTATCGTGTCCATGCCGCCGTGCGGGAAGAGGCCGTAGTGCTCCCACAGGGGCATCGTCGAACGCCGGTACTCATCGGGCAGGTTCTCCCAATTCACCCAGGGTGGGTTGCCTACGACGTAGTGGCACGGCTCAATGAAGAGCGGCGCGAAGGAGTTCTTGATGATCCGCGCCCAGACGCCGTTCAGCCCCTCGTCGTGCAGCTCTTTCATCCTGCGGTAGAGGCTTCCCAGGTCATCAGCAGCTGCCTCCGCCTCCTGAGGCTGGAGCCTGGCGGCATCCGACACCCGGGCCAGGAATGCTTGTTCGCCGATTCCCGACTCGACCCCCTCGTCAAGGACGTTCGCCAGCGCGTCCATCCTTTCGCGTTCGGCAAACAGGGCCGGCACGCGGAACTCGCCCACCGAGGTCTTCAACGGGTAGACGTTGCCGTCGAACAGGCCCGTGCCCCGCGACGGCGCGAGCACAGAGTCCGCCTGGTAGACGGGGATGTCAATGTCGCCCTTGCGGGCCTTGAGAAGGTCGCCGAGTGCGAGCAGGTAGTTCGTGCGCGCCGCGATGACGGCCAGCGGGTTCAGGTCGAACCCAACGACGTTGCGCAGCGTGAGCTCAAGCGCCTCTGCGGGGTCCCGGTTCCTCTTGGCCACCCGTTCGCGGATGTACCTGATGAGGATGACCAGGAATGTGCCAGAACCGCACGCCGGGTCAAGGACGCGCTTCGTGGGGTCGCCCAGGTCGGCTTTGCCCAGCGTCTGGATGATGAGCCGCTCGGCGAGCCAGTCCGGGGTGTAGTATTCCCCCAGGTCGTGGCGAATTTCACGGGGCAGAAGGTAGTGATAGAGCTTCTTGAGCAGGTCTCGGGCGTTCTCGGGCGCGAGCTCCAGCGTGCCCGGATCGTAATCGGCCAGTCGCCTGACGAGCCCGCCGACCGCGGATTCGACATCCGCGTTCCAGGCGGAGAGGTACCAGCCGAAGAAGTCGCCCTCCAGGAAGTTGCGGATGCCATATTCCTTGAAGATGCCGCCGCGTTCGAGATCGGCTAATGCCTGGCGGAGTTCCTCTCCCTCCTTCGCGGCCATCTCCCTAAGCGGGCGCGCAGCGCCGCCGGCGAAACGTGCCGCGGCAAGCGACGCCACGAGCTTGATGAGCAGGGCATAGTAGGTGTGGAGCGCGAAGAAGACCTTCGGCGCGTCGGCATACTTCGGGTCGAGGCCCATGCCCTTCACGAAGGTGCGGAACTCATCCTTGCTCTCGATCCGCTCCGCCCACTCCTTGTAGTCCGTGGCCTCGCTGAAGAAGAGCGTCCACTGCTCGAACAACTTGGCGACGAGGGGATGCTTGCTGCTATGGAGCGCCGCATGAAGTGAACGCACAGCCCGTTGGGCGAGGAGCGTCTTGGGGCCGAAGTCAGTGACGAGGTTCTCTGGCACCAGCGCGGCGCCCTCTACGAGGGAGTAGAGCAGGCGCAGGAACCGCTCCGTGGTAGCCGCGTTCACCGGCAGGGGATCGTCGACGGACCACCCTTCGCCGACGCGGCGCACGAAGATGAAGTGGAAGCCATCGGTGGCGACGCCGGCGAGGCGCTGGGCCTCGCGTCTTTCACGCTTGGCGACGTCCAGGATGTAATCTTTCACCTGCTGAATGACGGCTGTGTTGCCTTTGCCGCGACTGGTGGGGCGGATCACGCCCGGCTTCTTGTACTCGAGCACGAGGCGGTTGTAGACCGAGTCCGCGCGGCCACGCGCAACCGAGAACTCGTCGCGTGGGATGATGACCATTCCTGCGGCCAAGCCGGCCTGTTCCAGTAGTTGAGCCGCCTCCCGCCGGAAGTCCGCCTCCGTGCCGCCTCGGTTCGCGGCAGCGAGGAGTTGCCGGGCAATCTCGGGCGCTTGCTCTGCGGCCGTTCTCTCAATGTCCTCAACGCCCACGCTCGTGTCCCCCCTTGTTCTCCTTGTCCTGTCGCGGGTTGCGGGCCAGCCACTCGTCAACAGCGTCCTTGTGGAAGCGCCACTGCTTGCCCACCTTCTGCCCAGGCAGCGCCCCCGACTGCACGAGCTTGTAGAGCGTGGACTTCGACACGCGCAGGTAGACGGAAAGCTCGTCAATGGTCATGATGTCGTTCGCCACGCGTCCCATCCGCTGCAACTCCTCTGTGCCGTGAAACGCACGATAGTCCGTTTCCGCGCCCATCTTAGCCGTATCTATCCGATTCTGTCAAGCCCTGGTAACCGGAACTGCAAGCGTACGTTTGTCCCTGTCAAAGGTGGGGGCGGCCGAGCCGGTTGTTCCAGGTGGTTTGCAGTCCGTGATGCTGCTACAATAGCAGCCACATGCTGCGATGGGGTGGCAGGCGGCAGGGACCCTGATAGCGGAGATCCGGCAATGGCACTGTGGCTGACCCGAGCGGGACGACATGGGGAGTACGAGCAGCGGTTCCTTGACGAGAGCCGCATTTACTGCACGTGGGGAGAACTCAGCCGCGACCTCAGCAAGCTCGAGGACAGGACTAGGCTGTACGAGGTGCTGGGCGAGGTTTACCCGGATGCAAAGCACAAGACCGTCCTCAACTGGGCCGGGCAGATCTGGCCCTTCGTACACGAGATGGCGGCCAACGACTGGGTGGTTCTGCCCAGCAAGATGAAAGCCGCCATCCACGTTGGCGAGATTCGCGGCGACTACGTCTTCGACCCCAAGGCAGAAGATCCTTACTACCATTACCGCGAGGTCAGGTGGATTGCCACGAACATCCCTCGGTCGAACTTCGCTCAGGATCTGCTTTACTCCTTCGGCGCGTTCATGACCATCTGTCGAATCGTGCGTAACGACGCCGAGAAACGCGTTCGGGCGATGGGTGCGGCTGGCTGGAAACCTGTCGGGCCAGTGACATTGCCGCCCGGTGAGGACGAGGAGATTGACCTGGAGGAGGTGGGGCGCGACCAGATTGCCAAGCTCGTCGCTCGGCGGTTCAAGGGGCACGCCATGACCGTACTGGTGGATGCGCTTCTGCGTACTCAGGGATACACCACGTTCCGGAGTCCGGAGGGACCGGACAAGGGAGTAGACATTCTGGCTGCCCCCGGACCGCTTGGCTTCGGCCGCCCGCGCATCGCAGTGCAAGTTAAGTCTGGCGACGCGCCGGTGGACAGGCCTACACTTGACCAGCTCATCGGGACGATGCAGAACGTCCAGGCGGACCAGGGCCTGTTGGTGTCCTGGGGCGGTTTCAAGAGCTCAATCGACAGGGAAACGGCCCATCACTTCTTCCGCGTCCGGCTCTGGGGTCAAGATGATTTGATTGAGCAGCTACTCGAGCAATACGCCAAGCTCGATGAAGACCTGCGAGCCGAACTACCACTGAAGCGCATCTGGGCTGTGGCACTCGAGGAGGAAGGTACGTAGAGGCTCAGCCCAATGGATGAGGAAGCCATACTACTTAGGGGGAACGCCTCATGTCCGACGAAGTAGCAATACCGAATGAATTCTGGGGACGTCTGGGAGATCTGTATCCTCCGAATGTATGGCCACTGGAGGAGGACGCTGTCCGTGCGATACTTCCTTGCGTTCTGAAGGCGCTGTCGCCGCGGTACCGTGTCGCTGAGCCGATCGGTGTGGGTGGTGCAGGTATAGTCATGAAGCTGCTTGACACAAACTTGCAGATCAACGTAGCTTTGAAGATGGCTCGGCCTGTGCGAGGAAGAGAGAGCGTTCTTAACGAGATCATAGCCAGTGAGATATCACGTCTGCGGGATTCTTCCCATCCGAACATCATCTCTATTTTCTATCAGGGGGCAGCCGAATGGCAAGGACAGATATGGCCCTACTACGTGATGGAGTACTTAAATGGGGCGCTCGATGCCTTCGATTATGTGCGACAGCAACACCCCCATGCGCCGACGTTAAAAAGTGTCATCCGCCAAGTCTTGGAGGGGCTGAAGCATCTTCACGACCGTAAGACGATCCACGGCGATGTCAAGCTTGAGAATGTGCTCGTTGCTCCGAACGGGCAGGTAAAGCTCTCCGACTTGGGGTCGGCTCGGCTTCTGGACGAGGGCCCCGAGGAGACAGTCCTTCCCTTCACAGTGCCCTGGGCACATCCACATCTAACAGCGCTGACTTATGAGACGTCGGTGACTGATCGAGATCGTGCGCGTGTGACGATAAGGCGAAGCAGCCTCCGAAAAGCCTTTGACCTGTATGCTCTCGGCCAGAATCTGAGACGCGTTCTCGGATTCTATGACCCGAGCGAGGTGAGAGCTCTGCCACCATACGTGCGCGCATATATGGAACTCATGGCTTGTCGAATGTTGGACGGGCTGAACCGCGATGAGGAGTGCGCGTTAGGGCTCCCCAGGAGCTGTTTCGGCGAGTTGAAGTACGGGGAGGAGGACATTGCGCGAGTCGTAGAGGACGCTCGCAAGTTGACTGGCGAGTATGCAATACATGACGTGATCCCAGAGCTGGACCACCACTTCCCTACGACGATTCAGGTATCCTCAGCGGGGTCACCTGCGTTCACCGAGGGGGTAGCTGCGATCCTCAAAAGCGAGCCCATGAAAAGGTCGGGGGTCATCACACAACTTGGGCTTATCTGTCGCGTTTACCCTACCGCTCGCCACAGCCGTCTCGAGCACGTACTCGGAACGTTTGCCAACGTCTGCCGATACGTGGATGCTTTGTGGAACGACCGAATTAACCCACTGTTCCGGCAGCTAGTATCTGAGCAAGATGTTAAGGCCGTGCTGGTCGCTGCATTGTGCCACGATGTTGGCTACTATCCTTCAGCCCACGATTTTGATGAGGCATGTGAGGACATCTTTTCACACAGAATGTTGACGAATAGGATTATGGCCGGTGAGTTGTTAGCGCCAGGCATGGACGAGCTCTTTCATGCAATCCAGAACGAGTGGCAGGTGCTTCCGTCGCGTGTTGCGGAGATATTGTCAGTGAGCCCGGCTGATCTCGATGAGCCTTTCGTCGACCGCCTATTGCATACTCTTATAGATGGGCCCATTGATGCGGATAAGCTCGACTACCTTGTTCGCGATTCAGTCAATCTCAGTGTGCCGTATGGTCATGGGATCGACCTCGATCGACTCCTGAAATGTCTAACTGTGGCGTTCCGGCCCGAAGGGGACAGGACATTCGTAACCGTAGGCATCCATGAGAAAGGGAAGGTTCCTGCCGAGTCGGTGGCGTTTGCCCGTTACGCTCTGTTCGGGGCAGTCTACTGGCACCATACCGTGCGAGCGATGAAGGCAATGCTCCACAGAGCAATTTGGAACGCTATCCCGAAAGAGCAAGGGAACGTGGACAAGAGGACGTCCGCGTATAAGGCGTTCTGTCGTAGCTTCGTGGAGTTCGCGCACTCCGCTCTTCCTGCAACAGTCACCCAGGGCAGCCTCTGGGCTGAACAGGTTGGCACCGCTTTGCCTGCAGCACCAGACATACCGCCAACGGACCTCCGCATGATCCATTGGTTACACGAGAAGACGGATGCCGAGGGGAAATCGTTACTTAGGATGATATGTGAACGTCGTTTGTTCAAGCGTCTCTTGGTTCTGAGCTCTGGGAGAACGCAGGACTTATGGCATGGCCTCGTCGAGCTGGCCAAAGACGCCTCCTGCGCAGAGCTGATCAATCTTCAGAACGAGGTTCAACGCGGTCTGATACGCGTGCTCAGCGCGCAGAAGGCACGAGCAGAAACCGAACCGGGAAGAACCGTGTCAGCATTGGCCCCAGATGTGATAGAGGCTGTCGAGGCGATGGACACCCGGGGAGACGTCCTATTCTTGGTGGATATTCCGCGTCAACGACCAGGGAGCCAAGTTGAACTATGCTATCTGCCCGAACATAGGCGCGGTGCACCGTTTGTCGCCAGGAGCGAGAAAGCCGGACTGGAGTACTCGAAGATCTGGGCTGACCTGTCTGAGTCGTTGCTCGCTTCCATAGGAAAGGTGCGGGTTTTCTGCCATCCTGTCATTAGCGATACTGCGGAGGCTGGGTTGAGTCGTGGAGACATAGAGGGCGTACTGGGAACAGCCTTGCGACATGTCAAGAGCAGCTGACGGGCGCATCTTCGCGCATTGTAGGAATCGCCTTGCTGGCGATATGAACGCACAAGAGGGCATAGGTCGAATCCGTCCTCGCACCAGGCTATCTGCTTGCCGTGGTTGCTTCTCGACTGAGAACGCGGAGTCTTCGTTCTGTGATATCAGACCATCGCGGGGAACCTGATTGAGTTTGCCCCTGGACGCCAGGCGCGAGGCAGAGAAGGGACATGATCTGGCAGACGCGGGTGCGGGTGATGCCTTCGCGGCGGGCGATGGCGGCCTGGCTCTCGACCTCGCCCCCGTCGAGCTGGCGTCGCCATTCCTGGGCAAGGCGCAGGAACCTGGCGGCGCTGGAGCCCGGGGTCTTTGAGGCGGCTTGGGGCTGTTTGGCAGTTCGTATGGCTCGGGCTTGCGCCGGGATGGCACAGACGACGTGGTCGGCAGGTAAGCGCTGCGTAAGGCTGTTGAGATTGCTGGTCCCGAAAGCCCAGTTGCGGCTGGGACTCACCTCGCCTGTCTATACGCGGGGTTTGGCGCAACACTGACGGGGTCGGCAGATAAGTGTACGACGCGGAACCAGACTTCCGGGGTGGCGAAGATGACGTTCCTGCAATGGTTCGCAGAGGGTTTCTTCCGGGGACGTGCCATCAAGCAGAGGAACTAGCAGGGAATCGGGAAGCCGTCGGCGGCGGCCACCAATGACGGCAAGCGGCCTGGGCGATGGTGTCGTTTACCTACCTTTCCGGCACTGTCGCTCGGGTCGGCCCGGCATAGAAAGGTAGGGCGATGGACTATTTCCAGACAAAGGCGGTGCTTCGGTGGCTATGCGAGGACATGATTCTGCGGCTTGAGAGTGAGACAGAGAGTGACGGATTCGGGCAGATTGATGTGCATGAATTGAAAGCGAGTGCCCTAGCGATAATGCTGGGATTCGCAAGGGCTCCGATTGGGATGTTCATTCATAGCAACGACCGGACGACGTATGCGTTTCCACGGGTATTGGCAAGCCTACCAGAAGCTTTTCACTCTGAGCTCCCCGCCGTTCAGGACCCTGTGCATACGACGTGGTCAGGCTATCGCCTGTACGACCCCGCAGATTACGGTTACTACGAAGACTTTGTGACTCAGTTCTTTGGTCCTATGACGGAGGAGTTCGAAGTGCCACAGGGCTTTGAGATGCACGATGGTTCGTCAGGGGAACGCGCATACTGCCGCAGAAACCCGACCACGGCGCAGAGGGAGAGGATTGCTAGGATGCTCAAGCTCTGGATCAGTGCTATAGATGCGTTGCCAAGAAACTATCCTGAACTGAAGGACCGCTTCCGTTCGCTTTGCGATGATATGATTGGGGCTACCGAGGCGTCAGAAGATGAAGATGTCTTTGCCCGTGAAGGCTTTCCGAACATCAGCGAGGAAATACACGAGGCGGCGCAATTGGCTGTATGGCTTGGCCGCGATTGGCCGCCCGCCATACGGTTTGTCGTCCGCCCTGATGGCTCGTGCATATTCAGCGTGGGTATCGGCACGTGTATTGGAGAGGCGGAGGGGCCAGTGACTGAGTACGCAGATCTCCTGTCCAAAGGTGGTCAGGACAGGGCTATTTGGGGTTTGCGGGTGCGTGACCCTAAAGGATGCGTACAGGACCTCGGGCTCCGAATGGGGCCGGTGATGCTGAGGACAGGGATACTTCATGAGGTGCCCGTTCCTTATCAGGATGAGTTGCCTGCTCCACCTGATGACCGGTCGGGGGCGGAAGTAAGAGCGATAGTCATCAAGACGCTTAAGCTCTGGATTGAGGCGGTTGATGCGATGCCGGAGCAAGCGGAGCGGCCGAGGGCTGCGATAGAAGGGGCTCCGGGGACGTATGAGCGGATGGTCGGCGTCGTCGAGGGCCTCTCAGCAGCAATTCCGGAGGGTGCGTCAAGGACTCAGAAGCCAAAGAAGAGCAAGAAGAAAGGCAGGCGGGGGGCACCGTGCAAGTATGATCCCCACGAAGACTTGAAGGTATCCAGGGAGTGGAATAGGGTCAAGGGCAAGTTGGGGCCTGGGCGCAAGGAGTTCGCCGCGAGACACGGCCTAACACCCAAGGAATTTGTGAACCTCTTAGACCGCGTGCGAAAGCGGCAGGACTCCGGGGACTGAAGGGGGCCAGATAGTCCCGTAAGCAAGTAGGTGTCAATACCTTCCGTTTTTTCCGCGAAAAGAAATCCGTCGCTGTACATGCGTGTCACTTGAGTACTTGTGCGGTCGCTTGTGTGGAATAAAGTGGCGGAATAAACAAAGCAAATTTTTCCTTCCACAAGTGGCTGGATAATGAGGGCCACAGGCGGGCAAGGGCTCGCCACTAATTGGCTCTTGTTGGAGTTCCAGTCATGCAGCCGCGTAATGTGAACGCCGCCGACGGGCGCACCGTCGGAACCGCAGGAACGGCAAGGTCCAGCGCAATGCTGGACGTTGGCGCCGTCGCTGATCTACTCTCCTGTTCTACCCGCCACGTCTACCGGCTCTCAGACGCCGGACGAATGCCGCGACCTGTCAAGCTCGGGTCGCTGGTGCGATGGAGCCGGGCTGCAATCGAGGCGTGGATCGCTGAGGGCTGCCCCTCTTGCCGAAGGGGGGCGGGGCGATGAACGCGACTCCCAAAGACGACAATGCAATGCGCGATCCGGTGCAAGCCGTGGTCGACAGACTGGAGGCGGTCAAGCAGACCGGCCTAAACCAATGGCAAGCGCGTTGTCCTGCTCACGACGACCGCAAGCCGTCGCTCTCTATCAGCAGAGGCTCTGAAGGCCAGGCGCTCATACATTGCCACGCAGGCTGTAAGCCGGCGGCAGTCTTAGAGGCCATCGGCATGAAAGAATCGGACATGTTCCCGGCATCGGAAAGTCCAACCGGTGCGCCCAGTGCAGAACGCCGAATGGTCGCGGAATACGACTATCGGGATGAGCATGGCAAGGTGCTGCATCGGGTGGTCCGCTTTGACCCAAAGGCCTTCCGGCAGTGTCGGCCGGACGGGAGCGGCGGTTGGATCTGGAACCTGGACGGCGTACCGCGCGTGCTTTACCGCCTGCCGGAGCTGCTGGCAGCCGAGAAGGATGCCTGGATTTTCGTCTGCGAAGGCGAAAAGGACGCTGACAACGTTGCTGCGATCGGCTTGGTCGCCACAACCAACCCCGGCGGGGCGGGCAAGTGGAAACACCTGGCCGACGATTCCGCGCTGCACGAGCGACGCGTGGCGATCATACCTGACATAGACGAGCCGGGCCGCAAGCATGCACAGGACGTTGCCAGCCGACTGCACGGCAAGGCTGCCGACGTGAAGATTCTGGACCTGGGTAACGCCGAAGGCTTCCAGGGCAACGACGTTTCCGACTGGATTGACAGCCTGGACTCGAAGGAATCGGAAGACCTGGCGCGCTCTCTGGTGGAAATGGCCGAAGCAGCGCCGGAGTGGACTTCGATGCACGAGAATCCGTATGCGCCCGTGCCGGTGCTGAAGTGCCTGGCGGACGTAAAGGCGGAGCCGGTGCGCTGGTTGTGGCGGGAGCGCATCGCGCTGGGCAAGCTGACGCTGCTGGCTGGCGATCCGGGGATAGGCAAGAGCCTGATCACGCTAGACTTGGCCGCCCGCGTTTCCAGTGGGTCAGATATGCCGGATGGCTCCTCGGCACTGGACTGCGCAGGCGACGTAGTGCTGCTGACGGCGGAGGACGATCTGGTTGATACCGTCCGCCCCCGGCTCGACGCTGCAGGGGCCGAGGTATTGCGCATCACCGCATTAGAGAGTGTGAAACGCTACGACTTCGCGACCGGCAAAGAGCACCAAGCTCCCTTTAGCCTTACTGAGGATCTGCCGGCCCTGGATAAGGCGATTCGGTCAGCACGTCAGTGCCGGCTAGTGGTCATAGACCCGCTTACCGCGTACCTTGGTGGGACAGACTCTTACAAGAACGCCGAGGTACGAGGATTGCTGGCACCGCTGGCAGAACTTGCGGCCCAACACAAAGTCGCCGTTGTGGGCGTAACGCACCTGCGCAAGAGCGAGGGCCCGGCCATGTACAGGCCCATGGGCAGTCTGGCCTTTGTTGCCGCCGCCCGCGCAGTCTACATGGTGACGCAAGACCCGGATAGCGCGCGGGGAGAGCGGTGCTTGGTGCTGCCCGTAAAGAACAACCTTGGGAATAACAGGACCGGGCTGGCCTACAGGCTGGTGGTGACTCAGGGAAGAACTGTGCCGGTCGTGCAATGGGAGCCAGAGCCCGTAGACGTTTCAGTCGAAGAAGCCTTAGGCTGCGACCCTGGTGAAGGCGATGTCGGATGGACGCAACGGGACGAAGCGCGTGAATGGCTGAAGCAAGCGTTGCATGACGGCCCACTCCCGGCCAGGGAGGCCATCCGGCAAGCGGAGAAGGATGGGATCCGCAAGCGGACACTGGACAGGGGCAGGAGGGAACTGGGGGTTGCTGCCAGACGGGAAGGATTCGGCGGAGAAGGCCGCTGGATGTGGGAACTTCACACGGTCTCCCGCGATGTCATGCAAAGACCCACACCGAAAAAGGTGGCAACCTTTGGGGAGAGTGGCGATCTTTGGGCGGATCGTGGTCCAGAGGCCGATTCTGCGAGGCACAGAGGTTGCCAAAGCGTCAAAGATTGCCAACAGAAGGGGAGTGCCGAGGCCGGCGCGGGGCATATTGGGGAAGCAGGACATGGGCTGACAAGAGAAGAGTTGTCAGAATCCTCTTGACAAGTAATGCTTGATGTGTGATACTAATCACATGGCAAGAAACGAGCGCAAAGATGAGCCGACCATGACGCAACTACTCAAGGAGGCTTTGCTGGACTGCGATTCGCTTTATCGTGTCGTGAAGGACACTGGTGTGCAGCTCGCGTCGTTGATACGGTTTCGGCGTGGGGCACAATCGTTGAGGCTGGACAAGGCTGACGTGCTGGCCCGGTATTTCGGGGTCAAGGTGAGCCGGAAGCAGAAAGGTAGGTGAGCGATGGCAACGGTCTACAAGAAGACGTACACGAAGCCACTTCCAGTGGGAGCGGAGACGTTTACTCGGAAGGGGCAGTGTTTCGCACGGTGGAAGCCCGCCAAGGGCAAGACGCGGATAGAGAAGGTGACGACGGGGCAAGACGGCTCCGAGCGGATCATCGTGGAAGCGGTGACCTACACGGCCAAGTACCGCAACGGGGCCGGTCAGGTTGTGGAGAAGGCAACGGGATGCGGGGACGAGGCCGCTGCCCGGGCCGTGCTGGCCGAACTGGTGAAGCGAAGCGAGTACGTCAGGAGCGGCATTATCACACCGACTCAAGAGGCCGTGGCCGATCATCAGGGCACCTCTTTGACTGAGCACATCGAGGCGTATCTGACGCACCTTGCGGCAAAGGGCGTCTCTGAGCGGCACAGGTACAACGTGGAACGCAACCTGAGGCGGGTAACATTGGAATGCCGGTTTGCCCGGCTGGCGCACTTCCAGGGGGCGAGCGTTGAGAAGTGGCTTGCGGAGCGGGAATCGGAAGGAATGGGGGCGCGGACCCGCAACACGTATCGCGCCGCTGTGGTGGCCTTCGGGCACTGGTGCGTCGAGACCGATCGGCTCAGCGTCAATCCGTTTGCGCGGCTGCCCAAGGCGGCTGAGAAGACCGACTGCCGCCGTCAACGTCGGGCGCTGACTGAGGATGAGCTTGTGCGATTGCTGGACGCGGCGCGGCGGCGTCCGCTGCTGGAGGCAATGACGATTCGCACAGGAGGCCGCAGGGGGCGCGCTGTCGCGGAGGTCCGGCCCGTAGTGGAGCGAAAGCTCGAACGGCTTGGGCAAGAGCGGGCGCTAGTCTACAAGACGCTGGCTCTGACCGGGCTCCGTAAAGGCGAATTGGCTTCCTTGACGGTTGGGCAGTTGGACCTTGACGGGGAAATGCCTTGCGCGATGCTCAGGGCTGCGGATGAGAAGAACGGCAGGGGCTCCAGTATCCCGTTGCGAGGAGATGTGGCGGCGGACCTGAGGCAGTGGCTGTCTGACAAGCTCGAAGCTGTCAGGGAGTATTGTAGGGCGTCTGGTGAGCCGATACCGGCGCGCCTGGACTTTGACACACCATTGTTTACCGTGCCGGCGGCGCTCAACCGGATTCTGGACCGGGACCTGGCCCTGGCGAAGATACCTAAGCGCGATCAACGGGGGCGTACGGTTGACGTGCATGCGCTGCGGCATACGTTCGGGACGCACCTGAGCAAGGGAGGCGTGGCACCGCGAACGGCTCAGGCGGCCATGCGGCACTGCTCAATTGACTTGACGATGAATACCTACACCGACCCGGAGCTACTGGACGTGAGAAGTGCGCTCGACGCACTGCCGGAGCTTCCCTTGACTGGTAGGGAAGAGGGCGCGAGGGAAAGGGCGACGGGGACCGACGGCGCAGGAGCGCTTGCACCAACGCTTGCACCAAAATCTGGCCATTCGAGCATATCAGAGGCAATTGCTGGCAAGCGGCGACTCAGAAGGGGGCAGGGGGCCGAGGGGCTGTGGATGGCTCAGGAGGCCGCTACAGGGGCTTTCGGCGGGCAAGACGGGCACGAAGGACTGGAGCGGGCGAGGGGATTCGAACCCCCGACTTTCAGCTTGGGAAGCTGACATTCTACCACTGAATTACGCCCGCTCGCTGTCTATATCCTAGGGAACCGACCCCCTGGCTGTCAAGAGTGTTGTTCGAATAACAGACTTGGCGCGCGAGCCGGCGACCCCAAAGGCTGCGGTCCGCTCGCGGACGTCCGCAGTCCAGGCGCTCAGCGTTTCCACGGAGGCACATCCGGCAGGCATTCCTCGAAGTTGGCTATTAGCTTCGCCTCATACTCGCCCGCGTACGTGCCCGCAAGGAACCGGTCCATCGCCTCCTCGTAGAAGCGCTGCCAAGACTCGACTTCGCTGCCGGGGTTGACAGGATAGAAGAGCGCGTTGTTGGCGCGCGCGGCCTTCATGTCGCCCGGCGCGTCGCCGATCATAAGGATGTGATCGGACTGGTACTTGCCGTTGGCCGACAGGCCGATGTGCTCGGCTTTCTTGCCCATTTCCTGACCGGCGATGACCTTGGCGTAGCGGGCTATGTCGTGCTCCTCCCACTCCCGCTGCAGCGCCTCGCCAGGGGTTGCGGACACCACAATGATGTCGGCCTGCCGGACAAGCTTTCGGAGCGACTCCGCCACGTGCGGGAACGGCGGCACGCCGTGCACCGTCTTGGCCACCTCGTCGTTAATGGCCAGCGACCACCGAAGCGCCTGCTGGAGGTCCGGATCGGGATTCCGCTCGACCTGGGCCTGAAGCGCGGGGTTGCCGAGCTTTGTCTCCCTTTCTGCCCATGCCCGGACGCCGTTGGCTTCAGCGACGTGCATGCCGGTCTCCTGCACCTCCGGCCATTCGCGGAGGAGGTCCAGCGTGTCGATGAGGGCATGGAACCGGTTGCAGCCCCGCGCCTTGGAGTAGAGATTGACGAAGTCCCACACGTCTCGCACGTACTTCGCGACGGCTGCGAGGTCCCAGTGGCGAACGGTCATCGGGTAAAAACACGCCTTGTGTTTGACCTCCATCGTGTCAAAGGCGCATCCGTCGGAATCGATGCCGACGAAGAAATCGTGCTGGGGCTTGAAATCCTTAAGGGCCTGTTGCGGGTCGGACATTGCGTTCTCCTGACATCGCTCACGTCAGCGAAGGGTTTGAGGGACGTAGTCGGCGCACTTCTTATCGGCGAACAGTGGCTTCAGTCGAGCAAAGCGCTGCAGGCCCCCGACAAGCGGCACGCTCACCCAGTCTTCACCGATGAGCGGGCGTGCGTATCGCACGAACTCGTCCGTCACGTCCGTGCGGCTCTCCGCGATCCAGTGGGCAGGGAAATTGCGCTCGCTGTTGGCGACTTCCTCCAGGGGGACCTTGTCGTATTGTACGCCGTAGATGAGGCCGGGTCGGCGCAGTATGGTCGCCATGAAGCCGCCTCCGTCATGCACGGCGATCTCCACGGCCTTCCTGCCCACCTTGTACGCCTCATCGAGGTCCACGGTGGAGGCGTAGATGGCGGTGTCGCGCTGGTCGGTGCCGTAGACCTGGCCGCGGGCCGAGCCGCGAACGGCAAGACCGACCCGGTTGAGGTGATTGACCACCGCCTGGCAGACAGTCGTCTCACTGGCGCTGAACTGGACGTGGCCGAAGGCGTCCCGGCTCTCGCCCAGCTCCCCCACGTCGAATCCCTCGCTAATAACGACGACGCAGCGACCCGCCTCCTTGAGGGTGTCGTTGACGTTGTCGGCCAGTTGATCGAGCGTGACGCCGCCTTCAGCCAGGTACATCTGGAGCGGCATTTCGCGCTTCGGGTCGGCCAGCCTGGCGGCGGCGGGGATGAACCCTATCTTCCGCCCCATCGCCTGAAGGACCAGCACGGGATCGGACGAGCACGCGCCGGCATTCTCCTCGTTGGCATTCTGAACGATGTGGCTCCAGTAGCGCGCCACGCTCCCGTAGCCCGGCGTGTGGTCAATGAGTTTGAACTCCGAGTCGCCGACGTCGTTGTCTATCGTTTTCGGCACGCCGACGGCAATCAGATCCAGGCCGCGTTCCCGGGCACGGATGCTGATCTTGTTTGCCGTATCCATCGAATCGTTGCCGCCGATGTAGAAGAAGCAGCCGATGTCGTGCGTCTTGAAGACCTCGATCACGCGCTCGAAATCCTCCCTCTGCTTCTCCTTCAGCTTGTAGCGGCACGTGCCGATCGACCCGGCGGCCGGCGTAGTGCGCAGCAGGGCGATCTCCTCCTCCGGCTGGGCCGAGAGGTCCATCAGCTCCTCTTTCAGGACCCCTTCGATGC
>Ga0315274_10001694_pt1 | contig 33694 bp, 23 predicted proteins | sample YL17G02_20_MG_FD_203700 | JGI IMG/M metagenome (GOLD analysis project Ga0315274, IMG submission 203700) | Sediment microbial communities from Yellowstone Lake, YNP, Wyoming, USA - YL17G02_20 | ecosystem: Environmental > Aquatic > Freshwater > Lake > Sediment | place: USA: Wyoming | collected...
GTTATGTCTTTGCGAAGCAGTGATACAATGGCTTGATAAGCTACCTTTTTCACAGTTTTGTTCCCTTATGAGTATTGATGAAAATGAACTGGTATTTATTTAACAAATTTAATGATACTTACTTATGTCACTCCTATCGGAGTTTATTTGATGTATTTTTATAGATTATAACACCATCTGATTAAAAAAGCTTGCCATAACAGCAGGTGCATCATCAGGAACGTCCCACCAATCGTTGTCAACCTGAACGTTTGCCAGCATTGCATCAGCTTCGGTGAACGACCTGAGATCAGGCTTATATATCGGTACACACACAAGACCCGTCTGTGGATGTATCGAATACGGCATAAGCGAAAGTGCTTTGCAATCTCTGATGAGTGTACATGCAGCGCCGGGCATACGCATTATACGCTTCAAGTGCGGCGCAAGGCGGTTCAAAATATTTTCGTGCCTCACGGATGCCATTTTCGCTTCTTCAGGTAAGGCTTCGTAAGGGATCACGATATTTAAACCTCTCACACCATCAAAAAACATGAAAAAAGTTAGCTTAAATCCAGATAATAACGAGATTACAGGTTCCGCCGCCTCAATAATACTCTGAGTCTCATCTTTCGTGCTGAATTCGATCTTGATGTCAGATGATATAGGTATCTCTCCAGTCCTTTCGTATCTGGAGTTTGTGAAATAAAAAGCTGGACGGCTTTTTTGCATTCCGTCAGTTCCCAGATGCGCATAGACTATTAATGGTAGCACGTCAGTATGATCTTGCAGAAAGACCAGTTTATCCTCATTACAAACTCGTATCTTTCGCCTTTCAGCGAGTGCATGGATCACCTGTCTTACTTCATCTCTGGAATAATACCTTAAAGCGGGTTCTGACAGTTCCCACCTCCACAATAATTTCAGATCGGTTTCATCAATGCCGAATCTTGTTGCAATTGAACTAATATTGACTTCCTGACCAGAAATATGTAAATGCCTCAAAGATCGCAAGGCTACCTTGCTGTTCCGATCTTCCTGTAAAAGAAACTCTCGCAGGTCAATCATCTCCTGCCCTATCCTGACCATCCTGTCGTAGAAACCCTCATTTGGCAGGAATTCCCTTAGAGACATCCTCTTTCGCTGTCTCGCCTGGCTTACAAGTTTTTGATCAGGCATCCATTTACTTGCATCGGGTATTTTTAAATCTGTCGCAGTAGATGAGGCTACAACGTGACCCTTCGTGACGTATCTGATAAATTCCCTCATTCGCTCGGATGCGTCTTTCGGGATTGACCACCAGTTCTGAATTGGCATTACTCTCTCAGGTCGTGCCATGATCGGGTCGAAATTATCATAATCTTTCACATCAAAGGGTAAGCTGACTAATCCTGTGTTTTCATTAATAGAATAAGCAAGACGCAGGTAATGATCGTATACGTGGAATGAAGTATCCAGATACTTTGGCTCCCTCAACAGCTTCTTGACCAATGTGGATAAGCGATTAAAGAAAGCGACGTGATCCACCTGCAACCCCTCGTGGCGAAGCGACTCCGCAGGTATAATAATGTGGACACTGCTATGCCCGCTGAATTTTAGCCTGAACACGGCACCCCTTTCTTTCATCATCTCAACTATCGGTCGGGAAATATCAAAGCACGTTTTCCAGTTAGCTTTGTAGTCTACCTCGATAACCACATCGCTCAATTTAGCACCGGTCGGGCTATATCTGGTTATTGTCCCATGAAGCGAGGGCCAATACTTGCCATTCTCAAAAAGGGTGTTCATCGCAAGGGGCAGTATGTCATCAGGACTGGCAAGTTTCTCGTATTGCGGTCGAAAAAATCTGAGATGGGTTATTTTTCTACCCAGAGCATATCTATACATCGCATGTTGAATGTCATTACGTGAATAATAATCGTAGATAGGCTTCAACAAATTTCTGTTTTGAAGGAAGAAACCGATACTATCTCTTGAAAACTCGTCATATCCACGTTTGCTGAATAGAGTTCTAGCGAGTTCAAGCCCTTTTGTAACAGCCATCTTGTATCTATCTTCAAGGCTTCGTCCTGCTTCATTTTTAGTCTGTTCTTTTCTTTTACGATTCGCTGCCATTTTTATTCCTATAGTATTTAATTTGACAACTTATACTAATTCTCGTAAATTAAGGAATAAAGCCAGTTTGTAGTAGCTCAATTCATTGAGCGTTTTTATAAAAGTTCGATAAATCGAACTACTACAAACCAAACTAGCACAAGTCATTAGTTTGAGTTAGTATATAGATTCTAAGATACTTGTAGTGCAAATGTCAATAGAAACACGTTTAAACCAAGCATAAGATTCTTGTTGGACTTCCGCTGACGACAAATCTATGCTTGGTTTGAGTCGACTCTCTTGATCTCAATAGTTGAATCCTGTATAATGTAATTGTTAAAATAAAGTAAATATTCTGAAAGTTCACATCGTCAACAGTATTAGAGGATAGAATAATGTCTACCATTAAAGTTGATACGACCAGAGCTATAGATAGTAACCGGCGCATAACAGAAGCTCTTTACGCTATTCGTGAAAAAGATGTTCACAGTGCTACTATAGAGCGGCTAACAATTTCATGGGAAGCTGATGCCTTAGTTCAGGGGCTTCCACAACAGTTACAGGTTGGTGAAGGGCTTTATTATATACTTGATCATATTTCCGTTCCTGTATCTTCTGATGATCTTATACTCGGTAGGATCACAGAGGAAGTTCCTGATGAATATGGAGAAGCACTTTTAAGCAAAACTGCTCAGGAATGGCATCGGGGAATACCACCATGGATGCTTGATGGTGGACACGAATGTTTTGATTGGGAAAGTTTAGTCCGTCTTGGTTTAACTGGATTGGAAGATTTCGCTCAAGGAGAGCTTAACAGAAGGATCACCGCAGGAGAGATGGGAGCGCATCTTGACTTTCTTCGTGGAGCTATACGCATTTATCAGGCACTCCGAAATTATGCACGGCGTTATGCCTCAGCCGCTCAGGAAGCTGGATTGGCAGTGCAGGCAGAAAACTGCGCAGTACTCGCTGAGAGATGTCCAGAAACATTTGCAGAAGCATTACAGCTTATATGGTTAGTTGGCATAGTTTACTGTGCTATGGGGTCTGTAAATCCTACTCTTACTTTTGGGCGTATGGATGAGTTGCTTCTGGATTTCTACCATGATGATCTGAATTACGGTAGGCTGACTCGTGACGAAGCTGGTGCAATGATCGAGGACTTCTACTGCAAAAATAACCTGATACTGGGACGTGGTGAACATCAGATGAGCGGTGGTACTGAAAATGATACAGGATGGTTAAGAAACTTGACTTATGATGCGCCGCAATACGTTGTTCTGGGGGGATACAGACGAGATGGGTCTTCTAATACTGGAGAATTGACAGAATTATTCGTTGAACGTGTTGCGCCTGAATTAGAGAATCCTGTTATCGTGTTTCGCTATACAAAGGATATGCCAGATCATTTATGGCTACTCGCCTGTGATAAGATGCGAAACAATGCAAGTTTCATGGTCTACAATGATGAGGACGTGGTCCCTGCCATGATCCAATCAGGTATAGATAAACAGGATGCTGTTACTTATACAATGCACGGATGTAATTGGCCAGATATTCCGAGTAAAGAGCGTGCTGTCGGGGGATGCTCATTATCACTTCCAAATATTATACTCAAAGTAATAATGGACGGTGAGGAGCCAAAAAGTATTGATGAAGTTTATGAACGTTTTACCGCTTCAGTCAGGGCAGAAGTTGAGGGTAGTTTTGAGCGGCTTCGGCAATCACGTCAAAGATGGGATGAGGTAGCACCGGGACACCTGAGAATTGACGACTGTTTTCAGGATGGAACAATAGCCAATGCCAGAAGCTGGACGCTTGGCGGAACAAAATATGGCTCCTTGCTAGGAAATATAAGGTTTATAGGTACTGCCGCAGATTGTCTTTCGGCAATAGATGAGTTAGTATTTTCATCTAAAAAAGTATCTATGGGTGAATTACGGAAAGCATTGGCAGATGACTTTGCTGAAAATGAACCTTTGCGTCAGTTATGCCTCAATGCCCCAAAATTTGGTCAGGATGATGATCGGGCAGACAGTCACGCTGTACGTATTCTCAATATTACGACAAAGGAATTTGATAACGCAAGCCATAAGGGATTGCCAGACGAAGTTGTCTCAATGCGCTGTTTGACTACCGACATGGGACACATAGGCACTGGTGCGCATCTTGGAGCGACTCCAGATGGGCGTCATGCAGGTAAGCCTGTTAGCGATAATACGTCACCATACCCCGGTTCATGCACTCTTGGTATTACTGCGATGCTTCGCTCACTTTCCAAACTCCCATTTAATCGTTTCAACTCAGGTGCGTTGAATGTACGAATCCAAAGACGTATGGTTTCGGGAGAAGAAGGATTACATCGTTTAGCCGCACTACTTCGTACGTATTTCTATATTGGTGGATTACAGGTTCAACTCTCCGTTGCAGATACAGCAGAACTACGCGATGCCCAGCTTCATCCAGAAGCTCACCGTGATCTTATGGTCAGGATTACAGGCTATAGCGCCGTGTTTAACGATATGTGCAGAAATGCGCAGGATGAGATTATCAGACGACAGGAGATGGATGTATAAAAATGCGATGTGCTATTTGGGGTAACCAACTCTTATGTAATTCACCATTAAATGGGATCGGTATTACTTTTAAATCACTGAAATCAAATCTCAAGGAAAGGAGTTTAAGATGAATTACAAAATTTTAGCATTGCGAAACGGTGAATGTGTGATCGCAGGAAATCATGCATTTTACAAAGGAAATCCTAACGAAAGATATGATTATATGCTATTCTCATGGCTTATCGAAGGTGGTGAAAAACCTATATTGGTGGATAGTGGATTATATAATGTCGAAGAAATGAATCAAGGAGCCGCTCATGTGCTAGCAAAGCCAATCACACAATCAGCAAACGAAGCTACTATCATGCAACTTGCAGCGCACGGTTATAAACCAGAGGACATCGAATATGTTTTCATCACACATTTACACTTTGATCACGTAGATCAGCTTGATATATACACAAACGCAAAGATCGTGGTATCTGGAAAGGGATTAGCTTCAGCAACAGCAAATCTCGGATGGGTTGGTAGCTGGGCGCCTGGGAAAACGCTTAAAGGACTTACGGATACATGGAAAGAACGCACAATCGCAGTTGATAATGAGGAAATACTTCCCGGCATAAGTGTTATGTGGCTTGGCGGGCATACGCCATGCAGTCAAGGAATCTGTGTGCAAACCACTATGGGAGAGGCAATACTTACAGGTGATACTGTATCGCTTTTGCGCAACATTGATAAACAGATTCCAGTGGGTGTTTATCATAGCTTAGATGAATGTCGCACAGCAATGAAAAAACTAGCCGAACGTAATGCAATTATAATTCCCAGCCACGACCCCGGTATATTTGAACGCTTTCCAAAAGGTGTTATTGGATGAATTATACTATACGAATCCTCAAAAATGGCGAATGTGATGTTCGGGATTATATAACTTACACAAACGGCGGCGAAGAAACAAGCTTATTCTATATGTATATTTGTGTCATTGAGGGTGGCGAAAAACTAATGCTTGTGGATACTGGACCTCGTGATGTGGAATCCTTCAATAAGGGTGTGTCAAAGTATATTCCGGGTGGTATTAGGCAACAACCTTATGAACGCACACCGCAACTCCTCAAAAATGCGGGAATTGATACTGCTGATATAAGTCATGTCTTTATAACTCACCTACATGCAGATCATTACGAATACTTTGACCTGTTCCCTAATGCCCAGATGGTTGTAAACAAAAAAGGGTTTTTAGAATCGTTGTTAGGTATAAAAAGTAATGTTATGCAGGCATTAGCGAGACGCTGGCCACATAGTCTTCGTCTTGCTGAAGACGAGGAGATCATGCCCGGAATTAAGACTTTCTGGCTTGGTTGTCATTCTGTATGCAGTCAGGGAATAGCCATACAGACAAAGCTTGGAACTACTGTTTTCACAGGTGACGTTGTTTATAAATATCGTAATATTGAAGAAAATATCCCTATCGGTTGGGCTGATGCTGATGAATGTCGTAATGCTATGCAACGGATTCGAAATTACGCTGATATTGTAATACCATCACATGATCCTGAGCTTTTAAAACGATTCCCTGATGGAATCATAGGTGCTTGAAAATACGAATTTTGCATCCAAAATATCATCTCCCTGTAATATGTCAAAAATGTATAAAAACTTAATAACACTATTTTTATGATTAAATATTGTAATCCCGAAAATTTATTGTTATGATTTTATTTGATGTAAAAAAAAGGTATTTTCTACATCAAATAAATTAGCTTCTTGCTAATGTATCGCTTCTCATCCGCAACGGTTCGGGGTTATTCAGTAATACACTGAAATTATTCCGATGAACTCAGGTTTAACAACAAGGAAGGGAACATAAAATGAAAAATCTGATTGTTCTTGGTATGACTTTGGTTCTTATTGTTGGAGTTTCATTAACGGCAAATGCTAAGGTACTGTTCTCTGATAATTTTGAAGCAGGTTTAAGTAAAAGTTGGGTCTTTAGTGAAAGAGGTGGAAATGATGCGTGGAAAGTTGTAGCTGAAAGCGGCAATCATATACTTCAAAAAACAGGAAATGCCTGGACAATTATCAGCGTGGACGGTGTAGGTGGTACTAAGGATTATAAGGAATTATGGGCAATAGCCCGGATACGTTGTGATGTAGCAACAGCAGACGAAGGAACAGAACTTGGTTTACTAATCAATCCAGCTCAGTCAAATGGTAATTGGTATTTCGCTTTGCGAGGAATAAGTGGTCAAGCAGGATTTGACGAGTTAGCTGTTGCATGGCATGACCTTGTGCCATACCCATCATGGAAAGTTAAGGTTTGGCACTATTCAAAAGTGGCTGTTATTGATGGAACATTTTATGGTAAAGCGTGGCTAGAAGGTAAAGATGAACCAGCAGACTGGCTAACCAAGACCACTCTGACGACTCACCAGCAAGAGGATGGCGTCGGTTTTGCCGTAGATACCAATGAAGTTTCTTATGATGACCTTATAGTCGCTGATAGCGAAACAGGACTCGTACCATCAGCCGTTGAGCCAGGAAATAAGCTCTCAACAACGTGGGGAAAGATTAAAAATAGCAACTAACTATTGTGTTTCATGATGATTATGGAGGTTAAATACCATTGGCAACAAAGAGAAGTTTCAAACGATCGCTTCAATGGAAAGAGAGAGCAAAAAAAGTTCTAATGGGTGGCGGTCAGCCGCATAAGCGTACTAATCCACCCGAGCCTGTAATAATAGAAAGAGGACATGGATCGCATATATGGGATGCAGATGGGAACGAGTATATAGACTATCTAATGGCTTACGGTCCTGTCCTGCTTGGCTATGGATACCCAAAAGTAGTAGAAGCTGTAGCAAAGCATACTCTCAAAGGTAATGTATACAATACAGGTCACATTCTTGAAATCGAGCTTGCGGAAAAGTTGACCGAGTTAATTCCATCTGCTGAACGGGTAACGTACTTCGTCGGTGGTTCTGATGCAACAACTGGTGCAATTAAGCTTGCAAGGGCATATACTGGCAAAGATAAGATCATCCACTATGGTTATCATGGGTGGCATGATTGGTGCCATACAGAACGAGGTGCTTTATTAGCCGACGGTGCTTATACTTTGGATATGAAATTTAATGATCTGGATTCACTTGAGAGGAGATTCAAAGAGCATCGAGGCGGTGTTGCATGTGTCATAATGGAAGTTGCTTGCCACGAACTGCCAGATGAAGGTTATCTGGAAGGAGTCAAAAGAATAACCCATGAGAACGATGCCTTGTTAATCTTTGATGAGGTTAAAACCGGATTTCGGTACTCGTTAGGCGGCGCTCAGAAACATTATGGTATCATACCGGATATGTCTGTTTTCAGCAAAGCTATGGGAAACGGCTTCGGAATAGGGGCTGTAGTAGGTAAAAAAGATATTATGGAAGCGGTTGCTGGCACATGGGTAGCGGCAACCTTCCATGGAGAGGTATCTTTGTGTGCTGCATCGCTGGTAACAATAGCTGAAATGGAAGAAAAAGACGGTATCGCTTATATTTGGCGTCAGGGTGATAAGCTATTGAAGGAATACAAAGAAATGGTAAAGCGATTGGAGATTGAAGAATACGCTAGAATCGAAGGACAGGGTCCTATGCCTTTCTTTGGTTTGAAAACAAATGGCGAAGAAAAAATGGAAAAATTCGTCAGAACCTTCTATAATGAAACACTGGATAATGGACTGTATTTACCAACAGGTCACGTGTGGTTCATTTCACTATCGCACACGGATGAGGATATTGCGCGTACTTTGGAAATCTCGGAGGAAGCATTGAAAGTCGCAAAACGAGCAGTATGAAGTAAGTAGTAGGTTGAGTCTTTTTATCTGGACTCAACCTACAAACTTTTTAGACAGGTTCATTATATACAATAATGACCAAAATGCAACATCCTTTTTTCATATATGAGCAAGAAACAATTTAATATAATCGGTATTTCAGTTCCAGTATTATTGTTGGGGCTGTTTTTGGTATTCGTAAACTGCTATTGGACTACAATCGCAGAGATAGAATGGGGTGCTGGAGACGGTTCTACCTTACCATTGTTTGTATATCCTATCTTTCTCCTCTTTATTGTAACCTTACTAAATGCTTTATTGAAAAAGATTTATACGAGGTTCTTTTTAAGCCAGAAGGATCTTTTAATCCTGTATATAATGGTGGTGATGTCAGGAACTATCGCAGGTGAAAGCTCATTTGAAGGGCTTTTCGGAAGCATCCTCCACCCGATCAGATATGCCAGCCCGGAAAATGAATGGATTGATATATTCCATAGATACATTCCAGGATGGCTTACGGTGACAGACAAAAGCGTTCTGGAGAGCTATTATCTGGGAGAATCGAGCCTTTATGAATTAAAGCAACTCAAGCTCTGGCTTATCCCTTTTTTAAGCTGGGGATCATTATTCTTTGTTATTGTATTTATAATGTTATGTCTGAATATTCTTTTCAGAAAGAGATGGACTGAAGAAGAAAAACTTGCCTTTCCTATTATCCAGCTTCCTGTTGCAATGACGAAAGAAAAAAGCATATTATCCAGCAAGACAATGTGGATAGCCTTTTTAGCCGCTTTTGTAATTGACATTATAAATGGGTTAAGTCAAATTTATCCAGCCGTGCCTTATCTTAATATAAAGCTCAGGAACATCAATATTTTCACAGACCCACCCTGGAATGCAATGGGCTGGACTCCTATATCCTTTTATCCTTTCGCCATAGGTCTAGCATTCTTCTTACCAACAGACCTTTCCTTTTCATGCTGGTTCTTCTACTTATTTCGTAAAGCTGAAAATATTGTCGGCGGTATCGGCGGATGGAAGTCATTACCCAATTTTCCTTATTTTGATGAGCAAGGCTCCGGGTCATGGATTGGGCTATGTATTATCGCATTGTGGGTATCAAGAAAACACTTGAAAGAAACATTTAAGTGTGCTTTTAGCCATAATTCTAAAATTGATGATTCTACAGAACCCATGCGATACAGAACGGCTATTCTGGGGATCATTTTTGGTATGCTTTTTTTAATATTCTTTTGCTCCAGAGCAGGAATGTCGCTGTGGGTCATTCTACTCTTTTTTGGCATCTACTTCACTTTACAGATAGCCATAGCAAGGGTCAGGGTGGAACTGGGAACACCGCAGGAAATATACTTTGTGACGCCGGAAAGAATTATGATAAGAACACTGGGTACACGTATATTCTCCCCCGGTAGTTTGACAATTATGTCTTATTTTTACTGGTTTAACAGGGGTTATACGTGTCCGCCGATGGCTAATCAAATGGAAGCTTTTAAGATGGGTGAAATAAGTAAAACACCGCAAAAAAGCCTTCCCTTTGCTATAATTATTGCTATAATATTCAGCATAATAGTCTCCTTCTGGGTCAATTTAGACATAAGATATAGAAACGGGGCAGAAGTAAGCATTCTAAATAATAAAGAGTTTATAGGCAGGGAATCTTTTGAGCCTTTAGCAAACTGGTTATCAAATCCGCAAAAGCCTGATGTTCCCGGTATCTTTTTTATGGGAACAGGATTTCTTTTTACATTTTTTCTGATGGCAATGAGGATGCGATTCTTCTGGTGGCCATTTCACCCGGGAGGTTACGCTCTTGCAGTTAGTTATGCGATGGACTATTTTTGGTTTGCATTCATGATAAGCTGGGCTATAAAGTCTGTAGTTCTTAAACGTGGTGGCATAGCAACTCTAAGGCGGGTATCACCGTTTTTCTTAGGTCTAATTTTGGGAGATTATGCTGGTGGGTCTCTATGGGCAATCTTGGGTCCTTTTGTCCTCAAGATCCGAACTTATCAGATATTCATGTGATTGCATATACAGCAGAATTGCATGACGTTCAGATCTACATTTTTTACAGTGCTAGAACTGAAAAGGAGGAGCTAAAAATGTTGAGAAAAGTTTTTATCGTTATGATCCTTACAATTGCAATATCATCGATCTGTAATATGAATGAGACACAAGCACAACAGCTTGTTGAAAATGGACTGGTTAGCTATTGGTCTTTTGATAAGTCCAACATCAGCGGCAACACAGTAAAGGATCTTATAGGAGGGAATGATGGAACTATCGTCGGCAATCCAGGGATTGTTCAGGGAAAAATAAACGAAGCTATATCCCTTAACGACAACAGACAGGGCGACCATATTGATGTTCCTGATGCGCCAGACTTACACACAATAGAGGAATTAACAATTTGCTTATGGGTCAACTTTAGAGGAACTAAGGCTCCGCAGAACTGGCCGTGCATCATGCGAAAAGGACATAGTGCGGGTGCTAACTACTTTTTCGGATTGTGGGATATAACAAGTCAGATTTACCTCACTTTTACTCCTGCATGGCAGGATCGACAAAGTGGTCTCAACATAAAACAGGATGATTGGAGTTACATCGCTTTACGAGTAAATGCACCAAAGGATAAAGTATTTTTCTACGTTGATGGAGAAATAAGTGAAAAAGCACTAGGTTATAAGGTTCTTCCAGATACTGCTGAGGGTATAATGATCGGCGGAGGGGTTACGGCTGATCCGGCAGACCTCAACGCTACAATTGACGAACTTTGCCTGTATAACCGATCTCTTAGTGATGATGAAGTCAAACAAAATCAGGAAGCAACTCATGGACTTGCTGTGTCAGATGAAAGGTTTCTTGGTCTTACCTGGGGGAAGATAAAAACTTTGAAATAAGATAATAATTTCAATAAAAACAACCCCCTAACCCCATCGGCGTTAAGCTAAGGAAATTTGACAAATTCCCCCTTAATAAAGGGGAACACAGGGGGTTGTAAAAAACACAAAATCACCATATCAAAATGGCATTTTTCAACGATTACTGAAAGGAAAGATTTGTGCTATGAAAAAATTTGAATACATCTGTCTGATACAATTGTTTTTTTGCACCTTTTGTTTTAGCTTTAATACTCCATTATCTCTAGCCGGAACGGTTCGTGATGATTTTGATTCTGATAAACTTAATACTGACGCATGGGGGGTCACCAAGGCAGGTAAGGGGACATATTCTATTAAAGATGGGCAACCACTCTTAGAATCTCCCGGAGTACCTGACGGGGTGATACTTTATTGCAAACAAAAAATCGAAGGTGATGCCTCAATAGAGTGCAAAATGGATCCGACAAATGTGGATTCGGGTACTCTTGGAACTGTAGGTTTCACAGATGGGATCTTTGATCCGGAACCAAGCCCAGATTTCTGGGTGCATTGGCTGGCACATTTCAACATTGGACCAACAGTATCCGACTTATTTGTTGATAACTATCCGGGAAAAAATCAATTTCCAAAAGCAGGAGATACCATTAACTTCAAATCTGGTTCACACGTTTGGAGGATAGAAATAAGCGGTAATACTGTAAAGTATTTCTTTGATGAAAAAGATGTAGGCAAGTCTGATAACTCGAATGTTCCCAGATATTTTCACATTTCTCCAGACCCTTACACGTCCCATTACTTTGGCACAGTTGCGATAGATTATATCGAGATTACAGGAAACAATGTAAAATCTCTGGCTGTTTCTCCAGCAGATAAACTGGCAACTACATGGGCAATAGTCAAAAGAGGGAAAAAATGAATACGAAAGAATACATGAAAGCTGTTAAGTTTTCAGTATGCAATAATGGACATTGAATTACCCGATAAATTTATCAATCTTCTTAATTTGGAGGAATCTATATGTTTGTGTTTCCGTTGGAATTAGTATTAATTATGCTTAGTGTAAATCCTGCGTTTGATGAGATGACTGTTGCAGAGGAATGGATAACAGCAAATCTCAGAGAAGAAGCCTTCATCTTGCCTTTCTCTTTCAAGTATGATGGACGTTCATCTGTTGATCTGATCAAGACTTGGAAAAAGGAATATAGTTCAGAGAAACTGGACGAAAATCGTATCAAAAATACAATTACTTTTGTTGACTCAAACACTGGACTGGAAATTCGTGCTGAGTCTATTGTATACAATGATTTTCCAGCAGTAGAATGGGTTTTATACTTCAAAAACAAAGGCTCAGTAGATACACCGATTCTGGAAAACGTACTGCCTCTGGATGCTGGATTTTCAAGTGATGAAGCTTACAAACTGCATTATGCCAAAGGTGCTTTGTGCTGTATTGATGACTTTGCACCGGTGGATACAACTCTCGATAAAGGAACTAAGGTTCATCTTCAGCCCGGTGGAGGCCGCTCTTCCAGCGAGGTTATGCCTTTCTTCAACGTTGATATGGGTATGGAAGGCTTTGTAATGGCAATTGGCTGGACGGGTGAGTGGGCGGTAGATTTCAACTGTGAAAATAACTTGCAAATACAGGCAGGTATGGCACTGACACACCTGAAACTGCATCCATCAGAGGAAATTCGTACTCCGAGAATATTGATGCTGTTCTGGAAGGGAGAATATTATCGGGGTAATAATATCTTGCGACGATTCATACTATCATACCATCGTCCGAAACCTAATAATACTCCCCTTGTCTTGCCTGTTATCCTTAGTGACTGGGGTGGTGCATCAGCCAAACATCATTTAGGGAATATTGAGCGAATAGTCAAATTACCCATCGAATATTACTGGATAGACGCCGAATGGTTCGGAAAAACACCCTGGCACGAGAATGTAGGGAATTGGGAAGTCAGGAAAGAGCTTTATCCACAGGGATTCAAGCCTATCAGCGACATGCTTCACCAATCAGGGCGCAAGTTTCTGTTGTGGTTTGAACCGCAGAGAGTATGCAAAGGCACACCATGGTACGACTTGAAAGATCACCAAAACTGGCTGTTGGAACTTGGAGACGGCACACCTGAACATAAACAGCGAGGCATTAACTGGGGAATCCCTCACGAAGACCCAAGATGGATAATATACGAAAGCAGGCGTAATCAGATCGCTGAAGATGATATGCTCTTTAATATGGGCGATCCAGAAGCAAGGAAGTTTCTCACAGATTTCCTCGCTGAAAAAATAGTGGAATTCGGTCTTGACTGCTATCGTGAGGACTTCAACATTGCCCCGCTGGAATACTGGAGGCACGCTGATGCCCCTGACAGACAGGGAATAACGGAGATACACTACATAGAAGGACTCTATTTTATGTGGGATGAATTGTTACAGCGCTCCCCGCATCTTATGATTGATAACTGTGCAAGCGGAGGAAGGCGTATTGATCTGGAAACCATCAGTCGAAGCACTGCCCTGTGGAGAACGGATTGGCCTGCGGACAGCGTTCACAAACAATGTCACAGCTACGGATTGTTCCAATGGGTTCCGCTTAACATGACTGCCGGTGCAGTCGTTGAAAACGAGTATGATCTTCGCAGTTCTATGACTTCTGGATTGATGGTGCAATTCAGTGACAATGATGAAAATGCCAAAAACATTCTGGATCAGTACCTCAGCATCCAGAAATATTTTTATAGCGATTACCATCCTTTGACTGAGTATAATACATCCAGAGACGTATGGATGGCATGGCAGTTTAATTCCCCGGAGACTGGCGAAGGCATGGTGCAGACTTTCAGGCGTGAAAACAGCTTGCAGGATTCAATCACGCTTAAACTAAAGAATTTAGATATAGATACCAGATATACCTTGAATAACTTGGATACCAACGTTTCTGAGGAAATGATTGGCAAAGAATTAATGGAAAACGGTTTAATTGTCAGCATCAAAAATCAACCGGGTGCGGCAATAATTACTTATAGGAAGTCAAAAAATATGGATCGAGATTACTATTTTGATGGACGTATATCCCGAAAAGTTCTGGAAAACTACCTTTCACGGTCTATTACCATGATGGATTTGTTGAGCGGAATAGGAAACGTGGATGACAACATCCGTATGTTGATAAACATGGGTGCAAAATATGCCGGACGTGCTTTGTATGTTTGGGGTGGTGAAAGTCGTTTACCAAATATGCTTCCGAAAGCTAAAGAGATTGCACAAAAAATTCATACTATGGACCCGGAGATGATCCTTCAGGCAGGCATTTACGAGATTATTACAGAGGATGTCCAGAAAATTCCGATACCAGAATGGGTTTTCACAGAATTCGACTTACAGCCAGAAAAGCGAAACTTCAACTACGAAGCCATGCTCTACGAGAACGGTCGTGGGCGTAATCATTGGAGCAAATCCGCTTCTATTCCTGATATGAGCCAGTTAGAGACGAGAATGTGGTTTTTCTATGCTGCAAAATCTTACATTGACGTTGGTATCGAAGCCATACACTTCGGTCAGGTTGAAATTATGGATAAAAACGACCCTGAACGTAAGTATTGGTGGGATATGATAAGCCGTGTGCGCAGCTATGCGGCAAGGAACGCAAGACGACACTTAGTGTTATGTGATGCACACGTCCCAAGTGGTGGAATAGTGCTTGCTGATGGCAGATTACTATTTGATCTTCATTCCTTCCCATTAAGAATTGAGGAAGTGTCAGATTCTCCGCATAAGGGCGTACTGAAAGTTGGATACCTTGACAGCATCTTTGGGCGCAGTAAGGGTGGAATTACACCAAGCGGATGGAGTTGCGAAAGCCTTCCGTATATGGTGGAACTGGACAATTTTGGGTCAAGCGGCAAGGAAGGTCAGAACATTGGTGCCCATTGGATATGGGGTTATGATGAGATAAGCTGGTTTGCAAACCAACCAGTGCAATACAGAAATGATTGGCTGAAATATGCTTGGAAATGGATTCAAGAACACGACAGCAATGGATTTTTGGAAATGCCCGGGAGCCGTTGTCTGGCATCCCCTGCAAACGGCAAACATTGGTATTACGCAAATACTCAAAGCCAGGCTGTGACTGATGGCTTCAATCAGGAAGATACTATCAAAAAAATCTGGAACGAATAGGCTTTTGTAAAAAAGTGACTCTTCAAAATAGAATGTGGGAATGAAAATTGCGTAAGGCGGAGTAGCACAGCTTTACGCTTGCATTTTTAAGGAGTAAATGTTATGCTTGAACATACAAAAGAAAAACTTAAGGTTCTTGTCGTCGGAGCGCATCCAGATGATCCCGAAACAGGATGCGGAGGCACTATGGCTCTATATTCTGAATCAGGACATAATGTTGTAGTAGTCTATCTCACAAGAGGAGAGAGGGGAATTTCTGGTAAATCTATTGATGAAGCGGCTGAGATTCGTATAAAAGAAGCCACTGAAGCCTGTAAAATATTACGTGTAAGACCAGTTTTCGTCGGACAGATTGATGGAGAATGTGAGATTTCTGCGGATCGTTATGATGAGTTCCACAAAATTATGGAAGCCGAGAATCCGGATATTGTCTTCACGCATTGGTCAGTAGACAGCCATCGAGATCATCGGGTTTGCTCGCTTCTTACTTATGACGCTTGGATAAATTCAGGCAAGAATTTTGCTCTTTACTACTTCGAGGTTATGACAGGAAGCCAAACTCAGAATTTCCATCCAACTGATTACGTGAATATAACTGCGGCTATAAATCAAAAACATGATGCCTGCTTTGTGCATATCAGTCAGGGGATTGAGAAATCATACCCAAGAAATCACGGCATGATGGAGATATTCAGGGGAATGGAATACGGTTGTAGATTTGCTGAAGCCTACGTGAAACACGCTCAAAGTAACACAGCAGTATTGCCATAAATAATAAATTACCTCTGATGTGAAATTGTTTAAAGCTAAAATTGTGAGCCACGCCAGAAAAGGAGCAAAATCATGTTCCAACTAGGATCGGATTTTTTGAAATTAAGTATAGCTTCCGATGGAGATGAATTATATCTAAACTCACCGAATTGGTCAGGATTCTCTCTTGGTCCACTCACTTACAACATAACGATTGACGGCGTTTTGATGTATCCATCTTCCATTGAAGTAAGACTGGAACCACATAACGGGACGGAAGTAATCTGCGTAGTAAGCGACTACGAACCAGCTAAAGTGAGAATGATACAAAGATTTTTCATTGAAGAAATGGATCTTTTATCATTACACAGCGAGTTAGAGAATTCATCAGGCAAGCCTGTAACCCTGAATAGAATAACTCTTCTCGAATTGAGCAAGAAGGGAAAGACACAGTTTGGTACTGATCAAAAGTTAGCAAGAGTATTTCAGGACTGGGGTTATTCTGCTTCGGTAAAACCAATATCCGATCTCAAAGGAACAATTTCATCCCGTGCCTTAATGGTAATTCATAACCCCGTAGATGGCATGGCGTTTAGTGCAGGATATACCACTTACGATAGATGGAATGGCGTGATCAGCTTTAACATGGATGAAAGCAATAATGAAGTATCATCATGGTGGGCTGGCTTTGATGGCGGTGATACCATTTTAGACCCCGGGAATAGCCACTTAGAAGATATGGCATTTATGATCGGTAGTGACCCATGGAAAATGCTTGAAGATTATGGTGGCATCATCCAAAAAACGTACGAGGTAAAGACTCTTGATAAATCACCTGTCACATGGTGTAGCTGGTATCCGCATCGTCTGGGTGTAAGCGAGGAGAGAGTTTTGGCTAATGCTGAAATCGCAGAAGAACGCCTTAAACCACTAGGATTGAAGTATATGTTGCTTGATCTGGGATGGTAAGAAGGGCATCTTCCGTCAACTTTTACAGAGAACGATCAGTTCCCGCATGGGCTGAAATGGCTGTCTGATAAACTTGAAGCTCATGGCTTTTCGCTTGGTACGTGGACTGCGCCTTACTCAATAAGCGAGTTTGATCCACTGTGTAAAAATCATCCAGATTGGCTGATTAAAGATGAAAACGGTAATCCCAAAGGCACAGGGCAATGGTTCTGGCAACCGCATGGTGAAATCTACTGTCTCGATCTGACAAACCCTGAAGCCCAAAATTGGCTTCGAGAAAGGATCGAATCCCTTGCACAGAGAGGCTCAAAATATATCAAGCCTGACTTCATCGGAATAATTACAGGCTCAGACATGCGCAACAGATACGACCGCAGGATAGTAGCTGGTGGAGGACTTGAAGCCGCTAAGATAGGGGCAAAGATCATAGAAGAAGCGATCACTTCTGTTGATGAAAGCGCACTTCCCTTAAACTGCGGAACTGAGACAGCCGGGATCGGTCACTACAAGCTTTTATATACGTGCAATGATACAGGGAATACTGGCTACGTCGGCTGGAATCATCTCAAAGAGACTTACACTACGGTTGCGTGCCACCTATTCAAGAACAGAAGATGGGCAATCATTCAGCCATCGTGTTTGTGCATCGGGCTTCCGGGAACGCTTGAGGAAGCTCGTGTGCGTGCTACTGCCACGTTTCTCTGCGGCGGACAGGTTGACATCGGAGATGAGCTTACTGCATTGCCAGAGGACAGATGGAAAGTTCTGCTCGCAACGCTTCCAACGCTGGGTATTTCGGCTAAAGTCATAGACTTGTTTGAACCGATAACCGAAGAAAAATTATCTTATGAGGGTATGTCATCTGGAGACAAAACTGATGCAACCTCTGTTAGCCAAAAACCAAACGCATCTGTGTGGCATCTCCATCTTAAAAACGATTGGGACGAATGGGATTTGCTAGGGTTGTTTGACTATGGTTTTGGTGATAAAGCTGAGATAGCCACTTTCAAGATACCTCTGGAAAAACTTAACCTTGATCCTGCCAAAGATTATTGGGCTTATGAATTCTGGTCAGGGCAATTTCTTGGGAAGTTGCCAGATACTTTTGAGGCACCTAATGGATACCGTCATCCCGGTGATGCACAAAGGTTGATAGCAACGTCAGATCGTGGTAATCTGGAAGTCTCATTCTTCGGACCAGGGGTGAAACTCATAGCTTTGCGTGAAATCAAACCCCATCCATGGATCGCTGGAACGAGTTTTCATCAAAGCTGCGGCATGGAGTTGGAAAAGGTCGTTTGGGACGAAGAAAAAAGCGAACTAAGTGGAGTATTGAAACGCCCAAAAGGGCAACAAGGTACGATCTCTGTGGTTGGATTGGGTGATCTGGATTATGAAGCCGTTACGTCAGGCAGACAAGCCAGTTTTGTAAAAGGCGCCAATGGTTCTGTTTTTATACCATTTAACACTGAAGATGATGCAACGTATTGGAAGATAAGGATTCATAATGACGAGAGATGAAATAATTGCTGTGTTTAATGGCATAGCTGACATAATGCAGATAAAGGGTGATGATCCGGTTAAGATTAAGATGTATCGTAACATCGCCATAACTCTGTCTTATGCACTTCCAGACGAAATTCAACCGCCGTTTAAACAAAACGACTTGCCAAAGATTCACGGTGTTGGAACTTCCTCAATAGAGAAAATATCCGAGCTTGTGGATACAGGCAGATGTCAGTATTACGAGGAATTGAAGGCATCAATACCTTCAGGAGTTCTCGATCTGCTATCTATTTCAGGTGTTGGACCTTCGACAGCAGGCAAGCTCTATCAAAATCTAGGTATAGATAACCTTGAAGCTCTCCAACATGCCATAGATACTCAGAAGCTGCGAAACCTCAAAGGAATGGGTAAGAAAACAGAAGAAAAACTCAAGCATGGGCTTGAAGCCGTATTTCGTCACAGACAGATCAGGCTGATGGGTTACGTTTTGCCGACTGTTGAAGCGATACTTGACGTTCTCAGTGATTCAGCATCCTACATCTCCATTGTTGGTGATTTAAGAAGAAAGACAGAAACAGTAAAAAACGCTGAAATAATAGTAGTATGCTCTGATGTAGCAAAACTGCGGGAATCGCTGGCAAATATGGAATGGGTCGAAGAAATAAGCGATTGGACTGATTCAGAAGGGAATTGCAAGATTAAAGGTGACGTTGAATTAAAAATCAGGATCGTTGATCAAGAATATTATGGTTCGTCACTTATCTCCTTCACCGGTTCCGAAAGCCACATCGCTGGATTGAATCACAGAGCGAATAATTTTGGATTAGAGCCACTCGAAGCGAAATCATATAAAGGCAAGTCTGAGCAGGATATTTACACTGACTTAAAACTGTCCTTTATCATTCCTGAATTAAGAGAAGGCAGTGGCGAGATAGAGTCTGAATTAGCTAAACTTATAGATATGGATGATATACAAGGCGATCTGCACGTTCACAGTACGTGGAGCGACGGGCATCAGACAATAAAAGCAATGGCTGAAGCGGCAAAAAATATAGGTTACGAATACATCGCCATAGCTGACCACTCCATATCTTCAAAGATAGCCAATGGGCTTGACGTAGAGCGAATATTAAACAAGATGATAGAGGTCAGGGAGATCAACGAAGAGATACAGGGAATCGAGATTCTCATGGGTTCTGAAGTTGACATACTCAAAGATGGCAGTCTTGATTATCCTGAAAGTATTCTTGAAAAACTGGACGTAGTAGTTGCAAGCGTCCACAGTGGTTTTAATATGGACGAATCAGCTATGACTAAACGGATCATTCGTGCCATTGAGAATAAATACACTCACATCATCGGTCATCCAACAGGACGGTTGCTGGGAAAAAGAGACCCTTACGCAGTAAACATAGATGCAATTATTGACGCTTCCGCAGAGAATGGCAAGTCGCTTGAGATAAATGCCTATCCCGATCGGTTGGATTTGAAAGACGTTCACGTTCGTAAGGCAAAAGAAAAAGGCGTTATAATCACCATAAACACTGATGCGCACAGCATATTTGATCTCAATTTTATGAAATATGGGCTTTATACTGCCCGACGTGGATGGCTGGAGAAAAAGAACGTCCTGAATACGCTATCGCTAGATGAACTTATGAAGTGGTTGTATAAGTAGTGGTCAACCGAATTAATTTTTATGGATTGCTGTGGCTTGCCACAGCATACGTAAGCAAGCTTACGCTCCATATCGGTAGAAATAGGTTAAAACTATAATTTTTTCTCATATTTAGCTCTGGATTCCAGCCTTCGCTGGAATGACAAAGCATGGCGTTACTTTAGGCTCCAAGCCAAACCTAACACGACACGGAACATTCTTAGCATACTCAACACGTCCTGCGCCTTGTAAATTACTTCATCAATGCCATTTTTGTGAACATCTGGAACAAGGCTTACTAAATCTGCCATACTTGGCTTTGACAGCTTCACTGATATGGTTAAAGGAAGTTCCACTTGAAATGGCTTGAATTTGCTTAAATCAGACAACGCCTTGTGGACTTCTTCTGTTATGGCTTTTCTGGTTAGTTCTGGATGGGCAAGCTTTCCTGTATCTCTTCCCATCCCATACTTTGTGATAACGTGGGGGATCTCACCGACAAAACCCGTCAATTCGCTCACCACTGTCTGATCACCAGCTACGAAAACTAATGGTACACCATAGTGGCCAGCCGTTAATGCGCTTAATTCTGATTCACCGATGGGGCGGTTGTTGATTGATAATTGCTTTATGCAACCCGTCATTGTATGTGAAATCATCCCGTTCTCGGTTCCGACCATGCTGTGGTAGCCTATAAGTGCCAGAGCATCGTAGGTATCGTCTATCCCCTGCACCATGCTTTCCATCACGTCCCATCCAGCGATCAAGGTAGCTTCCTTTTTGAGTTCATCAAGCAGAATGTTTCGTGCATTGCCATGAGCATCTTTGACGACTATGTCCGTTGCACCTGCTTTTAATGCGCCTTCTATTGCGGCATTTACATCGCTTGTCATCCATTTACGTCCCTGCATGTATTCAGAAGTCGTACCAAAAGTCTGATCGTCGTGAGAAATACCTGTGATACCTTCCATATCAGCGGAAATAAAGATTTTCATATAAATCTCCAATCTGTAGTTTTAAGCCACCGTATCAAATTAAAGAGTTAAAAAAATGGAAACTCATCTGGTATAATAAAGTAAAGATTCCTTGTAAACATTCTAACACACATAGTTAAAACTACGCAAGATATTTTGGTAAAAATGTACCTGTTATAACTGTTGATCTACGACAGGTTTTGCTGTAAAATACTCCACGTAGAAAAAGATCAGGTCTTAAGCAAACGATAACACGTTGTCACTCGCTTTTAAACTTGGGGGGTTCCAACGCTTCAAGGAGGATAGACATGAACCAGAAATCCAGTTTCAGGCACAGGGGCATACTGAGTGTTTCCGAAGATGCAAAGTTCATATTTGTCGAAGGCGAGACGTTTAAGTATGGGTTTTCCAAAAGCACAGGGCTTATCAGTAGCCTGAAGGTTCTCGATAATGACTTTCTTCAAGGAACTGGTTCTGAAATCCCGGACATATACGTCTCAGATGCCCAATTTTCCGAAGAAGCTCTTTATGCCGCAAGGTATGAGAGCGAAGCTGAATGTGAGATTCTGTCCGCAAATCCTCATGAAGTTCACATAAGAACTCATGGAGTTTATCATGATTTGATGGGCAAGGCTTTTCCAGCTAGATACAGGATCACTTATGAGATTGAAAATGATGGCACTATATTCGTGATAGTAGATAATAAAGCTACCGATTCTTGCACGATCAGATGGCTTTGCACATCCAAAGGGTTATTGAATTCTTCTCTTTGCAGTTATTTTTCACATCTTGAAGATCAAAGCACTGTTGATACGACAGGAAATTATATCTTTAAAGAAATCCCATCGCAAAGGACGAGTGACGTCGTATTATTTAACGGAAAGCTTATCCCCTGGTGCTGGTTCGGAAATGATACAACTGGAGTTGAAATTTTAGTATGGGACATTGGGTATCAAAGAGATGGAACTACATTTCTGGCAGATAAAACGAATGAACAGGCTTTTGAGGCAGGAGTAGACATTTCAGCGATTGCCGAAACGGACGGGGTGTCGTGGGAAATTATGTCTTTTAAGGATACTCCGATGAAAGTCAACTCAGGATGGGAGTATACGAGCTATTTCGCTCTTTCTGTAATGCCTCCAAAACACTATGAGCCTGCCTTATCTAACCTTAGTGTATACTATAATGATCCACGTCAGTATAAAAATACGTATCTATCAGATAAAGAGATCGAAGAAATAGCAAACAAAGGCTTTAATCTTATAGTCCTCGCCATCAACGGGCCCGGGAAGCTTATACCATATGATGAATCGGAAGTAAAACGGGTTATATCTATAAGCCATAAATATGGCATGAAGGTAGTTCCCCATATATCAATGATGGAGACGAGTCGAGAATTAGACATATTCGATACTTATTCAATTGAATGGCAGATAGAGCCTTCAAATAACAATGATAATTCAACTGCCCTTATGTGTCCGGGAGCAGAGGGATGGAGAGAATACTGGAAAGAACAGGTAGACAAAATAATAAAGGGATATGACTTCGATGGAGTCTACCTTGATTTATTTTACGACAGGCTTGCGTGCCGAAATCCATTACATGGCTGTCAGAGAAGATATATGAGACCCACGTTTTTGTGGGTTCGTGAGATGATAAGGCACGCATGGCTAAAAGCTAAATCAAAAAAATCGGACTCAGTAATTATTTTAAGCACTGACTTGCTTCCTATGTCTATGATATGCTCATGGGTTGACGCTAGATGCACAGGAAATCCAGAAGACACTCGTAACATAGGCAAAATAACAGAAAAATTGTTTTTTAGCTCCCAACGCCTCGGATGCAACAGTATAACGTGTGTTGATCAGACTCAGAAGAATGATTAAGTTTTCGTATAAATCCATTCTTCAAAACTTTTTAGCTACATTTCTAATAAAAAAATGAACCATCTCAATAACAGAAAGGAAAAGGCAATAATGAAAGACCTAGTGAAAAAACTAACAGAGGCATACGGACCTTCTGGCAATGAAAGCGGAGTCGCCGAACTGATTAAACAAGAGATCACCCCTTTCGTAGACGAGGTTAAACTTGACAAACTAGGTTCAGCGATAGCGATTAAGAAAGGTCCCGGCGCAAAAGTGATGCTTGCGGCACATGCAGATGAGATCGGGTTGATAGTGACTCACATAGACAAAGAAGGATTCCTGCGGTTTGATATAGTCGGTGGAGTCTCTGCATTCAGGCTTACAGGATTACGAGTCATCTTTGCTAACGGACAGATTGGTGTTATAGATGCTGAGAAAGGCGATCCAGCGTCAGCCGGTATAGATAAACTGTTCATTGACATCGGTGCTGTATCCAAAGAGGATGCAGAATCGAAGGTATTAATAGGTGATTTTGCGGCTTTCAGGCAGGACTTTGTAGACCTTGGCACAAGGGCAGTCGCAAAGGCTTTTGACGACAGGATCGGGTGCGTGGTTCTCATCGAAGCGGCGAAACGCCTGAAAAATTCACCCAATGAGGTGTTTTTCGTTTTCACTGTGCAGGAAGAGGTCGGACTGAGAGGAGCGACTGCATCTGCTTATTCAGTTGACCCCGACATAGGCATTGCGGTGGACGTTACACGTACAGGCGATACACCAGAATCTCCAACAATGGAAGTGTCCCTAGGAAAAGGACCTGCTATCAAGATCAAGGATAGCGGGATCATCTCTAACCCTAAAGTCAAAGAACTACTCGTCCAGACAGCCAAAGAGCTAGGCATACCTTATCAGATGGAGATATTAACAGGCGGAGCAACTGATGCAAGCTCAATAGAAAAAACTCGCAGCGGAGTACCATCAGGGGTTATTTCCGTGCCTACGAGACACCTTCACACCCCATCTGAAATGGTTGACATGGATGATGTGGAAGGCTGTATAAAACTTCTGGTCGCAGTATTGGAAAAAGATTTGCAATCACTTGGATTTTAGGCTGTGGAACATAACGATATTTTATACAAAATTGTGAATCTCAATATTAGAAGATTGGCGTCGGTTTAGAAAGTAGCAATGGTGGTTTTGTCAGAATCCAGCAAACAATGAAAAGGAGGAACAATAACATGAAACAGAAACACATCTTAATCTTCAAAAACCAATCAACCAAAACCTACTTCTTTTTATTCATCGTCCTCTTGCTACTTGGGGCTTTGATGATGTCATCTGTCGCCTTCGCAATAGAGGGCACCGTCGAATTTCCTATGATCAAAAGCGAGGTATTGGGTTCTGAACAGGAACTGGGCGTCTACCTTCCGCCCGGATATGCAACTTCAGGGCAGGCTTACACGGTTATGTATTTGTTCCATGGTTCCGCAGGCACCGACAGGGGGTTTTTCGGACCTCAACCACGCTATGGTCACTTTGATGAGATTGTCGAATCGCTGGTCGCGCAGGGCAGAATGAGTCCGATGATCATGGTGGCACCCAACATGCCTGGTTGGCTCTATGCTGGAAATTCATGGGCTAACTATTTCATTCAGGACATCATGCCGTTCGTGGAACAGACATACCGAACCATCCGCGACAGAGAACACCGGGGAATTATGGGGGGTTCTAAAGGAGGCGGCGACGTTATCCAACTTGTTTTTATGAGACCGGATTTATTCAGCGTGATGGGCGCTTATGCCGCAGCTCATTATCTTTCTCTGGGACAGTTGGAGCAGTTAACAAAGGACTACGATGCAGCAAAATACCCGATTCGATTCTGGATTTACCACGGGCGTAACGATACTGCCGTTCCTTTCGCGGACAGTGAGAGATTTGTAGCCTTCGTCAAAGGAAAGGGATGGGAATATGTCTTTGAAGTCAGCAATGGAGATCACTTTACAATAATAACCTCAACTCTGGACGTCATCGAACCATTTTTTCTATACATCTCAAAGTCCATGGTCAATCCGCTAACAGCGGTGCAACCACAGGGCAAGCTGGCAACAAAATGGGGTGAAATCAAAACTAATCATTAGTTTAGTAAACACAATAAGGTTCTCGACGAACTTTCAAAATATAATTCGGCATATTCAAATAGAATTGCCTTGATAAAGTAAACTATACATAGTAAAATACAGTCAATAAAGCAGATTCTGAATATAATTCAAGTCGAGATAAGTGAGATGGGAAATAATAAAAGAAAGGGAACTAAGACAAGTGCCTTCGGTTCTCCCGGGCGGATCGGGCATGACTCAAGTTCATTTTATTCAAGTAGATTATACGAGGGATTACCAGTTGAGGAATCGGTCACTTATGTAGAAAACCCCATCTCATCTGAATATCTTGATCAGATTATATGCAAAACAAGCGAAAAAATGGATGAGTTACCCGATAACAGCGTTCACCTGATGGTTACATCTCCCCCTTATAACGTTGGAAAGGAATATGACGAAAACCTTACACTCGATGAATATAGAGAGTTCCTAAAAAGAGTATGGGCTGAAGTTAAAAGGGTGCTTGTTCCCGGCGGTAGAGCGTGTATTAACGTAGCAAATCTTGGCAGGAAGCCATACATACCACTTCATGCCTTCGTTATTGAAGATATGCTCTCTCTAGGATTTCTGATGCGAGGTGAGATAATCTGGAACAAAGCATCTAGTGGTAGCCCTTCTACTGCATGGGGAAGCTGGCTATCTGCTAAAAATCCAACTTTGAGAGACATTCATGAGTATATTTTGATCTTTTCAAAGGGGTCATTCAAACGTGATGATATGGGCAGAGATAGCACTATTTCCAGAGATGAGTTCCTTGAGCTTACCAAAAGCGTATGGACGTTTCCTGCTGAATCTGCAAAAAAAGTAGGGCATCCTGCACCTTTTCCCATAGAAATGCCTTATAGATTGATCCAGCTTTTTACTTTTAGTGAGGATATTGTGTTAGACCCCTTCATTGGAAGTGGGCAATCCGCCATTGCAACAATAAAAACAGGTCGCCACTACGTTGGATACGAAATAAGTGAACAATACGCTAAATTAGCAAATAATCGGATCAATGATTTTCTAAGCAACTGTTACTCACTCCCGTTGTTATGATGTGGAAAATTTAAGGAGGATCCAGACACATTAGCAATGAATAGCCAATGATCGTTGTGTAGTTTTCTCGTTAAGTTTTTACGTCATTTCCATGAAAAGAATCCAATAAAACATAGGAGCATAAAAATGAAGTTTCGTATTTTCATCAATGGTCATTTCTTGTCTAATATCAGCAAGATCATTAGCTTTACTTTGCTAATGCTGATGATCACATTCATAAGCAGTAGTTATGCAGACCAGCTTGAGGTTGAAAGTGTCATACCTGCTTACAGTGCATCCTGCGTGATAGTCAAAGACATCCCTAAGGTTGCAGACGCAATAAAAACGTCGCAAGCATGGCAGGGAATTATCGAAGAAGCGAAACAACAATTGCAGAACAATAGCGATGTACCAAAACCGATGAAATTCATGGCAATGGATATGTGGGATGTGCTGGCTCTTGCCACTGGTCGTGTAGCGATTGTTCACATAGACCCTACGAAGATGGATTCTCCAACGGTAATAGTTGATCTCGGCGACTCAAAAAGTGTATTTGAAGCCGCCCAGAAGGTAATGCAGTTACTTGGCAGTGAAGAGAAATTAAATATTAAAACAAATGCGGGGGTTTATCTGGAAGTGCCTTATGGTACAGCAAACCAGAACGCAAGGTTTGCTTTTCTGGATAATCTGTTTGTATTTGCACCCAACGAAGATATGTTTAAAGCTGTCGTGGATGTGTATAGAGACAAAGAACCGTCAATCCTTGCAGACCCTAAATTCATGATAGCATCTAACAGAGTCTTTTCCGATGGTGAAGCTTTTATTTACATCAATTCAGAGGTACTCACCTCGGTAGCGCAGGCTTTAAGCAGTAAGGAGCAACTCAAAACACTAGGGGCTAATTCGGTTAAAGCAATTGCGTGGAAAATTAGCCTTCTTTCTCCCACAAAGGATCAGGAAATATATTTCTATTCAGGGGATAGCAGCAAGCTTATGGCACAATTGATGTCTAATCCCGGAACTCTTACCTCTCCACACATCATACCTGCTTCAGCCGCTGATGTGTTCTTCGCCATAAATGCCGGTGATCTGGCATCAATTATGGATAAATACTTCGATGAAGCAAAAGGTACGATGACTGAAGATGATTTTAATAAATTGCAAAGTGGTTTCTCTAGTTTTGAGATGGAAACCGGGCTAAACCTCAGAAACGACGTTCTTCAATCACTAACGGGAGAAATCGGTTTTGCTATGTCAGTTGGCCCCGAAGAAGTTGCGTCATCACTGCAAAGTGGGATTCTTGCATTCATTGGAGTCAAAGACCGTGACAAATTAAGGATGGTTATTGAAAGGCTTTTGTCAAAAGAACAGGTTGAGAAAACACAATATAAAGGCGTTGATATTACCTTCATATCTTCAACTACTGGACCCGAAGGCCCTATGGGTTACGCTTTTGCTGGAGACTTGCTGGTGTTTAGCAGTGTTAAGAAGATTATGTCTCTCATTGACGAGGATGTGCCTCTGGTAGCATCAGATCGCTTTTCTCAAATAGGATCAAGACTGACTGAACCTTACAGCACGTTGTTTTATTTTGATCTTAGCAAGGTAATGTCAAAAGTGCCTACTCCCCTCAGTCAGAACGAGAATGCTATGGCTGAAATTCAGTCTTTTGGCTCAATAGGCGGAGCAGTAACCTATGATGGACAAGGATATAAGATGAAGCTTACCGGTACTCAAGGAAAAAGCTGGCTTGAGGTTATAGGTGATATAGTCAACACGATGCGAAAATCATCCCCAGAAGAATCAAAGGAAAATATGGACAAATGATGGCTGATAATCGCTACAATAAAAATCAATCACGTAACGTTGTTGATATAATAGACATTAAGAAAAATATAGTAAAAATCCACCGGAATCAACGAGAGCTTAAAAAGAGTAGACTCAAAGGGTTGATCGTTGCTTTTGCCAGTATTGCGATCTTTTTCCTGCTGGGTTATGCAGTAGCGGCACTATATATACCGATATGGGCAAAAGTGTTGCTTTTAGTATTAATAGCTTTTGTAGGGCTTGTGCCGGGCTATATAGTAGCTGTTATATTTCATTGAGTTTCTCACGTTAATATATTTTAGGAGGATTTGATATGCCAAAATTCCGTGCAATCCACACAGTTGATCTAAAGCCAGGCGTCAATAAAGAAGAATTCGAGAAGTTCATGCTTGAGGAGTTTATACCTGAGACGTTAAAGCTTAAAGGATGTCTCGAAGTGCAACTGCTCAAAGGCTATAACGGTGATCTGCCGGGGGTAGCTACTGCAAAGTCTGATTATGCATGGTTAAGCCTTTGGGAAAGCGTGGAAGCGAATAATAAAGCTTGGACTAAAAGGGGAAAGCATTATACACCCGATAATATCGAAAAAGTTATGGCAAAGCTTTATACTTACATCGCCGCATATTGGCTAAATGGTGGATATACCATCATTAGTGAATGATAACATATATAGCGAATCTGTTACGAGTTTTTCAGTTATAGGCAGAAATGGCGGAAGTAGAACATGCTTCAGCTTGTTTTGTGAATTTAATTGTCAATTTAACAAGCTAAAGCATGTTCTACGACACTAACTGAAAAACTCGTAGAAACTGTTGAAATTCCTTTTGTTGATGTCAGGCAACGAAAATCCTTCCTCTTTATCCTCTATAATTCTTCTGCTCTTAAAAAAAGGAGTCTACTATGGATAACTCACTTTCTCCAGACGTACAAATGCAATTCATGCGCCCTGCTCAGTTGGAAGCCGCACTCAGAAAGTTCCCTGTGGCTTACGTGCCTTTGGGGTTGATTGAATGGCATGGGCGCCATCTTCCTCTGGGTAATGATGCGCTCAAGGCTCACGCTATTCTAGTGAAGTGTGCTGAAAAATTCGGAGGAGCCGTATATCCTCCGCAGTGGCTTCATAACGGCTTCAATCAAGAACACCTCGTTCCCATTTACATGGAACTATTCCAGAGGCTTAAAAGAACAGGTTTTCGAGTAATCATCGGGGTTTCAGGCCACAATGTGCGTGAGCAGATAGATATGATCAACAAGGCACTGGAAACTGTTATTGCAGATGGAACTATGGCTGGAATCGGTGTCTGGGAAATCACTCTCAGCCAATGTGAGATGTCTAATACTGATCATGCCGCCAAGTGGGAAACATCAAATATGATGTTCTTCTATCCTGATAGGGTTGATATGACAGAATTAGGAAATGATGAGATCACATTCGATATGCGCGCACCATGGGGTATCGGCGGGCTTGATCCGAGGATACACGCTTCTGCTGAAGTTGGCAAAAGAAACGTTGAACTAGCAGTTAAAGCTATTGGTAAAAAGGCTCAGGAGTTGCTAAACACATTATCTCCAGAGCATAGATTAGCAAATATCAAAGCAATATCGCCAGAACATTGGTGGATGATCTAAAAATTATGTTAAAAGTAATTATAATATCGGTATTGATGGTACTTTTATCAGTATGCGCACAGGGGAGGTTGGCTATGGCTGAATTGATTATTCACAAAGCAGAAAACAATGACCCAAACCCGGGTCCAATTGGTGAAAAACCCTATGAGATGGAAGGTCGCAAAGAGGAGCGCATACCCCTGATTGATTTCAAGGACGTTTCAGACTGGCTGGTCGAAGGCAGTAACGCAGAGGGATGGCTTTATCTGACACAGGAACAGAAACTCTATCATGACACCTGCGCAAAACTCGTATACGTCGGTAAAGGTGAGAATCCATCACTGCTCGTTAAACCAGAGAAGCCGATCAACATCCCTGAATCGTGGGATAGCATCAATTTCTGGAACTATGGGAATAGCTGGGGATGGGCGTATGATCCAACGACACCTTTCCTGTACGTGACAGTTGTGCTTAAAGATTCTTCTGGAAAAGAATTTGAGATGCCAATGGGTACGATAGATTCCCAATACTGGTTTCTCATGAATAGCCGCCTGCATAACAAAGATGCTCAGTTTCTTATACAGTTCGTCGGTTTCCGATTCACGAATGCAAACAACAAGGATAAGCGGGTTATCTATCTTGGTCCATGCTATTTCTTTAAGGAAGAACTTAAACCACTGACTTTTGAACCCTGGCCAGAGAAATTACCATTTCCAACGAGACCTGAAACCATACTGCCAACAAATAAAACGTCTGACTTCAAAAACTCAACCCATCAGGACGGAAATACGATAACTTTATCGTATATTGGAAGTGACTGCACTATTGAATATTGTTATACGCCAGATAATGGAACTTTAAGCGATATTGAGCTTAGATATAATGATATTTCCATGAAGCCTTGTGCCGGTGGTGGAATTCAACTAGCCACTTCAAAGGGTAATGTCTCGCCTGATGATCCATCTGTGAAACGCACTTTAAAAGAGACTAGCCTGACGGATGGTACGCTCAAAGCAGTCTGGCAATACCAGTGTGATGATGTGTCAACCGACGTTGAGTATCGTATCCGCATATCACAAAAGTCACTCATCGTAGAGATGGACGCCAATGATCCAGTCGTTGAACGTGTTACACTCGGTCGTGCAGAAGGTATAAATAAGGGCAGGCTGTTCAAAATCCCATATCTGACTTATGGAGGCAATGATCCACGAGTGCTTTATGCTGATGGGCTGTTCTTCTTCACTCAGTTTGATTGGTTTGTGTCCGATGCCTCTGTGCTTTATGGCGGATCGGAACTTGGCGATAATTGGGCAATTTACAACGGCGGCGCGCAGTATATACCTAAAACAGATGGCACACGCAATCGAGTTCGTGAGCGATTATTTATCAACATTTCACCAGATTTTCAGGAAGTTTTGCCGACAATTCCAAACCCAAAATCACCGATGAAAGAGGAACAAGGGGATCGTCTGTGGCGTGTAAAATTCGGCGGACAGAGTCAGGCAGAGATTACAGAAGCGGAGAGATTCCGCAAATATGGCTGTGAAAAGATCAGCATACGCTATCACGAAGATACATGGCGTGACACTGGTGAAAGTTTTACGTTCCGTCTTGAAGCGGCACCTAAACGTGGCGGTGACGAGGTATTGAAGAAGTTTGTATCAGCCATTAAAGCCATTGGCTGGCGGGTAGGATTATATACCAATTACACTGACTATGCACCTGTAAATAAGTATTGGAATGAGGACTGGGTGAACCGTTTACCTAATGGTGATTGGCAACGGGCATGGATGCGGTGTTATGCGCCAAAACCCATGATAGCAGTTGAGATGGAAGCCAAACTTGCCCCGCAGATAAATGCAAAGTTCGGTGAAAACCACAGCTACTGCGATGTCCATACTGCTGTAAGCCCGTTCTCAAGGGTTGATTATGACTATCGTGTTCCCGGTGCGGGCACGTTCCGCAGGACTTTTGAGTGCTTTGGGCGACTGCTTTACAACGAAAAGTTCGCTCACAAGGGTCCTGTATATTCCGAAGGTAATAACCACTGGTGGTACGTCGGGCTTACTGACGGCAATTATGCGCAGATAATCAGTTCTGCACCGCCAAAAGAACCATTCATGGTTGACTTTGATCTTCTGAAAATGCACCCGCTTAACATGGATGCAGGTATGGGCGCACCCGATATGTTTTTCAGAGGAGCTTCCCGGGATTTGGATCAGTTCATCGCTACAACACTGGCTTACGGACACATAGGCTTCATGGACTGGAGCGACATGGCTGGCGCATTGAAGATATACTACATGATCCAGCAGGTGCAGACAAGGTATACGCTTGAGCCTGTGAAAAAGATTGAGTATGAGCGTGACGGAAAGATGATGGCTACCTCACAAGCACTAGCTTATGGAGATAAGCTAGATACAAGCCGATTGCACGTAATCTATGAAAATGGCACTAATGTATGGGTAAACTCTTCGGATGATTCATGGATCGTAAAAACCGCAGGATATGAGTTTGAGCTTCCGAAATGGGGTTACGTTGTATCACGAAAAGAGGATGGGTTTCTTGCATATTCTGCGCTTATAGCTGTTGATGGAGAAAATAAGCGTCGGGTGGATTGCTGTTTCGGCACTGATCAATACTATGTTGACAGTCGTGGAGGGTTTATATCTCTTGTAAAAATAGCGATTGAGGGAAGTGCTGTATTAAAGAAAGACTATGGCAAATGGTGGGTCATCCCAACGACTCAATGCAAAGAGTTTGCCTTCGATTCATCGCTTGCAGGAATGGACGATAAGCATGACATTGACGTGATAGCTTATGCGGAAGATGGATCAGTAGTTGATAAACCAGAAACAAGCTGGAATAATGGGCTTTTTCATATTTTGGCTGGCACACAGCCTGCTTTCAAATACGAAGTTCGTCAGTCAGACCGTCTGCGCTAACTTTTCAGTTGACATAATATACGACCCATTGCTATACTTTCAACGCAAGAGATTTAACCTATTTTAATTTATAGCAAAAGTGATTTGTAATGGCATTAATGGGTTACGTACGTGACAGGACATAAAGAACCAAAGACACGAGATACTTAAATATGCCAATAAGCACAAATTGCACATTGATGACTGGATTGAGATTATAGTCCAGAAATAATGATTGAGGAGAGAGAAAAATGCCATTAATTAACCAACGAGAGCTACTTTTACCTGCATTAGAAGAGCGCAGAGCAGTAGGTGCTTTTAATGCTAATAATATGGAAATGGTACAGGCATTTGTTTGGGCGGCTGAGGAAGCTTCCAAAGAATTAAACGAAAAAGTAGACCTGATTATCCAGTTGAGCCCCGGCGCAAGTAAGTACGCTGGCTGGGAGTTGGGTGCAGGCATGGTTAAGATTGTTGCAGGAATCAGCGATGTCCGTATCGCTTTGAATCTTGACCATGGCACTAAAATTGAGGAAGTCCAAAAAGCACTGGATAATGGATTTACCGCTGTGCTAATTGATGCTTCATCACTGCCATTAAAAGAAAATATTGCCTTAACCAGCCAGGCAGTGAAGATGTGCCATTCGGCTGGCGTGCCTGTGGAAGCAGAATTGGGAAAAATCCCGAAAATAGAGGATTATTTTAAGCCGGATGAAATCGCACATCTAAGAAAGCTTGCCCCTGCGGATGCTGTAAAAATCATCAGGGAAAAAGCCGGCAAATCAGTAGAGGATTTAATGGCAAAACCTGAGGATGTTGAGCATTTTGTTAATGAAACGGGCGTGGATTTCCTTGCGGCGGCGTTTGGCTCAATTCACGGGATCTGGGGTGATATGTGGCCAGTC
>Ga0315274_10001696_pt1 | contig 33669 bp, 55 predicted proteins | sample YL17G02_20_MG_FD_203700 | JGI IMG/M metagenome (GOLD analysis project Ga0315274, IMG submission 203700) | Sediment microbial communities from Yellowstone Lake, YNP, Wyoming, USA - YL17G02_20 | ecosystem: Environmental > Aquatic > Freshwater > Lake > Sediment | place: USA: Wyoming | collected...
TCAAACTCCACCTGTGCGCAGGCCACTGTTGAAATGCAACGATCCAAAAACGTAGTTCCAGAAAGCTCTTCGTTCAGTTTAAATATCAGAATTCTTGTTTGACGTTAAGGTTATATTTATTTGACGTGTTGTCTTGTTTGGGTGCTTGGGTTGAAGGGTGGGAGGAGGCGTCTGGCTTATGGCGTGGTGGGTTCTGAGCTGGCGGGGTTCGTGTCTGGGGATTCGTTTGTCTCCGAGTTTTTGGCGCGGTATAAGGAGCATGGTCGGACTCGGTGGGCTTATGCTTCGACGTTGTTCATGTTTTTCAGGTGGCTGCGGCTTGTTCATGGTCTAAGCGTGGATGGGAGGCAGCTTCTTGACAAGCACATAGAGTATCGGGGAAGCGTGAAGGTTCAGAATCGGCGTTGGGCTTTGCGTTTGGCGTTGGGATTCAGTCGCGATAATCCGGATCTGGCTGAGTGCTCGGACGGGCGCAAGTATCAGATGTTCAGCGTGGTGAAGCAGTTTTTTGATTATCATGAGGCTCCGTTGACGTCGGGCAAGAGCGTGTATGGCCAGAGGATCAGGAGGAAGTTTCATCCCAAGCAGATCAGCGTTGACGATGCCAGGAGGCTGCTTGGCTTTTTCAACACGCGGGACAGGGCGATTCTGCTGGTGATGTTGCAGAGTGGAATGAGCATCGGCGACGTCCTGAACAAGTTTAGCCTGATGCTTCCGCAGCTGTCCAGTGCCCTTCAAGCGGGGACGTCGCGTTTCAGGGTTGATTTTGACGAGCGCAAGGGAAACGGCTTCAACTACTTCACTTTCATTTCGGCTGATGCGTTGCACGAGTTGCGGAAGTGGCTGTCGCTGCGCGTGCATTGGCTGGATGGCCGCGGGGATCCCGGCTGCATCTTCATCGCTAAGCCCATAGCAACTAAGGGTGGCCACCCCTGCCTGGTGGGTAGGGCCTTGTCGGTGGTGAGTTTCGAAGTTAACTTTAATCGCGTGGTCAGGAAGATGAAGTTGAAGGCTGATCCCTGGGGCGTGACTCCGCACATGTTCCGTAAGCTGTTTAAGACGGAGAGCCGGGCGCCTGAGCGGGGTGTGGATCAGGACTGTGTCGAGTTCTTGATGGGTCATTCGAGCGGGATTCAGGCGGTCGGCGGAATATATGATAGGACGCCTGAGCTGCACGCCGAGGTTGTGGAGAGGGAGTACGCGAAGATGGAGCCTTACCTGAACTTGTACAGTGGCCACGCCGGGGCGGAAGAGGAGGACTTGAGTGATGAGGACGTTGCTAGTTTGAAGGAGCTGGCGCAGGCGATGAAAGAAGGGAAAATCAAGATCACGCCTTAAAGAAAAAAAGGGCGGGTTAGGATGGCGGTGGAGGTAGTGGCTGCTTTGGCTTGCGGCGCCTCTTCAACAGCAAAACCGCGAGGATGATGGCGACGATGGCGGCTATTAGTATTACTGCTCCGATTATGGTGGAGTTAATTGGGTTCGGGATCGTTTCCGCGTCCTGCTCGATGGTTATTGTGTAGCCTGTCGCTGCGAGGTTTGCCGCGCTGATTTTGAGGTAGTAGTCCTTTTGTCCCTCGTGCATGTATGCTGTGCCGCTTGTCTCGTTTCTTCCAGCTTTCAGGAGCGGTAGCTCGCTGAACTGTCCGCCTTTCTCGAAGAGGTTGAAGCCGAAGACTGCCCAGTCGCCTGTTATGCCTGAGCCTGGCGTGTAGGTCCAGATGATCTTCCATTCTGTGGCCGTTATCTTGAAGTAGCCGGTGTCCTGTGTGCTTGTTCCCGTGAAGGTTTCTACGTTTTGCCAGTCTGCAGCGTGGACGGCTGGGATGGTGATGCAGAGTAGAACGAGTAGAATCGGTAGAATGCTTCTTTTCATCATTTGTTCTTTCACCTCCGTTAGACGTCTGGTAGTTTCCAGCCCTCTTTCCTTTTCTTTCGTATGACCGTCTGGATGTCTGGCTTTGTTAGCGCGAACTGTATGTGCTTGCAGCTGTCTTCAGCGTCTGCTGTGCATTTGATTCCCTTGGGGCTGAAAAGTATCTGGACGGCCTCTCGTATGTCTGGATCCCAAATTAGGACGCCTTGGTCGTTTAGGTTCATGTGCCACATGCTCTTTGGCGGTCCTATCAGCTCCTTCTGGTTCTGGTTATAGTACCAGCTTATCATTGTGCGGATTGCTTCCGTGTCGTTTTCCAGCCCCAGAAAACGCTTTATTCTGATGAAGCGGTCAGCCATCTCGCCCTTTAACTGAATGTTGAGTCTTACAGTGTCATCCGTCTTGTTGGGCATTGTTACACAATTTATGTATAATCCACACGGTATTCTTAAGGTTTATTCCCATAAGGACTTCAAAACAAAGCTTATATGTAAATGCATAAAATATGTAAGGAAGAGGATGAAAATGACTGAAGAAATTGTTAAGCTGAACTGCAGACTGAAGGGAGACGTCGCCAAAAAGTTTCTTGAAATCAAGAGGGAAAGGGGTCTTTCAAGCAACACCGAGACCATTCGACTAATGATAAGTGAGATTCGCAAGAGGGTGAAGGTGGACGTAAGTGAAGCCCCTGCAGCTTGCTAGTCTACTTCACCAGTTAGCGGTGGAGTTCCGCGAGGCCAAAGTCAAGGCTGCTGGCGTTCAGTTGGCTGTGGAGGCCGAACACGTTGACTGAAATGCTGTTTCTCGTTGTTGGCAGGGCTAAGACTGAGCGCGTCACCAAGGAGGGTAATCGTGAAACGGTTTTCAGGGTTTCGCTGAAGAGCGAGAACGGGAAATGCAAGCTGACGCTTGCGGATAATAATAGTAGCCTTCTTGTGCAGTACCCGTTGGGCAGCGAGGTTAACGTTGACGTTGGGAAGTCGAATCAGCGTGTCCTGACGCCCGAGGAGCTTTCTGAGGAGATAAGTAAGGCTGAGGAAAGCTCGGAGGAGGGCTAGCGCTTGGCTAATTGCGCGTGCCTGAAGTGGATGTACCGCGTTGCCAAGTTCACTGAGGACCCGAAGCTGGCTGTTGACCTCGTGTACCAGATTTCGAGTGCAAGGTGAAGGGGCATGGCTAAAAAAGTGTTCTTCAAGCTTGCGATGCCGAATGGTTTTGATTTCAACACGGGCAAAACGATAAACTATCGTGAGGGCATTGGCAAAGTCGTTAGGGTGCCAGCGTTCGACACGCCGCCGGTGCTCTGCAGCGACTCGGTTCTGCATGCGTGCGCGAATCCTAATGACTGTTTTGTGGGCGCGAGTATTCCCTGCAGCGCCTTCAGGGTCACCGGTAACCCCGTGGTTGATGATGGGAGCAAGTGTGGCTTCAAAGAGCTAAAGGTCGTCGAGGAGATCCCGCAGGACAGGCTTGACAAACTGTTCGGTTGGAAGTATAGCGAGGTGTGCAATCCGCTTAACCCGTTGAAGGTTACGGCCCCTGCGGTTGGGCCTGAGGTTTTGGGGTTGCTGCAGAATTGGGCCTCTGTTCGGGCCTCTGTTCGGGACTCTGTTCGGGACTCTGTTCGGGCCTCTGTTCGGGCCTCTGTTTGGGACTCTGTTTGGGCCTCTGTTTGGGCCTCTGTTCGGGCCTCTGTTTGGGACTCTGTTCGGGCCTCTGTTCGGGCCTCTGTTTGGGACTCTGTTCGGGCCTCTGTTCGGGCCTCTGTTCGGGCCTCTGTTTGGGCCTCTGTTTGGGCCTCTGTTTGGGACTCTGAATACGCTTACCTTGGAAGCCTCTTCCCAAAAATTAAGGAGTGGAAAGGCGTGCAGCACAAGGCAGGCGTTTACCCGTTCCAGTCTTGCGTGGACCTGCTGAGACTGGGTTTTATTCCCTGTTTTGACGGCGAAACGTGGCGGCTTCACGTTGGGACGAAGATGATACCCGTCTACGCGGTTACCCGTGAACAGCTCAAGAAAATTCTGGAGGCCTAGGGCATGGTTCTGAAGCTGCCTTCAGACTTCGCGAAGAAGATTGGCGAGGTTCTTTGCGTCCAGGAGCAGGGCGTCAACATGCTCTTCGACGTGTCCGAGGATAAGGCCGGTTACTTTGTAGCTAAACTTAAGCCCAGTCAACGTCTCGACAAGACGCAGTTTAAGACGACGTGCGCTTTGACGAGGGACCTGGGCGGCAAGGACTACCTGATAGGTTCAGGAGAATGGAAGGCGCCTGGCCCCTTCGCTAAGAAGTCTCCGGAAGCGCCATCTGGGCAGGGAATGGGTTCCGAACACGCTTATAAAGCGCCTGGGAACGCGACCCCAACTGCATCATCAGAGTTGGTAACGCCTAGTGTCCCTGTTAGAAGTGAATACACGTTTTTGCCGCTAACAGCGCTCTTGAGCATGCATTTTCAAAGCCGCACGGTTCAGGAAGGACCAGAATTTGATGATCTCGTTGAAAGCGTCAAAGCTCTCGGCGTTTTGCAGCCTATTCTTGTGAGGCCGAAAGGTGGACTCTTCGAAATCGTTTATGGCGAGAGGCGCACCGCAGCAGCAAAGAAAGCAGGATTGCATGAGATACCCGCGAGAATCAAGGATCTAAGTGACAAGGAAGCCTACGAGATCCAGTTGATCGAGAACATTCAGCGCAAAGACCTGTCGGACATGGAGAAGGCCAGGATGCTTGACATGATGATCACGCAGTTCGGGTACACGCAGGAGGCGCTTGCGAAGAAGCTGGGGAAGAGCCAACCTTGGGTTTCTCAGCATCTAGCTATGCTTCAGATTCCCGAAAATATCACACGTGTGATAAAACAAGGGGAACTTACGGAAGGACAAGCGCGTGAGATTCTTGCTGCTCCTGAAGAAAAGCGTGAAGAGATACTTGATAAAATTAATGAGACTGGTGAGGTGCCTTCTGGCCGTAAGATTCATGAGATCGCGCATCCTGACGAGAAGCCTAAGACTGTTTCTTGTGCTCGTTGTGGTGATGAGACTGTTGTCCCGGTGAATCTTGGTGGCAAGTTTTACTGTGGTGATTGCGCTGAGGCTGTTGTCGCTGAGGCTAAGACTGGTCACGGCCCGTCTATTGCGCCAGAAGAGGTAGAAGAGGTAGAAGAGAGAGAAAAAGTAGAGGGAAAGTCTTCCAGGAGCGAGCAGCTGAGGGCTGTTCAGATCGGCGAGTTCGAGTGCACGGAATGCCATAAGCGCTTCATGGTGGATCACATGCGAAACGGCAAGCACAAGCTTAGGCCTATCCTGGAGGCTGATGAGGAGTGAGCCAAATTCCCAGTTTTGTTTTGAGTGCTCGCGACGTCGACGTTCTCCGCACCCTGCGGACTAACCTCAGGATCGAGAATCGAAAGACGTTTAGTGCTGACGACATTTTTCTCTTGAATCTGGACCGTTTCTTCGAGGATAAGGTTCATGGGGTCGGCGGCTTCTTCGCGAAGCTTCAGCACCTTGGCAAGATCGAGGCTGTGGGCCGCAAGCGCAGCGTTAGGCCTAGTAATCATCTTCGGGAGATCCGCGTGTACGCTTTCGTCTCAAAAGAAGATCTTGAGCCGGTTATAATGCATCACGAAATGGTCACGGGAAGAAGGATTCCGTGCGCTCCTGGAGGCGGCTTGGCTTGAGGTTTTACGACTTGTTCTTCTGGTGCGTACATGGCCAGCACTTCGTCGCGAAGGAGGCCGCTGTTTTCGACGAGAGGGGTGCTCCAACGTGCCCCACGCACAAGAGGAAGCTGAGGACTAAGCCGACTCACACGGCTGAGAGGGATCGTTTGTACCCGAGGAGCCGTGTTGCCTGATGGTGACTGTTGAGGAGCTGCGCTTGAAGTGGCCGGTGCGCGAGGTCTCGGTTTACGGCAACTGCATAGTCGTTCCGGACAAGCAGTTTAAGCGCGAGTGGGAAGAGGACCTCAAAGCTGAGGGCGCCGTCGTGCTTTACCAGGTTCTTCCAGGCGGAACGTGTGCTCTGGTGCGGTTGAAGGGTAGGCAACTAGAGGTTTCTAAGCCTAAGATCGTGTACCTGCATAAGAAGAAAGGCGGCGGCTATTATCAGAAGTGGTCGCCTGAAGAGGACGAGCGGTTCATGGAGCGCATGGGGCAGCTGAAGGGCACTGTCTCGCATAGGTGTAAGGTTCTGGCTAGGGAGTTCAATCGATCGGGCTTGCTGCAGAGGTACTATAAGTTTAGGGTTAAGCCTGAATTCAGGGACAAAGAGCCGAAGTTACCCACCGCGTTACCTACAACGTTACCTACTGTTTTGCCCTTGGTGGGTTTGCGTGAGGTTTTAGTCGAGGTTCGGAGCGAGGTTTACGCGATGATGAGGGAGCACGGCGACTTCAAAAGTTGCCATGAGGGTTACGCGGTGATTTTGGAGGAGCTTGATGAGTTGTGGGATGAGGTTAAGAGGCCGCCGGAGAGCCGTGATCTTCAGCGTCTCCGCTCCGAGGCGTTGAATGTGGCTGCGTCGGCAGCAAAGTTCGCGTTGTTCGTTGAGAAGGAGAAATCATGAAAATCCCGTATATTAGTACAGAAATTTCGCCTGAGAGGACGCAGATAGACATTAAGCGGATGCTGCAGGAGCATGGGATACGGGATATCCAGTGGACGACGTACAAGGGAAAGACGAGTCTGCGCTTCGTTTGGCTGGTTGACGTCAGGGGCGTGCAGAAGGAGATCCTGTTTCAGTTCGTTGTTCCAGGCATCACGACGCTGAAGAGGGTTTGGGATCAGAAGGCTCAGAGGTACGTCAAGACCACGGTCTTCTTGGAGGCGACTTCGTACAGGCTGCTTTGGCACTACCTTAGGAACAAGCTGGAGGCTGTGCGGTGGGGCTTGGAGAGCATGGAGAAGGAGTTCCTGAGCCACGCCGTAGTCGCTCTACCGACAGGTGAGCAGATCACCGTAGGCGAACGAATCAGCCAGGTGTTTGACGCAGTCACTAATCCAGCGCTGGAGTACACGCCGCCCAAGATAGACGCCCGTGATAATGCTATTGCACTGTAGGTGATTGAAGTTGGGTGAGCCTTTGAAAATGAAGTATGGGGTTTGGTGTAATCCAACGCGGATAGGCAAGCGAGGCGACGACTACTATCGCGTGTTCAAGACTCTGGAGGAAGCGAAGGAATTCTGGAGAACGCATCCTGAGGCAGATCACGCCTATTTCAAGATTGAGGAATGAAAATGGCTGAACCTTTGAAGTTGTCTATTGAGGAGCTTAAGCGTAGGTATCCTCACGCGGCCACGCACATCACCGAGGCGGGTCTTCTGGGAGCCGGCAAGCAGACGTTGGAGACGTGGGATTGGGAAGCGAAGCAGTGTGACCGTGTAACAGAAGCCGTAAGCTCAGAAGCTTGCCCCAAATGCGGAGGCAAGTTGTGGAGGATGGGTGATGTGCTTGTCAACTTCTACTTTCCGTTTGTTCACAGCATGCGGGTTCAAGTCCCGTCCCTGTTGGGGATGAACAGTAGAGATGCCGGAAGCGTGACGTGTATCACGTGTGGCTTGAAGAGGAGGCTTAACCGTGGCGAATGAGCCTCCGTGCTTCATAGGTTTTGAATCTAAGTGGAAGTCTCCGGTGGAGCAGTTCAAAAATGAGATTCTCAGCGTCTTCCGGGACGTCGACGTGCGCAAGGCCATCAAGACCATAGTTTCTGAGAAGTTGAAGGAAGAGGGGCAGGTGGGGAAGTAAGTGCGCCAAAAGAAGATCCTACAGGTGCCAGTCGCCGGGGCGGGGTACTGCTTCCGCCGTTCAGAGAAACCACAGTGTGCTGGGTCAGGCGCGCCCACCCTAGAACCTGCCCCACTCAAGATTTAGGTGATTCTTCTTGGCTAAGACTCGCCGGTGTCAAAGTTTTGGTGTTCCAATGTCCAAAGTCAAATTTGACTTCAGTACTGTTCGAACACGAGTTATCCCGATTTTGAAGCGTGTCGAGGTTGGGGACTACCCGGCGAAGATCGGCCGCATATACGGTTGGAGCCGCCAGCATGTTGGCTACTACTTTTCTAAGCTGGAGAAGGCGAGGCTGATTAGGCGCCAGGTGCGTTCCAGAGCAACGTTTTACTCTCTTACGGATCGAGGTAAAGACTTTCTCGGGAGATGTGAGGGTGTGGTTTTCGGGTCGGGCGTTTACAGGCTTGACAAGGGACAAGTGCGTTATGGGGTCGTGGCGGAGGGTTGTTTGCCCGTGGACTTTAAGCGGATTGAGATGGTGAATTGGACGGCTTTACTGGGTTTGGAGCAGGGTGTGAAGGTTAGGCATACGTCGCGGTCTTGGATTGTGCATGTGGAGACTTTGTATGGTAAGCATCCTGGTGAGTTGTTTGTTTTGGCGAAGAATCTTGCTGATCGCGTGGCCAGGAGTTTGATGGTGAAGTACGGTTGCAGATTAAGTGAAGGTGAGATTTGTCGTGGGTATGAGTTGAAGGTTGATGATCCCGTTGCGAAGCTTTTGGCTAGGTACTTTTGTGTGTCGACGCCGGAGCGGAAGATTGATCATAGTCCAGGAGTCAGCCAAGGTGAGCTTGAGCATCTTAGTCGTGACGCTGCGATCGAGTATTTGTTGATGCCGGAGCGTGTGAAGAAGCTGGAGGGTCAGGTTGAGGGTTTGCACGTGGACTTGGAGGAGTTGACTGGTGTTTTGAGGCGTTTGCTGGGGTCTGAGGAGCGCGTGGATCCCGCTGGCGTGGTGGGTCAGAGGGGGCTTGGGGACTACGTTAGCTGAGAAGACGAAAGGTAGACGCAAACTTATGGCTGATGGCGTTAGTGTCGTCGAGCCTAAGGCGTTTCAGAGTTTCATCGCGAGGACGTATGCTGAGGGTCAGAGGGCTCTATTTTTCCGTATTCCTAGGCAGATTGTGGGGCATTTGCGGTTGAGGGGGGATGATTTTCTTGAGGTTGCTGTCAGGAAAATAAGCGTTGATTACGCGAAGGAGAATTACAAACTTGGTTTTTTCAGTTTGATGACGAGGTGTCCTGTCTGCGGCGAAGTTGGTAGGCTGCAGAAAATGGGGTGTAGCTTTTTCGTACGACATACTAAGCAAGGGGTTTCTGGGACTTTTGCTTTGCATCATGTTTCTAGAGAGGTGGCTAGTAAGCTTGTTCCCGTTGTGGAGGGTGACGGGAAGTGACGTTTTCGTTTGCTGGGGTATGTGCCGAAAGGTTTCTGTCAGTTTCAAGGGGGCATGGTGTTTTTCCATTGTTTTCGCGAGTGGGGTTTCCATTGCCTGTTGATGTAGGCTATGGGGGGTCGGCTTCGGTATACCGAAACATCATGTTCTTCGTGGATAGGAGTGTTTAGCATGGGAAAAGTTGGGGGGCAATTACTTACGCGTCGTTCTCAGGCCGATAAAGTGGGTAAACACAAGTATGAACTTGCGCTTCTGCACAGGGTTGAGGATCGTTTGGTGAGGATTGAGAAGCAGCAGCGCATCATCTTTCACGGCTTGCAGGGATACTTCAAGTTTGACAGGCCTTTAATCGAGGAGGTTGGGTGCGCGAGCGAGTTGGATCTTGCTGTTGTGAGCGTGATCTTCGAGTCAGGGTCGGGCGGGATCTTGGCGAAGGGCATTACTTCTAAGCTACCGCAATTTAGCTTGGAGCAGCACAAGATACTCCGCATCATCAAACGTGTTAACGTGAACGTTGAGAAGGCTTTCGGGAGGCCTGTGATTGAGAAGCGTGGGAAGCGGTGGGCTTTCAACAGTTTCGGCGTCGCGGTCTGGGGCAAGAGTAGGGATGATGCTGAGGACGCGTTCACGGATTCTTGGGAGAAGGGCGAGGTTAAAGGTGAGGTTTGAAATAATGAGTGGTGGATGCGGTTAAGGAAATGGACATCACCAACGAAACATTAAGGTTCACAACAAATCTGGCCCGTGTCTTGTTTGACTCTCTAGCGAACGCGGGACAGCTAGAACTTGCGTCAATGGCGCATGAAATACTGGAAAAACTAGCAGTTGAAGTCACACTTCGCGGAGGTGCGCACATGCTTCTCAATGAGAAAGCGGTTTACCCACATTTCTGTTCAGGGTTCAAAAAAAGAGAAGAGAAATAGTGATTAAGGATTTCTGTTTGGAGTGTGAGCGGCTGTCGAAGGCGCGTTGCCGGTGCTGTTGGAAGATGGCTTGGTATTTTGCGGCGCATCTTTCCGTTTTTGGCGATGCCCTGTGAGATTAATAAATAAGGAGCGAATGATGGTTTGAAGAGGGCTGAAGATGAGTGAAGGTGAACTTGAAAAACGCTTGAAGAAAGCCTTACCTTGGCTTTTTGAGCCAATTGAGGATGACGATTCTTTTACGTTGACAGTGAATGAAGCGGGGGAAATTAGGTACAAGGTAACCAAAATTATTCAGAGAAAGGTGAATGCTATTCCCTTGATGTTAGTTGAGGCTAGAAAAGAGTTTCTTGCGTTAGCTCCTGAGATCACGGATCACATAAAAATGAAGATCTACGAGAAACTTGTTGCTGAAGGCCACGCAACGGGGTATGTGAAGCTTCTTGTGGCTCTCAAGAAGTGGTTTTTCGCGGTCTAGTGGCGAATTAACTTTATAAATGCGTAGCTACTCATATTTGGGTAACTGTGTTGTTGCCGTCGCCTTGGACGATGTGCGCCCGCGTGCGGAGTCCTGAGCGGCTGGACTAGTTTGGAGAATCGTGTTTTGGGTCGAAGCTTAAGTAATTTGAGGCGTGATGCTGCTAGGCGTAGGCCTATTCGTAGGCTGGAGAACGGCGACGTGGTGGCTACCAGGCAGATTCCGCCCTGCAGGAGAGTAGTCAGGGACGTCAACAAAGTGGTTCTCTTCGTTGAGCACCTGGCGGCTTGCGACTCTGGCACCGTGGTTCATGACGCGGCCGGCCGTGGCCTGTATGATCGTGAGACGTTTGTCTCGTTCAAGGGAGCTTTTTATGATGTCAGCGCATGATGAAAAAAAGAATTCTTTTTTTGTACATACGCTCTACTTGCGGGTTTTCACTCGATTAGCGCAGAAAGTGAACCCGGGCGATTTTAAGAGGGCGCATGGGTACATAGCGAGAGATAAGATTTGCAGGCTTCTAGCGGAGGAGTGTTATGAGCTTGCGCAGAAGTTTCTGAATCTTCCGCAGCCAAAATATAAACTTAGTTTGCAGTACATGAAGCTTGCCGCGAAACTACTTGGTATGAGTTTGAAGCCTAAGAAGCTTTCAGACCTTGATGAGATTAAGAAGGCCATTGGTCGACTGAGGGAGAAGCGGCCTGATGTGGAGAGGCCTGCCGGATAGCCCTGCGGGGTTATGGCGTGAGGTTGATAAACTTGGGCAGAACGAGTTGGAGCCTGTTGTGGTACCAGAAAAACCCTTGGCTTTGGTCAAGGAGCTTTTCAATTTCACTCCGACAGAGTATCAGGCTAGGCTTCTTGAGGACGAGAGCAAGCGCATTGTTGTGAGGTGGAGTCGTCAGGCCGGCAAGACGACGACTATAGCGCTACGGGCTTTATGGTTCGCGCTCACGCATAATAGGACTTTAAGTTTGATTGTTGCTCCGAGCTTTCGCCAGAGCATGATTATGGGTGATCGAGTGCAGGACTACGTGTCTGGTCTTCCTGCTAAAACTCGTCGTTCTCTTGTGGAGAAGCAGCAGCGCACGGTTCTCAAGTTCAGAAACGGTTCTAGGATAATCATGCTGCCTAATAGTCCTCAGCTGCTGAGGGGCTACACGGCGCACCAGGTGATTTGTGATGAGGCGGCGTTCTTTCATGAGGACGATCTGGTGTTTTACAACGTGCTTTACCCGATGCTGGCGACGACTGATGGCGCGCTTATCGCCTCTTCGACGCCTTGGAGCCGTGACAGTGTCTTCTACCGCATGTGCAACAGCAAGGATTTCAAGCAGCACGTGGTGACTTGCGAGGATGTTGTTAGGTCTGGCTTGATTAAGCAGAGTTTCATTGATCAGATGCGCGAGGAGCTGCCTGAAGAGCGGTTTAGGCGGGAGTTCTATTCGGAGTTTGTTGAGGACGCGGATGCTTGGCTGCCTCAGGCCTTGATCGTGCAGTGCATTGAGAGCGAGTTGGAATTAATCCAAGAACACGAAATATTTATTAATCTTTGAGGACATACTACATTTCGGTAGATATGAAAAGAATAGTATGCCCTATTTGCGGTCACGAATTTGAAACGAGGTCAAAAACAGGTCACACGAACTGCGGTAAATGCTTAGCAAAAATAATATTTGACAAAGAAAGAAATCACGAATACAGACGCGCTTATTGGAGCGAAAAAAGAGAGCATCTAAGAGAAAAGGCTCGGCAGCGTTACCAGCGAAATCGTGAGAAGATTAGACTATATCAAAAAACACATTATGACCACGCAAAAGCCATACAGAGAGTAAGAAAATGGGTTATTGAAAACCCAGAAAAGAGGAAACATTGGATACTGGAAAACAAATCGCGCAACTATTGCAAAAAGTTGACTCATTACCGTAACGCGAAGGCAAAGAAAGTTAAACTTCTAGGCGGAAAATGCCAAGTTTGCGGGTACAACAAATGCTTAGACGCTTTAGTATTCCATCATAAGGATGCCTCAACGAAAAAGACGGAAAAAGATTGGTATAAAGCTGATACTGACCTCACAAATTTGGTTCTCCTTTGCGCTAATTGTCACGAAGAACTACACTCTAAATTGAGGGAAGAGACTTTTCAAACTTTGAAGGAGCATTTTACGCGGGAGTCGATCTTGGAAAAGAGAAAGATCATTCAGTAATTGTCGTTGTTAAGAGAGAAGAGAACTTACTAAAGATTGTTTTCATCAAAAAATTCGCGCTACACACTCCATACGCATCGGTAATCGGATACTTGAAAGTGCTTAATGACAAATTGCACTATATCCGCGCAAATTACGTAGATATAACAGGCGTAGGCAATCCTGTTGTCGAAGAAATGCGGAGTTCAGGAATCCGGAACGTTACCGGCGTGTCCTTCACTCTTCAGTCGAAGGAGGAGATGGCAACGATCCTGCGGGAGAAGATGCGTGCCGGCGGCGTGCGGATTCCGTATGTTCCTGCTAACAAGCCGAGGGACTTGGATTTGACGGCTGAGCTTAACGTTGAGCGGTATGAGCTGCTGAAGACGGGGCACGTGAAGTTTAGTCACCCTGAGAACGGGCATGACGACGTTTTCTGGAGTGTGGCCTTGGGCGTTTTTGGCGCTGTGAAGCATCCTATTTTGTCTGGCATCGTGGATTTCGGTAAGGTTGGAGGCGAGAAGTAATGGGTTGGCCGTTTAAGAAGAGGGAAGTTGAGGAGAAGAAGAGGATTGTTGGCATCGTGGAGACTGGTTCTCCAGGAGCTAGGCAGGGCAGCGTTGAAGCTCCGCGGGTCGTTTTCGTGGGATCAAGTGATCAGCCCCAGCAGAACTATGGCTCCATACGCAAAAGCCTTTTGGAGTGCAAGCTGATTGAGGCTTCGGTTAATCCCGCTACGGCTGCTAGGGTTAGCACGACGGTTTCGGGCGCGACTTATCCCGAGGACTTTGGCGATTTTCAGGATTACCTTGACGCGTTTAACTATATTCCGTTCGTGCACCGTGCTGTTGTGGTTAAGCACAGTTTGATTTGGCAGATGGGGTACAGTCTTGAAAGCGAGGATGACGCGGCTAAGAAGAAGGTTGATGATCTTCTCGCGCAGTTGAAGGCTGACACCGTTATCCGCAATGGTAGTTTGTGGAGTCTTGTTTTCGGGAACATGTACTGGCAGAAGACTAGGGAAGGCGGCGTTCAGAGGCTTAGGGCTTTGAACCCTGCGCGGGTGGGAGTCAAGCTTGATGGGAAAGACGAAATAGCGCAGTACGTTTACGAGCGCAAGTACGGTAAGAGGGAGACTTTCAAGCCCGAGGAGATAGTGCATTTGAAGGTTGATGATGCGCCTTTCGAGTTGTTTGGGACGTCGACGCTGCGCGCTGTTTTGCCGACTGTGAAGTCGATGTTGTTCATGGAAGAGAAACTGCCCCTGATCGCTAGACGTCGTGCGGACCCGTTACTTGCGATCCAAATCGGTGACAAGGAAAACCCTATCGATGAGACGGGGTTCAAGAAGAAGAAGGCTGAGATCCTGAACCGTCAGCCGGGCGAGGACCTTTTCCACGACGGAATTCTTACGATTCAAGAAGTTTATCAAAGTGCCTCAGTGGGAGGCAGACAAACGATAGAACCGCTCCTCAAGCATTTCAGGGAGAACGAGGTTGCTGGCCTCGGCGTGCCCGACGTGGCGCTTGGCTTCGGCGGAACATCGACGATGGCGACTGCGGAGTACCAGGAGCGTTTGCTTGAGGCTGAGGTCAAGGATTATCAGCGGTGCCTGAAGAGGATGCATGAAGCTGAGGTGTTTCCGCTGGCTGGGGTTGAGGGTGTGAAGCTTGTTTGGCGGCCTTTGAAGGAGGCGGATAAGAACGAGTTGAGCAAGAAGTTCATGGGCGAGATTGAGCATGGCGTTGCGAGTCCTGAGTGGGTGAGCAAGAGTCTGGGGTACCCGGATGATTCCCGTGTGGGCACGGTTATGAATTCTAATTTTGTGCCTGTGGGGTCTGTGGCGCAGAAGAAGCTTACTGAGGAGCTGAGGCGTAAGGTTTTGAAGCGGCTGGCCGGAGAGGACAAGAACGCCTAAACCGTGTCGTCCCTACGGTAAGCCGCCCAGGAAGAGGAGTAAACCATCCTAGAAGAGGTAAGTCAAAATGAAGTTGTTCAAGGATAAGGGTTGCGGGGTCGAGGCCAAGGATGCGGTCACGTTTGGCGAGGTTCAAGTAGGCACGAGTGGGTGTGTGTCTCTGTGGCTGCGGAATGATAGTCATGGGCTTTTGCGGAAGATTAGGGTTTCGTGTTCGGACGTGGATGTCGCGGTGAAGAGTCCCCCAGATTTGAAGCCAGGCGAGGCTGCTGAGGTAGTTTTCACTTGGACGCCTCCGCTGGAGCTTAGGCGGGGCTTGCACGCGGACGTGGCGTTTGAAGGGGAGGAAGTCTATGAGTGAGTCCAACATCGGCTTGAACGCTGATGGCTCGGGGAAAAAGCTTCGAACTTTCAAGACTACTATTGGCGCGAACGACGTTAACGCTGAAGCCGTGATCACTGTTGATTCCTAAGAGTTGATTCACAGGTGAATCTGCGTGACTGTTGAAGAGGTCTACACGGACGCTTTCGACGCGACTTACGTTGCGTGGACTGAAACAGGAGCATCGCCGTACCTCAACGATTCAGACGCTAACTACATCTACACGTCTTTGACTGCTAAAAGTGAAGGTCACTGGACTTTCCCAGCTTCAGCGGGTTCAGGCGCAATCAATTCAGTCAAGCTGAGGTTTAAAGTTAAAGCGGGTTCTTACGGAGATTCCAGCAGCGCAATTGTTGTTAAGGTTTGGAACGGCGCAAGTTGGGTAACGGCTGGCACAATCTATTTAGATAGTACTGTTTACGGGTGGAAGGAAATCGACGTTTCCGCAATCCTCGACACTTGGGCTAAGATTAACGGGGCAAAAGTCCACGTCACAAGCGCAGTTACCGCTCCTCTTGACCCAGACCCGATTTACTGTAATAGGCTCACGAGGAAAGTGGATTACACGGCTGCGGCGGGACAGCAATTATTCACCTTAATCAATGAGGAGGACTATTAGATGGGAAGCATATACCTGCGCAAATACGGCGTAGCCACAACCGTGGATTTCTGCCTCTACGAACTCGACGGCACAGACCTTCAAACGGCGGCCGCATCCGCGACAGGCGACGTAAACCTCATCCGAGATGAAGCCGCGCCTGAACAACTTGACGCTAACGCATTCGTTAATGAAGGAGTTGTATACTCGTTAGCCTTGTCTGCTGCTGAAATGACGGCTGCGCGAGTAACAGTTTACATCGTTGACCAATCCAGCCCCAAAATATGGCTTGACAAAGTCCTCTTAATAGAGACTTATGGTCACGCTTCTGGGCAGCACGCGTTCGACTTGGGCACAGCTACACAAGACGTCAATGTGGCATCAATAAGTAACATCGACTTTAGTGCAACCATGAAAACCAGTCTCGACACGATAGGCGATACTGTAGTTACAAATAGTACAATACACACGGATTTGGGAACAGTCTCATCAAACTTATCCAATCTTATGTCAGACGTAGGTGATGCCAGTGCATCCACATTGGGAAACATCTATGCAATACTAGGTAACCCTGCGGCAAATTCAGTCAAAACAACCATTGAGAATATACATGACACTGATTTACCACTCGTAAAAACTGATACAGCGGCAATACTTGTAGATAGTAATGAACTTCAAACGGACTGGACGAATGACGGACGACTAGATTTACTGTTGGACTCCGCAATCAGCAAAATCGACGCAGTAGATGACTACATAGACACTGAAGTAGCCGCCATAAAAGCGGTTACCGACACATTGAGTCTAGCCACAATCGCTGACGCCGTGCTAGACGAAGTAACCGAGACAGGAATCACTCTTAGAAAGGCGATGAACATCGCACTCGCTGCTTTAGCAGGAAAGAGTTCAGGCGGAGGCACAGCAACCATAAAGTTCCGCGACCAAGCCGATGGCAAGGATCGTATAAGCGCGACGGTTGATGCTAACGGAAACCGCACAGCAATCACAAACGACGGAGCATAAACATGGCGTTGCTGGTTGCTGGCTACTTTCCCTCAACGTACTCGCCAAGCAACTACTGGACACAGGATTATTGGCCTGAATATGGGATAGAGAAAGACGTAATCGTGACTGACGAGGATTTATCGACCCACTTTGGTTTTGAGTGGGACGAGATCACTTACACTGCAACCGTTCTCGATGAAGACGCTAATAAGTTGCCTGCAAGCTTCGTGGTGAGCCTGAGGCTGGACGGCGTGCCAGTGGTCGCGGATCAAGTGTTGGACGCAAGTGTTTACAGCCAGAGCACGGGGTTGCTGACTCTGGTCTGGTACGTGCCAAGCGGCTTCGGCGAAGGCACGGTGGATTTGCAGTGGGCGGAACAGGAGATTTGAGTAACGTTAACGATGAGGAGGTGATTGTGTGACAGTGAAGTATACGGGTGACGACTCAACTGGAACAAACTTCACGACGGGCGAAACGAGAACCGTGGACGTGACGACCGAGGACCTTGACGTCCACGCGGGATACGAAGGCGACCCAGTAACCTACACCGCGACTGTTCTCGACAGCACAGAAGCCAAGTTGCCGGCAACGTTCGTGGTGAGCCTGAAGATAAATGGCACAGAAGTTGTTTCAGACCAAGTCTTTGACGCGGGACACTACAGCCAAAGCACGGGACTATTGACTTTAGCTTGGGTTGTGCCAGCAGCGACGGGAGCCTTGACCGTGAAGCTGACTTGGGAAGACCAAGAAATTTAAACCCCCCATTCCTTTCCCTTGGGAAACAAACTAGAGAGTCTGAAAAATGAAGTATGGACATGGAAATTCCGCGGGGTGCCCCTTTAATGCGGGAACCTCTCACAAGTGGGGCTACGTTCTCCCCTTTAGGCTCGTGCGCAAGCTGGGTATCTCGGGAGTATCCGTTAAGACATCTAACAGACATATCGGCCTGAAAGCTGTCCTCTTGGGCAGGGAAAAAGTGTTCATGGGCGCCTTGGGTTCTACATTTCACCAGGTGAAATGTTGGGCGCATGTTGAAATTTCACGTCTGGGTCGTAGACAGGAGCTGAACCTTGGCGCCTGTGTTGTTGTGCCGCTGAAGACGTCGGCGAGAGCGCATGGACATCTGTTGCGTTCCACGAAAAGTAGTGTGAAAGTAGTGGGTGAGCAGGGGTTTGGCCTCTTGGCTGAGGTTTTGGGCCTCTTGGAATCGACTTACACTTACATGTTCGTGGCGGTTACGGATGATAAGGCGTGTGATCTCTGCATGAAGTTTGACAAGATGATCATTGATGGAGCGGAGATTGAGAGAATGTTTCCGTATGCGACGCAGGTTGACTACAGTTTGTGGATGGTGAATTTACATCCGAATTGTCGTTGCATGCTTGTGCTGCTGGAAATTGGCGCATGAGCCTCACGGTATAACGGTAATGGAGTAAAGGTGTATGCCTAGACATCCAGATTTTGAGAAGATCTTTCAGGCCTTCATTAAGCGTTACGGCCAGGTGGAGGGCGAGAAGAACTATTACGCTTGGCTATCGAAGATGGGGCTGGACGACACTAAAAGCTACGCGAGGCCTCAGGAGAGCCTTGGCATGGAGCGCTTTAACTGGGCTCAAGTTCTCTTCAACTACGTTCGTGAGGACGAGACTAGGAAGTACTTCAAGGTCGAGGCGAGTTTTCCGCTTAGCAGCATGAACAACTATGTTTACACGGAGGATGAGCTGCTGCGGGGCGCTAGGAGTCTAGTCGGCAAGCAGGTGAACCTGAATCACGAAGGCGCGTCGCTTGGCAGCGTTTCCATCGAGGGAGCGGAGTTCGAGGACGGCGCAGTCGAGTGCGTCCTTGGGTTCCTGAAGGGTAGCGATGTTCTGGGGATGGTGGAGAAGGGCGAGATCGTTCACGTGAGCACTGAGGCTGATTGCACTCAGGGTACCGAACTGACGGCTGATGGCTCCGTCTGTAAGGGTCTTGTGTACACGGGTCTTGCTTTGTTGACGAAGGACGTGTTGCCCGGCGTACCTCTGACCAGAATTATGAGTCTGGAACGGATGGTTGAGGGCTTCATGGTAACTTTGAATGGTGGTGAAAAAGTGAGTGAAAATGATAAGGTGAAAACCGAGGACAAGGTAGCTCCGGTAGCTCCTGTGGAAAAAGTAGCTCCTGTGGAAAAGGTAGAGGCGAAGGCTGAGGAGAAGAAGAACCCATGCGAAGAGGCGAAGGATGCTCTGTTGGTGCGGGTTTCGGCCCTCGAGGGCAAGTTTCAGGCGATCGAGGCTGCTGAGGCGAAGGAGCTGAAAGATACCGAGGAGAAGGCGGCTGTCGACACAAAGGCCGTTGAAGCCAAGCGGAACATGGCTCCAAGTGTTTTGACGAAGGAAGGGTTCTGGGCAAGGTTCCACGAGCTCCGAAGAGACGGCTGCAGCAAGAGCGACGCTTTCAGGATTATCAGCATGGAAGTTATCGAGGCCTCAGGCAAGCGGTAGCAGTAGCTCTTACGGTCCTAGGTTCATCTTAGTCCATAGTTAAACGGTAAAGTAACCCTCCGGCTCTCGCGGGTGATCCCGTCGGGCGAAATGTGGGTTATGAAAGTTTTGGGAGGAGAAAGATTTGGCTACTACAGAAGAGTTGCTATCTGGCATACTTGCAGAGTTTCAGATTTTCTCGAAGGAAAGCAAGAAACGTGACGAGTCGCTGTCTAGCATATTTCAAGAGATCAAGGCCTTTTCGAAGGAAGGAAAGACACATGATAACCTTGCCGGCATGATAAGTATACGCGAGATCTTGGCGGCTCAGAAGAAACACAGTTGCCTCGAGAGGCTGAGTGGCTTCTACGAGGACGAGGCTAGCAAGAAGACGGTGAAAGAGCTGCTTACGAGCACGTCCAACATCGCGCTTCCGAGCCTTGTGTGTGATCGAGCATTACTTGAGCTTCTGAACTGGGCAGACTTGAGGGAGATCTGCATGATCGAGCCGGTTCCAACTGGCGCGGGTAAGACCGTTGACACGCAAATATTTACTCAGCCGACTTTCAGCGAGTGGACTGAGGGAGACGCTTTGGCTGCTGCTGACCCGACGCTGACAAAGCGAACTGCGACCCTGAAGCCTTTTGGTAAAGTCACAAAGATTACAGATCTGCTTTCGAACACAAGCGCCATTAGCTTCGTAGAGAAAATGGGCAAGATGCATGGTGCTTGTGTGCGTCAGGGCATTGTCAGCTACGTTGGTGTTGCACTTTCAGCAACTTCCGGCGGGACAGTCTCGGCGGCTTCAGGCTCAATTCTCACTTTTGCGGACGTTACCAACGCCATTAAGCACATTGCGAGTCACGGTTTCCAGCCTGACTTCATCGTCACTTCGCCGAGTAACATGTGGACGGCTTTCACTACAACTCACGCGGTCACGCAGTTCTACGGTGCACTGAATGACTTGCTTAAGCCTGGCATTGGAACTAAGCCGGGTGCTTTGGGTCTTGAGTGGTATGCTGATCCGTACTTTGACACTTTGTTCCCTGCTGGCTTGAAACGATTGGCGTACGTGGGTTGCAAGGGGTTGAGCTCGGTTTGGGCTGCGTTGCAGAATGACCCGTTAATCGAGATCTACCGTGTGCCCACTGAGCTGAGCAACTACATCATTACGCACATGGATGGTGGAGCTGCGGGCGGGAGTGCTGATAGCATCTGCGGCATTACTTACGCGAGCTAGAAGTCTCCATAGAATCATACGGATTCTTTTCCCTTTTTTCTTCTGTTTTCACGATGATTGATTTATCGAAGGCGACTAGGGCCGAGTTGCTGTGTGTGGCTCATGGCTTGACGCCGTTTCTTAGGCTTAGCGAGAACATGATTATCGCGGTTGACGAGAAGGGCTGCAGTTTCAAGGTGCTGACTCTTCCGAATTCGAAGATCGTCAAGCGTCACCGGTTCAGTCCAAAATGCATCGATCTGTGTGGTTACGAGTTGAAGAGGCCTCACCTGACGTGCGGTTGCTGCGGGTGGCGGCTTCTGAAGGAGGGCAAGATCGAGCCCGTGGAGGCTTGCACTCCGTATTTCCTTACGATTATGCGTGACCGTGGCCACAGGAGGCTGAGGGCTTGGGTGTTGAAGAAGCTGTGCTCGGCGGCCGAGTATGTTGCTAACAAGTAGTTCCTTTCGCTCATGGGAGGTGATTGCGTTGTTTGAGAATATTCTCCTCTTGGATGTGCTGAAGAACCCTGTGCTGCTTGCCGCGTTGATCGCGCTGATCCGTAACGTCGGCGGCTACGTGACGAGCATGCTTGGGGTTAAGAAGTACGTTCCGTGGGAGCCCGTGAAGTTCGGGGAAACCCTTGCGTTGTACGAGACGTTCTTTGTGGCTTTGAGCGCGGTTCCGAGTCTGCCAGTCGAGTGGATCGCGATAGTGGCAATCAGCGTTGATGTTGTTAGGAGCTTCAAGAAGGCGATTGCGTTGGGTCTCACGAAGATGACTGCTGCTTAGTCGCAGCGAGTGCTTGTCTAATCATCCATTTTTTGTAGTTAACCAAGTTGAAAGAGGTGAAAAAGCGATGAGTCTGAAAAAGAAGAGGCTGAAGCCAAAGCCGGACGTGAAGCCGGTTAAGGCTTGGCGGCTTGAGCTGGGGCCAACGTTCTCGAAGGAAACCGTTGATCTGAGGCTATCGGAGGGGTACACGCATTACGCGTACCCGGATGGGCGGATGTTCAAGATCCAGCCAGTCGGCTACCCGTGCAAGGGGATAAAGCTGGAGTGGCTTGAGGCAACCAAACAGTACATGCTGGTGGCGGTCATGGAGCCTGGTTGGGCGCCTGCTGAGACGCACAAGAAAAAGTAGCTATTGCGCGTACCTATAGCCAGAATTTGGGTTAGCTTCCATTTTTGTTTTGTTTTTTCTTTCTCCAATTCATGAGGTTTAAAGCATGGTTTACCTTTCAAAAACAGAGATCAAGGACAATAGTAAGATCACGTTCACGGATCTGGGTTACGCGTCTGACGCCCTGTACGACACGTTCCTGGACACCGTCATAGTCCTCGCGGACGGCATAATTGACAATTACTGTCGTGTTCCTGCCGGGTTCTTTGAGGCGGCTGGCCTTGCGCTGTCGAATGAGCTTCTTGACTATTGCTATCCGTGGCTGAGCCTGCGGTACTTTCCTGTCGTGTCGGTTTCGAAGGTTGAGTACAACAGCGCCGGCTACGGCCAAACGGCGTCTTGGGTCACGGTTGTTGAGCCTAACTACATGGTGAAGCTGCCTGAGGGCTTATTGATGTTGGTGAACAAGACTCCCGCGGTGATCGAGAACAGCGTGCGAGTGAGCTATACGGCTGGGTATAGTGCTGTGCCTTCGGCGATTAAGCAGGTGGCTATTCAGCTTTGCTGTAACGCCTTGCACGTGGTTCTCCAAAGAAAGATTAATCCGGTGATCCGTCAGGACGAGTTCACGCTTAGGCTCTTGAGCAGCGACATCCTCACGAGGGAGCTGCAGACTGTGCTTAGTCCCTTCGTTCACAGGTCGACGGGCACGGGCTAGGCCATGATCACAGTCGAAATCAAGACGAGCGGCCCTGACCTTAAACAAGTCGCAGAAAGGCTTGCTGGGCCGGTGCGGCAGCGTTTCATCGAGCTCTTGGCAGACGTGACCTATAGCACTATGCGCGAGTTGGCGCCCGTCCGAACAGGGTTCATGCGTGAATCCATCCGTAAATCCATCGGCGTCGGTGAGGCGTACGTGGACGTCACAGACCCGAAGGCCGTGTTTGTCGAGTATGGTACTAGGCCTCACATGATTTATCCTGTTAACGCGAGTTGCCTGGCGTTCTTTGCCGGCGGCCGCATGATCTTCACAAAGTATGTTTCGCATCCTGGGACTAAGCCCCAGCCGTTTGTGCGATTCGCGGCTGAGGAGGCTCAAAGAAGAATTCCTGAGACCTGGGAGCAGGCGTTCAAGGAAGTATAACAGTAATGGGCTTCTACACGAATTTTCAAGCAATCTTCGCTAGGGTCAAGGCCGACCTTGAGGCGAAGACGAACATCAAAGCGGTTAGCCTCGGCGAGGCCTTCCGTCTTACGAGTTTGCCCTTGGCCATAATCAATCCTGAGGAGACCCTGATCGAGCAGGAGACGATGGGCGAGGCTTTGCTCTGCAAGATCAACTTCAGCGTGATTCTCATTATCCGTGAGACGGAGCCCTCGGACTGGTTCACGGAGATCCTCACGGTTCTTGCGGATGCTTTTGACGCCATAGTGGCTGACAGAACCTTGAATGGAACTGTGAAGGACACGATTCCGACGCTGTTCAGCCCCGGCGAGATCAAGATGCAGAACAAGCTGTACTATGGTGGGGTCGTACGCTTCCAGAGTTCGCTCGAGTACACGCCTGCGTGATCGGCTTTGGTCGTTGAGAAGCGTTTCACCGAGCTTCTTGGCTGCGACAAGAAGATGTCGATCCTGATGGATGAGAATCAGGGTTTTTGGGAGTGGTACCACATTGAACCCGTGCGGGTTGGTAAAGGGTTCTTTGGGCTTCCATGTAGGGAGCTGTGTGGCTTCGACTTGAAGAGGGTTCACCTGACGTGCCTTCACTGCAGGGCTAGGCGCGTGGCTTTGGGCTTGTTGCCTCCCCTGTTTCCGGTTTACCTGCATTTCTGGACGGTTCGGGTGCAGGGCAGGCGCTTCGCTTTGCTCAAGGATCAGGTGATCAAGTGGCTGGCTTCGATAATCGAGTTGCTGGCTGACTAGTCCTTTCGGGCTGGTTTCGCGTGAACAAAAATAATGGAGGTAGAGGAAAAAATGGGTTTGATTGGAAGAAACGGCGTCATCACAATCGGTGGCACAGTTGTGGGCAGCGTCAAAAACATGAACTTGGACGTCAGCGCGGAGAAGCTGAAAGAATACGTGATGGGCAGCGACCTGCCTGACAGTTTGAACGCTGGGAACAAGAGCTTCACTTTCAGCATCGAGAAACTGTTTGTTGACAGTACGCACATAAATCAGGTGCTTGCTGGGACTCCGGTCACGATAATATTCAGTCCGGAAGGCTCGGCAGCGGGCAAGTGGAAGTACACGGTCAACAGTGTAGTACTCGACAAGGCTTCGATTAAGCAGGCTCAGGGCGGCTACGTGATGCACAATGTTACAGGAGAGGGCATGAGCCTAACGATTAACTCGACTTAGGCGCCGTGACTGGAGAGTGGATTCAGTGAGTACAGAAGACGAGAAGAAGCGCGTAGAAGGGTACCAGAAGGCTCTTGACGCGGACGATGCTGAGGACGTTGCGAAGGGCAAGCTGTTCGACCCGAGGGATCTACTACATGAAGCCAAATCTATGCACCAGAAGTATCACAAGCGGCTTGGGCTTGTGAACTACAATGTCCTGTCGTTTGATGAGCTGATGGGTCTGAGCGCGATAACTAACAAAAGTGAGAGTAGCAAAACTATGCTGTGGATGATGCTGAACAGGGCGTACCCGGACTTGCGGAAGGAGGATATTGGCAAGTTCCCGGGGACGAAGGTCGCGGAGCTGCTAAGGTTGCTTACGAAGGACGACGATTTTTTGCCGTCAACACAGGAGCCTACGTCGAAGCCGTTGAAGAGTGGATCAGGCAGAACCAGGACGCGCAAGTGATCGGGCTTTTGATGCACGAGTTTCCCCAGTTTTCTTTTAGGAATATTGGAGAGTTGACGGTTTTTCAGAAGGAGTTCCTGCTGGGCTGGCTGGCCTGGTGGGGCAAGTTGAAGTCGGGTAAAGACGATGACGACTGAGATAGGCATCCTGTTGAAGGCGGTTGATGAGGCGAGTGCGGTTCTTAGCGGTGCGGCTGACAAGATCAAGGGAAGCATGGGCGGCGTCGAAGAAGCAAACACTAAACTTGATGCGGCACAGAAGAGAACCGAGTTTTCAACGAAGGATCTTGCGGTTGGCTTCAGCGGGGTCGCGACGGCTGGCTTCAGTTTGTTCATGACGATTGACAGGGTTGAGAAGAGCCAGTTCGCACTTGAGAAAGCCAACCTTGCAGTCACTCGGTCTAACGAAGCCGTTGACCAAGCGCAGAAAAACTACAATGTGGCCTTGGAGAAGTTTGGCGCTAATAGCGCGCAGGCGAAGGACGCCGCTGACAAGCTTTCCATTGCGCAGCAGGCCAACACTTTAGCTAGTGAAAAGGCGAGCATGGCTCAGGGCAACGTCAACCAAGCCATGATCCAAGGCGCTTTAACCGTTATTCCTTCGGTGATCACGATGGTTTCAAGTCTGTCGTCGGTGAGGGGGATTTTGGAGAGTGTTACTTCGGCGGGAGCCGTTGCTGAGGGGGTTGCGGCTACAGCTACTGCCGCCGCTGCTGGGCCAACAACCGCTCTTACAGGCGCGTCTTGGGCTTTGAATGCGAGCTTGCTTGCTAACCCTCTTGTCTGGATAGTTATCGCCATCGCCGCTTTTGTTGCCGCTTTGTATCTTGCGTACACGTACTGCGAGCCCTTCAGGAACGCCATCGACGGCATCGGCGCGGCACTGAAGGATAATCTTGGCAAAGCAGTCGAAGTCATTGGCACAGCACTAACTTGGCTGTGGAACAACGTTCTGGTGCCCGTCGGGAACTTCATAGGCGCAGTCTTGACAGCTTACATAAACGTTTTGGGGGCAGCATTCACGTGGCTCTACAACAACGCTGTAAAGCCGCTAGGCGAGGCTCTCTCGTGGCTCTGGAACAACGTTCTGGTTCCACTGGGCAATTTCCTTTACGCTGTTTTCATAGCTGAGCTTCAAGCGTTGGGAGCTGCTTTCAACTGGCTCGTGGGTGTCTTGCAGCCTGTAATCGATACTATCATGGGCTTCTTCAACGCTGTGAACGGAGCACTTAGCGCAGTTGGTAACGCTGTCAGTGGCTTCTGCAGTTGGATTGGTGGCGTCGTGTACGGTTCTGCTATGGGAATCGTTGACACAGTTGCTAGCATGACTGGCCAATCTGACGCTTTGACTGAGGCTTGGGCTGCTAAGAGCGTTGCCGACGTCGACGCAGCGATGAATAGTCAGCTGCAGGCAGTCACCGACTCCTATAACCAGCAGACCGCGGCGATTGATGCTGCTCTTCAAACGCAGTTAACTCAGATTGACGATTTCTACGTTCAGCAGCAGGCGGACGCGAAAACGGCTTTCGACGCTCAGTACGCGGAGTTCCTGGCCTTTTATCAGGCGCAACTTGAGCCTGCCCAAGAGACGGAGCTTCAGAAGTTAATCGATAAGTGGACCGAGCATTTTGACACCCAAATAAGCGACATGAGTGATGCTTACAATCAGCAGATTTCAGACACGAACGCTTTTTACGATGAACTGATTGACGCGGCAAACGAGAAGCTAAGCGCGATTAGAGATGCTCGAAAGGAAGACCTTGACGATCTGGAGCTTAACATGCTCTTGGAGAAAGAGGCGCTGGAAGCCGCTCACGACGCAGGCGCCTTGAGCACTGAGGATTACAACAAGGCAATCAAGGACATCGAGAAAACCTATAATGACTCGCGCAAAGGATTAAATGATGACTACCGACTGAAAGAGCTTCAGGCTGAGAAGGACATCAAGACAGAAACCGAAACCATAAACACTGAACGTGCTGCGAAAGTCGAGGAAATCACGACTACGCACAACGCCAACTTAACGGCGAAGGAGCAAGAGAAGTCAGATAAACTTGCTGAGATTGATGCAGCCGACAAGAAACTGCGTGAGGATTATGCTACCACTGTGGCCGCGTTGGAGCAGGGCAAGGCAAAGGAAACAAAGGACGCTGTTGAGGCTGCGGAACTAGCTAAGAAGCATGCGACTGAGAGTTACGAGACGCAGACAAAGGCCATAGTTGAAACAGGCGAGGCAGAGAAAGCTAGACTCATCAAAGAATCCCAAGACAAGATTGCAGCTGACACTGGCACATGGTCTGACGGGCTAACTAATGCTTGGAGCGGGCTTACCGCTGGAATAGGCAACTCTTGGCAGGGACTGTGCGACGGTCTTGGCACGTGGTGGAGCGGGGCTAGTTCAGCAATTAGCACGTCAGTCGGAGGTTTCTGCGACGGGGTTAAGGACTGGTTCAGCGGATTGTCAGCAGCCATAACGGGCGGGAGCATTTGGCCTAACATGCTTGAAAGCATGACTGAACAAGCAACGACTGGCCTTGGCGCGATAACCGAAGAGTTCACAAAGTTCAAGGACAAGCTGGTCGGGCAGTTCGAGCTTGTCAAAGCAGGCGCGGACGAGAACCTTCCCGAAGTCGCTAGCCAGTTCAACGCCGCTTTTGACGCGGGGATGTTCGATGCCGCGGCAAGTGTCGTGCAGGCATTCGCAAACGAGTATGGACTCAGTTTTGACCAAGCTGAACAAATCATCAACAAGTTCACTGATGAAGAGAAGAAGGCTTTTGACAAGCAAACTGCCGAGGCTCAGAAGGCGGTTGACGCCCAGATCGCGGCGCATCAGAAGCTTAGGGACGCGATGCTTGACCACGCGGAGAAGCTGAAAAGCGACTATTTTGACAGGGTGACGTCTCAGAGCGAGTCCTTCATGGCTAGTGTTGACGCTCTTGCGAGTGGGATGGTTGCTTCCTGGGACAGGATGGGCGGGGCGACGCTTGGCCAGAGTTTGAGCATGAGTTTGGCGATTCAGAAGTTCGCTGACCAGTGGGGCTTGAGTTGGGAAGAGGCGCGTAGCATTGTTACTGATGCCGCAACCGGCATTGACGCTGAGATGGCGAAGATTCCGCTGTCGATTGAGCAGCAGCTGATAGGGAAGGCTCAGGCGGACTTCGAGACTTTCAAGGACTGTTTAACGGGCAAGAGCGCTAGTCTAGCTTCCATCGCCAGCGCCGACGTCGCGGGCATGGCTCGGAACATCACTGACCTCATAAGCTCGGGTCTCGTTGGCGAGGCACAGGCGGAGATGCAGGCGTTCGTGGACTGCAACACGAGCAAGACTGCGACTATGGTTACAGACATAACCGGCATGATGAAGAAGCTGACCACCGACTATAACGCTCAGCTCGCGTTGATGACTGTTGAAGCCGATAGGCTAACGGGCGCACAGAAAATTGCGGTTTTGCGGAACATTGATGCTTTAACCGTTGGGTACGAGGCGAAGATGGCGCAGCTTCGGGGCTGGCAGAACCAGCTGCTCACCAGCATGGTATCCGACGTGGACTCGGCGCTTGCTTCAATCAACGCTCACATGGCGGGAGTCAGCGGCCGAGCTGACGTGTTGATGTCGAAGCTGATGGCCGCAAAACTTTTATCCGCTGAAGAGGCGGACCGAATAGCCAGCGCGCTTGCAGCTAAAACTGCTGGCGGCGCAATCCCTTCAGGCGCAGCTTCAACGGCGCCTGGTCCTGAAAGCATTGGGTTGAAACTGGATGAGCTGGGTCGATGGTTCGAGGAAGTTGGCGGCAGAAAAACTTTTTGGAGCCCTGGAGAGATTGCGAAGATGTTCCCTGGCTACGGTGAAGGCGGAATTGTCGAATCACCCACGCTGGCCATGTTGGGAGAACGTGGTAGGGAAGCGGTTGTGCCGCTTGACCGGGACACGTTGATGAGGGCCATAGGCGGGTCTGAGAGGCCTATCGTTAGCATCCAGATTACGGGTCCTCTCGTGGTTGTGGAGGGTTCTGCGGATCGTGCGACTGCTGAGCTCGCCGCGGTCTTGGTTGAGGAGCGGTTGAGGAGCGTGATTGTTGAGGCGACGAGCAGCGGTGCGCCGTCGACGAGTAAGATGATTAGGATTGGGAACAGGGTGATGATGTGACGCTTTTAAGCGAGCAGGTACGAGACCTGTTGACGGAAGATAACCTTGTCAACGATCCGGCGAGTTACTCTACGGCCAGCGTCACGTTTGTGACTTTGAAGGATTTCGGCAACGTTGTTGTGCCGGCGGCTGGTCTTGTGCTTGTGAAGTACAATCACTCCGGCACTCAAGCTGCCACGCGAACCCGAATCAGGATAAAGATAGGTGGAATCTACGCTTTTACTACTATGCAGTTGACTACGCCTTCTACAACGTATTCTTTCATCTGCTACTTGGCGGCTGGAACGTACGCTGTGCTCGCGGAGGGCATGGCAAACGGCGGAACCCTGTCTATGGGCGGTTTTCAGCTTGGCTTCGTCAGCTTCAGCGACCTTCAAGGCTCTGTGCTTGCTGTTTACGCTGCTGGAATCAGCAAAACGACAACCGTAAGATTAACTCCTCTTGGCGCCATCAAGAACACTGTGTACTGCATCACCGCCTACGCGACTACTGCTGGCGCGCAAACGAACATGGAGAACAGCGGCGAATCCTTGACTAACGGCGTTCAAGTTCTTCTTGACGGGGTTCAGCAGGCATGGCATGAAAGGTATGCGGGTGACGCTCAAAACGACATGCCGGCAGGCGGGAAATGCTATGTATCGGCTTCTGCGGGAACAAGTCACACGGTGACCGTGACGAAGGACAATGTCAACACAGTTGTCAACGTCAGCGTCGCTGTTTGCCCGTGGATTCTTCCGACCGCGGTTTTTGAGTCTGTCACGTTTGATTTTCCTCAGGGCAGCACGGCTTACGTGGTTGCTGAGCCCCTGGATGGTAACCCGACGAAGTTTGTGGGCGCTGGGAAGGAGCGCGCAGCAACATTCGGCGTATCTGACGACTATTATGGTTCCTCTTCTGCCGTGGACTTGGTGGTTTTTAGCTACACGTTTGAGGTCGTCAAGGTCGGGGGCTGCGGGGTTTTTGTGAGCGGCTTGGGCGGCTGCGTTAGCCACTTGGCGGTGGATGTTCGATGATTAGGTTAACGAGTGTAAGCACGGATTCCCATGGGACCGTACTCACCTTCCTCTTCGACAGGAATGGCGAGGATCAGAGCATTAGTTTTCTCTTGTCTGACGTGTTGGAGCGCTTGAAAATCGTCAAGAAGAATCTGGGCAGGCCTGTTGTCTTGGCAGATGCAAAGCTGGTCATAATACAAATCATTAACGAGGTTCGGGATGGGAAGAGCTGCCTTTCGGAGCGTTTTGACCTTAGCCAATTCGTAGGGGTGGATCTTGAAGCTTGACCGTCTTGGTTGACACTTATAGCTTGAAGAGCAAGCACTTGACCGATGACGTCGTGCTCGTCGCTGCGGACTGGGTCGAATGGGAGTCCGGCGTGGTAGCGAAGAAGCGGAAGGTCTACGGCGCCAAGGGACAGTGGACTTTCAGTCTGTACGAGTCTGGCGTATCCTGGGCTAGCAGCGCGGCGAAGTATCTTCGGGATAAGGCCAAGAGCGGGGGCACAGTGGTTTTGGCGGTTGATGAGGGGGCAAGATTCAGTTTGAACAGCACGACCTGCTACGTTGTTGGGGCTTCGTCGAGTTTTCCGTTGACTGGCACGGTGAACATGCACTATTTCACGGTTACGTTTAGGGAGGTGTAAGAGAGAGTGAAGAAGATGAAGGTGGCGGCGTTTGAGGATGAAGAGGATTTTCTGAGTCTTGACGCGGTTATCGCGAACCCGGCGGATCCCAAGAAGCGCTGTGACATCAAGTTTATCGTTGACACCGGCGCGGGCATGACGGCTATAACGTCGGAGATTGCGAAGCGCCTTGGCCTAAAGTACGTGGCCACAGCCGAGGTGGGCCTTGCGAACGGCACAGTCATCAAGGTCAATCTTGCGTATGCTTATCTTTACATTCATGGGGAGCACGTGTTTACTCTGGTCGGCTGCGGCGGGTGCGATGTTCCGCTTCTAGGCTTTGATGTTATGTGTCTTTTGCAGCTGCAGCTTGACGTTGCTAACAAGAAGGTTTTGAGGCCGGCGCGGAGGAGCTTCAAGATTCTGAGAATCGTGTGGAAGAGGATGTGGCGTAATGCCTGACTGGGTTAAGAGGGTTTTGACTAGGCGCGTCCAGAGCAAGGGCAAAAAAGTGATTGTTCTTGAGCCGAACGAGAAGCTTGTCTACGCGGTGAAGTTCGCGCTGGGCATGACGGCGTGTCTCTCGGCTTTGGAGGTGGCTCACATGGCCTTCCTTGGCTCTTGGAATAGTGAGATCTTCGCTGGGATATCGGGTTTGATTGGCACGGTCACGGGAATAATTCTTGCGCAGAAAGCTTAGTGAAGTCTTTAGAATTCATAAGGTTCTGCGTCGTTTCGACCGTCACTCAGGTAAATTCATAATCAACGTTTCTTTCGAGACGTGCGCTCCTGAGCCTTCGGATCGCGTTGTGGCGACGGCTGAGGCGTTCGGTCTCGGCTTGGGCAAGTGGGAGAAGTTCACTGTTTTTGAGAATGTTGACTTGAAGATTGGTGTACACGATGGTGTATACATCACGGGCGACAGTGGTAGCGGCAAGAGTGTTCTGCTTCGTGCCCTTGAGAAGGACATCAGGAAGGACCTTAAACTAACTTCTTTTAACGTAAATAACGTTAAAGTGGATTCTAGCAAGCCCTTGATCGAGACCGTGGGTAAGACGGTTGAGGAGGGCTTGGCGCTCTTGGCGCGTGTGGGTCTTGGGGACGCTTTCCTGTTTCTGCGCACTTTCAGAGAGCTTAGCGACGGCCAGAAGTATCGCTATAAAATAGCTAAGATGATCGAGTCCAAAGCGCAGTTCTGGGTTCTTGACGAGTTCGCGGCTACTCTTGATCGTGACACGGCGAAGGTTGTGGCTTGGAACCTTCAGAAGATTGCTCGATCGGAGGGCAAATGCGTTCTTGCAGCCACTACTCACAAGGACTTGTTACTTGATTTGAACCCTGACGTGCACGTGCACAAGCGGTTTGGCAAAGATATCCACGTCGCTTACTACCCTAATCCCGTTCTAAGAGCCTGCAGCCTCGTTGGAGAGATGAAGATTGAAGAGGGCTGTATGGCTGACTGGAAGGAGCTCGCGTGCTTTCACTACCGTAGCCATAGGCTGCCGGCTCCAAGAAAGATCTTCTGTCTCCGGCGTGGCGAGGAGTTGTGCGGAGTCATCGTCTACTGTTATCCTTCGCCGGCGTGTTTCGGCCGAAGACAGGTCCTGCCAAAGATGCAGATGAGCGAGTTGAACAAGCGCCTGAGCGTCATCAGCCGTATAGTCATTCACCCGAAATACCGTTCCCTTGGTCTTGGCGCTGGTCTTGTCCGCGAGACTCTTTCTCTTGCCGGCACAGAGTACGTGGAGTTGGTCGCTGTCATGGCTAAGTACAATCCTTTTGCGGAGAGGGCTGGAATGAAGAGAATAGCTATGCAGGTTCAGAGTAAACAGGTGCTGGCGCTTGCGGGGATCCTGGAGTCGGTGGGCTTGGATCGCAGGCTGTTCGGATGCGTTGGCCACGTGGAGGAGCGGCTGAAGGCCATGAGCAGGGAAAAGGTGGATCTCGTGAGGGCGGCCTTTGTCAAGTGCAAGAACGGGTCGTTTCAGAAGGTTTTTTGGACCACACCCTACGGGCGCGCTGCGGAGTACGGGAAGTGTGTTGAGAAGGCTGGCGTCGACCGGCTTGCCCTGTTGATTAAGGCGTGCGGCTTTCTACTTCAGGAAAAAGTCTACTTATTTTGGTCGAGTAGTTTGAACTCGTAGGCTACGACAATTTGGTCTGGTAACCATTGGCCATAGATCTCCTTCCATGCGGCTTTGAACTCGTCAAGGGTTTCGAAGCCTTCTTTTTGTGCGTCTTCTTTTGAGATTTCACTGAGGCGCTGCCCGAATCGTCTTAGTATCAGTATTTTCGCCTCAGGTTTTGCGAACCATTTGCAGGATATGCCATAAACTCGACCGACTGTCCACATGCGCCTGTGCGTTCGGCGAGTCTGCGTCTTCTTTCCTTCGAGAACTAGCTGCAGGAGAGGCCTCTTAAAGAGCGCCATTTTGGTGTCCCTCTTTCTTCTCTAAATATAGCTCGCGTAAAACAAGAATCTTGGCCTCTTGGAACAGGCCTTTCTCTCTTAGTTCTCTTCGTTCAGCGGTTATTGCCTTCCAGTCCTCGCCCATCGTCCTTGCCTGCTCCTCTTGGAACATCTGCTGCGCCTTATCCCAGATCATGGCTCTTACGGGCGGCCAGAATCGGCCCTTGCTCATGGAGTCACCTTGGCCGCTGCTATTTCCGTTTCTAGCGCTCGGATGTCGCGAAGGGTTTTAATGGTTTCTTCGGCGCCTACTGTTTTCTTGAGTGCCCTGGTTTTCTTGTTGAGTTCCAATACTTTCTGTAGTAGATCTTGCTTGTTCATTTCTGCTACTCTCCGCATTTTCTTTCGCCTAATGTAACTCCGAAATTCTTTTGAATCACCTTATTGGCTTCTTCATCATCTTCTGGAATTTTTTTTAGATAGTGAATTTGTATTTGATGCCCGAATTCATGCCAAAATATTCCCCGTTGCAAAGATTTTTCTTCGTTTTCTAGTGCTTGCGCATATATAATCTCGTATTTGCGCGAATCAGGATTGCAAGCGGCGTATGTTTCTGGATTGTGTATGTGCCAGTTGTCCATGAATGGGTCGCGTATTAATTTAACTCGTCCTAGTTTGGGGAATTTCCCGGTTACTATGGTTTTTATTTGCTCAAATTCTGCGTTAACTTTTTGCTTGTTCATTTGAAAAACTCCATGAATTCCTTTAGTTCCCTGCGGAGTCTGGCGCACTCTTCATCTTGTTTTGCACATTCTCGCTTGTTCATCATGTTAACCTCACTAGCTCATATGGCCGACCGCTTAATAAACGTTGGAGTGGGCGGGGTCTAAACGCGGAAAACGCCGTGAAACAGGGCGCAAAAGCGGAGTAGAAGCGTCCCCGCCCCGAGCCAGAAACCAGCATGAGGTTAACATGACGGCGAAAGGCCAGAGGCGAGAACAAGCAAACTAAAGCCGCCTGGACCGCTTAAGCCTTCCGCAAAGAGGTCGACGTCTAATTTGGAACTGCATTGTTTGACCCACTTCAAACATACAAGCCAAAACCCTTTAATGGAAGAATTGTGATTAAACGTAGCGAGAGCGAAAAACACCATGGGTTCCAAATCTCCAAAAGGCGAATTCGCCGCCAGAAAACTGGCTAAGAGGAGGGGAAAGCTCAGATGGAGCAGCAGGTACTACAACCGCAGAATCCTGAGACTGGACGTGAAAGCAGACCCGCTTCAAGGAGCCCCCATGGGAAGAGGAATAGTTCTAGAAAAAGTAGGAGTCGAAA
>Ga0315274_10001698_pt1 | contig 33652 bp, 29 predicted proteins | sample YL17G02_20_MG_FD_203700 | JGI IMG/M metagenome (GOLD analysis project Ga0315274, IMG submission 203700) | Sediment microbial communities from Yellowstone Lake, YNP, Wyoming, USA - YL17G02_20 | ecosystem: Environmental > Aquatic > Freshwater > Lake > Sediment | place: USA: Wyoming | collected...
CCATTACTCCCACTCGGTCATTCACCGCACGCTGGTTGACCTGCTCATCGTGCAACAGGAAATACATACCGGTATATTTGCCTTGATGGACGGCGTCTTCGCCGGCAACGGTCCCGGTCCCCGCACGATGCAGCCGGTGGAGAAGGATGTCATTCTCGCCTCCGCCGACCAGGTGGCGATAGATGCGGTTGCGGCAAAGCTGATGGGGTTTGACCCGCTATCCATTGGCTATATCAAGATGGCGCACGACGAGGGCTTGGGAGTTGGCGACCCGCGCGAAATTCAGTTGGTCGGCGATGATGTCAGTCGGGAGAACTGGTGCTTCCAAGTGGGGGATAACCTCGCCAGCATCGCCGGCGACTTGCTCTGGTTCGGGCCGCTAAAGACTTTGCAGCGCCTGTTTTTTCACACGCCACTGGTTAATATGTTCGCCCTCGCTTCTTATTTGTTCCACGATTATTTGTGGTATCCGATACAAGGAAGGCGTGGGTTGCGGGAGTTTAAAAACAGCAAGTGGGGCAGGTTCCGCGAAGAACGCTATCCGGCGAACGGAATGAACACTTCTGATAAAAGCACAGATCGGCAATGAGAACCAGACACGCAGCGCTGTGGGTGGCGTTATGGGTGGCGGCAGCGATGGCGATCAGCTATGGCATTTTCCGACTTTTCGGCACCAAGCACGGAATGGAGTTCCTGACCTGTTACATCATTGAGTGGTCGCTGTCGGTGGATAATCTGTTCGTCTTCCTGATGATTTTCAAATCTTTCGGAGTTGACCCGCACCGCCAACTTCGCGCGCTGAAGTGGGGGATTTGCGGCGCGGTGGTTCTTCGCCTGCTATTCATCTTGATCGGAGTGGCGTTGGTTGGATTGTTTGAACCGATTCTGTACCTGTTCGGCGCCATTCTTATTTATTCCGCTTACAAGATGGTTACCAAACATAATGAATCGGTGGAGATTCGCGAGCAAGTGGTGGTCCGATACGTGAAGCGGCATATCCCGATGACCGAGGACTTCGTCAACGACAAGTTCTTCGTTCGGCAAGGGAAGGGGTTCATTGCCACACCGATGCTCCTGGTGTTAGTCGCCATTGAAAGCTCCGACCTGCTATTTGCAGTGGATTCAATACCTGCGGCATTCGCCATCACTCGCAATCCGTGGATTATTTTAAGCGCCAATATGTTCGCCATACTGGGACTTCGGTCGCTTTATTTCGTATTGGCACGGGCCGAAGAGAAATTCTGGTTGCTGAAATACGGCGTTGGCGTGGTGCTGGCTTTTGTCGGCGTCAAGATGTTGACCGCCAACTGGATTGAATACGGCCATTATCTGTCCCTGGCGATAATCCTGATATCGCTGGGAGCGGCGATGGCAGCGTCACTGCTAATTCCTTTGCCCAAAACGGCGACGGAAAAGGTCAAATAAACGTTGCACCCGCACGTGTTCACCCCGCCGAATTTTTGTCCGACCCGGTTCGCCCTCTCTTGACAATCATACTCTTGTCGCTTAACTTTCAAGGTTAGCTGCCCGGATTGAAATCTTTAAATAACCGATGAATTCAACCTTGGAGGTGAATATGAATTTCCAGACCCGCCTACGCTTTGCTGCGCTGGCTTCCGTTGCCTGCCTAATTTTACTCAACCAGTCATCAGCCTTTACCGACAGGAGCGCTACTGCCAAAGCGGCTCTCGCCAAACTGTCGTCTGCAAGTACCGGATCCCTTGCCGTAAAGGGAGTTACCGTAAACACCACCCGTCCGGAAGGGGGACCATTGCGCGACGACCGCGGCGGACCGGACGATTTCGGTTACCGGTGGGTGGACTCCAACGAGGACGACGGCCCCGATTACAATTGGGTTGAAATCAACGAAATTGGCCAGGGGCTTGCTATGGCCGACGACGACAACCAGGGGCCCTTTGACATCGGCTTCGCCTTCCCTTTCTACGATGAGGAATACGAGCAGTTCCGCATCTGCTCCAACGGTTTCATCACTTTTGGGGACGAATTTGCGAGCTGGGAGCACCGGGAACATTCCTTCCCGGAGCAGAGCGAAAGCGTCCCGATGAATGTGATTGCCCCGCTGTGGATGGACTTGAATGCGGGCGGGGAGGAGCGGGTCTTTTACTGGACCGACGTCGACCAGACAATGCTGGTTGTAGAATGGTCTGAAGTTCCCACCTTTCAATGGGATTGGTATGATGGATTTGGACCGAAGACATTCCAGGTTATTTTATATCCCAGTGGCCGCATCGTATTCCAATATATGGATGAGAACGCCCCCTTAAGCCAGGGGGTCATTGGCATCCAGAACGAGGACGGTTCCATTGGGCTGACAGTGGCGTCCAACGAGGAGTATTTGGAGCCAGAACTGGCGGTGCGCATTCAAGCGGCGGCCGGCTGGGTAACCGGAACCGTAACCGACCTTGAGTTCGGCGATCCCATCTCCGGCGCCACCATCTCCCTTTCCGACGGCTCGCTAACTCAAACCGACGACAACGGCATCTATCTGTTCGAGGAAATCGGCGCCGGCAGCTACACCGCTTCAGCCGTTGCATTGGGCTTCAACTATGTGGCGAGTGATACATTTGAAGTGGCAGATCAGGAAACGACCGCCGTGGATTTCGCTCTGCCGCACCCAGAGATAACCGTTGACACGGTTGGGTTTGATGTGACGCTTGACCCGGGACAGAGCGAGGAACATCAGTTTAACATTACGAACAACGGGAATGGACTGCTGGAATTCAGTTCCCGCTTCACCCTGCCGATGCGGCGCGACGATCCCGGCGATGTTATGTTTGAATGGGATGTGAGTGAGTTGACGGGGGATCAGGGACTGCGCGGTGTGACTGGCGACGGCGAAAACTACTATCTCGCCGGTTCCAACAATAGTGATGACCCCAACTACATTTACGTTTTCAGCCGCGATGGTGAATATCTTGGCAGTTTTGCGCAGCCGGTGCAGAATCCATCACGCACCGGAATACGCGGCTTGACAACCGACGGACAGTATCTTTACGGCGCCGATGGACAGATCATCGTGCAATTTGACGCCGACGGCAACCGCCAGGCGGAGATTCAGGGACCGTTGCGGATCATTTACAACCTCGCTTATGATCCGGAGTCGGACCATTTCTTCATCTCGGAACTCACCGGCGATATTTACGAGATTGACCGCGACGGCAACACCGTTCAGCGGATACGCAACACCAACAACCTTCGGTTGCACGGGCTTGCCTGGCGACCGGACGACCCTGACGGCTATAACCTTTATGTGCTGCATCAACCGGATGAGCAACCTCCGGCACTCAGCAAAATCAACACCGCCAACAACGATGTTCGGGATGTAATGCCCTTAAATTTCCAGGAGAGCGATGAGGCGGTTGCGTTTGATCTTAGCAGCCGCTTCAATCCTCTGGTGTGGCTTGGGCTGGCGCTGATGGAGAACGGCGCCCAAGACCGGCTGGTCGGCTTTGAGGTGGATCTGAACTCTTCCTGGATAACAGTAGATCCGATGTCCGGAACAGTGGAACCCGGGAGTTCAACGCCCGTGACTGCCACTTTTAGCGCCGATGATATGGACGAGGGCAGCTATGAATTGACGTTGGTGATTGAGTCCAATGCTGCGGGCGATCCGGTTGAACTCGCATTGCAAATGACGGTTACCGGCGGCGCCGACCTTGACCACTTTGATTTCATCCCCACCGGTGTGGTGCATCAATTCACCATCCTTGGATGCGCTCTGCCGGAAGAACCCGCCACAGTGGATGACGAAATCGGCGTTTTTACACCGGGTGAAATGTGCGTCGGCGGCGCGCGGTGGACAGGCGACCAGACCATCGTCAACGCCTATGGCGACGCCCCGGAGACTCCGGACGCGGACGGCTTCACCGTTGGCGATGCTCCGACTTTCCATATTTGGGACCGGGACATTAACCAGGACTACACGGTTAGTTGGGCGCTGGACTCGGGTGACGCGACCTTTACAAATGGCGGCAACAGCTTGGTTTCCCTGGCGGCGGCAGCGGCTGGGAAGTGGGACTTCACTGCTACAACCACCAGGCACCTCTTCCGAATGACCGGCTTTACATTCGGCGAGGCCGAAGCGTCGGAGGGGGATGAATTCGGCGTGTTCACAGTGGGAGGGCTTTGCGTCGGCGCAGTTCCGTGGTTGGGCGGCGCAACGCCATTAATAGCCTTCGGCGACGATTCCAACACCGAACCGGTAGATGGGTTCATCGCTGGCGATTCGCTAATCTTCCGAGCGTGGGAACGCGATATGGAAAACGACGAGCAAGCCGATTTTATAAGGACCGCCGGCGATAGCGTCTTTACCATCGGTGGAAATAGTGAGGGAACTCTGAGAGTGAACCGCCTGGCGATTCCGGCTAATCGGAATCCGGAACTGCCTGGAGCGCTGTCCCTGTCGGCGTCCCCCAATCCCTTCAACAGCCGAACATTGGTAAAGTTCGGGCTGCCAATGGGTGGTGAGGCAACTGTTGCACTGCTTGATTTAACAGGCCGAAGACTGGCGATAATAGCTGCCGGACGATTCCACGCGGGATACAACAGTGTGCCTCTCAATGCCGTCGGATTGGCGTCGGGAACTTATTTGGTGAGGCTGGAGTCGGCAGGCGGTTCCAGAACTGTAAAACTGCTTCTGTTGCACTAATCGTCCCGTTATTCCTAATCAGCCCCGGCGTTGCAAAAACTGCGCCGGGGCTATATTTTATCCATCAATTTATCCCGGGAGGTTGCATACGTGAAGCGGGTCGTGTTACTGCTGGTATTGGTACTCACGAGTCAGGTCAGCGCGACCACGAAATCGGTTATTAGGTGGCCAGTTGAGCACGTTGACTTGACGGTCGCGTTCAATCTGCAACAACATTCGCTTGACGGAATCGCCCGGCTTACTCTGCCTGATAAAGGCGCCAAGACACTCGGATTCCTGCTCAACAAGAACTTTGAACTGACTGGTGTATTCGCTGGAGGGGAGAAGGAGCGACCGATTCGCCGGGGGGCGTTCCTCCCCGGGGAAATTTCGCCTGATTATGGAAAGTTCGGGCAGTGGGACAGCGCCGCTGCGACGCTTTGGACGTTTGAGCCATCCAAGACGGCATTAAAGCAAAAACCGGTGGTGATTGAGATTCACTATCGCGGCACTCTATACGTCCCGCCTAATGACCGTCAGTTCTCACGCGAAACCATCGCCCAGGAAGTAGCCGGCACCATTGGCAAGGAGGGGATATTCCTGTCGTCGGGCGCCTTTTGGTTCCCGACAATTCCCGATTGCACACCCACGCACAGCATTACAGCGCATCTGCCTGAGGGATGGTCGTGCGTGACCAATGGAGTCCCTTCAAAATCGGTATCGAGTGATGGGGGAGTTGAAATCGTGTATCAATCGGACCGACCAACCGGAGGGTTGTCGTTCAGCGCCGGTCAATATCAAGTCAAGACGGTGCAGGAAGGTGACGTCGTCATTGCCACATACTTCCTGCCGGGAGAAGCGTCACTGGCGGATGGCTATCTGGAAGCCTGCCGCAAGTATATCAAAATGTATTCCCACCTGATTGCCCCATACCCTTTCCCCCGTTTCACGGTTGTTGACAACTTCCTACCTTCGGGTTATGGGATGCCGGGATGGACGCTTATCGGTGACGAGGTGCTGCGTCTGCCGTTTATCAAGGACATTTCACTCGGGCATGAAGTCCTCCATAACTGGTTCGGCAATTCGCTTTTGGTTGACTACCGGCAGGGGAACTGGTGCGAGGGATTGACGACATATTTGGCGGACTACAAATACAAAGCCGACGCTGATAGCTCCGCGGCGGTGGAATATCGTATGAGTTTGCTGCGCGATTACGCCGCCTACCTTACGACCGATAATGAATATCCCGTCTCCCAGTTCAGCGAGCGCAGCGACCAGGCTGACCGCGCGATAGGTTACGGCAAGGTGATGATGGTCTTTCATATGCTGCGGCAGATGTTAGAAGGCGTTGCGCCGGGGATGTTTGAGCAGGTTATCGCCGAAACTTACAAACAGTATCAATGGCAGCCAATAGGTTGGGATGTCTGGCAGAGGGAGTTTGAACGGCGATTGGGGCAGAAGCTGGACTGGTTCTTTGCCGAATGGGTGCAGCAGCCGGGAGCGCCGAAGATATCTTTGGAAAACGTCAAGCCGGCAAAGAGCCGCAACGGTTGGGATGTGGGGTTTGAAGTTGCTACAACACCGGGTTCAAACGCACCGTATCGTTATCTCCTTAACATTCGGGCGGTGACCGACCGTGGTTTCGCAGATTACCAGACATTTATCCAGAATCCACGCCAATCGGTGTCGCTTGGTGGTTCGGGCGAATTGGAGGGATTGGTTCTGGATCCGGGGTTTAATATCTTCCGGGTCATCTACCCCGGTGAGGCGCCGGTGACGCTGGCAAACTTCATCGGTGACCCGGATGGGATGCTCGTAACGCCGGGTAAGGGAACTAACTCTGAGGTGTGGCGCAAAGCAGCGGAGGGTTTGAAAGGCAAGGGACAACAAATCATCGCAGATAAAGACTATCAACCTAATTACAACCAGCGCTCTCTTTGGATACTGGGCGGGCCGGATGAAAATAGTATCTGGACTCAATTTCCCACCGACACTTCCCGACTCGCGTTGTTGCCGGGACGAGCCGCACGTTGGAAGGAAGAACAGCCTATGCCGCCGGGAATTATACTCGCCGGCGAAACTTTCCGTGGCGGCGCTCTGACCGCAACGGTAGTCGGCTACAACCCATACGCAACCGGGAAGTTCATCGCCTATACCGTATCGTTGCCTGATGCTGACCCGATAGCCGGAACCAGGAAGCTGTCGCACTATGGTAAATACAGCTACCTTCTCTTTGATGGAGATACCAACATCCGTAAAGGAGTTTGGGGGGTATCCGGCGACAGTCCGATGACCTGGCGCCTCAAATAGCAGTGGCGAAACGAGCCCTCTTCAAACGCTGCGGGCATATCCCGCAGCGTTCTTTTTCTAAAAAACGGTCTCAGCCAGTTAGGGATTGGAAGAGGTGTTTTTTAATCTTTTTTTTCGTATCTTGTAAGATTAAGCAATGTTTCGTATCATCAATACTGACAGCAACAATCCTATCCTGAAGTCTAACATTGAACGTCAGAAAAGAAATAACCCCTGAGCGAGACGCCATGCTGGAGGTGGAGATTCCGGTTGAAGAGACCGGACTGAAATTCAGCGCCGCGCTCCATAAATTCCAGCACGACGCCGTCGTTCCCGGATTCCGCCCCGGCAAAGTGCCGATGAACCTCGTCAAACAGCGCTGGGGACGCGCGATATTCACCGGGGTTGCCGAAGAGTTGGCGCGCGAATATCTCGTCAAGGCTCTGGATGAAGAGAAGCTCGCCATCGGTGGGAAGGTGGACATAAACCTTCTGGAATACGGCGAAGACAAGCCGCTCAAGTTTAAAGCTTCATTCCCGCTACAGCCGGAAGTGAATCTCGCGGTTTATAAGGGGTTGAGAATCACCATTAATGATGCCGAAGTCACTGACGAAGATGTTGACGCCCAGATTGAAGCGTTGCGGCACAAACACGCTGCGCTTAAAGAGATTGACACCCCGGCTCCCGCTGACTCAAAGCTAACGGTGCGCGTTCAGGAAGTAGATCATTCGGGACTGCCGCTCATCGGAAGATCGGTGGAGGAACTGGAGCTTGAGTTCGGCTCAGACCGTCTTGGCATCGGCAGCGACGAGCAGCTATTGGGCGTTAAGCGGGGCGACCGCCGGCTGATCCGTATTAAACGTGACCCGCACGAGCTGAACCTTCCCACTCAAATCATACACCCCGGCGAGGCTGATAACCGGACCAGCGGTCGTGCATCTGAGTCCACGTTGGCTGTGGATGTTCTCTCGGTTACAGCGCCCGACCTGCCGGTGGTAGATGACAAATTCGTCCGGTTGGTTGAATCCCGCCTCACGTCTGTGGAGCAGTTCCGCCAACACGTGCGGGTGAACCTTATGGATTACATCGCCTTCAACTCCCGGCGGCGGCTTGACCGGCTGCTGATTGACAAGTTAGTTGAGGAGAATCCCTTTCCGGTCGCGCGCGGGGTGATTGAAACGACATTGGAAGAGATTGCCGAGGGGATGCATGTGCACGGGGAAGAGCGAAAACATTTTCTTGAGGAGCATTACGCCGAAGCTGAGAAGGATTTCCGCTGGGTCAGACTGCGCGACGAAATCGCAAAGAGGGAGGGGATTCAGGTAAGCGACGCGGAAGTGGATGAGGAGATACAGCGAGTTGCGGAGCTGTCCGGAGAGCCTCTGGAGGGGGTGGCTGCGAAATACGCCGATGCTAATGCCAAAGACCGGTTAAAGCGGCGGTTGTTTGAATACCGCGTCATTGATTTCCTTGCCAAACAGGCGGTAATTGACAAGCGCCAAATGAGCTTGCGCGAGTTCATCCGCGATATGGTGACCGATAAATAAAAGTGGTCGCGACCTTAATCCACAAATAAAAACATTCAGGGAGCACAATGAATCTGATACCGATGGTCATTGAACAGACCGGGCGTGGAGAACGCGCTTACGACATCTATTCCCGGTTGCTTAAAGAGCGAATTATTTTCCTTGCCGGCGGCATAGACGACAACGTCGCCAGTCTGATCATCGCCCAATTAATCTTTCTGGAAGCCGACGACCCCGACAAGGACATAAGCATCTACATAAACTCGCCCGGCGGGTTGGTATCGTCGGGATTGGCGATTTACGACACCATCCACTACATCAAGCCGGACGTGGCAACCATCGCCATCGGAAATGCCGCCTCAATGGGGGCGCTGCTCCTCGCGGCGGGGGCGAAGGGGAAGCGGTCGGCGCTACCCAATTCCAAAATCATCATTCACCAGCCGATGGGAGGGATGCAGGGACAGGCGACCGACATTGACATCCACGCCCGCGAACTGCTGAAAACCCGCGACCGGCTGAATGAAATTATGGCTGAAGCAACCGGTCAACTGGTGGAGAAAATTGCCAAGGACACCGACCGGGATTTCATTATGACCGCCGAAGAAGCGCGCGAATACGGGTTGATTGACAAGGTCATCACCCACCGCGGCGAAGTGATTGACAAGGAAAAGAGCAAGAAGGCTAAATAGTGGCTGAAACAACCCCAGCTCCGCCCGGCTCGGACGAGCAATCCACTGAGCGTTGTTCCTTCTGCGGACGACCGATTGACCTGACGCGCGTTCTGGTCAAGGGACGCGATGTGGCGATCTGCGACGTTTGCATTGCCGGCGCTGGGCAGATTGTTCGCCGCACGGTGGCGCAGAAACGCTCCTCGCTGCGCCAGCGAATGCCGAAACCGCGTGAGATTTACAACAAACTTTCGGAATACGTCGTCGGACAGGATGACGCCAAGCGCCGAATTTCCGTGGCGGTTTACAATCATTACAAGCGCATCACGACCCAGTCGCTGGAAGATGACGTTGAAATTGAAAAAGCCAACATCCTGATGATAGGTCCGACCGGCACGGGCAAAACCCTCCTTGCTCAGACCCTGGCGCGCTTCCTGGAGGTGCCGTTTGCAATCGCCGACGCGACAACTCTGACGGAAGCCGGGTATGTCGGTGAGGACGTGGAAAATGTGCTGGTGCGGCTCTATCACGCGGCCGAAGGGGACATCGCCCAGACCGAAATCGGAATCGTCTTCATTGACGAGATTGACAAGGTGGCGCGTAAAGACCCGTCCACATCCATTACCCGTGATGTGTCGGGCGAAGGCGTCCAGCAGGCGCTGCTGAAGATTTTAGAAGGCACCATCGCCAACATCCCACCCGAAGGGGGACGAAAACACCCCGAACAGCGGCTGTTGGCGGTCAACACCAAGAACGTCCTCTTTATCTGCGGAGGCGCATTTGAGGGGATTGACACCATCATCCAGACGCGACAGGGCAAAGCGGGGATGGGATTCGGTTCCGAAGTGCGCGGACGACGCAAAATGGGCTATTACGAACTGATATCGCACACCGAACCGGAGGACTTGCTGCGTTACGGCTTAATCCCGGAACTTATCGGACGGCTGCCGGTCGTGGCAGCGCTTGACCGGTTGTCGCAGGAGGCGTTGAAGTCGGTGCTGTTGGAGCCCAAGAACGCCCTGACCAAGCAGTATCAAAAGTTGTTTGAAATGGAAGGCGTGCGCTTGACATTTGATGACGCCGCTCTGGATGCGGTGGTGGACGAGGCAATTCGTCGCGACACCGGCGCCCGCGGCCTGCGCAGCGCACTGGAAGGGGTGATGAACAACCTGATGTTTGAATTGCCGGATATGAAAGATGTAATGGAGGTGGTCATAACCGAAGCAACCGTTCGTAATGGGGCCGAGCCGAAAATAATTGAGACCGGCGCCAAGCGGAAGCGGGCGTGACTGGATACCGGAGAAAATGGAACTGATCACACGACAGATGTGCCTCACCCAGCATTTGGGGACGAAGGACGTCCTGTTCGGCGGGCAGATGCTCGCCTGGGCGGATGTCGCTTCTTCACTATGGTGCTCGAGATTAACCGGTTCCGATTCGCTGCTCACCGTGCATATGTCGGATATTGATTTCCTCACGCCGGTGCGGGTGGGAGACATCGTGGAATTTTATGGCGACGGCTACCGGATAGGGAAGAGCAGCGTGACGGTGAAGGTTGTGGTAAAGACGAATGACCCGCGCACCAACGTAACCAGTGAGGCGTTCCGATTCCACAGCGTGATGGTTAACGTTGACCGCAACATGCGACCAAAGCCGCTGCCGGAAGGCGTCCAGGGACGAAGCGAGAATATGGATTAGGAGCACTCGCGCCAAGACGCAAAGATATTATAATCGGTGCAGGTTCTTTTGCTCTCCCCCCCCGCTTGCGGGGGGGACGAAGGGGGGGTGAAAGAAAACATCGGTATTGAATTCGGCACCCCCCTTTAATTCCCCCCGCAAGCGGGGGGAAGGTTAACAATAAGATGACCGGAGTAATAAAAGGGGCGCTAAACAGCGCCCCTTGGTGTTTCTATAGATTGCGGATTCTGTCCATTAATCAGTCAGCATGAACCCTTTCTCGCTGTTCTTAACCCGACCCATCGCCCGTAGAGGGTCGTGTTCAAAAAACAGCCACCAACCTTCGTCCGCTGCTTGGGTCAGTATATATTTCTTTTCTTGCAGTGTAGTTACTGGGAACAGGTCGTAAGCCATAATCCACGGCAGCGCCAAGTGCGACGCCAGCGGAATCAAGTCGGCGCAGTAGAGCAGTGCCTGACCGCCGTCAGATACCTTCACCAACTGCATCGCCGGTGTGTGCCCATCGCAAATTAGGGCGCTGATTCCGGGCATCAACTCCCACGAACCATCCACGATATTAGCTACTCCTGAAACCAATAACGGTTCAAAATCTTCGGCGAAATAGCTCGCCTTGTCGCGCTCAAACCGGGAGCGGGCGTGCTCCAGTTGCCGCTTTTGGATATAATAACGCGCGGTGGGGAAAGCCGGTTGCGGGTCTTTGCCTTTACTCGTTGTTGATCCGCCGCAGTGGTCAAAGTGCAGATGAGTCAGGATGACATCGGTAATGTCTTCACGCTTCACGCTTGCGGCAGCAAGAGCGTCGTCAAAGAAATGGTCGCTCCCCTGAAAAGCGAACATCTCCCGGAACTTGGATGCGCGACCTTCGCCGAAACCGTTATCCACCAATATCTTCCTGTCGCCGGTTTCAATCAACAGGCAGCGCAGCGCCATATCAATCCGGTTTGACTCGTCAGGAGGGTGCTGCCTCTCCCACAGAACGCGCGGGACAACACCGAACATTGCGCCGCCATCAAGCTTGAATCGTCCGAACTCTATCGGTGTTAGTTTGAACTTGCCGATCTGCATCTTCAGTTATCCTTCAGCGCCTGTGCGAACCGATCTCTAACGCCTTCATCACCCGCGAGATTAAGCTTAATAATTTGTCGTCTACCCTGAGTAAATCGGGTAACCAACAGGGAGTTTTGCTCCCCGAATGCGCCCAGTGGCGATGCCGTCGTCCCAAGCCACATCGGTTTGCCGGAAGAACGGTCAATCAACAGCGCCTGCCCGGAAACATTATTCAACAACAACTGCCTGCCGTCCGGCGAGAGTAGCAGGAAGCTCATCCCCTGCCAGGGGAGGTCAACAGTAATATTCCCGCCGCTTACCGACCGTCTGAAGATGCCGCGATCAGTTGTGAACAGCACCGAATCACCAGCCGGGGTGAAGGTTGCACTGCTGACCGGTTCGCCGATTCGGCTCACTGATTCCGACCGGGCGCGGTCGGGATTCAGGCGGATCACTTCAACCGACGACCGCGTGCTGCCGACATCGCGTCGCACGAGTAATACGGAACCATCGGCAGCGAAGTGGGGAACTGTCAGGATTAGATCGTCGTCTGTTAATTTTTTGGGGCGCGCACCGTATTCCGGCGAGACGCGGAACAGGCTAAAGCGCCCAACGCTGCCGGGCGACCAATTACGGTCCGGCGAACCATAGAAATATATCCAACGTCCATCCGGCGACCAGCGCGGCAGCGCCAGAACCGATAAAAATTGCTGAGCCGCTTTCATCACCGGCGCCTCGCCGCTGCCGTCAGCTCTGGCGCTGAAAATATATTGGTCGGGATTGCCCCTTGTCCCACGGTCCCTGATATAGGCAATCTGCCTGCCATCGGGCGAAAGCGCTCCATCCCAACCTTCCACCAACGTCCGTGCGCGGAAGGGATCCGCCCCGATGAACTGTCCATAACGCAAAGGAATATCCGAGTCCTTGAGGGCATCGGGTATGCGCTGTGCAAGCTCTTTCAGTTTAGTTCGGACGACGCTGGAGTCACCTAACACCACCCCGACATCCAACTGAGCCAGACGGGGTGCAGTGTCCTCCGGTTTATGTGACACCATCCAGTCATACTTCAACCACTGCACCCGCGCGGGGCCTATAAAAAAATTCATCTCCTGAACGACGGTATCCGGAGCATCCGGGCTGTCCAGCTTCGTCAAGAGGCGGAGATAGTAGTCTCGGACGGCGAGTGTATCCCGCCCGCGTGTTGCGGCCATTATCGCCCGCGCCAAGAGTTCGAGTTTGTCTCCTTTGGAAGCCAGCAACTTCCCTATGGAATGTTGTTCAAGAGCGGAAACCAGGTTATTGTAACGTTGCTCTCCCAACACCATTGTGCCAGGACCTGCCACGGCCGGCGAGCGGGAGCTTTCGGGATAGAATTTCAGGACCGCGCGAACGGCATTCTCCATTGCAACCGCGTCATCACCGTGCGAGAGGGCATCAAGTAATGCTACGTGGGATTTCCAACGTCTCGGGCTTTTATCCACTGAACGCTGGAATGCCTTGACAGCCATCCGCCAGTTGCCTTCGCTCTCCAGCCACCATTGACCGGATTTATAATCTTCGTCTGTGAAGCCGCAGCCCGATATAAGTGCGAGGGTCACAGTGAGCGCGAGGAACGAGTGAGAATACCGGCGCATATTATCCCTCCAAGCTGGTTAAATATCTCTCGGCATCAATCGCCGCCATACAGCCGGTGCCGGCGGCCGTAACTGCCTGACGATAGACGTGGTCTTGGACATCACCGCAGGCAAAGACGCCGGCGATGTTGGTCAGGGTGCTCCCAGGCTGGGTGATGATGTAGCCGTTTTCGTTGAGCTTCATCTGACCGATGAAAAGTTCGGTGTTCGGTTTATGCCCGATGGCGAGGAACGCGCCCTGGCATTTGAATAACTCCGGTTTCCCGCCGCGCGGGTCAGCGACCATAACACCTTCCAAGCCGCCTTCAGATGTGCCTGCAATGTCGGTAACAACCCGATTCCACAGGAACTCTATCTTGGGGTTCGTGGTGACGCGATGCTGCATTATCTTGGACGCCCGCAGCTGGTCCCGGCGGTGTATTATCGTCACTTTGCCGGCGAATTTGGTCAGGTAACTTGCCTCTTCGCACGCCGAATCGCCGCCGCCGATAACCGCTATCTCCCTGCCGCGGAAAAACCAACCGTCACAAGTGGCACAAGCTGATACCCCGTGTCCCATCAGTCGGCTCTCGGACTCCAAGCCCAGCAATCGGGCGGTAGCGCCTGTGGCTATAATCAACGCATCGGCAGTCAAAGTGTGGCGTCCTATTTCAATGGTGAATGGACGCTGCGTCAAGTCAACTCGCGACACCTGGTCAGTGATATAAGTGGTCCCGAAGCGTTCCGCCTGCTGGCGAAGCAGATCCATTAACTGCGGTCCCAGGATACCGTCCGGGAACCCGGGAAAATTCTCTACTTCGGTGGTGATGGTAAGCTGCCCTCCCGGCTGGACGCCCTCAATAACCAAGGGAGCGAGGTCGGCGCGGGCGGCGTATATGGCGGCGGTGAGTCCGGCGGGACCGGAACCGATGATAATTATTCGGTAGTGGTCGGTTGTCATTATTAGCTGTTCCTGCCTCAGTCGGTGTGATGGGGAAACCAACGGGATGCGGCTCTAACCGGCATCCCGTTGGTGAATTTGCGATTGGTTGGAGATCAGGCTTTACCGAGTGTCTTCTGACCTGCGGTCCATTCCATCGGACAGAGGTCGCCGGTCTGTAGCGCTTTCAACACGCGCAGTGTCTCTTCCACCGACCGCCCGATGGCATTGTCGTGGACGAGATGCCACTTCAACACACCTTCCGGATCAATGATGAACGCGCCGCGCAGCGTGTGACCCTTATGTTCCAGCAGGATGCCATATTGACGGCTAACCTCGCGGGTGAGATCGCTCGCGAGCGGGTAGCTGATCTTCCCGAGGCTGCTGTTTATCCATGCCAGATGGGAATGAACAGAATCCACACTCGCACCGAGCACCTCGGCGTTTAGTTTATGAAAATCCTCCGTGCGTAAGGAGAAGCCGGTGATTTCGGTCGGGCAGACGAAGGTGAAGTCCAGCGGGTAGAAAAACAGCACCAGCCATTTGCCGCGATAATCGGACAACTTCACCATCTTGCGCGAACCATCCGGCAGCACCGCTTCCATCGTCCAATCGGGGGCTTTGCTTCCAACTTGAATCATTTTCTCTCCCAAAAAGTTGTTTGCTTTGTTAAGTTCCGTGCATTAGTATCATGGGTTTGTTCTGACTTCCGCGGCGACCCAATCAAGATAAGCTGCCAGCCCATCGCTCACTTCCACCGCCATAATCTCCGGCAGCTCGTAAGGATGAAGGTTGCACACCGTCTCTTGCAAGCGTTCCCAAGCTGCCCGCACGGTTTTTACGAGTATCAGCACTTCCGGGTCGCGGTGCATTTCGCCCTGCCAGCGGTAGATGGAAGTGAGACCTGGAATGATGTTAACACAGGCGGCGAGTCGCTTCTCCACCAATTCCGTGGCAATGCGCTCGGCGCTGGTCTGGTCGGGTGCCGTAATCAGGACAAGTAATACGTCGGTCATTTAACTGTGGATATGCTTGCAGCGGTGAAAGATTGGTGAGTGTAAAAAAAGGAATACTACGTTTATGGCGCTTCCGCCGGTGCTGCCGTGCCGACCCCGCGCGCATCAGATGCGCCGTAAAAGGAGCCGGTTTCAGCGTTGAATTCCACCCCTTGACTCAGAGACCAGTTCCCGCCCTGTTCCACATCCCATCGCTTGAAGGTCAACTCCCTGACTACTTCCGGGGGGACTTCTTTCTCGTAATAGAGTTTGTCGGGACGCCATTGATAATGAATGCGCGGCGCGTCTATTGCGGCTTGAACATCCATTTTGAAATCTACAACGTTGACGATTATTTGCGCTACCGAAGAGATTATCCGCGGACCGCCAACGCTGCCGATGCACAGATAAGACTTCCCATTCCTGAGGATGATGGTCGGACACATGGATGACAACGGGCGTTTCCCCGGCGCGATTCGGTTGGCGTCGCCGCCCACCAATCCCCATTCGTTGGGGTCTTTGGGACCCTTGGCGAAATCATCCATCGTGCTGTTCAGGAAGATGCCCAGCTCCGGCACATAGACCAGCGAACCGAAGGCGGTATTCACCGATGTCGTAAGAGCGCACATATTCCCATTTCGGTCAATCACTGAAATATGGCTGGTGTTGGCGTCGTTCTCAAACTGCCACGGTTCTCCGGCGCTCGTGACGGGGTTGCGGGTTTGCCGACTTATAGGCTCGCGCAGTTTGGCGGCATATTTCCTGGAAGTCATTCCCGAAATCGGCTGCGGGACGAAGTCCGGGTCGCCGAGCCAGGCGGCGCGGTCAGCGAAGGCCGCTTCAAAGGAGGAAGCCAGTAAATGATAGGCTTCAGAACCGCCCGGTTCCAAATAACTGAGCGGGAATCCCTCCAGGATGTTAAGGATTTCCGCCAGACAAACGCCACCCGATGAAGGCGGTGGCATGGAAATAACATCCAATCCGCGATAGGAGAATCGTACCGGATCACGCCAAACCGCTCTATAGTGCGCGAGGTCGTCAATAGTCAATATGCCGCCGGCTTTGCGGCAAGTGCGAACAATTGCCTGACCGTCAACGCCGGTGTGGAAAGATGCGCCCCGGTCATTGGCGGTTCGTTCCAACGCAGCTGCCAAAGCCGGCTGAACCAGAACATCGCCGCGTTGAAGCGGTGCGCCGTGCGGCATAAAGACCACGCCCGCTCCCGATTCCGCCAGGGCATCGCGCGAACCCTGAATTCTATCCGCGAGGTATCGGTCAATGACAAAACCATCTCTTGCCAACCTGACGGCCGGAGCGACAACATCACTGAAAGACAACCGCCCATAAGTGCGGTGCAATTCCACTCTTCCCGCCACACTTCCCGGCACTCCCACCGCCAATCCACCGCGCCACGATTTGTTCTCATCAGCTTTGCCGGTTGTTTTATCAAGGAACATATCCGATGTCGCCGCCGCCGGTGCGCATTCGCGGGCATCCAACGCGGCGGCTTGACCGTCGGCTACCTTCCAGATAACTGAGAATTCCCCTCCGCCAAGACCGCTGTGATAGGGTTCAACCACCGACAGCGCGAACGCTGCCGCCAACGCGGCATCAATGGCATTCCCTCCCGCCTTCAAAATCTCCACCGCGGCATCTGTCGCTGCCGGATGTGGTGTGGCTGCCATCCCGGAACGCGACCAGACCGGCGCGCGGTAGGCGGACAGGCTGGTAATTGTGCCGGCAAGAAGGAGGAATAAAGCGATAATGAGGGTGGATTTGAGTCGTCGCATAGTGAGTATGGATAAACTAAAGACTATTCATATCGGATGACTTCCACCGGGTCAAGCGCCGCCGCTCGTCGCGCGGGATAGACTGTTGCGAGCAGTGACAATCCCAGCGCCACCAGCGCTACGGTCACAAAATCCAACACTTGCATCCGGACCGGGAGGTAACTAAGAAAATACACATCGCCGGGCAGCGAGAAAAACTTGTAGGTTTGTTGAGCCCAGCAAAGCAGATAGCCAAGGATGAGCCCCAAAACCGTTCCCAACGCTCCGACAATTATCCCCTCATATAGGAATATCTGCATAATCCCCTCGCGGGACGCCCCCATCGCCTTCAGGATGCCGATTTCACGGCGCTTCTCCAGCACCATCATTATTTGGCTGGACACGATGTTGAATGCCGCCACTAAAATTATCAGCGATAGGAGGATGGTGTAGAGCCACTTCTCCAACTTCATCCAGCGGAAAAGCGTGCTGTGCATATCCATCCAGGTGCGGGGAAAATAGGGGTAACCGAGTGTGCTCTCAATGCTGCGGCTGACCACCTCCGCCATTTCGCGATGGTAAAGCTTCATCTCAATTCCTGTCACCCCGGACCCCATATCAAACAACTCCTGCGCAGCGGGCAGCGAGACGTAAGTGAACATATCGTCATATTCAAAGATGCCGGTCTCAAATATGCCGGCAACGCGGAACCGCTTTAAACGCGGGGTGGAGAGCAGGCTGGTGAATCCAACCGGGCTGATGACGACGACGCTGTCGCCAATAACCGTGCCCATCCTAAAGGCAAGCTGACGGCCGATGACAATGCCTGATAGAGAGTTTGGTTGGGCGTCGGAGTCGGTTGGAACTCTGACTGCTTCGTCAAGATGACGTCGGAAACTGTCGGAAGATGGGTTTTGAGACGGTATGTGAGCGGTATCCGGTTCCAGCGACAGGTCACCGGCGATGAGGATGCGGGGCAAGTCGCTGACTTGACCGACTGAGGCGGGGTCAATCCCCTTGATTACCGCGCCTTCAATCCCCTTGCCGAAACGCAGCATCCCCTTGCTCTGAATGAAGGGCGAGACGCCGGTAATGTGCGGGATGTTTCCCAGACGGGAAGCGACCGTTAGGTAATCCATCATCGGCTCTTCGTGGAACTGCGTCACACGCACATGAGCCTCGGCGCCGATAATGCGATCGCGAACTTCGGTTTCCAAGCCGTTCATCACCGACAGGACGATGACCAGCGCCGCCACCCCGATGGTCACGCCGCCTGCGGTGATGTAGGTAATCAGCGATATGAATCGTGTGCGGCGTTTGGAGCGCAGGTAGCGGCTGGCTATGAACAGTTGGTAGTTCACGGCTCGGTCAGCTCTTTGGTCTGAGCACTGGAAACAGAATAACGTCGCGGATGTTGGCGCAGCCGGTCAGCAGCATCGCCAGCCGGTCAATGCCAATCCCAAGCCCGGCGGTGGGGGGCATCCCGACTTCCAGCGCCTGCAGGAAATCCTCATCAATCGGCGGCGCCTCTTCGTCACCCTGCGCGCGGACACGCGCCTGCTCTTCAAAGCGCCGGCGCTGATCCTGCGGGTCGTTAAGCTCACTGAAGGCGTTGGCGGTCTCCAGCCCGCCTATGAACAATTCAAACCGTTCAACCAGATACGGGTTGTCGCGGTGTCGTTTGGCGAGCGGGGACAGCTCAATCGGGTAATCCAGCACAAATGTTGGCTGAATTAAATTGGGTTGGACTTGGTGTGAAAATAGCTCATCAATGATTTTACCCCCCCCCCACGTTTTATCAATTGTCATTCCCAAAGATGCGGCTTCCTGCGCCAATGCATTACGGTCGCGGTTGATGATTTCAACTCCGCAGGTCTGCTTCATCAAATCCGCCATCGTGGCGCGGCGATAGGGGGGAGTAAGGTCAATCTCGCGTCCCTCCCAATTGATGATTGTTGTTCCATTCACCACATTGGCAACAGCCGGCAACATCTCTTCCACAAGCTGCATACAGAAGTGATAATCTTCGTAGGCAGCGTAAAATTCCAGCATTGTGAATTCAGGCGAGTGCAGCCGGTCCATCCCCTCGTTGCGGAAGTCTTTGGCGATTTCATAGACCCGCGACAGACCACCGGCAATGAGCCGTTTCAGATAAAGTTCATCGGCAATGCGCAGGTAAAGCTGCATATCCAGGGCGTGATGCTGGGTCACGAAGGGAAGCGCCGCAGCTCCCCCATAGATGGGTTGAAAGACTGGCGTCTCTACTTCCATAAATCCGCGCATATCCATAAATGCCCGAAGCGCGCCGACCATCCTGCTGCGCTTCATGAAGACATCGCGCGAATCGCGATTGACAAGGAGGTCTATCGTGCGGTAACGGCAGCGCTCTTCCATATCTGCCCAGCGGTTCCAGACCTCCCCTTCGCGCTCTTTGATGGCTGGAAGAGGGCGGATGTTCTTGCTGAGCAGTGCGAATGCCGACACTTCAATAGTCCGTTCGCCGGTTTTTGTCCGGAAGAGTCGTCCGCTTAATCCGATGATGTCGCCAATATCCAACAGCTTGAACAATTCCCAGCCTTCATCGCCCAAATGGTCGCGTTTGAAGTAGATCTGGATACGATGTTCTTCATCCTGCAAATGGGCAAACGCAGCTTTCCCCATCAGGCGGATTGCCATCAAGCGTCCGGCGATCTTCACCGGCGCTCCCGCATTCTGGTAATCATCCCATCGGTTAAGGATATCCGCTGTGCTGTGAGTCTGTTCAAACCTGTAGGGATACGGTTCAACTCCCATCTCGCGAATGCGCTCCAACTTCGCGAGACGAATGCGCATTACGTGGTTTAGGTCTTCGGCAGGCGCAGGTTGTGGATTATCGCTCGGAGTATGTATCGGTTCGGGCATTTTCAATTCGGCTTGACAGCGGGCGGTTAAGGTATAATCCCCTTCGGTCCAATCTTAACGCTTTTGACTCGTTCGGCGCCCGTGAGCGGCGGCAGCGTATCGCCGTTTACGGTCATTGTCATCGCACCGGCATTGCCGAGGGTCACATTCACCGGTTGGCGCGGTTCAAAACTCAGCCTGTTGCCGGGCCAAACCGTTCTTTCATAGAACAGGCTGTCGCCCGACAAAATTTTAATATAGCAGGTATCGCGCGCTACGAGCTCCAATCTAAAGGTTGAATCCGCCGACGCCAGCAGTTCGTCGGCGGGCGGCTCGGACGTCTCTTCACTCTCAGTTTCGGGAATCGGTTGCGATTTCAGAGTAGTCGTCGGTTGTGCCGCTGTCGGTAGGGGCGACGGTATGGGGCGCAGGATATAAAACAGGACAAGCGCTATGATAACCACCGCCACAACGGTATAAAAGATGATGGAACGATTGCTCTCAGCCCATCCCATCACACCCGTTCCAAGCGCACGCGCTTCCGGCGTGGATTTCTCCTCCCAATCCGACGTCTCCGGCGAAGGCTCCGGCAAAGCCCATAGGGAAGGGAAAATGCCATCCAATTGGCCGCGGAGTTTCTCACTGTCCACTCCGACGATTTCCGAGTAACTGATGATGAATGCTTTCACGTAAGTCGGCGTCAGAAATGACCACTTGCCGTTCTCAATGTCGTCAAGATAGCGCGCGCTAATACGGGTTACGGCGACGACCTGTTCCAGCGACATCTGGTGAAATTCGCGCGCTGTCTTCAGCTCCTTGCCAATCTGGCGGCGGATTTCCGGCGTGCCAATCTCGGGTTGTTCGCCGCGCCGAGTATTCCGTGGCGGTTCGTAGTTCATCGCTCGTCCTGCATTTCTCGTTTCTGAATGATACAGCATCGCTCTACACGCCCCTGCTGAAGTCTTTCAAAGTGTCCAGCGCTGCGTCGCAGCAGCCGCGATAACTCTTCTCGTCCTACAGTCCAGTGGGTGAGTGACAGCGATGCTTTAGCTGAAGCAAAATAAGTAATCCAGCCAGTTATTGCAAGTAATACCATATCCGGTCGGGCTACCATCGTCAGAGATGGTTTCATTGTCAAGGCGAATCGTATTACATATTGGTTTATCCAACGCTATTATTCAAGTCGTTCAGATTGAGAAAAGGACCTTGAAGTATCTGCTTGAGTTGTTGCTTTCAATGAGGAAATACCTTAAAATTAAAGGATAATCCAGGGAAAGATAAACGGAGGAGCCGGTTGACGTTTCAAGAGAAGTTGAAAAGCGCGGTGACAGGGCATCTCGGTCTTTGTGTCGGACTTGATCCGGTAGTGGAGCAAATGCCAGACAGGTTCAAAAACGAACCCGCGCCGCTCGCCTCGTTCTGCAAGGATATTATTTACGCGACGCGGGATTGGGCATCCGCTTACAAACCCAATTTGGCATTCTTTGAAGCCTATGGCGCTGACGGCTGGCGGCAGCTCGATGATACCATTCGCGCCATTCCACCGGATAAGATTATCCTCGCCGACGCCAAACGGGGAGATATCGGCAACACCGCAAAATGCTATGCCACAGCCATTTTTAGCAAATTGAACGCTGACGCCGTAACGATAAACCCTTACTTGGGCTCTGATGCGATGGAGCCATTCCTTACCAATGCCGATAAGGGAGCGTTTGTTCTCGCCATAACTTCCAACCCGGGGGGAAAGGACATCCAGGAGCTGGTCTGCGATGGGATTCCGATATATCGTCATGTAGTCCGACTCGCGCGGGGACTTAATCGCAATCACAATGTCGGCTTGGTGATGGGCGCCACGCGTCCGGAGTTATGGGGTGAACTGTTGGGCGAGGCGATTGACCTACCGCTCCTTGTTCCTGGTATCGGCGCTCAGGGCGGCGATCTTGGTGCGCTGAAGGCTGCGGTGAGAGATTACCCTGCGCCGGTGCTGGTCAACGCGTCGCGAAGCATCAGCTATGCTTCCCGGGGTGCTGATTTCACCGTCAAAGCGCGCGACGCCGCTCGCGCCATGTTTGAACGTCTGTCCGGATAACAGCCAATCCGCATTTGTCCAGCGATGATTGTCAAACCGTTACACATCAGGGAAAGGGTGGAACTCCGACTCCCCCAAAGCGATGAAGCGGGCGTTTTTCGCCTCCGGGTGCAGGAGATTTCTCCCCAGGGGATTTACCTTGACCGTCCGGTGATTGACCGGCGGCATTTCAATGCGGTCCCAGGCGACCCGGTGGATATTGAATACAAGCGACCGGACGCCATTTACCGCTTCACTTCCAAACTCGTTGAGTTCGCCCGGACACGCGAAATACCAGCAATGTTGATTGAACACCCGCACGAAGTCCGCCGGACGCAGCGCCGCGAGCATTTCCGAATAGATGTGCTCTTGACTATGCACTTCAGGCTTCATAACCCTGATGAGTCGGCGGAAGAAATGCCGCGCGCGGGCTGGGTTCTCAACCTTTCCGCCGGCGGGATGCAGTTCGGCGCCCAAGCCGCCGATACGCTGGATATCTGGGCCGGGACAATGCTGGATTTGGAGGTTATCCTGTCCAACGAGACCGAGCTGAAAGGCTTGTGGTCGCAGGTGCTGCAGATCGGTGCGGATCCGCACGACCACTCACGCTCGGTCGCTGTCTGCCGGTTTATGGACATTCAGCCCAAGATTCGGGAGGCGATTATAGTTCACAACATCCGGTATCAACAACGCTGGCGCACCGAACCGAGCGAACAAGCGTAATAACCGCCTTACGGAATAGAAATACAATTTAATTATACTCCGCTGCACCAGCTATGAAAAAACCATCGGCACAGATTCATCCTGCGGCGCTAATAGACTCCAAAGCCAAATTAGGGCGAGGCGTTGTCGTCGGTCCTTTTAGCATCATAGAAGCCGGCGCGGTCATCGGTGCCGGCGCTCAAATAGGTTCTCATTGTCTGATTACCAGTCATGCGCGGCTTGCCGGGAATGTGCGGGTCTTCAAAGGCGCCGTGCTGGGAACCGACCCGCAAGATTTGAAGTTCGGGGGCGAAGAGAGCGAGCTTATCGTCGGTGAGCGCACCACCATCCGTGAGTTCTGCACCCTTAGTCGCGGCACAGCGCACGGGCATCTGAAAACAACGGTCGGCGCGGATTGCCTGTTGATGGCGTATTCACACGTGGCGCACGACTGCACGATTGGCAACAACGTCATCCTTGCCAACGGCGTTAATCTGGCGGGGCACGTTACCATAGAAGACTGGGCGAGTCTTAGCGGGTTGGTTGTCGTTCACCAGTTCGTCAAAATCGGCCGGCACTGTTACATCGGCGGGTTGTCGCGCGTATCCCAGGATGTGCCGCCCTATGTATTAGTCAACGGCATCCCGCCGGAATACTTTGGGCCAAATGCGGTAGGACTGAAGCGGCGCGGTTTCACCTCCCAACAGGTCGCCCGCATCAAGAAAGTCTATCATTATATCTATCAGGCGAATCTTAATCTTACCCAGGCGTTGGAGGCGATAAAATCCGAGCTTGAGCTAACTGATGAGATCAGGGTGATACTTGATTTCATTGAGCATTCCAAACGCGGTCTGACCGGTCTGTGAAGGCGATGAATTGGCAAGGCTGATAGTTGAACAGACGCCGCATCCCGGCTGGTTCAATATGGCGGCGGACGCCTATACCGCATCAATCGTCGGGGAAGGGGGCGCTCCATCGGTAGTCAGATTCTATACCTGGTCGCCGCCAGCAGTATCGCTGGGTTATCATCAACCTCCGAATGCCGTCAATCTTGATGCCTGCCGGAAACTCAATTGGGATGTGGTTCGCCGTCCAACCGGCGGGCGGGCATTGTTGCACAAGGGCGATCTGTGCTATTCAGTTGCGATACCGGCTGAGACCAGCAACCTGAACACGCTTCGGAATTTATATCAACAGATTGCTCTCGCCATTCGCGATGCTGTCCAGGCTATGGGAATCCTGACCAAGGATCCCACCGACCTCAGCCGCCTTCCCAAATCCGATGTCAAACTTCACGCCGGGCTTTGTCTGGACAGCCGGGTAAGAGGGGAAGTAGCAACCGACAGCGGCAAGTTTGCGGCTGCGGCACAACGGGTATTTCAAGGCAGTATTCTGCAACACGGTTCCATCTTGATAGACAGCGACCCCGGCGAAATCGCCCAGGTTATCCATGGCGACAGACGAACGATTGCCGCCGGGCTTCGTGCGCGCGCCTGTTCGCTTGAGAAAGCGGCGGGACATACGATTGCAATGAATGAATTGATCGCTAATTTGGTGAATGAGTTCTCGCAGCGGCTGGAGATGGAGTTTCAACAATCCGCGTGGACGGAAGAAGAGTTGACCCAAATCGCCCGACTGAAGGGTGATTGGGCGATAATGTCTTCAGATTCAAACCTGGACGAGGTTGTCTCCCACGTCAAACAACCCGCGTAATATAGCTCTTTTCGGTTCCACCGGCTCCATTGGGAAGCAGGCGCTGGAAGTAATCCGCCGGATGGGATGCGACCGGGTCACCGTTCTAACAGGCGGCAGCCAATGGGAACTCCTCGCGCAACAGGCGCGCGAATACCAGCCGTCGTTGGTGGTCGTGGCAGATGTTGGCGCTTATCAACCGCTGAAAGAAACTCTCGCGGGAACCGGCATTCAGGTTGAAGCCGGACAGGAATCACTGCCCGAAGCCGCAGGCACCGCCGATTACGATCTCTGTCTTAACGGGTTGGTGGGTGTAGCCGGGTTACTGCCAAGTTATGAGGCCGTGCGGCGCGGTAAAACGCTGGCACTCGCGAATAAAGAGTCGCTCGTGCTGGCCGGCGACTTGTTGAACAAACTGGCGGCGACAACCGGCTCTACCATCTTACCGATAGATTCCGAGCATAGCGCCGTCTGGCAATGTATTCAGGGCGAAGACATCGCCGCCATCAAGCGGCTGATTCTGACCGCTTCCGGTGGACCATTCCGCGATTGGCTTATTGACCGAATCCGCAATGCGACGCCGGATGATGCGCTGCAACACCCCACCTGGAAAATGGGGGCGAAGATAACGATTGATTCAGCAACCCTGATGAACAAGGGGCTGGAGGTGATTGAAGCCTTTCATCTGTTTCACCTTCCACCCGAACAAATAACCGTGGTAATCCATCCCGTTTCCATAGTCCACTCTCTCGTGGAATTCTGCGACGGCTCCATTAAGGCGCAACTTGGATTGCCCGATATGCGGTTGCCGATTCAGTATGCCTTAACCCATCCGGAACGATTGCCTGCGGAATTCACGACTTCCGATATCACTGATTGGCTCCCGCTGGAATTCCGCAAAGTGGAGCCTGCGCGCTATCCCTGTCTGGCGTTGGCTCAGCGCGCACTGAAAACAGGTGGAACTGCCACCGCAGTGCTCAATGGCGCTGACGAGATGGCAGTCAATCTGTTTCTTGACAGGAGAATCTCGTTCGGCGATATTTCCAACGTTATAGAATCCGCGCTTGACCATTGTCAAGCTGCGCCGGCTGACAACCTTGAGGCAATTCTCGCAGCGGATGCCGATGGGCGGCGGCTGGTTCAGGAGGCGGTGACTGCGGTTGGAGCAGCTTGAAAGCCGTTGCTTTGCGGGAACACTCTGGCAAAGAAAATGTTACATTAGATAGATACACAATGTCCATAAACACCTCAACGCAGCGTTGTCTGAGTCGGGAGCCATGATTTGATTACCACCATTCTCGCGTTTGTCGTTGTCATCGGCATCATCGTCTTTGTCCATGAGTTTGGTCACTTCATCGCCGCCAAACTGTCCAGAGTGCGGGTGGAAGTATTCTCGCTTGGCTTCCCACCCAAAATGATTGGCCGAAAGTTCGGCGAGACCGAGTACCAGATTGCCTGGATACCACTGGGCGGCTATGTAAAGATGAGCGGGATGTCGGACGAATCTATGGACGAAAATTACAACCCCGACGATCCGCGCGGATTCACCGCTCAGAACTTTGGCCGGAAGATATTCATCATCACCGCTGGTGTTCTGATGAATGTCCTCCTGGCATTCCTCATCTACTCCGTCATCACCTGGACTGAAGGGGTCAGCAGGCTCACCGGCACCGCCCTGACCATAGTCACCGCCGATTCGCCCGCTGAGAAAGCTGGTATGGTCGCCGGCGACGAAGTGGTGATGGTCGCTGGTCAACCAGTGAAAGATTGGGCTTCACTTACCAATATCATCCGCGCCAACGGCGGTAGAGAGATTGAAATTCAATGGCGCAGGAACGACAGCCTCTGTTCAACGAAACTCGTCCCCGAACCGACTGCGGAATTCAACCTCGCCACCGCCAAGACCGATATTGTCGGTAAAATCGGCGTCCTCGGAACCTTCACCACCGAATCCGTAGGACCGATTGCGGCGCTGGGTTATGGAGCGACGCAGGTTTGGTGGGTTGTCAAATTGAACGTCATATCACTGTCAGCGTTGCTCACAGGACGGGCGCGCCTCAACGATTTGACTGGTCCCATCGGCATCGCAAAACTGTCCGGCGAAAGTGTGCGGTCAGGGTTTGCGAATTTCGTCGCCTTCATCGCCCTCATAAGCGTATCCATCGGTTTCCTTAATCTAATGCCGATACCCATGCTGGACGGCGGGCATCTGCTGTTCATTATCGTGGAGAGCGCCATTCGGCGGCGAATTCCGGATAAAATAAAGATAAACTTGATGCGGGTGGGACTCGCGGCGTTGCTGTTGTTGGTGGCGTTGGTATCCTATCACGATATCGTCAAGATTTTTTTCACCAGAGATTGAAGTATTTTGAAAGCATTACATAATAAGACATTAACAGGCTGTATTCTCATCGCTGTTGGCTCGTCCGTGATGCCTGGTGGTGGTTTAACCGCCCCCAAACCCGTGGCTGCGCCGGACTCGCAGTCGCGAGATATGGCTTTAGACCATTATCTTACCGGCTCTATAGACGAGGAAGCCGGCGAACTATTGAAAGCGTTAATAGAATACCAGGTGGCGTTCCTCTTTGATTCCAGCTCCGTCTCAATCGCCACCGCGCTTGCCGGCAGTTATCAGAAACTGGGTTATCCCGAAGCCGCTCTGCGCATATTGGAAACCTCCTTGAAGGTAAACCACGGTGAGTCGGCGCTGATTAGACAGGCGATTCCTCTCTATCTTCGCGCCGACCGGCTGTCAGATGCCTTAGACTGCTTCCGAAGGTTGAAGGATAAGGGCGAACTGGACCAGGAGGATATGTTGCGTTATGCGGCGCTGCTTCAGTCAACACAGGAATACGACGCCGCACTGGGCATTTACCGCGACTATATCGCCAAGTTTGGGGGCGACGCCGATATTTATGAAAGAATCGGACTGATACACATCGCCCGGCGCAATATAGACGCCGCAGAGACTTGCTTTGTCCGGCTGGTGGAGTTTGATTCCACCGCCTATCGGGTGCTGTTTGTATTGGGTGGTTTTGCGGTGGCGCGCGAGGATTGGGCTACAGCCGAGAGCTATTTTCGTCAGGCGCTCGCCGGCGACAGCACCAATTTCCGTGTTTGGACCAATCTCCTGCAAACGTTGATTGAGCAGCGGAAGCACGATGAGTGCCTAACCAATGTTGAAGCCGCGATGGCGCTATTCCCGGACAACCCCCAGTTACTTTACATCAAGGGCTCCATCCTGGAACGCCTGAAACGTTATGACGAGGCGCTAACTGTGCTGCAAATGTCTATCAGTCTGGACTCCACTAAAACACCCCCCTACTTGTCACTCGGATTCGTTTACCAGCAGCTGGGGCGTTGGTCAGACGCCGCTGATACTTACGACCGCGCGCTCGGCTTGGACGCCGACAATCCGGTATTGCTTAACAACTATGCCTATATGCTTTCGGAATGGAATAGCCGATTGGATGAAGCGCTGCAGTTTGTGAATCACGCCCTTGCCGCCAGCCCGAATTCCTCATCGTTCATTGACACGCGCGGCTGGATATACTACCGGATGGGACGCTACAAAGACGCCTATAATAATGTCAAACAGGCTATGAAAGGAGAATCGGATAACGCCGAGCTGTTCTATCATTTCGGGGAGATATCTCGCGCCTTGGGCAGGGAAAGCAAGGCTAAAGAAGCGTTCCGACGCGCCGCGGAATTAGAACCCGATAACGAGCGATACAGACAACTTGCTCAATAGAGTTCTCGGCGCCGCGACGTTTCTCTTGCTCGGCGGCTGCGCTTATCATCCCGAGCTATACAGCTTGGACGCCGATTCACCGGATAATGCCCGGCGGGAAATAATCCGCCAGGATGAGGCAGTCAGTTCCTTTGAAGCGAAGGCGTTCTTTGATTTTGACAGTCCCCAAGGGCGCATTCAACTAAAAGGTTCGGTTGCGCTGTATGGGGATGACAACGGGCGGGTGGAAATTAATGGCCCATGGGGGATGGCTCTGGCAGTCATCAACATTAATCACGAGCAATGCCTGGTTGAATTGCCGCAACTTGGGCAAACCTTGATTGTGCCGCCTGATCAACCGATCGTCATTCCTTCATTGAATTTCCTTCTGCCATCGCCGTCCGAAATAGCCATTTTCCTTAAGCCAACCATCCATTTGCACTATTGCGAAGACTGGATAATCCAGGACGGCAAAGCAGGCGCCAACGGCTGGTTACGGCTGACCCATAAAGACGAAAATCCCAAAAGAGAGTTACTGCTGATGCTGACGTCTCATCCAGTTCGGGTTCATTCCGAGAAGCTCACTGTCAATGGAAAAACCATTTATGAACGACAATTTGGAGGCGAATATTGGCGCGGTTATCTTCCGAAGAGATTGTCGGTTACATTAAGTAATTTAACGTTAAACATTAAGTATAGTTCAATCCGCGTTAACCGAATCAAACCGAACACCCGGCAAACGGCGGAGGCTTCGTGAGCCATGACCCATCCATCGTTATTTCCGTCATCATACCGTTCTATAACGAGGAAGAATCCCTCCCCGAACTCCATCGCCGATTGACAGAAGTTCTGACCGGGATGGCTGGTGATTACGAGCTGATTTATATTGACGACGGCTCTACCGACGGCTCAAACGCTGAAGTTAAGAAACTACGCGCTGCCGGCAGTCATGTCCGTTTGATAACCTTCCGCCGCAATCAAGGCAAATCCGTCGCGCTGGCTGTCGGGTTTCGCGCCGCCCGTGGACGATTCCTGGTGACCATAGACGCCGACCTTCAAGATGAGCCTAAAGAAATCCCGCGTCTATTTGCGAAAATGGAAGAGGGGTATGATCTGGTTTCCGGTTGGAAGAAAGTCCGGCACGACCCGCTCACCAAAACAATCCCATCGCGTCTGTTCAACGCCGTAACCGCGCTGCTCTCGGGCATTCCTCTCCACGATTTTAACTGTGGTTTGAAGATTTACCATCGGGAGGTTGTGGAAGAAATTGAATTATTCGGGGAGCGACACCGCTTCACCCCGGTGCTGGCGCATTCACAGGGCTTTCGGGTCGGCGAGTTGGCGGTGGAACACCACCCCCGAAAATTCGGACGCACCAAGTTCGGTCCCTACCGCTTCGTGGCGGGATTCTTTGACCTGATTACATTACTTTTCCGGATGAAGTTCCTGACCAAACCGCTGCACCTGTTCGGTGGTCTTGGGCTATTAAGCTTCCTTTTGGGATTCGGCATCCTTGCCTATCTTGCCGTCGGGTGGTTTCAAGGGAAGTGGATTGGCAATCGTCCGATACTTATGGTAGGCGTGCTGGGAGTTGTAACCGGCTTGCAGCTTTTCACTATGGGATTATTGGGGGAAATGATTGCCGAAGGTCGTGCTCGCAACGTCCAGCCGCCGATTCGCGAAGATTCGGACATTTAACCCCGCCCACCGATGAAATTGGCATTTGTGGCGCCGGCCTATCCCTACCGCGGCGGCATCGCTCATTTTGGTGTGCGGCTGGCGCGGTATATGTCAGGTCGCCACAGTCTGTTGTACTTGAACTTCTCTCGTCTCTATCCCGCCATTTTCTTTCCCGGCAAAACCCAGTTTGACAAGAGCCAATCGCCGCTGACTTTCCCCAATGAGCGGGTGATAGATTCACTTATACCAACTACCTGGCTGACCGCCGCCCGAAAAATTCGCCAATGGGGCGCTGACGCGGTGGTTTTCCATTGGTGGCATCCGTTCTTTGCGCCTGCCTATCGGACAATTGCCTCACAAGTAAGCCGACGCGCTGCCAGCGTAGCCATTTGTCACAATGTCGCTCCCCACGAAGCCGGCGCTTTCTATAGGGCGGGTGTCAGGCTGGGGCTGGGCGCGATGAATGGATTGGTTCTTCACGCCCAAAGTGAGAAGGACGTTTTGGCTCAAATACTTCCGGCTAAAAGACATATCAATCTGTTTCATCCTGTTTACGACATATTTCCCGGCGAGCGGATCCCAAAGCTGGTTGCCCGCAACCTGCTGGGGTTGCCCCCGGAAGCGCGCGTCGTCTTGTATTTCGGCTTGATAAGGCCTTACAAGGGGGTGGAGGTGCTGCTCAAGGCAGCACAGCTGTTGGCGGACATTCCCGATCTGAAGCTAATTGTATTGGGCGAGATATACACCAACCGCGAGCAGTTGCTGGGATTGGTTGAGACCGCACCGAAGGGGATGGTGACGCTTGTTGACCGATACATCCCCAACGAAGACGTCGCAGCATGGTTCCGCGCGTCGGACCTGGTCGCGCTGCCTTATTTATCCGCCACTCAGAGCGGTGTGGTGCCGATTGCCTACCGCTGCCAGCGCCCGGTGGTAGTAACAAATGTTGGAGGGTTGCCGGATATTGTCCAACCAGGCGAAAGCGGCTACCTGGTGGAACCGAACGATCCCACCGGATTGGCGGAGGCGATCCGTGAGCATTTCGTCGGGCGAGGCGCGCCGGATATGACTGCCGGCATTGAGACGATGTGTCAAAAACTAAGCTGGGAAAACTACGCCGCAGAGTTGGAGTCTTTCATTTACAGGTTGCAAATTGGCGCAGGCTGAGAGTGAACCGCTGGTTTTCGCAATTGTTGTGAATTGGAACCGTCGCGAACTGGTATTGGAGGCGGTGCGGTCGCTGGCGAGTTCCGACCATCTCAATTTGAAAATCATCGTCGTGGATAACGGCTCAACCGATGGCTCGGCGGATGCGGCCGCGTCGGAATTTACTGATGCCATTATTATTCGCAACGATCAAAACCTTGGCTTCGCCGCCGGCAACAACCTCGGTATTGAAAGGGCGCTAAGGGAAGGAGCCGGGTTCGTTTTTCTCCTTAACAACGACGCCACAGTCGCACCGGATACGGTCCGAATATTGGTGGATTTCGCCAGAAACAACCCGCGATTGGGCGGCGCTGCGCCATATATCTTTTATCACCAGCAAACGGATTTAATCTGGTTCGGCGGGGGAACGGCAGCGCTCTGGCGGGGAAGGATTGCTCATCAATGGATCCGGCAATCGTATCATTCTGAGCAACACCACTGCCGCCGGACTGGTTATTTAACCGGTTGTTCGGTCCTGTTCAAAGCCGACGCTCTGCGCGAAACCGGCTTATTTGATTTGACTTATGGTTTGTATTCCGAGGACGTTGATCTCAGCCTGCGCCTCCGCCGAAAGGGTTGGGAACTATGGGTAGTGCCGGAGGCGCACGTTTGGCACCGGATATCGGCGTCGTCGCACGGGGAATTCACACCTTTGAAAGCCTATCACCGCGGTCGCAGCAATGTGCTGCTTGTGAAGCGCCACATCCGCTGGTGGCAGGCGCCTACGATGCTGATCGGCGGATTATTAGGCGGAGTGTTCGTTTCGCTGCGTCTGCTAATGACGGGACGAAGAGCAACCGTGGCGGCTTTCTGGCGTGGCGCTTGGATGGGGCTGACGGGAGGAAGAATCCCGCTGGAATTTCAACTTCAATAAAATTTCATCCTTCGTATCAGGCTATAATGCCCGAACTACCGGAAGTTGAGTCCATCCGGCGAATGATTACCGAACGAATTGTGGGACGCAAGATTGTGGGCGCGATAATTCATCTGCCGCGCATCGTCCGAAGTGGCGACTTGCGATCATTGATAGGCGCTACTATCACCGAAGTGCAACGGCACGGGAAATACCTGCAAATCATTACGGACGTAAAAGTGGATTTGTTCGCCCACTTGAAGATGACCGGCGCCTTTCTATGGTCGGAAGACCTAAACGATAAACCTCGCTACATTCGGGCAGCTCTCAAATTCAAGAATTGCAGTCTGCTCTATCGCGATATCAGAACCTTGGGTGCGCTGTGGGTTTTGCCAAAAGGAACAGCGCCCTGGAAACGAATGGGAGTGGATCCGCTGACGCCGGAATTCACCGCCGCCAGGTTGATGGAGCTATTCGCCAAACGCCGCTTGCCCATTAAATTGGCGCTAATGGACCAGACGATGGTAGCGGGTATCGGCAACATATATGCAGCGGAAGCGCTCTTTGCAGCGAAGATACATCCTGCCCGACCGGCCAACAGCTTGAAAACTGCCGAATGGCGCCGCCTCCGCAACGCGGCGGTTAGGATCCTGCGCGCGTCGCTGGACTTCGGTGGGACCACTTTCCGCGATTTTAAGCTCCCGGACGATCAGGCGGGAGAATTCAAGAATTTCCTGAAAGTCTATGGCAAAGCTGGCAAGCGCTGCCCGCGTTGCCGGAAGGAAATTCAAAAGATAGTCCAGGCGAACCGCTCCACATTCTTTTGTCCGAATTGCCAAGCCTAATTACAACTACTCAATGATGTTTCGGATTGGGAATTCTGACCGCAGATGTTGGCAATATCGCAGAAATCTTTATGCCCGGCGCGGATTGAGGGGTTGGTGGAGCCGAATTGCCCAAGCTGAATGGCGCGCGGCCGCGAACCTTTGGAACGAACAGATTGCTCCGGTGGATGGTTGGACGGCGGATTTCGGCGCCGGCAATACGGGCTTTTGGAAACAAGTCTCACCGCCGAAAAAGCTGCTGCTGATTGATATAACCGAAATCTCAACTACGGGTATGGTAGCTGCAGCACGGGTTGTCGCCGACGCAACCAACCCGCCGATTAAGCCGCACTCTTTGCACTGTATCGTCGCTCTCGGTCTCCTTGAATACATAGCCAATCCGCGTGAGATACTCAGCCGTTGGCGGAGCTTGACAGTCGCGGACGCCAAATTACTCATCACCAGTTCGCCGCCATTGTTGCCGAATTACATCCGACGATTGGTCCCACCGTTTGCCTATCCGCGAAACGATGAGGTCGTAGTGAAGATGCTGCGATCGTCGGGCTGGCGGGTGTCTTCGTCATCGCCGGTCAGAGCCGGCTGGCAGAGTATCTTTACCGCCACAGCCGTATAATCTTATGGAATTAAAACGAAATACTCTTACCCGGACGTTGTAAAACCGCGCATTGTTTCGTAAATTATGTAGGTTGTAATATTACTGGAGAGTATTAGCTTGTAGCGATTTGTGCTTCTTGGAGGGCGGACTTTCAGTCCGCTCTTGGGAGAGTTTAAGCACGAATTGGAGCGGACTGAAAGTCCGCCCT